>Ga0307373_10006425_pt1 | contig 18725 bp, 18 predicted proteins | sample OX2MG_FD_202534 | JGI IMG/M metagenome (GOLD analysis project Ga0307373, IMG submission 202534) | Soil microbial communities from Risofladan, Vaasa, Finland - OX-2 | ecosystem: Environmental > Terrestrial > Soil > Coastal area > Acid sulfate soil | place: Finland: Risofladan, Vaasa | collected...
CTCTTGATCTGATGACTACAAATGAAAACCTAAGATTTAATAAAAAAATGCAAGGCAAAACGACTTACGATCATTATGACAATTATGACGCTATTGATATACCATTTACAAAAGCTATTCCTTCTGACTACGAAGGAGTAATGGGTGTTCCTATAAGCTTTCTCGATAAATACAATCCTAATCAGTTTGAGATATTGGGCTCCGACACAGACATAAAAGAAGGCAAACTTCCACTTTTAATAATAAGTAAATGGAATGGAAAGTTAGACAGAGGTTATATACATGGAAAGAGAATCTTCAGTCGAATGTTTATTAAGCACAAAAAGAAATAATATGATCACAACCTTAAAAAATGATATTACTATCAAAGAAGTCTGTGACGGCTTTGAATACAACGAATTTGAAGGAAAAGGGTTGTTTGGTCTATCTGGCAAACTAACTATTCAACCAGAGTATCAGCGTAATTACATTTACGCTGACGGCAAACGTGATGTTGCTGTAATTGACTCAATTTTGAAAGGTTACCCAATAGGTTTAATTTATTTCAACCAAGTTGGCGCTGATAAATTTGAAGTGCTCGACGGGCAACAACGCATCACGAGCATTGGTCGGTTTGTGAAAGACCTGTTTGCAGTCAAAGATAAGAATGGTCACGAACAGTATTACAGAGGCATGGCTACCAGTCAGCGCGAGCAAATAATGAACACAAAATTGTTAGTGTATTTGTGTAAGGGTGATGAGCCTGAGATCAAGGATTGGTTTAAGACTATCAACATCTCTGGAGTACCATTAACCGAACAGGAGATTCTTAACGCAGTATATTCTGGTCCTTTCGTCACTCGTGCCCGTGAAGAATTTAGTAATAGTCAAAATGCCAATGTCCATAAATGGAGCGCGTACATAGCTGGTGATATCAAGCGCCAAGCATATTTGGAACGAGCTTTAGATTGGGTTTCTGGCGGTGCAATCGACAACTACATGAGCAAGCATCGCAATGACAAAAATATCACCGAACTAAAAAAGCATTTTGATACGGTGATTGATTGGGTTTCAACTATCTTCACCGATGTTGAAAGCGAAATGAAGGGTCTTGAGTGGAATAGACTTTACGAAACTTATCATAAGGAAAAATTCAATCCAACCACTGTCTCTGCCTTGGTTAAAAAACTGTATGCCGATGGTTTCGTAAAAAGTCGAAAAGGCATTTTTGAGTATGTTTTAGGTGGAGAAGTTGAAACAAAGCTACTTGAAGTACGAGTATTTGAGGATTCAACTAAGCGTTCAGTTTACGAAGCTCAAACCGCTATCGCAAAGAAAAAAGGTATTTCAAACTGCTCTCACTGTGCGATTGGACACGATGCAAACAAAGACAAGATTTGGAGTATTGCGGATATGGATGCCGACCATGTATCAGCTTGGAGCAAGGGTGGCAAAACAATGCTCAATAATTGTGAGATGTTGTGCAAGACGCACAACCGAGCAAAAGGAAATCGGTAATGGTATTTAATTCACGCCACGCATCCAGTAAAAATTATGGAAACACTAACAATTTTGGTAAGTATAATCCTACCGCTACTTATCGGGTATATTCTTGGCAAAAATAGAGATAATAATAAAACACTCTTCAATAAGAAGTTGGAAATTTACTCTGATATTATTTATCATCTAAGTTCTGCAAAGTACCTGAAGCTCAATTTAGATATTTCAATAGAAAGACTTAAGACTCTTACTGATGAATTAAATGCCTCGCAAGAAAGAAATAGCCCCAAGCCAAAGTCCGACCTGCTTGTTAATGAAAAGTCCGAAGAAGTGAATAAAAAATTAGACTCGTTGAATTATAATGATGAGTTAATTAAATTATTTGCTCCTGCTAGATTATTGGGAAGTGATGCAGTGATAAACGAATTGCGTGAGTACTACTCTCTAATTTCTGAGTATCATTCGATTAAGGAGAAACGAGACCTGGATCTTCTTACTAAGAAAATCTCTAAAAGTATTATGGAATTAGAACAATTAATGAGGAGGGACTTGGGCAACTTTAGAGCTCTTTCAAAGTCAGATATTTTATGGCATGTGTATAAAAATTGAATGTGAATTGTTGTATTTGAGGTGTTCCATTGTAGGATACGTTCCTTAAAACGCTGGGAGAGCTAGACTGTCGTTACGATTCTCGCACATAGTGCGTACCGTCGGCAGAAAGAATGAGGCGGATGAGAATACATCCACCGATTACTTTCTGTCTCTTGAGCTTTGTCTTACGACACTGCTTTTGTCCGACAGTCCCCGATACGATTGGACTTTCTTTGGTCTTCGTCGTGGACATAAACAAGTTAGCGTTATTGGCTTTGATAATTAAGGGCATCGCATTTTCTCTACCCCCCGTCAAAGCTCATAAAAGCTCTGGCGAGGGAGAGGAAAAATGATGTAACCCCCTAAAGACAGCGCCCGCCGCTCGATTGACTCCCCCAGCGTTTCAAAGAACCAATCAGATAAATTTTACTCCTGCCCATGGTAGTCGCAAGACTAATTCGGTTCTAACGTCGTCCCAGACGGCCAGCCAATATATACTAAATCGGATGACTAATGTTCTTAAGACTGGGGTCGAGTATAAGTGATACTGTGGGTATATGAGAAGAATAATCGACGTGGTGCTTATTCTCGGCTTTTTATTTGTCGATTTCCTTTTCTTTCATGATATCTTTAAAGTCGGAGAAGTGACTACTCTGCCGCAGTATCTAACTGGTATTTTGAGTGCCATCGTGATTATTCTATCGGTTCAATCATTGCTGGAGCATCGGATGGACTAAGATCCCTTTAATGGAGAAGATTTATTTTATTGAGATTTGCGAAAGGAATCTTGTAAGATCGTCACCAAGGATGGGACGCCACGCGCCCGGCGCGAGATTATCCAAGCGTATGTTGAGTACGCGCGTGCGCTCTAGTTCGACGACGGTGTTGTGAAGCGCTGCGACCATCCTGCGTATCTGGTGTTTTTTACCCTCGGTAAGCGTGATAGTAAAACTTTTGGGGCCGGTTTTTCGCACCGTGCATGGCTTGGTCAGATAGCCCTCGATATTAATACCCGCTTCCATCGCCTTCTTAAAACTCCCGCGGAGCGGATCACCAGTGCGCACGCGGTATTCCTTGTCGTGTTCATAGATTGGATTCAGAAGTCGGTCGGTCACACGGCCGTCGTTGGTAAGGATGATGAGCCCGCTCGAGTTCTTATCCAGTCGGCCAACGGGGAAAATATCGTTCGGAAGTGTAGCGATTTTTCTTATGTCTTTCTCGCCGCGTCGTGATGAATGCGTGCTAATGCCAATCGGCTTGTTGTAGGCGTAGTAGAGAAGCTTCTTTGATGAGCTCTTTCCGCGGAGCTCAACGTTGTCGCTTTCATCGACTTTCTCGCCGAGAAGGGCGATGTGGCCGTTGATACGCACTTTTCTGCGGGCGATAAGATCGTCAGCGTCGCGTCGCGTCGCTATCCCCTTGTGTGCGAGGTATTTGTTGATGCGCATCGGATATTTCTCAATGGCCTTTTCATTCGATTTTGGCATGGGGGCACTATACACGACTTTCTTGGCATCAGTAGCGCTAGCAGCACAATTTGTCCAGAACCTCAACGAAGCTGTTTCACTTAATCGTTCAGAAACAGAGGCAAATCATTGGATCAATAACGAGTTCTGCGAAGCAGGCCAACAGTGATGGGAATCATAATCGGGGTCCCGCGCAGCGGTATCCTTTTCTCTTATGAAGTGACATGTGGACTGCATGTCCACTTCGAAGTTCCGAAGGTATGATGGAGGCACTATGGATACGGATAGTAGGGGAAAGTTTGAGAAAGAAGCAGAGGATCTATTTGAAGTTCCTGCGAAGGCACTCGAAGAAGGAATTAAGTTCATAAAGAAAGAAGAAAAGATTCTCATTAGCAAGCGACCCTTCAAGCTTGCGGAGGAGTATTGGGACACACTCGGGCCTGGCCTTACCACCGGCGCTGCCGACGATGATCCCTCTGGTATTGCCACTTACTCGCAGGCGGGAGCTACTTACGGCCTTCAGCTCATTTGGACCACTCTCTTCACATATCCCTTCATGGCGGTAGTGCAGGAGATGTGCGCGAGAATTGGCATCGTGAGCGGGCAGGGGCTCGCGGCGAATATTCGCCGCCACTATTCCGCGGGCGCGCTCTATGTGGTTACGGGGCTGCTCTTCTTCGCTAATACGCTTAATATTGCGGCTGACCTCGGGGCGATGGCGGCCGGCACGCGACTCCTCTTGCCGAAGCTTGGTATAGAATTACTCATTATCGTTTTTGCGCTCGTCAGCCTTCTGCTGCAGATATTTACGACATATGCCCGGTATGCGAAATACCTTAAGTATCTCGCACTTGCTCTTCTCTCCTACGTCGCCGTCGCGCTCTCGGTTGGGCTTGATTGGGGCGACGTGTTTCGCCACGCACTCATCCCCTCGATGACGTTCTCGCGAGATCAGATATTTCTCGTTTGCGGCATTCTCGGGACGACCATTTCTCCGTATCTTTTCTTCTGGCAGACCTCCCAGGAGGTGGAGGAGCGGATACTGAAGGGCGAGACGACGGTCGAAGAGCGGCGGGAGAAAGTAAATGCGCATACCATGCGACGGATGCGTACCGACGTCTGGAGCGGAATGTTTTTCTCCAATCTCATCACCTTCTTTATATTCGCGGCCTGCGCCGGAACGCTCTATGCGCATGGCATTACAAATATTGTGACGGCAGACCAGGCCGCTTTGGCACTCCGCCCCTTCGGTGAGTTCGCCTTCTTCCTTTTCGCGCTCGGTATTGTCGGGACAGGGCTTCTTGCCGTGCCGGTCTTGGCCGGCTCGACTGCGTATGCAATCAGCGAGAGCTTCGGCTGGAAATACGGCCTCTACCGGAAGTTGAATCAGGCATATGCTTTCTACGGCGTCATCATCATCTCAATGCTCATCGGCATCGCCGCGAATTTCGTGCACCTTGACCCAATACGCGCACTTATCTATGCCGCCGTCGCGAACGGGGTTATAGCGCCCGTCATTCTCTTCTTTGTTGTGCGCCTCTCGGGTGACAAGAAACTGATGGGAGAACACGCGAATCGCACGTTTACGGCACTCATCGGCTGGGTGACGATTGTCGTCATGGCCGTCTCGGGTGTCGCTGCGATGCTCTCGTTCTGATTCGAACGTTGCGCCAAGTGCATTAGTGTTGTATATTAAAACTATCAGCCTGCTCGGCTTTTTATTTTTATGGAAATTCGCAATATCGCCATCATCGCGCACGTCGACCACGGGAAGACGGCCTTGACTGACGCTATCCTAAAGCAGACCGGTGCGGCGAAAGAAGGTACGACGATGGACTCGAATGCGCTCGAGCTCGAACGTGGAATCACCATTTACGCTAAAAACGCTGCAGTAGAGTATAAAGGCACAAAGATAAACATCGTGGATACGCCCGGCCACGCTGATTTCGGCTCTGAAGTAGAGCGAGTGTTGCGCTCCATTGATTCGGTCCTGCTCGTCGTTGATGCCCAGGAAGGACCGATGCCGCAAACACGGTTTGTGTTGAAGAAGTCGCTCGAGCTCGGATTGAAGCCCATTGTTGTTTTGAATAAAATAGACAAACCGGCTGCCGACCCGGCGCGTTCCCACGACCAGGTACTGGAACTCTTTATGGAACTCGGTGCTACTGACGAGCAATGCGATTTCCCAGTCATCTACTCTATCGGACGCGAGGGTATTGCTATTAAGAATCTGACTGACGAGAAGAAGGACCTCGCGCCGCTTCTTGACCTCATTCTGGAAAAAGTCCCGCCAGCAAACGCGACGGCAAATACAGACGCGCCACTGATGCTCCAGCCGTTCAATCTCGCGTACGATAACTTCATGGGTCGGCTCGCGATCGGCCGCATCTATGAAGGAACCGTCCGCCCCAATCAGAATGTTTTCATCAAGAAGCCAGACGGAACAATGCGTACTGGCCGCACGACTAAGATTTTCACTTTCAAAGGGTTGGAGCGTGTGGAGACGCTCGAGGCTGGTGCGGGCGGTATCGCACTTGTCGCCGGCCTGCCCGATATCTACATCGGCGAGACGGTCACGACGAACGAATCGGTAGTTCCGCTCCCAGCCATCGCGGTGGATGAGCCGACTATTGCGCTTAACTTTCTGGTGAACAACTCGCCGTTTGCCGGCAAGGAGGGGAAGTATGTGACGAGCCGCCAGATACGCGACCGGCTTATGAAGGAACTTGAAGTGAATGTCGGACTCAAAGTCGATTTTGATAAGACAGAGGTGTTTCATGTCAGCGGCCGCGGCGAACTCCATATCGCTGTCTTGCTCGAAAATATGCGCCGCGAGGGTTACGAGCTTCAAGTCTCTCAGCCGCACGTTATCACCCGCGAGGAGGACGGCGTGAAGCTGGAGCCATTTGAGGAAGTCGTTATCGACACACCGTCGGAATTTCAGGGCGCCATCATCGAGAAACTCGGGCTCCGCGCCTTCATACTTCAGAATCTCATCCAGCACGGAAATATAGTGCGCCTTACACTCGTCGGTCCGACGCGTGGTCTCTTAGGATATAAAAATATGTTCATTATCGATACGAAGGGTGAGGGTATTCTCTCGTCGCACTTCGTCGGTTTCAAGCCCTACGCGGGCGAAATAAAGAAACGTCAGGTCGGGTCAATGATATCAATGGCTTCTGGCAAAGCGCTCGGTTATTCGCTTTGGTATCTGCAAGACCGCGGTCAGCTTTACATTAAGCCAGCAACCGAGGTGTACGAAGGTATGGTCATCGGCAACACTGCCAAAGGCGAAGAAATGATGGCGAATCCGACAAAAGGAAAGAATCAGTCGAACGTCCGCTCCTCAGGTATGGATGAGGCACTCACACTCGTTCCCATCTTTGACCTTACTATCGAGCGCGGAATGGAAATAATGTCGGACGATGAATATCTAGAAATTACGCCGAAGAGCGTACGTTTACGTAAACAGTATTTGACCGAGAATGACCGCGCGAAGGCGCGCCGCTAAACGGTGCTCGCTTTTTCCGATATGCGATATATAGTGCGGATATATGGCGTCCGCACGCGCATTTCTTGAAAACGTCCTGACAAAAGTCGATATACAAATTGGTGGGAACCGCCCGCAGGATATACAGGTGCACGACGAGCGGCTCTTCAATCGCGTCATCCTCCATGGGACACTCGGTCTTGGCGAGGCGTATATGGATGGTTGGTGGGATGCAAACGCGCTAGATGTATTTATCAATATGGTACTCATGGCCAACCTGGACAGGGTGATTCAGGTCAACTTTGATTCTATTTTTACGGTCGTGCGGGCGTTCCTGCTGAACCAGCAGTCAAGTCGGCGCGCATTTAAGGTGGGCGAGGTGCACTACAACCTCGGTAACGACCTCTACTCCGCGATGCTCGACAAACGGATGGTCTATACCTGCGGCTACTGGAGCGGGAATTCACCGGCGCAGACGCTCGACGATGCGCAGGAGGCGAAGCTCGACCTCGTTTGCCGGAAGATAGGATTGCAGAAGGGCGACCGCGTGCTTGACATCGGCTGCGGTTGGGGCAGTTTCGCGAAGTACGCGGCGGAAAAATATGGTGCATCGGTTGTGGGTGTCACGATTTCCAGAGAACAGGCGGTGCTCGCGCGGAAGATGTGTGCAGCGCTTCCGGTTGAAATTCGCGTTCAAGATTATCGCGATGTAGACGAACAGTTCGACCACATCGTCTCCTTGGGCATGTTCGAACACGTGGGCGTGAAGAATTACCGAACGTACTTCGAAGTCACGAACCGTTGTCTTAAGGACGGTGGGCTCATCCTTCTTCATACCATCGGCTACAAGAAATCACAGCTTACGAGTGACCCATGGATAGAGAAGTACATTTTCCCAGGAGGAGTGCTCCCGTCGCTTGCACAAATAGGAAAGGCAACAGAAGGATTCTTTATCGTGGAAGATTTACATAACTTCGGCGCCGATTACGATACGACGCTTATGGCGTGGTTTAAGAACTTCGACGCGGCGTGGCCCGCGCTTCGCGGGAAATACGGCGACAGGTTTTATCGGATGTGGAAATATTATCTTTTGTCATGCGCGGGCGCGTTCCGCGCCCGCGACATACAGCTCTGGCAAATCGTCCTTTCGCAAAACGGCATCCCAGGCGGCTACACAAGCATTCGTTAAAAACAAGTGAGTTCCATAAAAAATTATAGCCCCGACATGCGTCTGTCGGGGCTAGCGGACCTCGGTGATGTTTCGCTCGAGGAAGGTCAGAGCGGTCTCTCTCTCGCTATTCAAAAAATACACTGCTCCGTTGTGTGGCGTCGGAACTCGATATGGTTCTTCGGAGAGAAATATCTTGCCGCCGAGCGCACCTTTTTGTACTTCAAGTTCAGAGTCGGGCAGGAGCTGTTTGACGGTGTCTCGCAAAAACGACTCTATGTCGGCAATCGGATCATGTAGGTCCAGGGCCATTAAAAAGGTAACAAGTCTTCCGTCTACCCCTGCGATAATCACGTCGACCTCAAGTGATTTCCTCTTCACGAGAGAAATCGTCGGGTATCCCGCAATAATCTCGAGGACATCTTTTATCCGCACAACCTTCAGTAACGGATTGTATTTTTCTGCCGCCCGCGCAACTATTTCCGCGCGCATTGCTCCGCTCATGGTCACTCCGATGAAGATAGGACCAAGGCTTTCTTCTTTAAAACTCTTAATTTTCGCCACTGGCCTCTCCTCAACGGGTTAGTTTGTACTGTCTCTGCGACGACCCTATTCCATTCACCGCCGGCAGTCAAGCAGAAACCGCCCTGGGGGCGGTTTCTGCAATGTGTGGAGGTGCGGGGAATTGGACCCCGGTCCGATGCTGTTTATGAGAGCAGATCTACGACGCATAGTCAGCGTTATCTTTAAGACAGGATGCGAGGAACGCAGACGAAACCATTCCTGCCCGATCCCTTATTTAGATGTTCCCTCCGGGATAAGGGACACCGATGCTGCAGATGATTCCGCCTACACCTCCTGCTGCAGAAACCAGGGAAGGGTAGACGTCGCGAGGCGAGTGGCCGTTAGGCGACCGCGTACGCGAACGAGAAATCCTTTGTACCAAAGTACGGAGATTTCACGCTTGCAAGAGTGTTCTTGGCAAGTTTAGTTGCTCGTTGGATTTAGAGTGTCATACGAGCGTGCACTGCGTCGCACGTCTTTCAAGGAACAGACCGTCAAAGCCGGTCACCCCCAGGAAATACAGGATACCATCCCGTGCTTTCTGCGATTGATCGAAAAATTCCTAAATGATGGGGAGAACAGGTCGCCCCGGAAGAATCAATCTGAGAAATCAAATGTAACCGGATCGCCTTCTCCTAGGCTACCTTCTTCCTCATAGGATTCTTCGTTTGGTGTGGTGAACGCACGCTGGGAAAAACCTTCGTGGAGAATATGAGTATAACGGATTACGTCTGGGCTTAATTGGCTCTGAAGCTGATACAGTACAGCTCGTCGGGACGGGTCATGTCGAGTCTCTCCTTCTATGATTTAGAGATCTCTCAACGTTTCAACTCTCGTGAAGCTTCGCGCAATGCATCGCGTTTCTTCAAGTCTTCGCGATGGTCGGCCTTGCCTTTACCGCGGACGATAGCGATGCGTGCCTTCACGAACCTACCGGAAGTATATACCTCAAATGGGATTATTGTCAATCCTTTTTTCGCTTCAGCGGAGAGGAGTTCAGCGATTTCCTTCTTCGACAAGAGAAGGCGGCGAGGGCGTTCTGGATCGTAGTTCTTCAGCGTATTCGCCGTTTGGTACGGCGGGATAGTCATACCGATGATAAACGCTTCACCACCCCGCACCACCACGCGTGCGCCGTCGAGCGAGCCCTGCTTGTTCCGCAGCGCTTTCACCTCAGTACCTAATAGTTCAAGACCCGCCGAGAAGTGTTCAAGCCAGGTGTATTTCAAATGGGCTTTTTTATTTGCGACGAGGGTCATGTGAACAGTGTCTCTATATCTCCGCGTTTTGCAAGGAGGTCGTCCCATCCCATTTGGTACGACTGCGCGAGCGCACGGCGATTCCGCGTTAGCGAACCGGCGGGAAGCGGACGGGAAGGACCAATGACGAGTATTTCAACATCAACAGGGAGGCGGTCCAAACTCGCGTGCTTAATATCGTCCAACATGAGCCGCCGGATTACCGAGCGCTCGAAAACAGCGGAGGTCCGCATAAGCCATTTCGCAGCGCTTGAAAGCGTCACGGTGTTAGTAATGAGGAAGATTTTCGTCGCGCCCTCACTGTGCGCTTTGTGGATAAGATCCGCCATATTCACGTTTATATCGCCGTCGCTGGAAGGTCGGCTGTCGGTGCGTATGCCCCCGCTGTATAGGAGGGGGATCGCTTTCGCCGCACGTACCACTTCGTACAAATCAAACCAGGTATTGTTGCTCACGTATTCAGTGTGCCCGGTATCGAAGTCGGTAACGGGAACGAACCAGCGGGTTTTCGTCCGTGCGAATGCACGCTCATTGAGCGGCAACTCCTGGCACATAACGGTGTCGATGAGGTAGTCGATGCGGAGTGCAGGAGGGAATATTCGCACGACTTCAGGCGACGGGAGATAGCGCAACCAGATCTTCTCTATATGGTTGTACTGTCCGGCAAGATAGTAGAACATCGCCTCGACCGAGCCCGATGCGGATATGAAGATATCAGGCTCCCGGACGCCAAGTTTCTTTGCGAGGGCGACGAGCGCGCCGGCGGCATATGCGCATTTCATGCCACCACCACCCGTGATGATTGCCACTTTCTCTTCCTGCATGCAATAGAGTATAGTACCTTTCATGGCAACTGCCTCTCCGAAGAAGCCGAAAAATAAAAAGCCCACGACGCCAGCGCAAGGGCGCCGCGGCTTACGTGGGCTCTTCGGCGGCCCATCGTTTTTCGGCAACCTCATCACCACCATTCTTATCTTCCTGCTCCTCATGAGCAGTTATTCGCTTGTTGCAAGTATGGTCCAGCCGAGCACCGACATCCCGCTCTCGACCGTCGCAGCAGACGTCGCAGCAGGGAAGGTGAGCGCGATCACGGTGAATGGCGATATTCTTACTCTCACATATTTTGATACGACGACAAAAACATCGCGTAAAGATCCCACCTCAGGGCTCCCGGAAACGCTTGCGACCTACGGTGTTACACCTGCCGAGCTTGCCAAGGTTGCTATCACGATACAGGGGCAGTCCGGATTCGAATTCTGGTTTGCGACTCTCGCACCGACTGTTCTGATGCTTCTGTTTTTCGCATTCCTCTTTTGGTTCCTTACGCGGCAAGTGCGAGGAGCTGGTATGCAGGCGTTTAGTTTCGGGCAGTCCAAGGCGCGTGTTATTGATCCGTCCGATTCTTCGCAGCGTGTTACTTTCGCCGATATCGCCGGTGCGCGCGAAGCGAAAGAGGAATTACTCGAGATAGTCGATTTCCTCAAAAGCCCGAAAAAATTCCTTGATATTGGCGCTCGCATCCCGAAGGGCATCATTCTCATGGGCGCGCCGGGTACCGGCAAGACGCTGCTTGCTCGAGCAGTCGCGGGCGAGGCCGGTGTACCGTTCTTTTCTATCTCAGGGAGTGAGTTCGTGGAGATGTTTGTTGGTGTTGGCGCCAGCCGGGTACGCGATCTCTTCCAGATGGCGAAGAAGGCCGCGCCCGCAATCATTTTCGTCGACGAGATTGACGCAGTTGGGCGGGTGCGCGGCGCCGGTGTTGGCGGTGGCAATGACGAACGTGAGCAGACCCTGAACCAAATACTCGTCGAAATGGACGGTTTTGAACCGACCGAGAAAGTCGTCGTGATGGCGGCGACAAATCGTCCCGATGTTCTCGATCCCGCGCTTCTGCGCCCCGGCCGTTTCGACCGACGCGTTACCATCGACCTTCCCGATCGTCGTGATCGCGAAGAGATCTTGCAGATCCACGCGCGTAAAAAGCCGCTAGGGCCCGATGTAAATCTCGCAGTGGTTGCCGAGCGCACCCCAGGTTTCTCGGGTGCCGAACTCTATTCGCTCATGAACGAAGGTGCTATTCTCGCCGCGCGCGAGAGCCGAACGGAGGTTGCGCAGTATGATCTCATCCGCTCCATAGAAAAGGTGATGCTCGGTCCGGAGCGGAAATCGCATCTGCTTACGAAAAAAGAAAGAGAATTGACCGCGTATCACGAGGCCGGTCACGCGCTCGTGTCCTCGATACTTCCGAATGCCGATCCGGTACACAAGATTTCCATCATCAGCCGCGGCCGGGCGGCGGGGTATACGCTGAAACTCCCATTTGAGGACAGGAAGATGCAGTCCAGGAAACAATTTCTTGATGATATCGCAGCAACACTCGGCGGATATGTTGCTGAAGAGATGCTCTTCGATGACGTGACGACTGGTCCTTCCAACGATCTGATGGTCATCACCGCGCTCGCGCGCGACATGGTCGCGCGCTATGGGATGAGCGAGAAGATGGGCCCCATCGCCTTCGGCGAACGTGCGCTCGGGAATGAACCGTACTCTGAACGTGTCGCCGCCGAAATCGACGCCGAAGTCTCGCATATCATCGACAATGCAAAGGTGCGCGCCGCAAAAGTCATCAGCGAGCACCGCGGTGCACTTGACGCTATCGCACAGGAACTTATTGAAAAGGAAACCATTGAACGCACCGAGTTTGAAAAGATTTTGCTGGCGAATGGCATCACGCCGAAACAGAAAGAAGAGGAGGGCATTGCTATCCTGCTGGAGAAATAATAGAAAACTCCGAGCGAGCTCGGAGTCCTAGTTGAGGGACTTTTCCCTCAGTTTTTCTCTTCTGGCGTCTCCTTCTTCTCGGAGGGATCCACCAACTGATTACGTTCCCTGGCAACGTACGCGACGAGCGGAGTCACTTTGACTCGCCCTCCGCCTTTGTATTCGACCTCGACAAGGTCCTCGTCCCATACGGTGAGAGTTGCGTGCGGTCGACTGTTATTTTCCAATTTTTGTTCCTTTTAATGCGGTTGAATGTTTCCCCAGGGTTGTCCAACTGCAATGTACAAACCCATGTCAAAGATTAACAATCATCATTTTTTTATGCAACGCCGTTTTGTTATCTTGTGCGCGTGCCTGGACTCGAACCAGGAACCGCCGAGGTATAAGCTCGGTGCTCTAACCAATTGAGCTACACGCGCTTTTGTATTTCACCTGCGTGCTCCACCTTTGTTACTTTAGCGCACGGTTACTCTAAATGCATCTCGTGGTCGGCGGTACTGGAGCGGAGCGCGAGTGCGGGATGGCGGTGTAAGTCGGGGTCATCGGCGATGATGCGCGCCGCCTCGTTGCGAGCGGCCTCCACGAGCCTAAGGTTCTTCAGTGCCTCCATCGCGATATCGGAAACACCCCACTGTTTACCGCCTGCGAGCTCACCCGCGCCGCGCAGCGCCAAGTCGTATTCGGCGAGCTCAAAACCGTTCTTCGCGTTCATGAATGCTTTCATGCGTTTGCGCGTTGTTTCGCCGAAGGTCTCAGGGAGTGCGAAGCAATAGGACTGGTGCGTGGAGCGGATAACGCGGCCGCGCAGCTGGTGGAGCTGAGCAAGCCCGAATCGTTCGGCACCTTCGATCAGGATGACGGTCGCGTTCGGGACATTGACGCCAACTTCAACGACCGATGTCGCGACGAGAATATCTATTTTGCCTTTCTCGAATCGTTTCATAACTTCTTCTTTCTCCTTCGGGCGCATCTTACTGTGTAAAATGTCGATGGCCGCGTCGGGAAATACCGTTTTTTTTAGGCGCACTGCTTCGGCTTTGACCGACTTTGCCATAAGCGCGAGCTCTTTCGCGGGATCTGGCTCATCAATGCGCGGGCAGATAACGTACGCTTGGTGGCGAAGAGCAAGCTCCTTCCGCACGCGCTCGTACGCTTTTCCGCGCTTTTCTGGGGCGAGCACTTCAGTCGCAGTCGGCTTTCTCCCGGCTGGCATTTCATCGAGAAGTGTGAGGTCGAGGTCGCCGTAAAGAGTGAGTGCGAGTGTGCGAGGGATGGGCGTTGCAGTCATCGAGAGCAGATGCGGGACTATCGCCCCCTTGGTTGCGAGCTTTTGTCGGTGCATAGTGCCAAAGCGATGCTGTTCGTCGATAATGGCATAGGCGAAATATTTGAACGAAAGCGATTTTTCTATGAGCGCATGTGTGCCGATGACAATCGGTATTTCACCATTCGCGACTCTTTTCAAAAACGCCGCCCGAGAGAGTTTTGTGGACTCCTCGTACCGTACGCGGGATGGGAATTTTCTGCACTCGCTTCCCGTGATGAGGCCGATTGGAATGGGATGATCTTTGAAATAGGAGATGAAGGTGGAGAAATGTTGCTTCGCGAGTATTTCAGTCGGGCAGAGGTAGGCGACTTGCAAGTGCCCCGCGATGCGGCCCTTCGGAAGCGAGGTCGCAACGAGATACGCGGTCGCAGCCGCGACCGCGGTTTTCCCGCTGCCAACATCGCCTTCAAGCAGGCGAAGCATCGGATGCGTTTTCCCAAAGTCGGTGACAATAGCGTCGATGGCATGCAACTGTGCAGCGGTCGCGGGGAAGGGGAACGAGGCGATGAAGTCGGCGAGCTTTGCGCGGTCAATTGCGACCGGCAACGCTTCTTCTTGTAGAAGTGCGCGGCGGCGGCGTTGCACCGCGATCTGGAGTGCGAAGACTTCTTCAAAGGCGAAGCGTTTGCGAGAAACCACTGCGTCTGGCATCTTCCGCGGCGTATGGACGAAAACGAGTGCCGATGAGAGCGGCGGCAGGTTATAGCGCGCGAGAATGTCGGAGGGAATCGGGTCGGTGACACGTTCATGCACGCCGCTTTCAAAGACTTTTCGAATTGCGTGCATCAGCCAGAGCGATGAGACTCCTCGGCTCTCGGGATACATAGGATGCAGCACTTCGTTTCCTAAGATGCCATCTTTTGAATTCGTATTCAAGATGACATCTTGATTCCTGAAGAGCGAATTGTGTACATCCTCTGGCAGGACTGCAGACTTATCGATTTCTGGATTCGCGAGATATATTTTTGCACTCGTACCAGCAACCCGCCCGCTCACCTTTACCGCCATACCATCGTAAAGTGTTTTTGCGATGTAGGGCTGGCTGAACCACATCATCTTTATCTTTCCAGACGCATCCTCGAGCCAAGCCTCGGCGATGGGGCGGCGACTCTTCCAGGTCTTTCGTACGTCCGGCTTCCGTACCGTGCCGTAGAGCGTCACAACGGTGCCGGGTGCGATTCCCGCGATTGTGGTCGAAGGTCCCGAATGTTCATAGCGCGTGGGAAAGTGATAGAGCAGATCGCGGATAGTTCGTATCCCGAGCCTCGCAAGTGCCCGCTTCTGTTCCGGCTTGAGCCGCGTGAAGTGTGTATCAACAGTATCGTCTGGATTCACTCCCGTATGATTACATACAATCGCTCGATCGGCGTACGCAACTATCGCGGAAACGCATGTTTGTGTATCCTCATTCCGCTCTTGTTGTATACTAGTCTCTCTATGGATACAAAAAAAATACTCGCCGCATTCAAGAAACAGGGCGCGCGCATCGGGACGAAGGCACGCGTGAAGCTCGCAGGAAAGAAAGATTTCTCGCTCTGGTATACGCCGGGAGTGGGTGTTGCGTCGCTCTATCTCGCAAAGCATCCGGAGGACACACGGAGGATGTCCGTGAAGGGTAATTCCGTCGCCGTGATCTCCGATGGTTCGGCCGTACTCGGTCTTGGCAATATCGGCCCCTATGGCGCGCTTCCTGTACTGGAAGGGAAGGCGCTCATATTCAAAGAGATGGCAGGCATCGATGCGTGGCCCATCGTGCTCGATACCCAGGATTCGGACGAGATTGTTCGGACCGTGAAAGCCATTGCGCCCTCTTTTGGCGGCATCAATTTGGAGGACATTGCGGCACCGGCATGCTTCGATATCGAACGGCGGCTCATCGAAGAATTAGACGTGCCAGTGATGCACGACGATCAACACGGCACCGCCATCGCCGTGCTCGCCGGACTCATCAACGCCACGAAGGTGGTAAAGAAAGATGCAAAAAAGCTCAAGGTTGTTGTGAGTGGTGCTGGCGCGGCCGGTACGGCGGTCGCCAAGCTTCTGCTCGTGGCGGGCATTCAAGATGTCGTCTTGGTTGACCGGGTCGGTGCGATTTACGCCGGCCGCACCAGTTTGAATATGCACAAAGAAGCACTCGCCGCGCTTACCAATCCGCGCAGAATGACAGGCGGCCTTACCGAGGCGATGCAAGGCGCCGATGTGTTTATCGGCCTTTCCGGCAAAGGAGTGCTCAAGGCCGAACACGTCGCGAGTATGGCACCGAAGGCAATTGTCTTCGCGCTGGCGAATCCCGATCCGGAAATTCTGCCGGCGGCGGCGCATCGCGCTGGCGCCGCAGTCATCGCGACCGGCCGTTCCGACTTCCCGAATCAGATCAACAACGCGCTCGTCTTTCCGGGAGTCTTTCGCGGCGTTTTGGACAAAGGGATAAAAAAGATAACCGAAGCGACAAAACTGCGTGCCGCTCGCGCGCTCGCGGCACTCGTTGCGAAACCGACCGCTACTTCGATTATCCCCGATCTGCTCGACCCGCGCGTGGTCAAGGCGATTGCGCAGGCTGTACACTAGAACCATGAAGAAAAAACGCGCGGGCCTCTACCACGCGCTCGTGGTATTGCCGGACCGGCTCTATCCGTTTCAGACTGAAGTGCAGGGGCAGTGGGTGCGCGGTATCCGTTCGTACAATGCGACCCTTGCCCGATTTCAGAAAAAATATGGCAATGGCCACTACGGGTTTAGACTTGACGCTTACCGACAGCTTTTCCACCTCGCCGGCTCCATACTTTTTCTCATAAGCGCGGCATACCTTTCGCAACTTCTCTTTGGAAGTTCTATGGCGCTCTATGCATTCCTCATCGCTGCCGTGTTTTTCATTTCATTTCAGGAGTTCTACTTACAACGTCGGACGTACCAGCAGCTCTGGCGAAAGGGCATTGTTGACTGGCTGACTTGGTGCGTGCCGATGGGTGTTTACTTTTTCACCCATTTTCACTGATTTTATCCAGTGATATACTTAAGAAATGACCACTACCACCATCGTGCTCGTCGTGCTCGCCATTATCGTTCTCTGGATTATCTTTGCCTATAACCGCTTTATTACGCTCGTGAACCAGGCGAAGGAGGCGTGGGCCGACATCGCAGTTCAGCTAAAGCGCCGCTACGACCTCATTCCGAACCTCGTCGAGACAGTGAAGGGGTATGCAGCCCATGAATCGAGTGCCTTTGAGAACGTGTCAAAGGCGCGTGCCGCCGCGATGGGCGCTGGCGGCGGAACGCCCGCAGCGCAGGCGCAGGCCGAAAATCAGCTTACCGGTGCTCTGAAGTCGCTTTTCGCTATTTCCGAAGCATACCCGGATCTCAAGGCGAATCAGAATTTCCTCGCTCTGCAGCAGGAGCTTGGCGACACCGAAGACAAAATCCAGGCATCCCGCCGCTTCTACAACACGACCGTGATGGCACTCAACACTGCACTCCAGTCTTTCCCGGGTAATTTCATCGCTTCATCGTTTCACTTTAAGTCGATGGATCTCTTTGATCTTTCTCCCGCTGACGCTGCAGCAGCGGAGCCGATAAAGGTACAATTCTAACGGCATGAGTGAGAATCCGAAATTCGAGCGGCCGACGACCCCTGAAGAGGAAAACAACCTCATTCTCGCGCGGAGTCGATATTTGCTTGAACACATTGCGGAGCGGGAAAAAGAACACAGCTTCGACTATTTAACGGGACTAAAAAAGCGCGAGATCTTTGACCGCGAGCTTGAACGGCTACTTGACGTCATCCGCGGGGAAGCGAAGGAAAAGCGTAAGGGCGTCGAACCACCCACAGAGGTATCCTTGATAGCCATTGATATCGATCATTTTAAGCAGGTCAATGATACGCTCGGCCACCAAGCGGGCGATGCGGTATTGCAAAAGATTGGAGAACTTCTCACAAGATCAATCCGCCACGAGACGGATATGGCGGTGCGCATGGGTGGGGAAGAGTTTATGGTGCTTATGCCAGGTGCCAGTGTAGAGATTGCCGCGAACCATGCAGAGAGACTCCGTGCGGAAATCGAAAAACTCGTACTCGACGAGTATCCGGAATTAAAGATTACAGCAAGCTTCGGCGTTGTTTCGTCAGAAAGTTCGACCGACCTAAGGGCACTACAGAAGCTTGTCGATGACGCGCTCTATCGTGCCAAGGACAATGGACGAAACCGAGTCGAAGTCTGAACAGGCCATGAATCTCTACGCTGAACGAGCTTCAAATATCCGTCGTACATGGGCGCTTGTGATTGGATTCCTAATCGTCGTTATTGCTCTTGGTTACGCGATTTCTTGGTACTACGGGAATCCGTTCATTCTCTATATTGCAGTTATTATCGCCGTTGCGACTAATTTTTATGCGTACTGGGCATCAGATACGCTTGTACTCTCATTGAATCATGCGCGGGCGGCCTCACGGGAAGAATTCTTTGACTTCTATACCGTGACTGAGAATCTTGCTATCGCCGCAGGCCTGCCGAAGCCAAAGCTTTATGTCATCGATGATCCGGCGCCGAACGCGTTTGCAACTGGCCGAGACGAGAAGCATGCGGTTGTTTGTGCGACGACCGGC
>Ga0307373_10006426_pt1 | contig 18719 bp, 10 predicted proteins | sample OX2MG_FD_202534 | JGI IMG/M metagenome (GOLD analysis project Ga0307373, IMG submission 202534) | Soil microbial communities from Risofladan, Vaasa, Finland - OX-2 | ecosystem: Environmental > Terrestrial > Soil > Coastal area > Acid sulfate soil | place: Finland: Risofladan, Vaasa | collected...
CCATCCATACGTACGAGACCGTCAGGCCGCTGAGGGTCAGCCAGAAAATGGCCGGCCGCGAGGACGTCGTCCTCAGGTACCGGCTGTAGTCGGATGCGTAGGTAGCCCAGGAGATTCCCTGGCTAACGGCGATGGTCACCATCAGCACGAAGGCACCAGCCAGGGCACCGCCATGAACTGAGTTGCGCGGCAGCACGATGTGATGGGCGAAGATACGCACGGTAAGGACAGCGAACAGCACGATGAGAATGGCCGATCCCCACGACTGCAGCCTGTGCACGAACTCGTAGCCATAGATGCTGACCAGGCCCTCGACGCTGAGAACGATCGCTGCGCCGACCCAGAACGGCACCCCGAACAGCAGCTGGGCCGCCTCCCCGCCGAACAGCCCGACTAGCGCGTCCCAGGCGATCGACGACAGCCACTGAACCGTGCCCGGCAAGACGATCGTCTTCCCGAACGGCAGCCTGGCCAGCGGCACCTGGCCGGTGCCTGTCCGTGGTCCCCAGGTGCACAGGATGGCCACCGGCACAGAACCGATGACCGTTCCAAGGATGATGGCCACCATGCCGAGCTGGAACCCGAGCCCGAATACCACGGCCAGCGTGCCGGCGAAGACACCGGACAACTCCATGTTGGGTGTGAACCAGACGGTGAACATCCGGTGGATGCCGCCATACCTGGAGTTCTCAGGGATCGGGGCAATGCCCTGGCCCTCTAGGGCCAGGTCGCCGGTGCGGGTAGGCCGCACTCCCTCGAAGACGCTCAGTTCGTCGGTCGTTCCGGCCATGGGAACGCTCCCTTCGCCGGCATGACCCGGATCAGGTTCCTGCGGTCGGCGGCTGGCCAGCCGCCCTCTCAGCCCGTCCGTACCGGACTCCCGCGCGTATGCCCTAGCTTATCCCTATGCGTCTCCGCGGCGAGCGCGCTGCATGCCATCAGCTGCCGTCTAGGCGTTCTCGAAGCCCCTTCGAATCTCCCAGTCCGTGACCTGGCGGCGGGTTGCCTTCAGCTCCTCCTCAGCCAAGCCGAGCAGATGCTGGTGGATGGCGGCTGAGAACGCGTGCCCGGCCAGCTTGCTGCGGGCGAACGCGGCGACGGCCTCGGTGAGATCGGCGGGGAGGCGGGGGGCTCCGCTCTCGGCCCACGCATCCCCCGGCACGGGGTCCGGGGGCTCGAGGCCCTGGTCCACTCCGGCAAGCCCCGCGGCCAGGATTGCCGCGAAGCTGAAGTAAGGATTCACGTCTGCGCCAGGGACCTTGAATTCAAGCCTGCAGGCCTTGCCGGCACCCACCACCCGCACCATGCAGGTCCGGTTGTCCCATCCCCAGGTCGCATTGACCGGTGCGAAGCTGTCCGGCTGAAGACGGCGGTAGGAGTTGGCGTACGGCGCGTGCAGGAGCGCGAGCTCCGGCCCGTAGGCGAGCAGCCCAGCGAGAAATGACCGGCCGAAGGAGGAGAGGTCCTCCGTGCCAAATACTGGCCGCCGGTCACCGTCGTAGAGGCAGAGATGCACATGGCAGCTCGACCCGGCCCGGTCAGTGAACGGCTTGGCCATGAACGTTGCGGAGAGGGCATGCGCGTGGGCAATGGCCTTTACTCCGTGCTTGTAGAGCACGTGCCGGTCAGCCATCTGAAGAGGGTCCGCGTAGCGGAGATTGATCTCGTGCTGGCCGGGACCACCTTCCCCCTGCCACTGGTCTACCGTGACGCCCATGGAGTCCATGGCCTGACGGACGCTGCCGACGAACTCGCGGTCGTATCCGGCGATAAGGATGTCGTTGTCCGCGTGCAGGTGATAAGAGGGCTCCAGATCCCGGTACCCGGACGCCCAGGCTTGCTGATACGGGGTCCTGAGGAGGTAGAACTCCAGCTCCGACGCGAACGTGGCCGTCAGCCCCGCGTCCTGCAGCCGCGCGACCTGCCGTTTCAGGACCGACCGTGGCGCGTGCTCGACCAGCCCTCCGCTGGAGTCCGCCACGTCGGAGATCACCAGGGCCGAGCCAGGCTCCCAAGCGGGAAGGCACATCGTCTCCGGGCACGGCCGGAGCACCCCGTTCGGAAAGCCGCGGTGCCGCCCGGTCACGGCGAGACCCTCGAGCGGAATGTTCTCGATCCCGGTGATCAAGTGGAAATCAGGCATCGGCAGTCCGTCGGCCAGCACTGACTGCCAGCGCTCGGCGGGGATCCTCTTGCCGATGAGCCGCCCGGCATTATCCGGAGCGCAGATCGCGATGGCTTCGGTACCGGCGGGCAGGTCGGCGTCCATCATTCAGCCGGACAACTCCCCGCCGTCGACGACAACCGAAGCGCCGGTCACATAGCTTGCCATGAACGACGCCAGGAACACGCACACCGATGCGACCTCTTCGGGCCATGCCAACCTCCCCAGCGGGATCCCCTCGGCGTCGCCCGGACGAAGATGACGGCCCAGAACGGCGCCCACTGCCCATCGTCTCGTAAGTCTCCAGGAGACCCCGGCGCTTAGGGATGACGTCCCGGGATCGGCGGGCAGCGATGTCAACGGGTTGGCGCGGTGTCAGGCTCGTAGGCCTCGATCGGGCGGCTGAAGTAGTCCGTCTGGCGGCGAGCCCGCGCCACGATCATCAGCAGCACGCCGATGCCGATCATCAGATAGGCGAGCTTCATCACCGGGCTCCACCAGCCGCCCAGGCCCGGCACCGACTTAACTGCCACCCACAGCAAGAAGGCCGCGGAAAGCCCGGGGACGGCCATCAGCTCGATGAAGCCCCGAAGGCTCCGCACCGCCAGCTTCCGGTAGTAGACGGCCATGCCCAGGCCGGTAGCCGCGTAGAACAGCGCGAACATGAGCCCCACCGAGCTGATCACGTTGGTGAAGGCCCCTTGCACGGAGGACGACCCGAGCACGAACACCCAGAGGACGATCAGCGCCAGCCCGGCAAAGAGCAGCGTGGCCACCGCGGGCGTCTTGTGGACCGGGTGAGTCTTCCCGAGGGCTCGCGGCAGCGTGCCGTCGCCTCCCATGGCGAAGGCTATCCGGGCTCCGGAGACGAGCGCCGTCTGGGTGGCGCCGATTACCGAGAACAGGACCGCGGCGATCATCACCTTGTCCCACGGCGAGCCGACGATCTGCTTCAGGATGTAGGCCAGCGCGTTGTCGCCATGGGCGAGCAGCGCCCCGCGCTTCACTGCCCCCTGGTAGGCGAAGGTGAAGAAGACGTACATGAAGGTCAGGGTCCCTACCGAGATGAGCACCGCCCGGCCGGGGTTGACCCGGGACCCCTCGGTTTCCTCGTTCACGTAGATCGAGGTGTCCCATCCGCTGAACATGTACACGGCGATGAGGATCCCGCCGACCAGGCCGCTGGTCCCACCGATGCCCGACCAGGAGAACCAGCTCCAGTGGAAGGAGGCTGACTTCGCGTTTCCGCCGAACACGGCGACCAGGCCGACGATCGCGAACACACTGATCGTGAGGTACTCGAAGGTCGCAAGGACCCACTGGAACCGCGCCGTGACCTTGATCCCGATGTAGGCGATGATCGTGACGATCACGAGCCAGATCCCGCCGGACAGGGCCGTGGCGAAAGTCGAGCTCTGGTTCCCGGGAGCGAAGACGGCCAGGACATAGGGCCCGATCGGCAAGACGTCCGAGATCGTGCCCAGGAAGTATCCGAGCAGCATGATCCACCCGACGATAAATCCGAGGTAGGGGGTGATGGCCCGGCCGATCCAGGTGTAGGAGGCCCCGCAGTCCACCTGCCACCGGTTCAGCCGCCGGTAGGCGAGGGCGATTCCGAACATCGGCAGGGCGCAGATGAGAATGGCGATCGGCCCGCCGTAATGCGTGACGCCGACGATGGCGGCCAGGGTGAGCGCGATAGAGGCCGTCGGCCCGGACGACGCCATCCCCACGATGACGGCGTCCTTCAGGTCGATGGCATTGGCTCGCAGACCCGGGCGACGATCCGGCGCGTCGCTATCGGCCGCGCCAACCGCCGCAATTGGCGTATCGCTCATCGCCAGGGCCTCCCGATCTCGTTGTCCGTAAAGGCCCATCCATTAGGCCTTTTAGCAGTCTAAGTCCGCTGTCGGGGAAATGGCGAGCTTATGTCAGAGAACCTCGAGCAGTGCCCGGAGACTACGCGCTGTCTGGCCCACGTGGGTCAGCACCGCCTGCCTGGCCGCCTGGGAGTTTCCCGCCTCCAGCGCGGCGCAGATCCGCTGGTGCTCTCGGAGGCTGCGCTGCTGCCAGAGCGGAGATTCCGGCAGCTTGAGGATGGCGTCGTTGAGGCTGAGTCGGACCCGCTCGACCGCCTCGGCGAAAAAAGCGGTTATTGGCCGCGTTGGCCACCAGGTGGAACTGCGTGTCGAGGCTGGTCAGCAGCGTGTCGTTCGTCGTCGTAGCGGCCCGATCAGCGATCTGCCTCAACCGGGCCAGATCCTCTTGCGTCCTGGCGAGCGCGGCCCACCCGGCCGCGGCAGGTTCGACCTCGAGTCGGTAGGCGATCGCTTCTTCGACCAGGCGCCTGAATCCATTCCCTGATCACGCTGCGTTACGATTTAGTGTGGTTGTGCGGTAGTTGTGCCATAAATGAAATGGCCGCTATGATTGCGCCGAGGCCGAACGGAGCATCGTGCCGCTCGAAGGTGGAGGCAGCCCTGCCTCGACCGCCCGGGCTGTGATCCGCTAGTGCCAGCGATTACGGTTGCCACGTCGTTGCGGTGCCAAGAGGCGAGCGAGGGTTAGGGACACTGTGGGGCCGAGCGTCGCCAGCCTGGCAGACTTCCGTGCGCAACTCCCGGAGTCTCTCGCATCGAGTACACATGGCCTCCTGCCGGGCATCGAACGAGATCTTTTGGCTGCTTCGGCAAGACCCGGAACACCCGGGCCAGCATCAGAGGAGAACAGATGACGCATCGTTCCCTGGCTGCAACGGCTGTTACTCCGCTGACGCCCGGCAAGCTCGAGCCCGATGCGATCGGGGTGGCGCAAGACACTGTCATCGGCATGGCCTCGGCCGCCCCGGCAGTGTGTGTCGCGCTGACTCTGGCGGCGCTCGCCGCCGCCGCCGCGTACGGCAGCGTAACGAGCATCGTCATAACGGGAATTCCGATGCTCATCATTGCCAACGCCTACCGCCGGCTGAACATGTGGAACGCCAACTGCGGCGCGTCGTTCGAGTGGGTCGGCCGCGCGATCAACCCCTACCTTGGCTTCCTGACCGGATGGCTGATGATCGCCGGCTACATCATCGGGGCGGTCGCCGGGGTCGAGGTCCTCGGGCCATCGGTCCTCGCGGTCTTCACCTCTCAGTCCGGCAGCACGTGGACGTACGTCCTCATCGCCACTGCCATTTCGCTCGTCATGCTCCTGATCGCGATCGTCGGGATCCGCGTTACCGCTCGCACGCAGGTTGGCATGGCGGCGGTGGAGTACGCGATCCTCATCGGCTTCGCGATCGCAGGGCTGATCGCGGTGCTGCACCATCATCCCGGCACTGTCCCGATTACCAGCGGCTGGTTCAGTATTAGAGGAATCACCGGGCACGGCAGCCTGGCCGCGGGGCTGCTCCTCTCAGTGTTCATCTTCAGTGGCTGGGAGGGCACCCTGTATGTCAACGAGGAGACGAAGCACCGGCGCATTAACCCGGGCCGGGCGGCAATTCTCGCGGTCGTGCTGCTGACCATCATCTACTCGGTGGCGCAGCTGGGCCTGCAAGGAGTGGTCTCGCCGGCGAGGCTCCAGGCTCACTCCACCTCGGCGCTCGTGTATGTCGCCCAGGCGCTGGGCGGTTCCAGCTGGTCCAAGGTGATGGCGCTGTCCCTGGCGCTGTCGGTGATCGCCGCCACGCTCACGAATATCGTGCTTACCTCCCGGATCATCTACGGGATGGCGAGCTACCGGGCGCTGCCAGGATTCCTGGCCACCGTGTCCCGCCGGTTCGCCACCCCGATCTCCGCCAGCGTTATCGTCGGTCTGCTTCTCATCGCGCTCACGTGGGTGTACCTGCTCGCCAACTCTGTGGCGAACGCGTTCACCGCCGTGATCGACGTCAGTGGCTTGCTGTTCGGCTCCTTCTACATCCTCACGGCGTTCGCGACTGTCGTCTACTACCGGCGCCGCGTCTTCACCACTGTCTGGGACGCGCTGGTACTGGGCATCCTTCCCGTCGCAGCTGCCGGGTTCCTTTGCTGGATCATCGTGAAGTCGGTGCAGGTCGCGCCCGCGTCGCAGGTCTGGTCGCTGATAGGAGTCGTCGTAGTCGGCGTGATCCTGATGTTCGCCGCGCGATTCATCCTGCGATCGCCGTTCTTCCAGGTTCGGCGTGAGAGCGATAATCCGCGACTCTGACCGGGCCCGATGGCTGACCAGCCGCCGGCCGCCGCGTTGTGGGCGTTGTCCTGATGCTGGTGGCGCGGTTCTCGTTCCGGTCGCCGTTCTTCCAGATCAGGCGCGAGAGCGACCCGGAAACCGCCGGGCCGCCGGGCGGCCCGGCCTAGCCGGTAAGGTTCGCCAGGCTCTCGCGCACAGTCCGCAGCAGCGGGTCGTCGGTCGGCAGGACCCGCTCACAGCGCTCGACGGTATCGCGGAGCAAGCTCGCCGCGTCGCCGATCCGGCCCACCGCGTAGTAGGCGTGGGCCAGATTCAGGCGGCGGGTGAGGGTAGCAACATGATCGATGCCGAGCACTCGCTCGGAATCCGCCCTTGACTGCTCGTGCAGCTGGATTGCCATCGCCATCCGGCCGGCCGACTGGTACGCCAGCGCCAGCTTGGCACGTGCTTCGATCGTGTCGGGGTGATCGGGACCGAGCGTGCGCTCCCGCCCAGCCGCGACCCGCTTGTAAGCAGCGAGCGATTCCTTGATCCGGTCCGCGGCCAGGTAGGCGTCGGCCAGCTTCTCACAGGTCGTCATCGTCGCCGGATGCGACTGGCCCTGCCCCCGCTCCCGCTCGGTGAGAGTGCGCTTGTACTGCATGATTCCGTCGGCGAGGCGGCCCGCCGCGCAGTACGCGTCGGCCAGGGCCTCTCGCGCGTCCGCTGCGTCGGGATGCTCGGCCCCCTGCAGGTGAGCCCGATCGCTGGTGAGCCGCTCGAACAGGGCGATCGCTTCGTCTGCCCGCCCGGCGGCCAGCAGGGCCCGTCCCATGCTGACCTCGAACTCGATCGTGGCGGGATGGTCGGATCCCAGCGTTCTGACCCTGTCGGCTAGCACCCGCCTGAACCACGGCAGTGCCTCAAGCGCGCGGCTGGCCGCCAGGAACGCGGCGGCCAGCTGATCGCTGGCCGCCAGGGCATCGGGGTGTTCGGGGCCGAGATACCGCTCGCTGGCTGCCGCGACGTGGTTCCAGTGCGCCGCCGCGAGCATGGTCAGGTGGGCGCCTCCCAGGCTGCGCCCGGTTCGGAACAGCAGCTGGTACCTGTTCCCCGTCCAGAGCAGCTCCCCGGCCAGGCGGATGATGCTCAGGGCCGAAGCCCGCAGGATGTCGGCGAGCCAGCCGCCCTCGTCATCGGCCGGCCAGGCCTCGAGCAGCGCGTCGGCGGCGGCCAGCGCTGCCCGGCTGAGCGCCTCGCGGGACGCCGCCGTCCTGACCGCCGCCTGGACCGCCGGGTGCATCCTGACCACCGGCGGCGTGCAGGCCCGGTCGACGGTCAGCAGGCTCGCCGTCTCCAGGCAGCTGACGCAGGCCCAGATGCCCTCCTGGCTGGCCGGGCCCTGCACCGCGTGGCCGGCGTACTCCCTGGCGGCGGCCGCCGTGAAGACGGTGCCGGGAATCGCGTGGCCGTCGAGCACCGCGGCCAGGATCAGCACGGGCTGCACAGGGCCGCCCGGCAGCAGCCGGTACGCCTGCTCGACGCAGAGCGTCCAGCTGATCGCGGTCGCGGCCGGGCGGCCCTGGAAGCCGCCGGCCAGCTGAACCCGCTTGCGGCTGAAGTGATCGGTGTAATCACGGCACGACAGGGCCGAGCTGCCCAGCACCGCACTGGCCTGGCCGAGGGCCAGCGGCTCACCGCCGAGCAGATCGACGAGGTCGATCGCGCCCGTCCGCTGGCCGCGGTCGTCGGTCAGGCGGCCGAGCAGGTAGCTCAGCGCCTCCCGGCGGGACAGGCCGGTCATAGGGAAGGCCACCAGCTGCGGGCGGGCGAAGGCGGCGGCCGGCTCGGCGGTGGTGACCAGGGTCCGGCCCGCGCGCCCGGCCGGCCACAGACCCTCGGCGTCCGCCGGGGCGGAAAGATCATCCAGCACAACGAGCCACGGCCTGCTGGTCTCGGCCAGCCAGCCGAGGAAGCGCGCCGCGACCGTCTCGGCATCGCCGGCCGGGTCGATGCCGATGACCGCCGCCGCCGCGGCGGTATAGGCCGACAGGATCGAGGCGCGACTCGTGGCCGTCACCCAGACAAGCAGGTCGAGCTCGCGCGAGTTCCACATGGACTCGGCGAGATAGACGGCCAGCTGGGTCTTGCCGCACGAGCCAGGCCAGTCAGGTGACCCCGGCGCGACGGCCGCCCTGACCGCGCGGGCAGGTGTCAGGGCTACGCAGGCGCCGGGGGCCAGTACCTGTCCCAGGCCTGGCGCGGACTCTGGCCTGGCGACGAATCCCTCCGCCAGCGGCGGTACGAGACCCGACATGACCGGCCAGGTCACGGCGCTGCCAGCGGTCCCGTCCGGCTCGGCGGGCGCGCGGCTGCCTACGCTCACCTGTTACCTGCTTCGGGGACTTGTCTGCATGAACTCTCCTTGCGAACACCTGCTTCGCAGGTTCATAACGAACGATACGGCTCAGCAAGTGCCCTCATACGGATTCAACGCCAATACGGTCCGCATTCCCTGACATCGCGCAATGCGGGCGCTTGTATCGCGCAGCTATGAGCTATTTACAGGTTATAGGCGGGTAGCTCGTGCTGGCTCGCTATGTCGGAGATGACGTCCCCGACACTGCGGATGTCGCCGTGCTTGCGCCTGATCAGGTCCGCTATCAGCCCGGTCCAGCCGGTCTGGTGCGAGGCGCCGAGCCCGGCCCCGTTGTCGCCATGGAAGTACTCGCTGAAAAACAGGTTGTCCCGCCAGGCCGGATCAGACTGGAGAACCTCGGCACCACCGAAACACGGCCGCCTGCCGCTGGCGTCCCGCGCGAAAAGAGAGATAAGCCGGTCGGACAGGTCGGCTGCGATGGCACCGAGCGTTAGCCGGCGTCCCGAGCCAGTCGGGTACTCGATGGTCAGGTCGTCGCCGAAGAATGCGTGATAGCGCTCGAGCGCGCTGATCACCAGGTAGTTCACGGGGAACCAGATCGGCCCGCGCCAGTTCGAGTTCCCGCCGAACAGCGGCGTGGTGGACTCGGCGGGCTCGTAGTCGATCGAGGCCTGGTAGCCCTCCACGCTGATGGTGTACGGATGCTCCCGGTGCCAGGCGGACAGGGCGCGCAGGCCGTGCGGGGACAGGAACTCGGCCTCGTCGAACAGCCGGGTGAGCAGCCGGGCCAGCTTGTCCGGCCCGGCGAGGCTGAGCAGCAGGCGCCGGTGACCTGGCTCGCCGCGGAGCAGGCCGACCTGGCCGAGGCTGAGGTCCTGGCCGGCGAGGGCGTCAGCGGCGGTGCCGTCGTCCTGGCCGGCCAGGAACCCGGCGAAGCGCTTGCCGACCGCCATCGAGCTCTCCAGAGCGCCCTGGTCGACCACCCCGAGCGCGAGGGCGGGGATCATGCCGGCTACCGACCGCACCCGGATCGGTACCGCGTCGCCCGCCGGGGTGATCAGCCGGTCGTAGTACATGCCGTCGGCGTCATCCCACAGGCCCAGGCCGTCGAGCGCGTCCCTGATGGCGGCGAAATGCTCGAGGAACTTCATCATCAGGTCCGTGCCGGGCCGCTGGCCCGACCGGTGCAGCACCAGCGCGATCGACGCCATCGCCATCGCGTAGAAGCCCATCCAGCCAGTCGCGTCCGACTGCTCGAGCAGGCCGCCGACCGGCAGGTGCGAGCGGTCGATCGGGCCGATGTTGTCCAGGCCGAGGAAGCCGCCCTCGAACAGGTTGTTGCCTTCCGCGTCCTCCCGGTTGACCCACCAGGTGAAGTTGAGCAGCAGCTTGTCGAAGACCCGGCTGAGGAACTCGATGTCGTGGCCGCCGTCAACCGCGAACACCTCGAGCGCTGCCCAGGCCTGGACGGGCGGGTTCACGTCGCCGAAGTCCCACTCGTAGGCGGGCAGCGCGCCGCTCGGCTGCTGGAACCACTCCCGGCAGAGCAGGATCAGCTGGTACTTGGCGAACGCGGGATCGACGTGCGCCAGCGCCACGCAGTGAAACGCCAGGTCCCAGGCGGCGAACCAGGGGTACTCCCACTTGTCCGGCATGGACATGATGTCGAAGGCGTCAAAGCTGCGCCAGCGGCAGTTCCGGCCCGTGAGCCGCTGCTCTGGCGGTGGCGGCTGGCCAGGATCGCCGTCCAGCCAGCGGGCGACATCGTAGTAGTACAGCTGCTTGCACCAGAGCATCCCGGCGAACGCCTGGCGCATGATCATCGCCTCGTCGGCGCTGGCACCGGCCGGGGTCAGCTCGGCGTAGAACTCGTCGGCCTCGGCCTGGCGCAGCGCGAGCACCCGGTCGAAGTCGGCGCCGAGCGGGTCCGGGGTCCGCGATGCGAGGCCGGCGGGGTGCAGCCGCAGTCGCAGCTCGGCGGACTGGCCCGCGTCCACCGTCAGCCGGTACCAGGCGGAGCACTTGGTGCCGGTTCTCGCGGGGTTGACGGTCGCCGCTCCGCTGATCACGTGATCCCCGATGCCGTCCTTGGGATACGGGGTAATCGGCTGAGCGGCGTACAGCAGCGCGGTATTGGTCTCGTTATCGCAGAAAAGCAGTTCAGGCAGGCTGCCGTCGGGTCCGGTCCCGGCCAGCAGCTCCAGGTCGCCGGCGAACGGATGGGTGAGGCTGACGCGCGCGCTGGCCGGCGCGTCTGGTGCCTGCGGTCCGGTCGCGGGCGAGGCGGCCAGCACGGGCCTGGGCGCGTCCTCCTCCCATGCCCAGGTGTTGCGGTACCAGGCTGTGGGGAGCACGTGCAGGGTCGCGGGCTCGGGCCCGGCGTTGGTCACGCGGATCCGGATCAGCAGATCGTCCGGGCTTGCCTTGGCGTAGTCGACCTCGGTGATCCAGTACCTGCTGCCGGCGAAGACACCGGTGTCGAGCAGCTCGAACTCGGAATCGTTGCGGCTGCGCATCCCGTTCTCGCGGATCAGCTCGGCGTAGGGGAAGCTGGCCTGCGGATAGTGGTGGCGCCAGCGGTTCCAGGCATGGCTGGGGATCGCGTCCTGGTACCACCAGTACTCCTTGACGTCCTCGCCGTGGTTGCCCTGCGCCCCGGTCAGGCCGAACAGCCGCTCCTTGAGAATCGGATCCTGGCCGTTCCACAGGGCCAGGCCGAGGCAGAGCCGCTGCTCGATGTCGCAGAAGCCGGCCAGGCCGTCCTCACCCCATCGGTAGGCGCGCGAGCGGGCGTGATCGTGCGGCAGGTAGTCCCATGCCTCGCCGTCCGCGCTGTAGTCCTCGCGGACGGTGCCCCACTGCCGCTCGCTGACGTACGGCCCCCACCGGTACCAGTCACCGGCCTGACGCAGGCCGTACTCCATCCGGCCGAAGCTGGCCACCCGATCGCGTTCCGCGCCCATCCGCGCCCCGTTCCGCGCCGTCCGACGCCCCGTTCCGCGCCCGTCCGCCGCTCCTGCCTGATTGGGCGTTAACTATAGGGGACGAACAGCCAGGCCAGCCCCGGGCGCCGGGCGCGGCAGCGGCGGCAGAGGGAGCCCGATGACCGAGGTGATCAGCAGCGCGGCGAATCCGCTGATCAAGCGCGTGCGGCTGCTCGGTGACCGGCGGCACCGGCGCCGGGAGGGCGCGTTTGTGGTCAGGGGCGTTCAGCCGGTGTGGCAGGCGGTCGAGGCCGGCGCCGACATCGAGGTGCTGATCGTCGCTCCCGACCTGCTGCGCGAGCCGGCCGCCGGGATGGTCGCCCGCCAGGAGGCGGGCGGGGTCAGGGTGGCGCGGCTGACTGGTGAGCTGTTCGGCCGGATCGCGGACCGGGACGGCCCCGCCGGGCTCGCCGCGATCGTCCGGCAGCGGACGGCCCGACTGGCCGACCTGGCCGTGCGGCCGTCGTCGGTCTTCGTGGCACTGCACGAAGTCGCCAATCCCGGCAACCTCGGGACGATCATCAGGACCGCCGGTGCGGCCGGTGCCGACGGGGTGATCCTGGTCGGGCCGAGCACCGATCCGTTCGACCCAGTCGCGGTGAAGGCATCGATGGGCGCGGTGTTCAGCGTCCCGATCACCGTCGCCGAGTCGGCCGCGGAGTTCCTGGCCTGGTGCAAGGAGAGCGGGATCGCGGTCGCCGTGGCGTCGGGTTCTGGTTCGGGTTCGGGTTCGGGTTCGGGGACATTCTGGGAGGCGAGCCTGCCGGCCCCGCTGGCCATCCTGCTCGGCAGTGAGGGCTCTGGCCTGCCCGATGACCTGCTGGCGGCCGGGGATCTCCGGCTGCGGATACCGATGACGGGCACCGCCGAGTCGCTGAACCTTGCCGTGGCGGCGGGAATCTTGCTATATGAGACATGGCGGAGATTCCGGCATGAAGGCGGGGCCAATGGGCAGCGGACTGAATCCTGACGTGGAACCGGCCGAGGCCGGGCTCGATCCTGGCCGGCTCGCTCGCCTGGACAAGCACTTCAGCCGGTATGTCGACGACGGCAGGCTGCCTGGCTGGCTGCTGACCGTGAGCAGGCACGGCAAGCTGGCGTACGTCTCGACCTGCGGCCAGCGCGACGTCGAGGCCGGCCTGCCGGTGGAGACGGACACGATCTGGCGGCTGTACTCGATGACCAAGCCGGTCACGTCGGTCGCCGCGATGATGCTGTACGAGGAGGGCGCGTTCGAGCTGACCGACCCGGTCAGCAAGTTCATCCCGTCCTTCGCCGACGTGCGGGTCTATACCGGCGGCTCGGACATCAGGCCGGTGACCGTGCCCGCCACCGAGCCGGTGCGGATCTGGCACCTGCTGACGCACACGTCCGGTCTCACCTACGGCTTCCACCGCTCGCACCCGGTCGACGCGCTGTACCGGTCGGGCGGCTTCGAGTGGGGCACGCCGCGCGGCTCCGATCTCGCGGCCTGCTGCGATGTCTGGGCCGGCCTGCCGCTGCTGTTCCAGCCCGGTGCCGAGTGGAACTACTCGGTAGCGACCGACGTGCTGGGGCGCGTGGTCGAAGTCGCGTCAGGCTCAGGGCTTGGCGAGTTCTTCGCCAGCCGGATCTTCGGGCCGCTCGGGATGACGGAGACCGGTTTCTGGGTACCTGACGATGTTCGCTCCCGGCTGGCGGCGCTCTACACGATCGGCCCTGGCCGCAAGGCGGCCAGGATGGACTCGCTTGGCGCGGTGGCCAGCAAGCCGCCGGTGTTCCTCGGCGGCGGCGGCGGGCTCGTCGGCACGGCGGCCGATTACCGCCGGTTCACCTCGATGCTGCTCGGGACACCGGACGGCCCCGCCGGTCAGCTGGACGGAGTCACGCTGCTCAGCCCGCGGACCGTGGCCTACATGACCCGCAACCACCTGCCCGGCGGGGCCGACCTGGAGGCGTACGGGCGGGCGCTGTTCGCCGAGGCCCCGTTCCGCGGGGTCGGATTCGGGCTCGGCTTCGCCGTGATGCTCGACGCCGTGCCGGGCCGGACCCTGGGCAGCGAGGGAGAGTTTTCCTGGGGCGGCGCGGCCAGTACGGCGTTCTTCGTCGACCCGGCGAACGGCCTGACCGTCTCGTTCTTTACCCAGCTGCTGCCGTCGAGCGCGCACCCGATCAGGCCGCAGCTACGCCAGCTCGTCTATCAGGCGCTGACTGACTAGACCGGTCCGGGCCTGGGAGACCGGGCCGGGCGCAGCGGTGGTGCGTGGCCGGGAAGGCGCGGCCGGGAAGGGGCGGCCGGGAAGGGGCGGCCGGGAAGGGGCGGCCGGGAAGGGGCGGCCGGGAAGGGGCGGCCGGGGGGGCGCGGCGGCTTCAGGGTGCCGGGGGGCGGCCGCTGCGGTGCGCTCCGCCGACCCGGCCTGACCGGGTGCCGTTGCCCGTGCCGACTCTGGGCTGGCCGGACGGGTCCACGTCGGCGGGCAGGCCGGTGGCAGCGGCCGTCTCGGCGGCGGCGCGGCGGTGGGCATCCTTCCTGAGCGCGTGCACCCGGTGGGCGATCAGCGCGGCCAGCAGCAGGACAACCAGGATGATGCCGACGACGGAGAACGACTTGAAGAAGTGGTGCACGGTCGAGCCGAGGTTGTAGCCGAGCAAGGTCAGCGTCGTGGTCCAGACCACCGTGCCGATCAGGCTGAAGATCGTGAACGGCAGGACCGGGATCTCGACGACGCCGGCGCCGAACGAGGCGAAGCAGCGCACGATCGGCAGCACCCGGGCGACGGCGACGGCCCACGCACCGCGGCCGGCGAAGAACCGCTCGGCCCGGTCCAGGTCCGCATGGCTGATCAGGACCCACCTGCCGTACCGCTCGAGCAGGTGCCTGCCGCCGCGGCGCCCGATCGCGTACGAGGTCAGCGAGCCGCCCATCTCAGCCAGCGTGCCGATGATGATTACCGCGGCCACGGTGAACGTGCTGTGCGGTTGCGCGGCGATGACCCCGGCGAAGGCGAACGTGATCTCCGAGGAGATCGGGATGCAGCACGCCTCGATGAAGGCGAAGATGATCAATGCCAGGTAGCCATGGCTCGTCATCACCTGGGTCAGGAAGTTCTCCATGGCGAATGTTCTACAGCATTGCCGTCACTGCTCCGGCCAGCGCGGCCGGAAATTAGCCAGTCCTGAAGATTCGTTGCCGAAACAGGCTGCGTGAAGCAGCCTCGCGCTGTCCTCGATCGCTTCGCCCACGACTGAACGCGCGTGCCCGCGTTCGGTCAGGGTTCCGGCCGCCCCGCCCGGCCTGGCTGGTCCGTCCCGCCCGGCTGGCCCGGCCCGCTGCGGCTGGCCCGTTCCGTCCCGCCGGGCTGGCCAGCCCAGCCGGGATGAATGGCACATCTATCCGCGGAATCGAGGATGGATGTGCCATTCATCCGGGTGCCGGGGGTGCTGTCGGACTGGCGGGCCGCGGCGCGCGGGTGGCGCCGGGCTCCGTGGGGTGCGGCGGGGTTCCGGAGGGCCAGGCGGGCCGCGGCGCGCGGTTGCGCCAAGGGTCCGTGGCGTGCGGGGGTTGTGTCTGGCGGGGTGCGGCGCGCGTGTGCCCCGCCGCCCCGCCTCCCACGGGGGCGGGAGGCGGGGCACACGGTGGGTTGCGGCGGCGCTTGGGGGTGGCGCTGCCGCAGTCCGCGCGGTGGCTGCTGGGGGGGGGTGCAGCCGGGCGCGGGTCTCGGTGGTCAGACGATGTGCGGCGTCACAGACGCGACGAGGTGGGCTTCCTGGGCTTCCCACTTGGCGTAGGCCGACGGGCAGGCTGAGCCCTGGACCCCCTGGGCTGCCTGCCACAGTGGCTGGTGAGCCCAGTCCGGGTTGCGGACCTGGGAACCGTGGGGCGCGGTCAGGAACGCGTCGGCGGCATAGGCAGGATGCTGGATCTGGGACGGGGTGCCCCAGCCGCAGGACGGGCGCTGCTGGAACAGGCCAGGCGAGTCACGATCGCCGTAGCCCAGGTTCATCAGGGTCGACTCCTGCATGGAGGTGGCGACGGCGATGACCGCGGCGCACAGGCCCATGTGCTTGGCGATGGCCTGCTGGACGATGGTCTTGGCGTTGTCCCAGCGGGCCAGGGTGATCGGCATCGAGGTCTGCGGGCCGCTGGTGCCGACTGGGGTCAGCAGGTCCTGGGCGGGCAGTGCTCCGTGGCCGCCGCTGGGGTAGGTGCGGTCGGCGACGACCTTGCTGACCGCGGCCCACGTCTCGGCGTGATGCGCCGCGGGGGCGTGGTGCTTGACCGCCGCGGCATGCTTCGCGTGCGCCGTGTGCTTGGCGGGCGCCGTGTGCTTCGCCGGCGCCGTGTGCTTCGCGGTGGCCTTGCCCTTGGCGGGCGTGGTCTGCTTGGCGGGTGCGGCGGAGTGGCCGGCGGCGTCAGCGTGCTTGCCATGGGCGGCGTCCACGCTACGGCTGATCTTGTGCTGGGGAACAGCGACGCTGGCGGCGTTACCGGCGAAGCCGGCGGACATGGTGGCCGCCCTAGCGCCGGCCAGTGCCAGCCCGGCGCCCGCGTAAGTCACGGTCTCGCGGCTCAGGCTGGCGGGAATGCGGTTGCGGAGGTTGCCGGTGCGGGTGCGGAAGCTCTCGGTTGCTCGGGGGGTGCGGGTCATCGCGTTCCTTCCGTGCTGACCCGCCGCCGCCCGTCCCGGTAGTACTGGGGAGCGGTGCTTTAGCCGTCGGACGTTCGCCGGCCGGCAGTTCGGCCCGCGTAAGTACGCATGCCTCGCTGTTTCAGCGCGGGCGGCTGCTCGAGTGCGCGGGGGATGCGCTCCGGGCAAGCCAGCCCAAGGAAGCGGGAAGCGTCGGTTCCGGTAGGGTCCGGATCAGCGCCCCGGCGTGGGTCACAGTGTGTAACTTCGCCGTTACGGTATTCGCATCCCGATACTGGCCAAAGTGATGCACGTCACTGCGGTCGCCGATGGCCTGATCACCGGCTGCGGCCGGCCGGGCCGGGCCAGATGGTGCTTGCTGGACTGGCCAGCACAGGCCGCCGCAGGACGGCGGACGCGGCTAGCCCGCCCGCGAGTTGGCCGCCTTGGACGTGCCGAGCGGCGCTGACGCGGTGGACGCGGCGAGGGTCGACGGGTCGACGAATGTGCTGCCGTTCGGCCCCGCCGTCACTGCCTGGTGCAGCGCGCTCCCCTGCAGGATCTGCGACCAGTTCAGGAACCACTCGGTCCACCCGTTGTCCCAGGTGCCGCCCTTCGGGCTGCCGGTGATCGTCACCGGGTCGCCGGGCACGGACATCTTGTAGTAGAACTCCGCGTCGGCCGGAGCCATGTTGACGCAGCCATGGCTCACGTTGGTGAAGCCCTGTTCCCCGGTGGACCAGTACGCATCGTGCAGGTAGTCACCGGTCCAGGTGAACCGCACCGACCACGGCACCGAGATCGAGTAGCCGGGGCCCTTCATCAGCACCGGGTTCCCCTTCTCGATGGTCAGGTAGGTCCCGTTGGGCGTGTCGTCGCCCGGCCGGCCCGTGCTGATCGGCCAGCGCCTGATCAGCTTGCCGTCCTTGTACAGCTCCATGTGATGCTTGGCGGTGCTCGCCACGACGATCAGCGACCGGCCGATGCTGAACTGCTGGGTCAGCGTGTGATAGCCGTAGACGCCAGGGGCGCCCTCCACGCCGTTGAGGTGCCCTACGAAGCTGACCGTGGTGTGGGCGGGCCAGTACTCGCGGGGGCGGAACACAAGGGTCTGGCTGTTGTCCCAGTACCAGGCGCCAACGACCGGCTTCGATGTGGTGAGGGAGAGCGAGCGCTCGACGGCGGCCCGGTTCTTGATCGGCTGGCTGAAGGTCAGGATGATCGGCATGCCGACCCCGTACTGCTGGTTGTAGCCCTCGAAGATCTGCGTCCTGAACGTCTGGGACGGCGCGAGCGTTTTGAAGGTGCTGGTCTGCGTCACCTGGTGGCCCGAGGCGTCGGCCGCCGTGGCGGTCACGGTGAGCGTCTGGGACACGGGCAGTGCATAGTTGCTGTGCCAGGCGGATCCCGCGCTGTTGAGCGTGCCGGTGACCGCGGAGTCGCCGGTGAGCCCGGCCCCGGTGACCTTGACCGTCTTGATCTTGCCCTTGGCTGCGGTGACGGTGATGCCCTTGTCCGGGTTCGCCCCGGCACTTCCGCTGGCGGGCGTGATGCTCAGCTGGACCGCGCTGGCGCTGGCTGACTGTGAACCGCTGCCAGAACCGCTGCCCGACCCGCCGCCTGACCCTGACTGGCAGGCCGCCGCGAGCAGGCCGGCCGCGCCGAGCGCGACGAACGGCAGCAGCTTGCGCCGCCTTGATCGGTAGTGCTCGTACAGCACGCCGTCCTCCCACCGGGACCGGGAAGCCGAGTAATTCTCCGTGCGGGGTACCCAGGTCGCTTCCCCAGTATGCCTGCGCTCCTGGCGTGCTAAATCCAAAGTTTGCCGCAGGTAGAGCGCGTACTGAGCGGGCTCGATCGGTCAGTCTCGCCGAAATCGGCGGATCAGCCCCGTTGCGTTCATTGCGCTCAGGATGGCGATTGTTACCACTGCGACAGCGATCCAGGGCACGTAATCACCCAGCCGGTCGAAGGGCGTCCTGACCGTGACCGGAGGTAGCGCGAGGGTGACATGCAGGACGCCGCGGTCGGTGGTCCCCGCCCAGGCCAGCAGCCGGCCGCGGGCATCGAACGCCGCGGAATCACCGGTGAGAGCGGCCTGCACGGCCGGCCGGCCGGTCTCGGCGGCGCGCAGCGCGGCGAGCGACGCGTGCTGCTCGGGAGCCCAGCTTCCCTGGAACGTCGAGTCAGAGGTCTGGTAGATGATCACCTGAGCGCCGTGGTTGGTGTCCACCAGCGACATATCGGGGAACGAGGATTCGAAGCAGATCAGGATGCCGAATTTCAGCCGGCGGCCGTCTGGCAGAACGGCATGCAGCACGCGCGCTCCATTGCCGGCGATCATATTCTGCGGCGCCGCGCGGCTGATCGCTGACAGCCATCCGAGCGCGGACCGGAAGGGTATGTACTCGCCAAACGGGACGAGACGGGTCTTGGTGTACGTCTGCTCG
>Ga0307373_10006428_pt1 | contig 18717 bp, 16 predicted proteins | sample OX2MG_FD_202534 | JGI IMG/M metagenome (GOLD analysis project Ga0307373, IMG submission 202534) | Soil microbial communities from Risofladan, Vaasa, Finland - OX-2 | ecosystem: Environmental > Terrestrial > Soil > Coastal area > Acid sulfate soil | place: Finland: Risofladan, Vaasa | collected...
CTGAGATTTGCCGCGGCAAAGGGTCGAGCGGCGTCGTACGCAATGAGGCTTCCGGCATTTTGGGGCGAAGAACCTGCGTCGAAATAGATGCCGACCAGCGCACTGGCGTGCGCGTCATTGGCACAGACATCGCGTGCCACCACGTCGTCGTGGGATCCCTGCAACGTCAGAACGCCCCCCGAAGCCATCGCCGGGCTGAGCCGCACAACGGTCGATTGTCGCGTTCGGGAAACGACCACCCGAAACCCCTTCGACCGCAGGAGTGCCGTGGCGTCGAGCTCCACCGCGAGCGTCTCGTGGGCTTCGTTGATCGTCTTGACGTCAGCCCCGAACGACGTCGCCCGGGCGACTGCCTGGTCTTTCGGATGCGCGGGTGGGGAGCGACGAACGAGCCTACGCTGCAGGAGAGGATCCGAGAGTGAGGGTCGGTGTTCACCGGCCCCGGGGAGGTCAGATGAGCACGTACGGGTTGCAAGCGGGTTCGGTGGAGATCATGTCGGCGGGTCCCATCACATTTGGTCCAGCGGGGATTCTCTTCCTGGCTGACAACGGCGCAGCGAAAATATTCGCGGTCGGCGTGTCCGATCCGGGATCCGGCGTCGGGTCCGATCCGTTCGACCTGGAGAATGTCGATACGGCGGTGGCATCTTTCCTGGGTTGCGAGGCTCCTGACCTCCTTATTCGGGACATGGCGGTGGACCCGACGTCACACAATGTGTACCTCTCCGTCCAGCGTGGTCGCGGAGAGGTAGGGCGGGCCGTGCTCGTACGGATCGATCGACGTGACGGCTCCATCTCCGATATCCCGCTTGACGACGTCGCCTTTTCCGAAATGACGATCGCCGATGCCCCCGCCGAAAACGACGAGCGGTTGGACACGACACTCCCAATCGGGCCCGAAGGGGAAGAGTTCCAGTTCGGAGAGCGGACCATCCGCCTCCTGCGCAGGCCGGTGCGGACGTCGACAGTGACCGACATGGCCTACACCGACGGCTTCCTCCTGGTGGCCGGTCTCTCGAACGAAGAATTCTCGTCCAAGCTGCGGCGTGTCCCATTCCCGTTCCGCCAGGAGATCGACGACAACAGCCTCGAGATCTTTCACGTGTCACATGGCAAATGGGAGACGGCGGCACCGATCCGCACCTTCGTGCCCTACGACGGGGGCCGGAGCATTTTGGCCGGCTACACGTGTACACCTGTCGTGCACTTTCCATTAGAGGGCCTGGCGCCCGGCACCAAGACAGTGGGCCGCACCGTGGCCGAACTCGGTGCCGCCAATCAACCGTTGGACATGATCACGTTCGCCCAAAATGGCGAGGACCACCTCCTCGTCGCGAACAGCGCCCACGGCCTGATCAAGATCGCCCAACGTGACATAGATGCTCAGGCAGCGCTCACGGAACCCAAGGAACCAATCGGGGTGCCCCGGGAGCTCACCGACCATCACGGAGTGATCGGCTTGGCCAACATCGGCGACGACCACGTACTCGCGCTGCACGTCGATGGCGATGGCCACCATCACCTGTCCTCGTTGACGACGTCGTCGCTCTAGTGGCACCTTGATCAACGCATCGTGGTCGTGCTACGAGGGCGAGGAATGCATACGCATCAGCGGTAGTGCTCACGGAGCGGGAGTGCAGGTGCGCCCACGCCCCGCCGAAGACGTCGTCGGGTATTTTCCACCCATGGCGGGGCGCACGGTGCCCGACGGCTGCGACCTATGTTTCCTGCCTCGCTTCGCGTTCCTCGGCGGCACCGTGTACGAGGTGTCGATGGACGGCGTCGCCGCCGTCATCCTCCTGCGACCTGACCCACCCGTTCGAGCGACGACCGAAGTTCTCTCGATCTATCCGAGTGCGCGCGATGTGCCGTGCAACCTGTTGCGCGTCTACATCGTGTTCTCGGAGCCGATGAGCGAAGGGTATGCCGCGGCACACCTGCAACTCCTCGACGAGTCGGGCCAAACCCTGCAGGGGGCACTGTTGCCCAACAGCTACGAGCTCTGGGACGGCGACCATCGTCGACTCACTGCACTGCTCGATCCGGCTCGGATAAAACGGGGCCTCGTCCCGCACCAACAGGCCGGCTACCCGATCCGGCTCGGCCAGTTAGTCCGACTCGCCGTGGGCGAAGGGTTCCGCGATGCCCGGGGCGCCCCGCTTCGGGCCGGGGCGGAGAGACGCTACGACGTCGGCGCTGACGAGCGGCGCCGGGTCGATCCGGCCAGCTGGACGCTGCGCGCCCCTCGGCGTGACTCCTTCGAGCCTCTCGAGGTCACCTTTGACCGGCCACTCGACTATGCCCTGCTCACCCGATGCCTTCGGGTGCGAGGTCCCAACGGCCACCACGTCGATGGCGCAGTTGAGCTGGGCCCGGCCGAGAGATCGTGGCGCCTCGCACCGTCCGAGCCCTGGTGCGCCGGGCGGCACGAGCTCGTCATCGACGACATTTTGGAGGACGTCGCGGGGAACTCGGTCAGGAGGGTCTTCGACCGCGATCAGACCCGTTCTTCCGATGCCGTCCGGGAGAAAGGACCATTCATGATCGGCTACTTGCCACGCTGACGGCCGGTCCTTACTCGCCAGTCACCGAATTCTTGCCGTACGCTGGGCGTATGACCTCTCACAGGGCGGACGTCGCTCCAGCCGCTACTCCCGAAAAGATTGGATGTTTGTGAGCGAACGTGGCTGTGTCATTACCGGATGGGGGACTGCGCTCCCCCCGACGGTGGTCACCAACACGGATTTGGTGTCGATGCTGGACACGAGCGACGAGTGGATCGTCGCGCGGTCAGGCGTGCGGACGCGCCGCGCCGCCACCGGGCCCTTCGTGTCACCCGCCCCTGATCTGCGCCCTCCAGGGGGTCTCGGGACTACTGCGACCCTCGCCATAGAGGCCGGCCGTCAGGCCCTCGTCGCAGCGGCGACGGAGCCGGCGGAGATCGACTTCCTGCTGCTTTGTACGACCACTCCAGATCAGGTGATGCCTGGCACCTCCTCTGTCGTGGCCGGCGCGCTTGGGATCACGGGAGGGGCGGTCGACCTCAATGCCGCCTGCGCCGGATTCACCTACGGGTTGATCACCGCGGCCGGCATGCTGTCGACCGGTGCCCGCAAGGTGCTGCTGATCGGGGCCGAGACCATGACCCGGACCCTGAATTGGGAAGACCGCACCAACGCCTTCCTCTTCGGCGATGGAGCCGGTGCGTTGGTCCTCGAGGCGGTGAGCGGTCCGGGCTCGCTCCTCGGGTGGGACGCCGGCGTGGACGGGTCACTGGTCAATCTCCTCTACGTCGACCATGGCGAGGGGATGATCATGCGAGGCCAAGAGGTCTTTCGCCGGGCGGTCAGGGCGGCCGTCGACTCGGCCAGCGCCGCACTCCAGCAGGCGAAGGTCGAGGCATCTGACATTGCGTTGTTCGTCCCGCATCAGGCCAACCAACGGATTATGGAGGCGATCGCGGAACGGCTCGGCATTGCCCACAACCGGATCGCCTCGGTGATCGAGTGGACGGGGAACACAAGTTCGGCGTCCATTCCGCTGGCGCTCGTCGACGCAATCGGACATGGGCGATTGCACGCGGGAGACGCCGTTCTGTTCGTCGGCTTCGGCGCCGGCATGACGTGGGCTTCGGTGGTGTGGCGCTGGTAGGGAGAACGACGTCCTCGCCCTTCCGACGCGGAGGGGGACCGTTGTCGCTCCCCGGTTCGGGCTGAAGGTCGTGCCCGTTCGGTTCGCTACGCTCCACACGTGGCTGAAGATCAAGAGCGAGTCGCCGATCTCCTGGTGCGCTGCCTGGAGAACGAAGGCGTCTCGTGCGTCTTCGGTATCCCGGGAGAGGAGAACATTCGCTTCACCGCTGCACTGACCCGGTCGTCGATACGCTACGTCTTGGTCCGCCACGAGCAAGCAGCGTCGTTCATGGCCGAGATCCATGGACGCCTCACCGGGCGCGCCGGCGTGTGTTCTTCAACCCTCGGGCCCGGAGCCATAAACCTGCTGCTCGGAACGGCCGATGCCAACAGCAACAGCACTCCCCTGGTAGCCCTCTCGGCCCAGGTCGGGCTGAGCCGCATCTACAAGGAATCGCATCAGAGCGTCGACCTGGTGTCCATGTTCGCCCCGATCACCAAGTGGGCAGACATGATCCTCACCGCAGGAGCGGTCCCAGAGATGGTGCGTAAGGCCTTCAAGGTGGCGCAAACGGAACGGCCGGGCGCAGTCTTTCTCGCGGTACCCGAAGACGTCGAGGCGCTGTTCGTGACGGACGACGCCGCACCCCTCGCCGTGAATATCCCGCGCCCGGACGAGCCGTCGCCCTCGCAGATCGCCCGCGCGGCCACAGTTCTCAATGGGGCCAGCCGGCCGATCCTGCTCGCCGGCCATGGTGCGGCGAGGAGCGGCGCGGCCGATGCCCTGCTCCGCTTCTCCGAGCTGTTGGGCCTTCCGGTCGCCACCAGCTTCCATGGCAAAGGCGTGTTCCCCGACGATCACCCCAATGCCCTGGGCGCGGTGGGGTTCATGAGCCACGACTATGTCAACTTCGGCTTCGACGAGGCGGACGTGATCATCAGCGTCGGGTACGAACTCCAAGAATTCGATCCACTGCGGATCAATCCGCATGGAGACAAGCACATCATCCACCTGAGCCGGTTCCCGGCCGAGGTCGACGCACACTATGACGTCGAGGTCGGTGTTCAGGCCGATATCAGCCGGACTCTCGACGCGTTGGCAGCTGCAACCGGTCGCCGCTTCGAGGTGGGCGCGAGTGGGGAAGAGATCCGCAATCTGCTGGCCGACGAACTTTCCCGAGGCGCCGTCGATGACAGCTTCCCACTCAAGCCCCAGCGGATTGTCGCCGACACCCGTGCCGCCCTCGATCGTTCCGACATCGTTCTCGCCGACACGGGAGCGGTGAAGATGTGGATGGCCCGGCTCTATCCCACGTATGAGCCGAACACTTGCCTGGTCTCCAACGGGTTGTCGACGATGGGTTTCGCCCTACCTGGTGCGCTCGCCGCCAAACTTGCCATGCCCGATCGCCGCGTCCTGGCCGCAGCCGGCGACGGGGCATTCCTCATGAATTCACAAGAGATCGAGACCGCAGTGCGCGAACAGATCCCACTCGCCGTGCTCATCTGGCAGGACGACGCCTATGGACTCATCAAGTGGAAGATGAATCTGGAGATTGGTCACGACGTGGCCACGGACTTCTCGAACCCGGATTTCGTGGCATATGCCCAAAGCTTTGGAGCCCGGGGCTACCAGGTTCGGGCCGCTACGGACCTCCTGCCGATGCTCAACGAGGCGTTGGCCGACAACGCCGTCTCGTTGATCGCCTGCCCGGTGGACTATTCGGAAAACCTCCGACTGACCGCCGCGCTCGGCGACCTCACCGGACCCTTCTGATCGGACTCCTTGCGCTCCGCGGGCATCGACGTCAGGTATAGGTGTCCTCGCGGCGTATGACGTTGCCGCGACCATCGTCCACCACCATGCGGTGGCGACGGCCACCGTTGAAGACGAACACGATGAGCGACAAGACAGCGCCAACGGCGCCCACGATCATCAGAATGACCCCCACCGTGCGGATGTTGAATCCATGCTGGTACTGGCTTGCCGTCACCGCGAAATCCAATATGGCCCCGACCGCGAACACAATGAGGCTGGCTACAAGTCCACCGATCACTGCTGCCTCCCTGAAGAACCTTGCTGTGGTGGTACCCCAGAACGAACGCGGCCAAACACACGCGGTGACGCCGGACGTCGGTCGCGGGCCACATCGCTATTGCGGATGCCCCGCCTCGAAGTCAGTCGCGTCGGTGCGCATGAAGCGGCCCGGGCGCGTACCGGCCCCACCGGCCGTCACGGTGATCAAGAAAGCCTCGTGGTCACCGCCATCGATGAGGTCCACCACGTTGCCCTCGATCCACGCCGCACACTCGGAGAGAATCGGTGAACCCGTTGCACCTGTCGACCACGCCATGCCCTGGAACTTGTCGATCTGATCTCCGCTCTGCTCACCGAAGAGGGAAGCTACCGCTCGCTGGTCCGAACCTAGGAGATGCACGCCCAGGCCTCGGGATCTCCGGGCGACGCCATAGGTGTGATTGACCTTGGACACACAGACGAGAAACCGCACGGGATCGATGCTGGCCTGTGTCACAAACCCGGCGAGGCAACCGCTCATTTCGCCGCCTGCACTCGCGGTGACGACATAGAGCGGGTAGTCGATCGCACTGACGAACGCGGCCGACCCCCCCTGCTGCCACTCAGCCGTCACGCCGGCCCGGGGGGGTCATCCGACCCAAGATCCTCTCCGCATGTCCATAACCGGTGCAGGTGGTACCCAACCGCGGCACGGCCAAAACGCATGTCGTCCCGGCCCGCTGGCGCCACGTTGCGGCCCACGGCACTCGTGCGAGTGGAGTCGGAAGTCGACGGCGGAGCGTATCCTCGTGGAATGACCTCCGAGCCTTCCACCGCCTTTGTGCTCGGTGGCGGTGGAATCCTCGGCGCAGCGGAAGTGGGAATGTTGCATGCGCTCCTCGAGCGTGGGATCACTCCGGACCTTATCGTCGGCTCGAGCGTGGGCGCCCTGAACGGTGCGTTCATCGCCGCCGAACCGACTACCGCGATGGTGCGGCGGATGGTCGAGATGTGGACCGGACTCTCCGATCGGGGCGTCTTCGGAGGATCGGTATTCAGCCAGGTCAGCACGCTTGCGCGTCACGGGACCCATGTCCATAGCAACGATGCGCTCCGCAGACTGATCGAAGAGGGTCTTGGGACGATCGAATTCGCCGATCTCGCCGTCCGGTTCGAGTGCGTCGCGGCCTGTATCGAACGTGCCGCTGCCACGTGGTTCTCGTCGGGTCCCGTCCCGCCTGCAGTACTTGCGTCCTGTGCCGTTCCCGGCCTCTTGCCCGCGGTTGAGATCAAGGGCGAACACTTCTTCGACGGCGGCCTCGTTCGCTCCGTCCCCATTGCACGGGCAGCTGAACTCGGCGCGCGAAGAATCTTCGTCCTGCACGTCGGCCGCCTCGAACAGCCCTTGAAGCCCCCGACACGTCCGTGGCAAGTTGCTCTTGTGGCATTTGAGATCGCCCGTCGCCACCAGTTCGGCGAAGAACTTGCGAGCCTTTCCAAGGATGTGGAAGTCCATGTCCTGCCGAGCGGATCCGCCGCTCCCCACCTTTCGATGCGCTACCGGAGCACTTCCGATGTCCGCGCCCGGATTGACGCTGCGCACGATGCCACCGCCGACTTTCTCGCGACGCCGGCCGTGTAGCGCACGATGCGCTCTCTGCCTCCTCGTACGGCCCGGCGACTCCTCCTCCCGGTCTTTTCCCTCATTTTGGTCGTTCTCGGGGCAATATTCACCCTGGTCAGCATCCTCGGAATTCTTGCCGCCCCGCTGACCTCGCGCCGCCGGGCGCTCCGTCTTTCCGCCTTTGCCCTGAATTATTGCGCCGTCGAACTCGTGGCGATAGTGGCCGCCGTATTCCTCTGGCTGCGCCGCGCCCTCCCAGGCCGGCTCGGCCTCGCCTCGGAGGAGGAGTGGACAATGGCCCACGAGAGTCTCTTGGGCTGGGCACTCGGAAGGGTTCTCTCAGCAGGGCGGCGATGCCTCGGCTTCCACGTCGTTGTTGCAGACTCGTCCGATGCGACCGCCCTCACCGGCGACCATCCGGTACTCGTCCTCGCCCGCCACGGGGGCCCGGGCGATTCTTTCGCCTTGGTCCACCTGCTCTTGACCAGATACAACCGGCGACCGCACATCGTCTTGAAGGACACCCTTCAACTGGACCCGCTCATCGATCTCCTCCTCAATCGCCTGGGCGGCTGCTTCTTGCCGTCCGCAGCGGGCGATCGACCGGATGTGACCGACCGGCTGGCTGCTATGGCCCGCTCTCTCGGTCCGCGCGACGTCCTCCTCCTCTTCCCCGAGGGGGCCAACTGGACCCCGCACCGGCGGCGGCGCGCCATCGACCGGTTGCATCGCGACAGAAAATTGGACGCCGCTCGCGTGGCCGACTTGATGGATCACGTCCTTCCGCCGCGCCCGGGTGGCGTGTTCGCCTGCCTCGAGGCACGCCCGGGACTCCGGGTCGTGGTCGTCGCTCATGCCGGACTGGACAAGGTCGTCAGTGCCCGCCAGGGATGGGACCTGCTCCCGATCAGGACGCCAATGAAGGTGCGGGCATGGCCGACGGCCGAGGTTCCACAAGATCGAGATGCGCTCTTGCCTTGGCTGACACTGGAATGGGCCGTCGTTGACGAATGGATCGACGCGTTCCATGCAAACGCCCTTACGTCGTAGCGATGCGCGAATTGGCCCACCCAGCGATCTGACGTTTGCCTCACTTGGGAGACGGGTACACGCACATCATGATCCTCTTACTCGCACTTCTCCTTGTCCTGCTGTTCTTCGGAGTGGGTTTTGCCGTTCACCTGCTGTGGATCGCGGCGGTCGTGTTCCTCGTGCTATGGCTCGTGGGCGCAGCACTCGGCAGAGGAGAAAGCGCGGGTCGCCACAGGTTCTATCGCTGGTAGCAGCCGACGCTGCCTCAGCTCTCGATGACGACGTCTGCCGGTGATTTGTCGGATCGCAAGCCACGCCACGTCGGATGGCGGAGACGACCAGCCTCCGTCCACTCGCTGAATCGCACTTCACCCACAAGGAGCGGGTTGACGAAATGCGGCCCACGTTCCTTCACGTCGGAAGGGGGAATGAAGGGAGTCGTCGTGCGGGCGGCCGGACGAAGCAGATCCATCAGATCGTCCCGGTCCCGGTCGCCGAAACCGGTTCCCACCTTTCCGACATAGCGAAGTCCTCCCGCGGTTGGGATTCCCAGGAGGAGGGCGCCCATACTCCCTGCTCGGCTGCCCGCGCCATCGGTCCAGCCACCGATGACCACCTCTTGGGTCCGCAGATTCTTGACCTTGATCCAGGCGGTACTCCGTTTGCCCTCGGCGTAGGCCGAGTCCCGCCGTTTTGCGATCACCCCCTCGAGGCCAGTTTCCTTGGTCGCCTGCAGGATGTCCGCTCCCCGCACATCCCGGAACGAATCTGCCGTGGCAAATGATGCCCCTGAGAGCCCGAGCTCCTCGAGATGCACCCGGCGCTCATCGTAGGTGAGTGACATCAATGGGTGACCATCGAGATGGAGGACGTCAAAGACCACATAGCTGGCTGGTGAAGCCGCGCTTTGTCTCTTGACGTCGTTGGCGTTCGCGAGATGGAGACGGTGCTGGAGACGGCCGAAGTCAGGGACGCCGCCCGCCCCGAGGACGACGATCTCTCCGTCGAGCACGCATGGCCGAGCGCCAAGGAACGCGCCCAATTCCCGGAATTCGGGAAACGAGGGGGTGAGGTCCTTGTCATTGCGGCTCAGCATGCGGATCCGGCCGCCCTCAATGAATGAGATGGCGCGCACACCGTCCCACTTGATCTCGAAGGCCCACCCGGTATCGTCGGCGGGAAGTGTCCCCGGCGTGGCCAGCATCGGCCGGACCTTTTCGGGAAGTGGCTGAAAGCCCTCCGGCGCGGGGTCCATGCGATGGATCATCCAGTTCTTGCCGCTCGTTGGAAACAAGACGTAACGACCGCTGACTTTCGAACCGTGGAGCACCACCATGACCTCGTCGGGACGCCATTTCTCGACCTCGAAATGACCGTGATCCCAGATTCGGACCTGACCCCCGCCGTACTCTCCGGCGGGTATGTCCCCCTCGAACGACCCGTAGTCCAACGGGTGATCCTCGGTGTGGACGGCGAGGTGGTTGGATTTCGGATCTTCCGGCACGCCCTTGGGAAGGGCCCAGGAGACAAGCACGCCCTCGTGCTCGAGGCGGAAGTCCCAGTGGAGCGCCCGGGCGTGATGCTCCTGGATGACGAAGACCGGCAGATCTTTCCGGCGTCGGGCCCGGGGGCCATCCCCCATTGGCTCGGGCGTCTTCGCCGCATTCCGCTTGGACCGATAGGTCCCGAGGGGAGACTCGCTTTGCGGTTTGGAAGCGCCCTTTCTCCGAGTAGCCATGGAGCATGTTGTACCCCACAACACCGACGCGTACCCCCGCCCGGGCCATCGACTCGCCACCGGTCGGGTCTCAGGCTGGAAGGGGGCAGCCTGGGAGCCGACGCGGCCTCTATGAGAAGGCGAAGAGGTCACCCAGCTTCTCCACGCGCATTAGAACTTCAGCACTGGTGAATTCAAGAGTCGCCGAATCGCCCGTTCTCAAGCATTCGTGGACTTCCTTCCAGTTGACAGGTGTCGACACCGTCGGACGCGCCCGCCCGCGAATCGAGTACGCACCGATGGTCGTCTTGGACGCGTGGTTTTGACTCCAATCGATAAGAACCTTCCCGCGACGCAGAGACTTCTTCATATTCGACGTCACAACGTCCGGATGCTCTTTTTCCAGCCCCAACGCCATCGCATGCGCATCGGCACGCGATGTCGCCCAGGAGGTCTTCCCCTCGAGGAGGGCATAGACCTGGATCCCTTTGGACCCGCTGGTCTTCACCCGCGAAGCGAGATGGCGCGACTGGAGCAATTCGTCAACCCAGAGCGCCACTTGACAGCACTCGACGAGCCCCGTCCCCTCTCCGGGGTCAAGGTCGAACACGAGCAAATCGGGAGGTGCCGGCAGCCGTCGTCGTCGTCCGGCCCGCCACAGGGGGACATGAAATTCGATCGTCCCCAAATTGGCTGCCCACACGAGAGTGGGCAAGTCACTGACGACGGCGTATTCCACGGCGCCCTCGCCTTCGGCGCTCGGCACGGTGAGGGTACGAACCCACGACGGTGCGTGCGCCGGGACGTGCTTTTCGTAAAAGAAGGCCTTCTCGACTCCATCGGGATACCGCTTCATGGTGAGGGGACGATCCTCGAGATGAGGCAACATCGCCGGCGCGATCTTGGCGTAGTAGTCGATCAGTTCCCCCTTCGTGAACCCTGATTCGGGGAAAAGGACCTTTTCCAAGTTCGAGACGGTGAGCTCTCGACCCCCGACCGTCACTCGAGTCTCTTGGCGAGCCATCCCTCAGTTATATCCCGTCGGGGGATCCTCCATTCCCAAAGTGGATCCACGCAAGACAGAGGTTCAGGGGCCGGGGAGCGCCTTCGCTGCACGCTGCGGTCGATCCGCCTTTTTGTGAGAAGCCGGCGTGCCGGGGAATACCCCCACGAAAGAATTGGGGGTTGACGCACATGGCCATACGGCACGACGACACCACGGACGGAGTCCACACCGCGCGCCCAAACGAGCCGATACCGAGCCTGATCCCGGCCCGACTTGATCGGCTCGGCTGGTCACGCTTTCACACGATGCTCGTGGTCGCTCTCGGAGTGGCGTGGGTCCTCGATGGCCTCGAGATCACCATCGCCAGCAACGTCACTGCGCTCATCAGCAAACCGCAGGCGTTGAACCTCTCCTCAGGAGATGCGTCCTTCGCCATCGGCACGGTGTATCTCTTGGGCGAGGTCGCAGGAGCGTTGTTCTTCGGGCGCATGTCGGACAAGTGGGGACGCCGAAATCTCTTCATGATCACTCTCGGGGTCTATCTCTTCGGAGGGCTCCTGACCGCTCTGACGTTCGGTCACTCACAAGGCTGTGTGTATTGGCTCTGGGCTTCACGCTTCATCGCCGGCATGGGGATCGGTGGCGAATATGCCGCAATTAACTCCGCCATCGACGAGCTCATCCCGGCGAAATACCGGGGACAAGTCGACATCGCCGTCAACGGCACCTACTGGGGAGGGGCCTTTCTCGGGACCATCGTCACGCTGCTCGTCGTGAACAATCTCTCCGGGTGCCGGCTGAGCAGCGATCGTTGGAAGACGTCGCCAGCCCACTCTCCTCCGTCAAGACGCGCTCGTCCCCGCAGGGATCCACAACAGCATCATCAGCCCCTCAGCCGCAGGTCGCAAGCCTTTGACGTGGGGATTCCCGGGCGCGCTGCGTCATCACAGCCGACGTTGCGCGACGAGCCACGACGAAATAGTGTCAGTGTCCAAGCGGGACTATGAGGCGAGACGATGCCGTCTTCCGCAGGGCAGGCTGAATGAATGGCGACGACGATGCCGACCTCGCGGTGATCGCTGATGACCAGGCCCTGTGGCGCCTCGTCACGGCGCTCGCGACTGCCGTGACGCCGTTCGAGGTGGCGGAGGCGTTCACCAAGGAGGGCCCACTGGCGGCCGGGGGAGCCTTCGCCAATATGGCCATCCTGAGCGATACACCCGGCCTTGTGCAGGTCGTACATCGCCCCACGTTCAATCCGAATGTCGTCGCGCAACGTGGCATGTTCGACCTGAACGCCAATACGCCGGCGTGCGAGGCAATCCGAAGTGGACTGCCGGTGCTCCTCGGCTCTCCGGAAGAGATACGAGCCCGCTACCCCGAGTTACTCACCGAGATCGAACAAGCCGGACTGAGCTCCCGAGTCTCGCTCCCGTTGCATTCGGCGGGAGGGGAGACTCTCGGGGCGGTCGGATTCGGGTGGCCCGAGCCCCAGGTGTTCCTGGCCGCACAGCTCCGACGACTCGATCTCGTGGCCCAATTGGTCGGGCTGGCGCTGGAACGGGCCAACCATCACGATTTCACGCCGTCGGGGAGGGAACAACCGAACGTCCTCGAGACGATGCCCAACGCCTTCTTTTCGTTGGATGCCGCCCTGACGGTCACGTACATGAACGCCGAAGGGGAACGCCTCCTGCGCACCTCCCGTGACGCGGTCCTCGGTTCCAACTTCATCGACGCGTTCCCTGCGGTAGCGGTGAGGGAATCTGTCGGTCGCTACCAACACGCGATTGCGAAGGGGGTCTCGGTCGTTTTCGAAGAGTACTTCGCGCCGTTCGAGGGTTGGTTCGAAGTGCATGCGTGGCCGGACCGCAACGGGTTGAACGTGTACTTCTCCGACGTCAGCGAGCGACACAACTCCGAGGTTGAACAGACGGTGGCTCTGGATGAGGCCAGGCAAGCACACGCCCGGCTGAGCTTCTTGGCCGAAGTCTCGTCAACGTTGCACGGAGCGCATTCTCGGGCCGAGCTCTACGACCGGCTGAGCAAGGCCGTCACGACGTCCATGGCGGACTGGTCCACCATTGTGGTTCCATCGGGAGAGGAACTGGTTCGGGTGGCGGCCCATCATCGAGACCCGATCCTCAACAGCTTGGCCAAACGCCTGGTGGGTGGCTATCCACACGCCTTCACCGGGCCCTCGCCAGGCGTTGTCGTCTATCGCAGCGGCCAACCATTACGCCTCACCCACCTGGCCGAGGAGATTGTCAACGATCTCGATAGCAGCGTGGCCAGCGCAGCATATGGCCGGACGCTCCAGCTGCTGGGCGACGGTCCTGGTTTGATCATGCCCGTTATTTCGGATCAGGCGGTTGTCGCCGTGCTCACGATGGTCCGTCGAGGTGGCGAGCGCTTCAGCGACGAGGACGTTTCCGTCATGCACGAGGTGACGACCCGTGCCGCCGATCTGCTCGACGATGCGCTGTATCTTGAAACGCAACGAGAGACGGCGAGTGCCCTACAGGCGGCTGCGCTTCCAAGGACTCTTCCAACGAGCCCTCGCCTTCGGCTTGCCGCCGGCTATCGCGCGGCCAGCGAGGGAAGCCAAGTCGGTGGTGATTGGTACGACGCCTTCGAGCTCCAGTCTGGCCACATCGCGCTGGTCGTGGGAGATGCCGCGGGCCACGGCCTTCACGCAGCGGCCCTGATGACCCAAATGCGCAACGCGCTGCGGGCGCATTTGTTCGACTCCCTCGGGCCTTCCGAGTCGATCGCCAAGTTGAGCAGCTTCGTCGCGACGCAGGAACCAGACGCGTTTGCCACCATCATCTGTGTGGAGATCGACCCACTGACGGGAGCGGGCGTGTGGGCGTCCGCGGGACATCCGGCTCCCATCGTCCTGAGCCGCGACGGCACGTCGCTGCACCTAAGGGGTAAACCGGCACCACCGATCGGCTCCATGGACCTGGGGTCCTCCGATCGGCCGATCGAACATGAACTTGTCCTTCGGCCAGGGGACCGATTGGTCATGTTCACCGACGGCTTGTTCGAACGTCGCGGGGTAGACCTCGATATCGGCCTGACCCACCTCATGATCACGATCGAGCAGACATTGGGCGACGCCGACGCCGTATCGGCCTGCGAGTCCATACTCCGAGCGATGCTCACGGGTGCGCACGATGATGACGTGTGCCTCCTCGTCGCTGACTTCTCCTCGTGAGAGGGGCCCCCAACCACCCTAGCCACGACCGACCGACCGGCGGCCGCCTACCAATAACCTCTCTTCGGAGAGCGCCCAGAGGTCTACTCCGGGACATGAGGGCAGGTGATCCCGGTGGTGGATAGCGGTCGTGGCGGTGATGACGAGAGGACGCTCGAGACTCCCCCCGCCCGGGCCCGCGCCGCGCTCCCGCCCGAGCAGCCTGGTAGTCGACCTGTCCTCACCCAGGTTCAGCTGGAGGTTCTGCGACCCTACGGCGTCGAGCAAGAGGTGGCGGCCGGTGACGTGCTGTTTGCCGATGGCGACGAAACGTATGACCTGGTGGTGGTCCTGGAGGGCGTCCTCGAGATCGTCGAGCACTATGGCCGGGGCGACGAAGTCGCAATCGCCACCTATGGCCCCCTCGAATTCCTCGGCGAAATGGGACTCCTCACCGGCCAGCATGCCTACCTCACAGCGGTAGCCAGTACACCCGGGCGCGCCCTCCGGATCCCGGTCGACCAGGTCCACGTGATCATGGCGGAGGAGGTCGACTTGAGCGAGCTGATACTGCGCGCCTTCCTCCTCCGGCACTCACGACTGACGTATCGAGGGTCGGGATTGACCCTCATTGGCTCCCGCTTCGACGTGGACACTCGACGGTTGCTGGAGGTGCTGGCCCGCAATCGCCTGTCTTCTCGGTGGCTCGACCCGGACGATGCGCCGGAAGCCGGCGCGTTGCTGCGCGAGCTCGCCCTCCGACACGAAGACCTCCCGGTCGTCATCGTCTCCGGAGGACCACTCCTCCATAATCCCAGCAGCAGAGACCTACTCGATGCGTTGGGCCTGGTCGTCAGGCGGCTCACCGATCTGTCGGAGGTGTGCGATCTCCTGGTGGTCGGCGGTGGTCCCGCCGGCCTCGCTGCTGCCGTCTACGGGGCATCAGAGGGGCTGACCACGACGCTGGCCGAAGACACCGCGCTGGGTGGCCAGGCCGGAACGTCATCTCGAATCGAGAACTACCTGGGCTTTCCGGCGGGTCTGTCCGGCGACGAATTGACGGCTCGGGCCGCCCTGCAGGCGAAGAAATTCGGGGTACGGGTCAAGCTGGCCTCCCGGGCGATCGGCCTGTTGTCCGACGTCGATTCGCACCGGGTCACGTTCGAGGACGGAGACGTGGTCAACGCCAAATCCGTGATCATTGCCACCGGCGCCCGCTACAACCGACTCCCGTTGGACCGGCTGAGCGAGCTCGAGGGTGTCGGCGTCTACTACGCCGCCAGCCAGATGGAGGCACAGGCCTGCGCCGACAAAGCCGTCGTCGTCGTGGGAGGCGGGAACTCAGCCGGGCAGGCCGCGCTGTTCCTCTCCCGCACCTGCGTCGAAGTACACATCCTCATCCGCCGGGATTCGCTTGCCAGTTCCATGTCGCGCTACCTGATCGACCAGATAGAGCGCCATCCCCAGATCTCCGTGTCCTCCCACACCGAGGTCTGTGGACTGATCGGCGACACGGTGCTCGAGGGCGTCGAACTACGCCATACCGTCTCCCAGGCGACCAGCACGTTGTCGATCTGCGGGTTGTTCGTCTTTATCGGTGCTGCACCGAGCACCAAGTGGCTTGACGGACAGCTGGCCGAGGATGAGCACGGTTTCTTGTTCACGGGCAAAGATGTACCGGCGACGCACCTCCTCGGCCCCTCGCACGCGCCCCTCCTTCTCGAGACCAGTCGACCCGGGATCTTCTGCGTCGGCGATGTCCGGAGCGGATCGATCAAGCGCGTCGCCACCGCCATCGGTGAGGGATCGATGGCCGTGCGGCTGGTCTTCGATCGAGCGCAGACAACGGCGCTCTACGCACAGACGGGGGCGCCCACCTCTCACCCGTCATCTTCGTCGTAAGGAGGAAACCATGCCAGATGACCCGATCAACCCCACCGTCCCGCCGAGCGGCACTGGTTGCGTCGAATGCCTGGAGATCGGCGGGTGGTGGCTGCACCTCCGCCGGTGTGCGCAATGCGGTCACATCGGGTGTTGCGATAACTCACCCGGCCAGCACGCCACCGCACACGCCAGGAGCACCGACCACAGCGTGATCCGGAGTTTCGAGCCCGGCGAGGATTGGTACTGGGACTACACCACCGAGGAGTACGCCGACGGACCAACGCTCGCGCCCCCGGAGCATCACCCTCTCACCCAGCCGGTTCCGGGTCCTGAAGGCCGGGTGCCGCGAGACTGGCAGCGGCATCTCAACTGACGCCGCCCCCATCTTCTTCGATGACTATCGCTTCTTCCGGGCAGGCCAGCGCACCTCGCCGCGCCTGCTCCCACAACTCCTCGGGCACGTCGAGGCGATCCGTCTCGTTGAACCCAAGATCGTTCAGCACATAGACGTCGGGGCCCTGCACCTGGCAGAGCGCATGACCAGTGCAAAGGTGAGTCTCTACTCGAATACGCATGTGATCGCCTCCTCCTCAAGGGTCATCCGGTTCATAGCAGCCGGCCACCCGGGCTGAAGGTGGCGGGAATCTTCGCCCAACCTCCGATGGATGACCAATTCGGGTACTCCACGATCTGCTCTTGCTCCACCCGATAGTCCGGCATGCGTTGCAGCACCTGGCGCATGATCTCCTTGAATTGGGCGCGGGCCAGGTGCGATCCGGGGCAGCGATGGATCCCGAGGCCAAATGCCACATGCCGATTAGGGAAGCGGTCGATGATGAATCGATCTGCGTCCGGAAACGCACGTTCATCGTGGCAAGCCGAAACCTCACTGAGAAGCACCCGATCGCCGGCCGAGATGTGACAACCTCCGAGTTCGATGTCCCGCACAGCAATGCGGGCGTGGGTTCGGGCGGGCGGGTACATCCGGAGGAACTCCTCAGTGCCCGAATCCAGAATGCTGGGGTCGTCCAGAAGCGGGGCCCGGAGTTCGGGATGACGTCCCAGGTACACGAGTGCCGATGAGGTGAGCGAGGTCGTCGTATCGACGCCGCCGCCTATCACCAGCAGCACGACCGCCTCGGCGTCTGCACGCGCGATCTGCTGGCCCACGACGTCGTGCGAAACGATAAAGCTCATGGCGTCGTCTCGAGGTTCCCGCACGCGTTCGGAGAGCTCCTCTCGAACCCTCGCGCCGACCCAGGCGACATCCGCCAGGGCCTGGGCGAACTCAGGGGTGGAGCGGTCATAGCTTCCGGTGCCATGGAATGCGTTCGACATGCGTTCCCAGTCGGACTGCGGAAACCCGAGAAGTTCAAGGGAGACTGCGGCCGGAATGGGACAGGCGATGTCCTCCGTCATGTCGCACCGGCCCGATTCGATCACTTGGTCGATGTAGTGGGTCACCCAGTGTGTGATGCGCGGCTGCAGACGTTGCACCGCCCCCGGAGAGAGCAATTCGCTGAGGATGCGTCGCAGGGGATGCCACTCTGGCGGATCGAGCTCTTCGGGGTAGAGCGGAGGGATCTTCAAGTTCCCCACGCTGAGCGAGGAGACCTCGGGGTCGGTCCGGGCTGAGGAGAACGTCTCCCAGTCCTTGAATGCACTCGCGACCGCTTGGTAGCTCGAGATGACCCAATGGCCGCCGTTTGCGTCGGTCCAGGCGACGGGACAGGCCCTTCGGACCTCTCGCCAGGCACGATCCGACTCGGACAGGCTGTGTTGCCGGTAGTGATCGAAGTCGATCAGAGGCTGCTTGGGCAACCCGTCACCGATCTCGGATCCTTCCATCTTCCCTCCCCGTCCGTGCACACAGCACTGTAGGGCCACGCCCCCCCCGGACGCCACGTCCGGCCAGGGGGAACGCACGACACCGTGTCCTTCTCTACGCTGATCAGATGCGAGGAACCGTGATCGATGCCGATACCCACCTCTTCGAGACGCATGCGTTGTGGGCCGAGAATCTCCCCAAGACGCGCCGGGGCCTGGCGGTGCACATCGAGGAGGATGCCCTGGGCTATGCCTGGTTGACCGCTCCCGACGGGGCGCACATCCATCTGGCCGAGGTCCATACACCCGGAGACATCATGACCATGGGCGAACGACGACTGCGGCAGCGGTCCGGGCTACCTCCCGTTGTTCCGTTCAAAGAACTGGAGGCCCACGATCATGACCCTGCGGCGCGGGTCGAACTCATGGACCGTCAGGGCGTGGACCAGGCGCTGGTATTCCCCAATTTCGGTCTGTTCTGGGTGCGCACGCTCGAGGATCACCTGGACGCCCAACTCGCCAACATGGAGGCGTGGAACCGGTGGGCAGGCGAAGGCATCCGACCTGCAGGTGGGGGTCGGCTCCACCCGGTCGGTCACGTCTCTCTCCGCGATCCGGCCTGGCTCGACGCCCAATTGGCGTCGCTTTCGTCGGCGGGCGTGTCCGCGGCCATGGTTCCGATCGGCCCCGTGGACGGGAAGCCCTTCTCACACCCCGAACTGGACGCATGCTGGAGCTCATTCGAGGTCCACGGCGTGGCCGTCATCTTCCACATTTCC
>Ga0307373_10006429_pt1 | contig 18717 bp, 22 predicted proteins | sample OX2MG_FD_202534 | JGI IMG/M metagenome (GOLD analysis project Ga0307373, IMG submission 202534) | Soil microbial communities from Risofladan, Vaasa, Finland - OX-2 | ecosystem: Environmental > Terrestrial > Soil > Coastal area > Acid sulfate soil | place: Finland: Risofladan, Vaasa | collected...
GTTGGGTCACAATGAGAGTCCACCGCCGAGGTGAGGAAAGGTCGATGAACGTGAGCACAGACCGCACTATCGAAGTGATCGTTGAGATCCCACGGGGAAGTCGCAATAAGTACGAGTACGACCACGAGAGGCACATTATGCGGCTCGATCGTCGCCTCTTTTCCGCCACCTTCTATCCCGCCGACTACGGATTCGTCCCCGACACGCTGGCCGAAGACGGTGATCCGTTGGATGTTCTGGTCCTGCTCGACGAGCCGACCTTTCCGGGGTGTCTGGTGGAGTGCCGGCCGGTAGGGGTCTTCTGGATGACCGACGAGAAGGGCCCGGATGCCAAAATCATCTCGGTGGCCTGCGGAGATCCCATGTGGGAGGCGGTCACCGACCTGGAGGGACTGCCCCCTCACCTGACCTTCGAAATCGCCCATTTCTTCGACGTCTACAAGGACCTCGAACCCGACAAGCTGACCAAAGTCGGGGGCTTCGACGGGGTGGACGCGGCCTGGCAGGAGATCGACCGCTCGTACGAACGGGCCCGATCAATCAGTTCGTGACCCCGCGACCATTGCCGCTTGATCCATACCGCGGTGATTGATGGTGTGCCTCAACCGCCCTTAAGCGAGAACTTGCGCCTTGGCCGCGGCGAACTCCTCGTCGGTCAGTGCACCCGAGTCGTGGAGGGAAGCCAACTGCTGCAGTCGTGAGATGGTGTCATCCCCGGCGGCAGGTGCTGGCGCAGCAACTGGCTCCGGAGCCGGCTGAGGTTGCTGGGCCGCCTGAGCCTGAGCCTGGGCCTTATTCGATCCTGCCTTTGCTCCCATGTAAGCAACGCCTCCGACGGCGGCCATCCTGAGCAAAGGGCGTCTGCGCATCATCGCGTCATCGCCCCCTAGTCCTGCTCGGCATCGAGCTCGATGCCGAGAGCGAAGGCGATCTCTGCGGCGGCTGAAACAATCCGAACATTGCCCACAGTCGGGTTGAGCGCCACCAGAAGGCCCAAGATCTCCTCGGGGGTCACGCCAGCGTCGAGCGCGAAGGCGACTTGGAACACGTAGGAGGCTGGTGCTGCGTCGGCAGCAATGAGCGCAGCGATGTTGGCCAGCGAGTACGTCTTCGGGTCGAGCCCGGATGCCTCGAGATTGTTGAGGCGCGCCTGGAACAGACCTTCGAGTGCGTCGCTGTCATGTTGAGCAACACCGAGGAGAGCGCCGCTGGTATCAGATGAAACGGACATTCAAGTTCCTCCACTGGTAGTTCGCCGTCGAAAAGGAGCGTGCAACAAGTGATCGCGACTGGGACGGCAATTGCCGCCGCTCTTGCCACCCTAGTGGATCCTGCACCACTGTTACATGGCCACGCGGGAGGCCTTGGCAGTCAGTCGGAGCGCTCTTGCCCGTCTTGCCGACGAACCGTCTGATCCTCAGTCAACACGGGTCCGTCGATCGCACCAACGATGCTCCCGGGGCCATATAGGCTCAGACGTGCCGCCATGAACTCTTCGGTCGGAAGCAGGTCGTTCCGCCACGGAGCGCCAAAGTCGTGGGGTCCCGTCCTGCGGGCATTCATCGGTGAGGATCCAAGGGGATGTAGCTCAGTTGGCTAGAGCACCTGCTTTGCAAGCAGGGGGTCGTGGGTTCGAGTCCCATCATCTCCACCACATCGTCGTATTCGAACACCCGCCCGCGTTCGCTGCGTCGATGATGGCCTGAAGCAGATCAGGATCGGCGGAAGCATCCGGTTTTCCGGCGGCGGCACGGACGAGGCGGATCCACACTCACTGATCCAGGTACGCACTCGGGCGATGCGACTGGAAGCGACGATCCTCTACCACCCCGTGATTATCTCAGCAGCCTGTCTCAGGGGAGCCCGAGGGTCGGTCCGGTGAAGCTGGTTATAGCGTCACCTGCCACTCGTCAGTCGACCGTCGCTCGTGCTGGTCGGGTAGGTGCCGTGTCCGCGGCGCTGAGCGATATGACATCAGACCCGTATGACTCGAAGCCCGGGAATGTCGTCGTAGTCGCCGTCTTGGGATGCGACCGCCAGGTCGTTGACGATAGCAGTCGCAGCGATCCACGAGTCGTTGATCGGCATTCGCTTGCCCGCGTCTCGAAGCGCAAGGCGCAGGGCCGCCCAGGCATGGGCAACTCCCTCGTCGACCGGCAGGGGGTCGAGCGCCGCCGCTGCTGACAGGGTCTCCAGCCGTCGTGCCCGGGTCGGTCCGTCCTGTGCCGCAAGGACCCCGAGCCGTAGCTCGCCCACGGTGACGACCGATACGGCGACGCGCTCGGGCGGACGGGAGGAGAGCGGTCGATCTTGCTCGACCGCGATGAAGAGCGACGTGTCGGCGAGCGCGAGCTCGCCATCGACGTGCTCGCTGGCCGCAGTCACGCGATCGGGAGGTCGTCGGTCGTGTCGGGCAGGAGGTCTGCCAGCTCTTGGGCGAGCTCGGGATCGGCCCGCCATCGGCCGCTGTCTCGGAAGAAGGCGTTCCAGGCCATCGACCGCGGCCGGGTCGACAGTGGCAGCAACTGGGCCACAGCACGGCCGCTCACCGTCACCCTGAGGCGTTCGCCGTGCTCAACCCGACGGAGCACGGCGCTGACGTCGTTTCGAAGCTCGCGTGCGGGAATGTCAATCACGACTTCACTGTAGCATCTCTGCTACGAGAACGAGATTCGGACCAGTACCTTGAGCCGTTCCCGCAGTTCAGCCGAGTTTGAATAGGAGATCGTCCTCTCCACTGATGTTCTCCCTGGTCAGAGGCACTATCTCTGCCCACTGCGACCGATCGCTCGACCGGTAGGTGACACGGATCACCTCAGACGGATGCAAGCTTGCCGAGCGCTGATAGGGACTTCAAGGTGTCGATGCACGCCCTGGCAGCCTCTTTGCCCTTCACCTCGAAGTGTGAGGTGAAGAAGGACATGTGTTGCTCATGCTCTTGGTAGTGGTGCGGAGTGAGGACGGCAGAAATGATCGGGACATCCATATCTAGCTGGACTTGCATCAGGCCATTTATGACGGCATCAGCTACGAACTCGTGCCGGTAGATACCCCCGTCGACGACCAGTCCCGCGGCGACGACCGCCGAGTACCGACCCGTTTGCGCCAGCCTCTTGGCGTGCAAGGGAAGTTCGAATGAGCCTGGCACTTTGAAGAAATCGACATAGTCCAGAGGTATACCGAGACTCACGACCTCCTCCGCAAATGACGCTCGGCACCGGTCGACAATGGCCTCGTGCCAACACGATTGCACGAAGGTGATGCGCGCGATGTTCGGTCCAGTCATTTCATGAAGCCTCCTGTTCCTCTAGCGGTCGGCTCGACGCACTATGGACACAAGGACCATTGCAGTGGGTGCGCTTTGGCCATGATCTAGATTCTAGAACCTGTTCTAGTTACGTTTCAAGGGGCCGTACTCTCACATGTGAGTGAGGGGCGCCCCGAATCACCTGAATCCATCGCTGCACGCCCCCTTCGCCATCCTGATGCCAAAGCGTCCAGCCCTCTTTCGAAATATGCATCGTCCACGGCAAGCATTTCGGGGGCTACATCACGAGAAGCCGGGTATCGCCTTGGCCGGATTGTTGCTCATGGTTAGCCGCCACGGACCCTGCGCTGAATCGGTGAGTTCGAAGACCCACGTCAACTCCATTTGGTGGCATCGCTCTGATTGCCAGCCACTGCAGTGCCGTCATCCCTCACCACATAGCGGACGGCCCCTACATCCATAGTCACTTCGATGGCTGGTGGGTGCCGGGATAGTTCGAGATCCGTTGTCTCCCACGACTTCAGCACAACATCGCGAACGATCAGGTGCCTGCCACGACTCGGTCGGAGCAAGGCGTTCCTCGCGTCTTCGCTCGCCTGCTCTGCCAGCGGTCCCTCTGATCCATTCACGGCCCCTTCCCACGCCTCGAGGAGGTGAGCTAGCTGGGCAGCGATCAGTTCGGGACCGAAGCAGTTGTCGACGACCGAGAGGTCAAGCAAGGCGAAGGCCGGAGGATCGTCGGCATTGACGAGGTCACTCAGGGCGACGTGATCGCCCACCTTCTGCCTGTCGGCCAACTCGGCGAGGCTCTCATCGCTGAGTCGCTCCGTGTCAGACAAGGGATTTGGTATCAAGGGCGCAGTCAGGACAGGCCCGGCGAGCGGATCGCCACTGACCGAGAGCAGGGCCCAACGGGTGCCGCTTCGCCCGAATGTCCAGCGCTGATCAGGATGCGCATGGTGCCGACCGAGCCTTCCGCCCTTGGGGTACTTGCAATCGATTCGCAACCGCACGCGGACGACGATGCGATCCTCATCTTCGTCATTTCGGTTGACTACTCCGATGAGATCGATCGCGGGCTTGGTAACGACTTCAAGGCCGTCGCCAAGCCATTGCCACGATCGCGCCCAGGCTCTGACAAGACCCAAGTCGGGACGATCGTCCAAAGGCCCAGATTGTCCCGGAGCGCCATAGGCCGTCTGCAAGTGTTACAACCTCAATGACGGCTTGGTGGATCCCGTCGGGCGAGAAGATCGGATCATCCTCTGCCGCCTCGACGGCCGCGTAGTGCGCGTGGGTTGCACGGGCGTGTTCCTTCCGTGCCGCGCGCTCGCGTCGCGCTGCACCTCGTAGGCCGGTGAACCAGTAGTAAGCGATACCGCCAAAGAAGACGGTCCCGACAACAATCTCCGCAGCCACCGATAGCACCGACACTCGGATATGACTGCGTTAGATCTCGTCGCGCCCGAGCAGCTCGATCGGGTCCTGCATACGCACCATTCCGAGATAGCCGCCGCCCCGCGGGATGCTGTCGTGAACTGCATAGCCGAGGACTTCCTGCGCTTGGCGGGGGAGCTTGGCAGCGATGGCGGGGGGGACCGCCAGGTAGTTGTTCTCCTCGGTCCGCAACCACCCCAGGCAGTAGCTGAGGTGCGCACCTCGGCGGGGGATCTCCGTGGTGTTGGACCCACCGGCGTGGATGGTCCCACCCAGATAGACCACAGCGGAGCCGGCGGGCATCTCCGCGTACGCGATCTGCTCCGCCTTGGGAGGCGGCTGGCCGAACTGCTCGGAAGGCGACTGCATCCGGTCCGGCCAGCGATGGCTGCCGGGGATGATGCGGGTGCCGCCGTTCTCACGGGTGAAATCGACGAAGGCGATCACCGTCGCCATCTGCAGCTCAGGCGCTGGCTTGGGCACGTCGCTCCACACTGCCTCGTCGCGATGGAGCAACTGCTCGTCGGCCCCCGGTCCGCGCTGGAGGAGGTGGCCGAGGTTGAGTTGGTAGCGAGCACACGACGGGAGCAAGATGCGGTCGCAGAGGGCCAGGAGTAGGGGATGACACATCACCTCAGTGGCGAACGTCGGGGAGATGGCGCAGGCGCTCGTGACCTGCTTCGTGCACGGACCGTGGAATGCTTTCATGATCGGATTGAACAGCTCCGCGTCAGGATCGGCATCGTCAAGGACGGCCCCGACTTCGTCGTTCACTCGGGAGACGACTTCAGCGCTCAGTAACCCCTCAAGGATTGCCACCCCATCGCGCTGGATCGTCGCGTGGACGGCGTCGGGGTCCGCAGTCAGAGCGTCGAACCGCTCAATCGTGGCCGTGGCAGTCATACGAAACATGCACCCCTTCTTGGCGGTGTATCAACGCTAACTCATCGTCACGTTTCGTCTGCGATGAGCGCAAGCACTCGGGAACCGAGCCTACGACGAACCGCGGTGCGGGGTACACCCGTGGCAATCTCGCGGGCGATCACTCCTCTGCACATAGGATCACCGGCTCCCCTTTCCTCAGCGAGTGGCCCGCATCCGCTGATAGGTGAGGGGGGCCAGCGTCCGAAGGATCGGTGCGACGAGGGGTAGGACGGCCACATTGATCTCCAGCCGAGGGTCAAACATTCGGCGGAGCACAAGCGACGAGACCTGCTCCTCGGTACGACGGACCGCCCGCGGCGGCATCGAGAGTCCACCGTCGCGCACAGACGTCAGCCCCATTTCCGTCGGCACCCAACCTGGGTATACCGCGTGAACAAACACGCCGTCCGGCCTGGCGTCGTAGGACAGACTTTCCGTGGCGGCAGACAGAGCCGCCTTGCTCGCGGAGTAGTCAGCCCCTCCGGGACCGGGAGCACGCCCGTCGTCCGAACTCATGTTGGCGATTGCACCGAACCCCCGTTTTCGCATGCCGGGTAGGACGGTGAGCATCCCGGCGACGGGAGTTATGAAATTCACCTCGATGATGGACCGAAGTGACGCCGCGGTTGTCGGTTCGGTGCGAATGATCCCCCCGACGCCAGCGATGTTGGCCAAGATGTCGATCCGGCCGAGTTCCCGCTCCACCTGTTCGAGCAGGCGAACGAAAGAGGCGGCGTCGGAGAGATCACAGATCCGGTAGGACGACTCCGGACTGTGGCCCCGCATCTCATTGACGAGGATCTGAAGTCGCTCCTCACGGCGCGCCACGCCGATCACCAACGCCCCCGATGAGGCCAGGTCGACCGCGAGACGACGACCAAGGCCTGCGGAAGCCCCAGTCACCACGGCGACTTTCCCCCGGTAGTCCAACACCAGCCGTCGGCTCCTCAGTTGCATCTCCACCACCGTACCGAACGAGCCTCACCGGTGATCAGGGTCCCCGGCAACAGGCGTACGCCTGGGTCCTCGCGGATCGGTGGCACGTCATTCGACGGTGCCCGACGTTGGCTCAGGCAGTGACTTCGTTGTGCACCTTGAACGACATCTCTTCCGGTGGTCCGGTCAGTCCGTCCTTCACCGTGGCCAACCCGGGCAAAAGAGTCTCATCTCGCAACTTCACCCATCAAGCTTCTGAGTCCCAGAGCGCCAAGACGACCAGCCCATCGTCGGTCTCGCCAGCAGCGTGGTACGTCTGTCCGGCCGGAAGCCCCCTACCACCATCTGGGTGCACCACTTTGATTGACCGGTCGTACTGCTCTGCTGTTCCGCCCTTGAAGGTGTGGATGATGCCGAATGCGGTTGCTGCTTCAGTGGAAAGCGGATCCGTGACCGGGGCGGTTGGACCCGTCGATGTCCGAAACGTTCAAGATCGGCCAAGGACGGTTGACTACCGTTGCCACCATGAAACTACGTCCTGCCTTGATCGAGCTGGTCGTCTCCGACATGGCGGCCACCCTCGCGTTCTACCGCCGTTTGGGGCTGGACATCCCTGAGACAGCCGACGCTGAGCCCCACGTTGACATCGAGATCGCGGGTGGGATGCGCCTGGCCTGGGATACCGAGGACACCATTCGGTCCTTCGATCCGGGGTGGTCACCCCCCACGGGAGGCGGACATCGAACCAATCTCGCCTTCGCCTGTGGGAGCCCGGCCGAGGTCGACGCCGCCTGGAGCGAACTCACCGATGCCGGCTACGAGGGGCACCTCGAACCCTGGGATGCGTTCTGGGGCATGCGCTACGCCGTGGTCCACGATCCTGACGGCCGGCCGGTCGACCTGTTCGCTCTGCTGTCGACCACATAGGGATCACCAAGCAAAGCTCGCGGGGTCGTGCCGGCCAAGGAACGCACCTCGCGGGAGAGGTGGGCCTGGTCGGCATATCCACTCGCGGCTGCCACTTGGGCCAGGGGGATACCGCAACGGACTTCCTCGAGCGCCCGCTGGAACCGCACGACTCGAGACAAGCGCCTCGGCCCATAACCGAACGCCGGAAGGCATCGCCGGTGTAGTTGGCGTGGACTGATGCTCAGGCGCTCAGCCATCACTGCGATTGGCGTCCCCTCCTTCGCCATGGCGAGGACCCGGGGTCCGAACGGGTCCTGATCGCAGCGAGCAACGCGCCTGACGACCCACGCTTCCAACGCCGTCGGCGCGTCTGCCTCCACTTGCTCGGTTAGCACCCGGACCTGGCGACCCGGCCACAGGTCTTCGAGGTTCGCGCTCCGATCCAGCAGCTCGTCCGCAGGAACACCGAGCAGCGTCGGGCCCAACCCACCTGAGAAGCGCAGTCCGACAAAGGTGGTACCAGCCGGACTCCGGTGCCACCGGGCTGCCGTGTCCGGGCCGGCGACGAACAGGCGAGTCCCGTCCCACAGTAGGTCCAGGCAGCCGTCGGGCATGATCGGTGTTTCTCCGGTGGCGCTGTCGAGCTGGCGCTTCCAGAGCACGGCGCCAACCACGGGCGTGGCACGCTCCTGATACTCCATTGGCCTCAGCACTCAAGACCGCCAGAAGAACACGACAGCCGGCGCTTCGTGTTGGGACGTCTGCACGGCGGACGGTACCTTCCCAGTCGACCGCTCTACGAGTCGCATCGATGGAGTCGTAGCCAACCATCGGCAATCGTCCATGCGATGACAACTCCGACCACGGCGCACCGCTACAGCTGAATGATTTGTGAGCCGTCGGCCCGCGTCCATCGGCCAGCGCCCCGCAACCGGTCGCATCGGCTGGGTCAGCGGGTCGTTCGAGCCGCGTTGGCGACGGGAATCGGGCAGGTCTGCTTTCGCAGGACACAGACCGTGACGCTGGTGGGAAAGTTGTAACCGCCGGCAATGGCGACTGGGGCGTTGGGAACGCCATTGGTGAAGGTCACCCGCATGATCCGACCGACGTTGTTGCCCGGTCCGCAATTGGTGAGAGGCGCGCTGCACTCGATGTGGATATCGACGAAATAGGCCGAGCCGTCAGGAGCGAACGACAGTCCGAACGGGTTGTACCCGTTCGGGTCCTGGCCCACGCTGGCGATGCCCTCACCCGGGACAACACCCTTGGACGACAGGAAGTGACCCTGATTGTCGAACCAGGCAATCGCCGGATCACCGATCGTCGACGCCACCGCCCAGCAATGGCACCTGTGGTCTCGGGCCACGGACTGCGGGAACGGGAGCAACGACGCGCTGCCATGGACAAGGACAGAGGTGCGGAGTCGGCTGGCCGGATACACACCGTCAGGTCCGCAGTCGGAGGAACTCTTGGGCAAGCTCCGGTGATTGACGGAAAGGACGATCCCGGACAGCGGGGAGGCACTGCCCCCGGCCTCCGGCACCAGAATGTTCCCACCGGCGTCGACGGCCAGATCGCCTGGCTGGCTGAGCCCACCGGTCCCGTCGACGTGGTGGCCGCCAACGCCGCCCGAGGTCGGTCCGTCGACGATGCAGTAATTGGTGTAGGAGGGGGCGAACCATTCAATGAGGCGGCCGTTGTCGGGTGAGGGGAACTGCCCCTGCGCGGTGCCCAGGTCTGCCGCGAACAAGTTGGCGTGATGATCGAACACGCATCCGGTGAAGGTCCCGTTGTCGTTGAAGACACCGCTTCCGGGCACGGGCGGGATATCACCACCGACGGTCTGGCCCGGCAGCATGTACGGACCGGGGACGTAGATGGTCCGGCCGGTGAAGGCACCGCTCCGATCCCACACGGCCTCACCGACGGGGGGCTGCATGGCCGGCTTCAGGCCGCCGGGGTTGTTCTGGCTGGCCTGCGTCGGGTTGTACCCGGTGACGAAGCGACCGGAGCGGTCGGGAAAGAAGCACATCTGCCCATTGGGATTGTAGGGAGGGACCAACTGGCCCACTAGGCCCGTAGCCGGGTTGAGGTAGTCCTCCTCCTCGTTCTGGTCCCAATAGACCAAGTATCGGGGGGTGGTGTGGTGTCGGGCCCGGTGGGACGCCACGGTGCGCGCCGAACTCGGCGTCGAAACCATCACGATGACACCGGCCGCCGACAGGGCAAGAACGCCGCACAGCCTGATCCGTCGACCCATCACAGTCCCCCTTTCCCGACCGACCGCGGCATCGCTCCCAATCCCCCGAAGTGATGCCCAGCCGACGTGTGGTCCCCGTCAAGCTACTCCCAAATCAAACGAACGTCCGATGGGCTGGAGCGGCACAATCGTCCTTCTAGTCGCACCGCACTTCTTGAAGACAGACCTCGGGGACCAAGCGGCTCGGCCGTCACGCATACCGTCCGAGCGAACACTCAGAGTTGCTGCTTGAACACAAACCTCAACAATTTCTTTACGCTTCGCGTATGACTGACGAATTCGGGCAGAAGTTGGTCCTGTTCGTCACTGACCTCCGAAGCCGGCTCGATGTCATCGACAAGCGCCTCGACCGGCTGAGCGAGAGAGTCGGTGCAGTGGAAAACCTGGTGGACGTGGCATCAGAGCTGGCCGACCTGCGTCGGGAGGTCAGGAAGCTGACAAAGGTGCCGAAGGCCAAGAAGTAGCGATCCAACCGTCGGCGGCCCTTGCCCTCACTACTCCGGAAGCCTCGGTGCTCTTCCGGGCTTCGCTACGATCGAGGTGTGCTTGGGCTGCTCATGGTCACCGTCCTGGCGTTCGCGTGGATCCGGCGGCGACTGGCGATCCGCCGCGCAGGTCGTCAGCTGATGGAGGAGATGCAGCTCGAAGCCGAAGCCATGGCTCGGGAGCAGGAGATCATCGCCGGCATGGAGGCCGACTTCCTCGGACGGTAGCCCCGGTCCTCTCGTCCCAGTCCTACCAGCCTGTCCGCAGCGGCTCTGCTCTGATCTGGATCGAGTCGACGGAATCACTCAAGTACGGGCTACTTCTGGTCGTTCATGTAGCTGAGGACTAGGAACGGGTGGAGGCACGGACGTGTATCGCAATCCCAGAACTACCACGGTGGAGAGCCGGCCCTCCTTGGGCGAAGGGACGAGCGAACCGGAACGCCCTCTGTCTCCACGGGACGGAACGGTTCATCAGTCTGTCCGCGGTGTGAGCGTGTTCTGTGCGTCGTGTCAACGGTGGATCGACTGCCGCCGCGGCATTCCGCCCGAAGTTGCCTGGGTCCGACACGGTGAGCTTGTGCACTGATCGACTGCGGGATCCTTTCCCGCATTACTTCGCCGGTCCGAATGATGCCGCCTCGATCTCCGTGTGCGACGCCCCCAATACCAGGAGAGCCTCGGCAGCCACCTCCTGATCGTCATCGTCCCCGGCCAGGTCGATGACCGCTCGGATCGCCGCCAACCTCATGGTCGCCTGCTCTGCCAACGTCCGGTAATGCCGCCTCTGCCGCGCGTTTGTCAAGGCCTGCCCTCCTTGGTTCGACGCCCCGACAGGGATTGCAGCGCTGCATCCGGCGTGTGCATTCTTTATACCCCAGGCCGCCCCGAACAAGTCAAGCGATGACCGATTCGACCATCAGGCCGGCGCTACTTCTGGCGGGCCCTCGCCGCCTTTGATGTCAAACTGTCCAGCGGTGGTCGAAGACTTGAGATCGATTCGTGAGTTTCTGGCCCGCGTGGTGCGACCCGCCATCTACGGCCGACGATCCCCGCTCGAGGTGGCCGCCCTCCACCTGAAGGGTGAGCCGGTCTCGCCGGAGGTGGCCTTGGGCCGCCGCTACATTCCCTTCGCCGTCGGGCAGCCCTGGGGTGGTCGATGGGACACGACCTGGTTCCGGTTCCGCGGCACGATCCCGGAGGATTGGGCCGGCGTGGAAGTCGCGGCCCTGGTGCACCTCGGAGGCGACCAGATGGTGGGCTTCACGGCCGAGGGCCAGATCTGGGACTCCCATGGCCGACTGCTCCAGGGGCTTCATCACGAGCACCGTGAATTGGTGCTGGCCCACCAGGCCCGGGGCGGTGAGGACGTCGAGTTCTATGTGGAGGGAGCGGCCAACCCCATCCCACCCTGGCACCTGGCCGACTGGCCCCTCCTCATGCCTGACTACGAAGGATCACCCTTGTATGTCCTCGAGCAGGCCGAGCTGGCTGTGGTCCGTCGCGACGTCGAAGCGCTCTGCCTCGACATGCGGGTCCTGTTCGAGCTGGCGCGCCAGTCCCCCGATCGATCGGATCAGATCACCAACGCCCTCATCATCGCGGTGGAGGGCATCGATCCCGACGACGTGTCTGGCACGGTGTCGACGGCCCGGGCGGCGATCCTTCCGATCCTCGAGGCGCCCTCCTCCTCGAACGGCGCGGTGGTGGCCGTGGGTCACGCCCACATCGACTGCGCCTGGCTGTGGCCGATTCGCGAGACGAAGCGCAAGTGCGCCCGCACGTTCTCCAATCAACTCGACCTGCTCGAGCGATACCCCGAACACCACTTCGCCTGCAGCCAGGCCGTCCAGTACCAGTGGATGAAGGACGGGTACCCGGACCTGTTCGCCCGGATCCGCCAACAGGTGCAGGACGGCAGGTGGGAGCCGGTCGGGGGCATGTGGGTCGAGCCGGACAGCAATGTCCCGTCGGGCGAGTCCCTCGTCCGACAGCTGGTGTTCGGCAAGCGGTTCTTCGCCGACGAGTTCGGGATCGAGACCCATGAGTTGTGGATCCCCGATGTCTTCGGCTACTCGGCTGCGTTGCCCCAGATCGCCCGCCAGGCCGGGGTGACCGCCCTCATCACCCAGAAGATGAGCTGGAACGACACCAACCCGTTCCCGCACACCAGCTTCTGGTGGGAGGGTCACGACGGCAGCCGGCTGTTGGCACATTTCCCCCCGGCCAACACCTACAACGGCGACTGGTCCCCCTCGGAGCTGATGGCCGGCCAGGACGACGGTGACGGCGTCCACGACGCGGCACTCGCCCTGTACCCGTACGGCTACGGCGATGGTGGCGGAGGCCCGTCCCGGGCCATGCTGGAACGCTTCCGGCGCATGGCGGACCTCGAAGGGCTTCCCCGGGTGGAGATCGGCACCGTCGGCGGATTCCTCGATCGACTTCGAGACCGGTCCGAGGACCTGCCCACCTGGGTCGGTGAGCTCTATCTCGAGGCCCACCGGGCCACCCTCACCACCCACGCGGACGTCAAACTGGCCAACCGTCGCGGCGAGGAAGCGCTCCGGGCGGCCGAGCTGTGGTCGGTGGCGGCGTCCCTCGACCGCCGGATCGAACTCGAACGGGCGTGGAAGCTCCTCTTGCTCCAGCAGTTCCACGACATCCTCCCGGGCTCGGGCATCCACTGGGTCTACGACGACGCACGGCTCGATCACGCCGAGGCGCTCAGCATTGCGGAGGGGGTCATCACCGAGGCCCAGGACCTGTTGATCCACGACACCGACCCTGACCATCACGATGTGGTGGCGTTCAACTCGACGTCGCACGACCGCGCCGAGGTGACCGAGCTGCCCGACGGCTCGTTGGCCGTCGTGTCGATCAGGGCCTGCGGCTGGTCGACGGTCGGGGACGAGCAGGCCCCGGACCACCCGCCCGTGGAGATCGCAGAGGGTTCGCTCGACAACGGCGTCCTGCGGGTCGGCTGGGACTCCGACGGGCTGTTGACGTCGGTGCGGGACCTGGTCGTCGACCGCGAGGTGTTGGCTGCCGGGCAACGGGGGAATCTCTTTCAGATCCACGAAGACCATCCCCGTGCGTTCGATGCCTGGGATGTCGACCGCTCCTATCTCGACCACGTCACCGATCTCACTGATGTGGACACTGTCGGGATCGCAGAGCGCCACCCCCTCCGATCGTCCGTGCGCTTTGTCCGTCACGTCGGGGCGTCCACCATCACCCAGGAGATGCGCCTGGCGGCCGGTTCACGTCGCCTCGAGTTCCACACCGTCGTGGAGTGGCATGAGCGGCACCGGTTCCTGAAGGTGGCCTTCCCCGTCTCCGTCCACTCGACCCGGGCGACCTACGAGATCCAACACGGCCACATCGAGCGGCCGACCGTGGCCAACACCAGTTGGGACGAGGCCCGATTCGAGGTGTGCGGCCACCGATGGGCCGACCTCAGCGAGCCCGGATACGGAGTGGCGCTCCTCAACGACTGCAAATACGGCTATGACATCCGCGACGGCACCATGCGGCTCTCACTGCTCCGCGGTCCCGGCTTTCCTGACCCCGAGGCCGACCAGGGCACCCATCGCTTCGCCTACGCGCTGCTGCCCCACCCGGGCGACTTCCGAACCGCTGCCGGGGTCATCGCCGAGGCCGAGTGCTTCAACATCCCCTTGGCGATGGTCGCCGGTCGCGGCAACGGGCAGGTGGTCTCGGTCGACCGGCCCGGTGTCAGCGTGGAGGCCGTCAAATGGGCCGACCGGTCCGATGCGGTGGTCGTTCGGCTGTGCGAGGTGTGGGGATCCCGCGGCCCGGCCCGGGTGACATTGCACCGTCCGTTCGGATCGGTGAGCCGCACCGACCTGCTCGAGCGGGAGGGCACCCCGCTGGTACGCGACGGCACCGGTGTGGAGTTGGAGCTGCGACCGTTCGAGTTGGTCACCCTCAAATTCGATCCGATCTGACCCGACATCTTCAACCCGAACCGGCAAACCGCTCGGTCTGGGTGCTGGCGGCATCGACCAGCGATTCGGCGTCAGACGAAGTCCGAGCCGCCGTCGACATTGACATCGGCCCCGGTCACGTAGCCGTTGGCTGGCGACGCCAGGTAGGCGGCGAGGGTCGCCACCTCTTCGGGGAGGCCGGCCCGGCCCAGGTCGGCAGGCTGGTGATAGTGCTTCTCGATCCACCGCATGACGTCGTAGGGATCGGTGGCGTCGAGTCCTTCCGCCTCGAAGATCTCGCGAAGGCCCTCACTGAAGCTGGCGGTGACGATCGACCCCGGGCTCACCGTGTTCACCAGAATGCCCTCGGCCGCCAGCGACTTGGACAGGTTCTTCGACACACTGGTCAGTGCGGCCTTGGACGCCGTGTAGGCCACCAGGTTGGGGCTCTGTCGTCGCGTGGAGTGCGCGGAGACATTGACGATCCTGGCCCACGGTGCGGCTCGCAGGAGGGGCAGTCCGGCGCGGACACAGCGGACGGCCGCCATCACCCCCAGGTCGAACGTTGCGTCCCAGTCGGGATCGTCGAGCTGTTCGAACCGGCCGGCACCCGGTCCGAGCGTATTGACGAGGACGTTCAGGGTTCCCCACTGTCGGCTCAACGATGCGAAGGCCTCGTCGACCTGCAGGCGATCGGTGACATCGACGGACAGAGCCAACGATCCGGAACTGCCGGCATCGTGGAGGGCCTCGACGGTCTCATCCAGGGCCTCGCGTCCCCGGGCCAGCACCGCTACCTGTGCCCCCTCGAGGGCCAGGCGCTCGGCGATGGCCCGCCCCATTCCTTTCGATCCCCCCGTGACGACGGCATTCGCTCCTTCAAAACCCAGATCCATGCATCCTCCTCAGCGTGGGAGTCGCCGTTGCACAACCGTCCGGGCCTCGGGCACCGGCGCACCATCGGCGCGCAACCACCGGACGACCATCGCCCACCGAAACAGGTGTCCACGCCGGTGTCTGCACTGGGTTCCCCTCCCCTGAATGTCCGAAATCCGCTGGAGACGAAGCCTGGTCCAGCGCTCGACGCCAAGCTAGTTCGACCGTGGGAAGTGCGCCCGGCCCGACAGTGGCCGGGCGGTTAGCGTGGCCACCGTGAGCGAGGAACCCCGCCCGGGCCCACTGCCGCACACCGGTCACCGGATCTCCCGTCGGGCACTGCTGGCCGGCACCGTGGCCACGGGTCTGGCCGCGACGGGATTGGGCTCGGCCGTCGGAAGCGAGGCGTACGCCGCCGCCACCAGAGGCTTGGGACCGGGCGGTTCCATCCTGCCCCCCGGGACCCTTCCCTACCCCCATCTCCCTGCGGGCACCGACACGCTGCCCCAGATCGAGCACATCGTGGTGCTCATGATGGAGAACCACTCCTTCGACGACCACCTGGGCTCCCTTGGCCGGGGCGACGGCCTGACCCTCGGACCGGATCGCCGGCCGGTCAACTACAACCCCGATCCGGCCGGAGGCTTCGTCCGCTCGTTCCGCAACCCGACCACGTGTGGCGAGAGCGACTCGGGCATCAGCCAGTCGTGGGACGCCTCCCACATCTGCTGGGACAACGGCACCAACATGGGATTCGTCAAGGGGTGCAGCGGAGCGGCGATGGGCTACTGGGCCGGCGAGGACCTGCCCTTCTACCACTCGATGGCCAGCCGGTTCCCGATCGGCGACCGGTACTTCTCGTCCGTCATGGCGCAGACCTATCCCAATCGCCGGTTCCTCATCGCCGGCACCGCCCTCGGCAACATCAGCACCGATGGATCGGGCATCTCCACCGTTGACGCTCCCAACGGCACGATCTTCGACCGGCTGAACCAGTACGGCATCTCGTGGCGGGACTACTACCCCGAACTTCCCACCTGTGCCCTGTTCGAGCCGGTCTTTCTCAACAACCGGGACAAAGCGGTCAACTTCCGTCAGTTCTTCGTCGATGCGGCCTCGGGGAGCCTGCCGGCCTTCAGCATCATCGATCCCTACGTCAACTATTCGGAGGAGAGCGGTGACATCTCGGTGGGCGAGGCCTACGCCGCCCTGTTCATCGATGCCGCCATGCAGGGGCCGGCCTGGGAGAAGACCGCGCTGATCTGGGTCTACGACGAGCACGGCGGTTGGTACGACCATGTGCCACCGCAACGGGCCGTGAAGCCGGACAACGTGCCGCCGGAGCTGAAGCCGGGAGACGTCCCCGGGGCCTACAACTACACCGGGTTCCGCGTCCCGTGCTGTGTCGTCTCGGCCTGGTCGAAGAAGGACTACGTGTCACACCGGGTGTTCGACCACACCTCCATCCTCAAACTCGTCGAGACCAAGTGGAACCTCCCCGCGCTCACCTACCGGGACGCCAACGCGCGGAACATGCTGGACTTCTTCGATCTGACGGCGAGCAGGCCGCCGTTCGCCGAGCCGCCCCATCTGAGGCCCCCCCAGAACCCGTTCTCCGGTCCGGCCGCCCTCCCCCCGGACTCGCTGAGCGCGGCCAGCCTGGCCCGGTTCCACCCCATCTGCACGGAGTCACCGAGCGGGTCACTCCCGCCGGCGCACGCCGAGCTCTCGAGTCCCCCGGCCGGGGCGGATGCACTGATCGCCGCGCAACAACGGGAGATCAGACGCGAGATCCGCGCTCAGGATGCGGCTCTCGCCACGACTGCTGCGCCGGCCACCGCCCGTAGACGGTCGGTGCGGTGATCCGGTCCGGATTCAGGCCGACCGGCGCCTGACGGCGCCGCGCTCCTGGGTCGGCAAGGTCTGCGCAGGAGCCAGCGGATAGGCCGGCTGGTCGGAGCCGATGCCGTCGACGTCCAGCGCCGTGCAACCCAGGGTGGCCACGCCGGCCCTGGTGTCGCCGGAGGTCGACGGCAGCGGTGGCGGGGCAACGACCGGGGAGCCCATGTGCAGCGTCGAGGTCAGGTCGCCCACCGTGTTGCGCCGCCACATCGAGATGTCCGATGCCCGGATCCCGAACCGCTCCTCGAGGAACCGGATCTGGGAGGTGTGGTCGAAGGTCTCGGACGCAACGTACCCACCCCGGCTGAAGGGCGACACCACCAACATCGGCACCCGGTAGCCCAGGCCCAGAGGACCGGCCAGGCCGCTCGCCGTCGCCGGCAGGGGGTCGACCGTGACGTACTCGCCGGCCGTCCCGGCCGGTGCCACTGGCGGTGCCACATGGTCGAAGAAGCCGTCGTTCTCGTCGTACATGACGAACAGCACCGTCTTCGACCAGACCTCGGCGTTCGAGACGAGGGTCTGGAGCACCTGGTCGATGAACGATGCCCCGAGGCTGGGGGGTGAGGGCGGGTGCTCGTCGTACCCCTGCGGGGGGATGACCCACGACACGCTCGGCAGGGTGCCCGACCGGACGTCCTGGGCGAACTCGTCGGGGAAGGTCGGGTTGAAGGCCTTCTGGTAGAGCTCCGAGCCGGGGTTCGAGTACTGGGAGAAGTACGGAAGGATGGCGTCGGAGAGGAGCAGCACGTTCGGGTTGTTGTCCACCCGGTAGCCGGACCCGGCGGGGAGTAGGTCTTCCACGAGACCCCCTTGTCCTGCAGGAGCTCGGGGACGGTGGTCCAGTTCACACTGAACAGGGCGTCCGGCGATGAGCTGGTGATGAGCACGGGCCCGCCGTGGTGGCCGCCGGGATCGATGGTCCCGGACAGCGCCATCAGCCGGTTGGGGTGGGTGGGGCCCAGGATCGAGCAGTGGTAACCGTCGCAGATGGTGAAGGCGTCCGCCAGCGCGTAGTGGTAGGGCAGGTCGGCACGGGTGTAGTAGCCCATCGTGAGCAGCCCGGCACTGGGGCCCTCGTACTGGGTCGAGGTGTGGGTGCGGACGAACGCGTCCATGGTGCCACCGCTGCGGCAGAGGTGCTGGGGCAGCCAGTCGTGGGTCAGGTCGGTGGTGCACTCGCCGAGGCCCGTCGTCGTGTCGAGGTGGAAGGGGAGCTGGCTGCCGACAGGATGACGGCTGGTGTTGCCCGGGTAGGGCTGGGAGAACGCCCCCAGACCGTCGCGGGGATGGTCATCGAAGCCACGCACCCCCTTGTAGCTGCCGAAGTAGTGGTCGAACGACCGGTTCTCCTGCATGAGGAAGACCACGTGTTCGACGGCGCCCAGGTCGGAGCCGGCCGGACGGGTCGAGGCGGCCGTCGAGATGGTGGACGATGACCCACAGCCTGCGGCCAGGGCACCGACACCGGTGGCAATGGCCCCGCCCAGGAATGTCCGGCGGTCAAACGACGGCCCACCGACACCGCCATCCGGAACCATTCCCATTGCCGTCCCCCCGGACTCTCCGACACGTCGTCCCGTGTCCTGCGCGCTGCAGCGTATCCGCCGGGCTCACTCCGACGGAAGGTGCTCGATGACGTCCGGAGGAAGATGTTCGAACACGTCGGCCGGGATCTGGTCCTGGACGGCATCCACCAATCGCTTGGAACGCGACCGCAGGGACAGCATCTCCGTGTACTGCTGGTCGTCACCCTTCATGCCGGAGATG
>Ga0307373_10006430_pt1 | contig 18716 bp, 17 predicted proteins | sample OX2MG_FD_202534 | JGI IMG/M metagenome (GOLD analysis project Ga0307373, IMG submission 202534) | Soil microbial communities from Risofladan, Vaasa, Finland - OX-2 | ecosystem: Environmental > Terrestrial > Soil > Coastal area > Acid sulfate soil | place: Finland: Risofladan, Vaasa | collected...
CGGTTGATCCGACTACCACCTGTACGACAGGCTGTCCTGCGCTGTTTATTATCGGTATATTGCTAAATGAGACTGGTCCTGCTACTACTAAGCCCATTGCCAAACTTGCTGCGATCGCAGCGATCCTTTTTGCGTTCAAACTTTTCATTCTATCACGTATATTACACAATTTTGTGTGAATAGGTGTAAACTACAAAGTATTTAAAGGATGTGGTCATATTTAATATATTTTTTATATACTAAACTTTATTCATCGTCAATTGATGAACAATACTTCTTTTATGAGCGTATGACTTCGACGACATGCAAATTTCGCTCGACGTTAATTTGATGACGTAATTATATTTTTTAGGGGAGCACAAGAGAATGAACTCCTCTGCTGCCCTACTATACGTATAGCAGATGAGGTTTATAGGGCTTTGCCAAATGGGCGTTTACCTCGAAAATCGCCTCTTTTTCAAGTCGCTGAAAGCCTTTTATTGTTTTCCCAACAAACTCAAGAGTATGCACAAAAACATCAGTTCTACAGACGATATACTTGGAACCCTGATGCTTCCCCTCAATGAGGCGATGATAATCTCGGATTTCGCTCGCAACTACCTTGCCACCCTCGCACTCAACCCGATGAGGGACAGGATATCGCTGATGCACGAAGGAAAAGAGGTTTCACTTGAGCTTAGAAGAGTGAAGGCTGAGGGGAGAAACCAAGGGTACGTGAGCTTTGCGTTCAGGGGGAGGAGAATCCAGCTCTACTTTGGATCCAAAAAGGAGCTTGCTGACACTATACTTATGATTAAAAATGAGTTCCTCAAGGGGGAGAGCGCCTGGCTTGACGTCAAGGGCCGAGACGTGGTGGACATAGGGGCATACGTCGGAGACACGGCGATAAACTTCCTGCTTGGCGGAGCAAGGCACGTTTATGCCCTTGAGCCATATCCGTACTTCTATGAGGTTGGGATGAAAAACCTAGCAGCAAACAAAATGCAGGGCAAAATAACCCTGCTAAACGCAGGCGTGGGAGGAAGGAAGCAGAAGGTGGCAGTTGACGTCTCGGCAAGAAGCTTTAGCAGCAAGAGGTTTGGGGGCTCGGGCGAGAAGAAGGGAATTGAGATGCTTAGCCTAAAGGATCTGGTGGGCAGATACAAGCTTAAGGACGCAGCGCTCAAGGTGGACTGCGAGGGCTACGAGTACGAGATAATAATCAACTCGGATGACAGCACGCTAAGGAGATTCTTTGACATGGAGATAGAGTACCACTACGGCTACCTAAATCTTGAGAAGAGATTGGTAAAGGCCGGCTTTGAGGTGGACATCAACAAGCCGGTCAAGCGGTTCAACTTCGGTACAAGGAGCGTGATGGTGAATGGGTTCATGCACGCAAGGAGGGTGGAGAGATGAGCCAAAAAGCCTCCTATAATATATACTATATAAGGTGCGGCATATGAAAGCAAGAAAAAAGCTCTACCTGATCGGCATAGACTCAGCGCCGCTCTGGCTGATTGAGAAGCTTAGCAAGAAGCACCGCATGACTGGATACGAGAGGTTCATGAAGTCCGGAGGAGTACTTAGGGAGATGGAATCTACTTTGCCTCCGGTCACAGCGGCTGCCTGGCCCACAATATATACGGGGCTTGAACCAAGCGAGCACGGAGTGATGGATTTTCTTTGCATTGACGCCAACTACTCAAAACAATTAATCTACTACAATCCTGCAAAACACCCACCCTTCTGGGACAAACTCGCAAAAAAAGGGCTTAGGAGCCTTGTGATAACCCCGGCCATGGGACTTCAGAAAAGCGAGTCTAAGAACGTCGACATGATAACCGGCTGGCCTCTTGAGCCCAGATACAGCTCCAAGGAGCTTGAGAGTGTGGCGAAGAAGTTTGGTTTTGAGGGCGAACCAAACATCGGAATTGAGCTTGAGAAAGGAATGCACGTGGAGGAGGCATCAAGGCAGTACCTAAAGAGCATACTTTCAAGGGCGGAGATGAGCAAGTATCTGATCAAAAAGAACGAGTACGACCTCGTCTTTGTCTGCTTTACCGAGACCGACAGGATACAGCATTACACGCTCAGTCTTGACGGATGGGAGAAGAGCGTCGCGCCGCTCTACAAGAGAATATCGGACTTTGTTGAATGGGTAGTAGACTATTCGAAAGGCAAAAAGGAAGATGCGGTAATAATGCTTGTCTCTGACCATGGCGCACAGCCGATAACAAATAAGTTCCTGATCAACACATGGCTTGTTCAGAACGGGTTTGCAAAGTTAAAGAGCATCAAGAATACAGAGAAAAAGCAGAAAGGGATAGCTACAAGCGTGAGGCGGCATATTAGAGAGAGAGTCATGAAGCTCAAAGTGAGGAGGGCGATTTATAACACAATGCCAAACTCCCTCAAGAAGGTGGCAGACCGTCTTGTCGACGAAGCACCGGATGACCAGTCAGCTGCAGAGGGATACAGGAAGATCTACGAGACCGACTTTGAGATGCCAAACACGCAGGCTTTTGCTGCTATATCCTTTGGAACAATAGGGATGATCTGGCTAAACGACGAGAGGTTCTCAGAGCAAGGAATAGGCTCTATCGATAAGAAAATGGTCAGAAGGGAGATAGTTAATGGGCTAAGGAGAATAAAGTCAGCAGAGGGAGACAGACTTGTCATCAACACATATGACGGGTATGAGTACTACGGAAAATCGGGAGACTTCATCGTTCCGGACATACTCTTTGAGCTCAAGGAAAACTATATCAACGATTTCACCTACTTTTCGGAGAGCGAGATCTTCATGGAGCCAGAGATAAACAGAAAGGGGGACCATTCAAGATTCGGCATCTTTGGGATTGTGGGTGGCGATAAGCGCATTGGCCTCCAAAAACTTTCGAAGAGGAGGATTGGTGTTGAGAATGTATGCCCTACGATACTTGGTTATTTCGGGGACAAACAAATGGGTAAAAAATCATTGTTTTAGCAGATTGTCACATTAGTCGCATCCAGAATCGGGTTTTCCGAGCGGGAATGTAAAGCTTTTATACTGTTAATCGGTAAAATAGCTTAGGATTTAAAGGGCGGACATAAGGAGAGAGAGATGAAAGCAGACATAAGTTTTATGATGGTCGCATACAACGAAGAAAGGGCAATAGGCACCGCACTGGCGTACATCACTGATGCGGTAAATAGATACGGAAATGCGGAGATACTTGTGGGAATTGACGGAAACGACAGGACAGCGGAAATAGCCAAAAAGTTTGAAAAGCAGAACAAAAATGTAAAGATATTCAAATTCTCAAGGAAGATGGGCAGGACAAAAGCACAGAACTTTCTGGCGGAGAAGGCCACTTCAGATATACTTGTAAACCACGGAGCGGATCTCATATTTACAGGGGACATAGAAAGGATAGTCAAACTGTTTAAAAATCCAAAGGTAGGAGGGCTTGTTTACGAGGATACCAACAACATGGATTCGATCAATCAGGGGCAGATTGTTCTAGAGGACACGTACGCGAAGATCAAGAGAGACTCTTTGATATCTGGAAATAAGGCAACTTCACCTCTTTTGTACTGCTACGTTTATAGAAAAAGCGGCCTTGGAAAACCGCCATACTTTAGCACCGCAAACGATGACACAGAGTCCACCTATAAGCTGATGCAAAACGGATATGCTGTCGTGTACGACAAGACACAGGTGAGATACTTCATCGACAATCCATCTATGGAAAGACTAAACAGAATGGGAGTAATAAAGCGCCGGATAAGAGGAGAGATATTTAGACGCGAGGCTAAAGAGAAACTGGGTACGGATACTTTTGAGATCGGAAGGCAGGCCCCTAAATTTGCGGATGCGGTAATTGCCTCATTGAGGGACAATAGCTGGAAGATAAGGATGCAAATCCTCGACTATCTCTTCTTTGTGGGTTTGGGGACATTAATCGGAAAGATAGGATGCGGATTGCATTTGATCAGGTATGATCAGGCATGGGACCTGAGGGCAAGGGAATAGTGATTGGATGGTTGAAATAAAGGAGATAGTAAGCATAACATTGCAGAAGCTCATACCCAGCTATAAGAGGAATCTGGGAAAGGCGGTGGCACTGCACGGAATAGTGATAGAGCAAAGGTTTGCGTGGCTTCTAAAAAATTCTAGGAAGAACACAATAGCCATAGACATCGGAGCGTATATTGGCGATACCGCAATCTACTTTGCGTCATTTGATAATGTGAAAAAGGTGTATGCGTACGAGCCGTATCCGTCTCTTTACGAAACGGCATTGAAGAACGTTGGAATATCTAAGCTGTCTAATAAAATAAGACTCTTTAACGCAGGTGTCGGAGAGAGTGACAGAATTTACAATCTCAAAAACAACGGCGACATAGGGAGCGAATTCAAGGATTCTAATTCCGGTGCAGCCATAAGGTCCATCTCGTTAAACACGGTTTTAAAGGGCAAAAAGAACGTTATAATAAAGTCAAATAGCGAGGGCAGCGAATATAAAATCTTCACGCATGCGTCCAACCTGAAAAATGTTTATAGGATCCATATTGCCTATCATTATGGGGTGCAGAAGTTACCTGAGATATTGAGGTCAAAGGGCTTCAAGATAAGAATCTGGAAGGAGGGAACGGATGTATCAAAAGGTGAGGTAGGCACGATTTACGCCTGGAGATAATTATGGTGCAAAAAATAGACGGAAAGACTGTGTTTGTAACCGGAGGAGCGGGCTTTATCGGAAGCAATATGGTTGAAAGGATCGTTGACAGAGCCAAAAGAGTCATAGTGTACGATAATCTCAGCTCTGGGAAATACGATTCGATAAGGGGCTTTGAGGGAAGGAAGAACTTCAGGTTCGTGAAGGGCGACCTGCTTGATGCTAAGTTGCTCAATGAGCTCATAAAGGAGGAAAAACCGGAAGTGATAATTCACTTTGCTGCAAATCCAGACATAAGGCTTGGCACAAAGAGTACATTTTTGGACCTTGAACAGGGGCCCATTGCCACATATAATCTTCTGGAGGCTGCAAGGCAGCATAATGTCAAGGCAATAATGTATTCCTCTTCAAGCGTTATATACGGTAGGGCCAAATGGCTACCGACACCAGAGGATTATGGTCCGTTAATCCCAATTTCATTGTACGGCGCCTCGAAACTTGCCTGCGAGGGACTGATAACCGCATATAACAGCCTCTTCGGGATTGACTATTACATCTACAGGTTTGCCAATGTTGTGGGAAAGAACCAAACCCACGGGGTCATTTTGGACTTCATGAAAAAACTTAAGAAGGATGGCAGATCGCTCGAGGTTCTGGGAAACGGAAAGCAGAGAAAATCGTACATTGATGTGATTGACTGCGTGGATGCGATGCTTTTTGCATACGGAAAGGAAAAGGACGCGATACTTAATCTAGCAACGCACGGCCAGACTGGAGTGGATATGATAGCTAAGGAGGTCATTGCGCGGATTGCTCCGGGAGCAAAAGTAAAATACACGGGAACCGAGCAGGGATGGCCTGGTGATATCCCAGATGCATATTTAGACAACGCAAAAATGCTCGCCTTAGGGATAAAGTTAGTGTACAAAAGCTCGAACGAGGCAGTGACGCATGCAATAGAAACTGCGTGCGACGCTTTGCAATAGGTTCATGCGACTATCTTCGGGTCAGGCAGGGGAATTATGAATTTTCCCTTATATCCCGATTTTCTTAGGCTCTTCATGATCGTATCCGACATGTTCCAGGAGAGAATCATCGCTATATCAGGGGCGTTGTGCTTGAAGTATTTTTTCTCGTCAACCACTTTTATACCAGAGGGGGAGTAGGTTCCTATCTTCAATGCGTTGACCTCTGTTAGGACATCGACAATCTTAGGGGTTATGCCGCAATAACTTAGCAGAACGCTGGACTTCATCGGCGCGCCAATCCCTACTATTCTTTTGCCCTGCTTCTTTGCAGAGATAAGCAGTTTCCTTAATTTATCACGCTTTGCCTTCACTTCCTTGCCAAATTGCTTGTATGTACTCAGCTTCGTGTACTTCTTTTCTGCTTTCAGTATCGCCTTTAGCCGTTTGGTCTGCGGCCTAGGTGCGATGGCTGCGTAAACTAATATCGAGCCGCCGTAGTAGCCAATTCTTTCAGCATCGTAAATGTGCAGATTGTGCCTCACGAACAGGTTTTGCAGGGACTTGATAGTGTAGAACCTGTTATGCTCATGATAGAGGGTATCAAATGAATCCTTTTCGAGGATATCGGGAAGATATTGCGATTGGCTCAGAAATACGGCTTCGGGGTTTTTGTACAGTATCGTCTTCACCCCCTCCAAAAACGGGTGTATTGTAGATGTGTGAGCTATGACATTGAATGCTGTTACCAGCTTTATTTTTGGCAGGCGCACCGTCTTTGGAACCTTCTCGAACTGCTTAACTATCGTATGGACGCCCTGCGCGTTTGCTATCTTTGCTGGCTTTGGCGTAGGCTCAACGCCGATTACCCCTATCCCCTTTTCCATCAGCGGCTTTAGAAATACACCGTCGCATGAACCGATGTCCATAACGAAATCCGTCTTCTTCAACTTGAATTCTCTTGAAAGTCTCTTTGCCATATATTCGAAGTGAGTTACCGCATCCCTCGATGCGCCGCTTAGGTAATTGAAATTCTTGTTGAAGATTAAGTTTGTGGGCAAGAGTATCGCCTGCTGCACTAGCGAACACTTTGGGCAAAAGACGATGGATAGAGGATACTTCTTCTCTTTGGCCAGCTCTTTTTTTGATTTGAGAAACCTGTTGCATATCACCTGCCTTCCCAGATCTAATATAGGCACACATTTTGCATTGCAATTTTGGCATTTGTTCATTCTAACACTTTTTTATAAACTTTTACAACATCCTCAGCGTTGCGCTTCCAGGTAAAACCTCGCGCCCATTCCATCGCTGCCTTTTTCTTTTTCTCTTCGTATCCTTCTTTCTTGAGCCGCACAATGCAGTCCGCCATTTGCTGCTCGTCTTCCACTTCGAAGCAGTGTGCTCGCAGGTCATCGGTAAGCTTCGCATCTTTCCTTACAATTACAGGTAATCCCCGCGCGAGGGCCTCGAACTGTATTATGCTCTCATACACCCCTGGGTGGACAAAGAGATCAAAGCCGTCGAATATGGCAACCTTCTCGTCTTCGGGAGCTATGCCCTTGAACTGTATTCTTTTATCGCCGCCTATCTGCTTCTCTAAAAGCTGGGCCTCGATGGTCTTCTTGCCCCACAACTCAAGGGAGATATCCTGCTCTTTTATCAGCTTTATTGATGCGATTGCCATATTTATATTCTTTGTTCCGTTGTAGCTGCCAACGTATCCCACCTTGAATATTTTGTTGGTTTTCTTGGGCGGAACTGGAGAGTTAAACTTTTCGTCTATCGCCAAGCGTATCGCAGTTATTTTCTTTGGGTCGTACCCGCCGTAGTTTTTCGCGAACTCAATCAACTCGAATCTGCCGAGTTCGGCATCAACTATTATGTGGTCGGATTTTAAGGCAAGCTTGAACCCTTCGGTCGCGACATAATCGGAAAATCTGGAATTCAAGGAAACCAGTCCACCCCTTATGTCGTGGAATGGCCTTTCCCGGTCCGTGACGGGCATCAAATCGTGTATCGTAGTCACGAATTTTGTGCCGCTGCCGGGTTTTATCCTATAGGGGCGGATGCCGTTGGGATTGTGGATTATGTCGTAGACCTTGTTGCCGACTTTGCCGGATTGAAGGAAAAATGCGATGTGGTTTGCCCAAGGAAATTTCTTGGCGACCTTGTTATACTCTATCTTGTCTATCTCTATCCCGTCAATTTTTTTAATTTCGGAGTAAATTGAATACATGTACTTGTTTATCCCAGAAAGCGACGCTGTTTCTTCGTCGTATTCCCCCTTCATCCCTAAAAGTGCTACTCTCATCATATTACCTTTGCCCAATAACATTGATTCCTGCGGAGAGGAACGCGTAATATTTGGCCTCCTTTATCTTGAACCCCGCCTCTGTAAGGCTGGCCTTTAAAGTGTAGAGATTGTTGAGCTGGTATATCTTTTCTGCGGACCACTTGTTCTTGTTGCTATATGCGCTTCCCAAAGGCTTGAAGAAATATCTGAGGCTTGAGGCATTGGCCGTGGTTACATCGATGGTCCCTCTTGGCTTTAGGACCCTAAAGCACTCCTTAAGCAGTTCTTGGGGATATATCATAAACTGAATACATTGATGCATCCTGATCTCCGAAAAGGTGCTGTTCGCATAGGGCAACTTCAAATTTGTATTGAAGTTGAACTTGGTTACTGACGGACTCTGAGGGTGCTTGTCTAGCTTAACGTCGCCCCATGTATCCGCACCAGAACATATGTTCAAAGATGTCATTTATTTGCCCCTATTGTCCTCTTTAGTCCTGCTTCTAGACCTGTCTTGGGCTTCCACCCAAGAAGCTTGTAAGCTTTCCCGTAATTGCATACTATCTTATCGGAATCGGAACTTCTTTTCTGTGTTTCCCACATTACTTTCCCCTTAAAGCGCGTGAGTTTCGCTATCTTTTCTGCGACATTTTTGGTGCTGTGTCCCTTGGCCGTTCCAAGTAAAAATGTCTCTCCTATGGCTTTTTTATTCTCTAAAACCCTGACAAATGCATCAAGTGCGTCCTCGATGTATAGCCAGTCTCTTACCGAATTTGGATTTCCGAGTTTCACGGCGCTTTCTTTGAGCATAAGCGAGATTGTTTTTTCTATGAAATATTTGTTGTTGTTTTCCCTCCCGTAGATATTTGGGAGCCTCAGCACAGTGTAAGGGAAGCCATAAACTTTGTTTAGATATTCTAGATAGTATTCGCACCCCATTTTGGCTATGCCATGAGAGCTTAGGGGCTGCAACTTCGATTTTTCATTAAGCTTGCTTTCGGTCATGGGCGCATATACGGCTACGGAGCTCGGAAAGATAAACTGCTCGAATCCTTTTATGCCACGGCATGTCTCGGCCAGATTTACCGTGGCGATGAGATTTATCTGCAGGGTTTCAACAGGGTGTTCAAAATAATATGGCGGAGAGGTAATTCCAGCTAAATGGATTACGTGAGTCGGATTTGTTTTTTGAACTTCCTTTGCGACAGCCGCATGGTCGCCCAAATTCGCACTCAACTCTGAGATTAGGTAGCCTTTGGCCAGCAATTTGGACTTCAAATTTGAGCCGATAAATCCGCGACTCCCTGTTATCAAGATTGTTTTTTTCATTAAGTTCACTTTTGGAGGGCGTGATTTTAGGAATTCCTAACCTTTTGCTGCAATTATTGCATGAGCCACTTCACTTACCTGATCTTCGCTGAGCGCTGCGCCGCTTGGTAGGTTCAACCCCCTGAATCCGAGCTCCTCAGCAACAGGCAAATTAACTTTGTTTTTGTTGTATAGCGGCAGCATATGGATGGGATAAAAGAATGGTCTTGTCTCTATCCCTGCGTCATTCAGAGCAGCGCTGAGCTTATCTCGCGCCTCCTTCTTAACCAATATTGAATAGTACCAGTATACGTTCTTTGCCCAAGGCATCTCAGGATGTGTCACAATGTCCGCAGCACCCTCAAAGAGCTTGTTGTATGTTTTCGCAATCCACCTGTGCTTTTCTACCAGCTGGTCGATCTTCTTTAGCTGCGCTACGCCTATTGCAGCTTGTATGTTCGTCATCCTAAAGTTGTAGCCGATCATGTCGTAATAATACTTGTTCTTGTATTCAGGCTTTGTGCCCTGATTCCTCAGCTCCATCATCTTCTCGGCAAGTTCGCTGTCATTGGTGAGCACCATACCCCCCTCCCCTGTTGTTATTATCTTGTTGCCGTAAAATGAGAAGCTTGCGACCTTCCCGAATGTTCCGACCTTTCGTCCCTTGTACTCTGCACCGTGCGCCTCTGCGCAGTCCTCAATCACAGGTATGCCGTGCCTGTCGGCTATTTCCATTATCGCATCCATATCACATGGGTGGCCGTATACGTGCACAACCATTATCGCCTTTGTCTTGCTGTCGATCTTCTTTTCTATCTCCTTTGGGTCAATGCACCAATAATCTTTTGCAGAATCAACAAAAACAGGCTCTGCCCCTACATATGCAATCGTGTTTGTGCATGCTATTGAGGTCAGGGATGGGACAAGCACTTTATCCCCCTTCCCGATTCCCAGTGCCAGAAGCGGCAGGTGCAGTGCCGAGGTCCCGTTGTTGACCGCGACGCCATGCTTTGCGCCAATGTACTGCGAAAATCCCTTTTCGAAATCGCCTATGAAGTGCCCATTTGAGCTTATCCAATTTGTCTTGACTGCCTCAATCACATTGTTGAGCTCTTCTTCCCCGAGAGACGGTTCGGACATAGGTATTCTTGCCATCAGACCCACCTTAATCCTTCAGAACCCTGCTGATGATCTTCGCCTCGTTCGGGTAGTTTGGCGCATCCCAAGGGAACCTCTCACCGGTAACCACCTTCTCCCATCGATCCATATCAGCCTTTACCATTATCTTGACAAGCTCTTTGAAATCCGTCTTAGGCTTCCATCCAAGCTCTTTCTCGGCCTTGGAGTAGTCTCCCCTGAGTGCGTTCGTGTCTATCGGCCTGAGGAATCTCTTGTCGGTCTTGACGTGCTTTCTCCAGTTGAGCCCTGCGACCTCAAAGGCATCGCTCACGAACCCGAACACCGAATGATACTTGTTTGTCGCAAGTACAAAATCGTCAGGGTGGTCGTGCTGCATCATTCTCCACATCCCTTCCACGTATTCTGGGGCGTATCCCCAGTCCCTCACGGACTTCATGTTTCCCAGATGTAGCTCGGTTTCAAGACCCAGGGCTATCTTTGCAACAGTGTTTGAAATTTTTCTCGTGACGAATTCAAGCCCCCTCAATGGGGATTCATGGTTGAAAAGTATGCCCTGACAGGCGAACAGCTTGTACGCCCTTCGGTAAATCTTCGTTGTCCAGTAACCATAGAGCTTTGCCGCAGCGTAAGGGCTTGTGGGATTGAAGAGGCTCTTCTCATCAAGAGGCTTGTTTGCAAGGCCGCGCAGACCGTCAGACATGCCTGCCTGACCGAACATCTCACTAGTTGATGCTTGATAGAATCTTATGTCGCTATCTAGCTGCCTTATTGCCTCAAGGAACATTACAACTGCTATTCCGTCCACTTGGGTTGTGACGATCGGCTCTTCAAATGCTGCTGCGACAAAACTCTGTGCGGCAAGGTTGTATATCTCCTTAGGCTGCGATATCTGTACCGCTTCGATTATCGAACTCATATCGCCCATATCAAATGGGATAAGATTGATTTTTTCAAATATTCCTAAGGACTGTAGCCTCCAAAAGTTTGGGGTTGATGCTCTTCTGAAGGTTCCGAATACCTTGTATCCCTTTTCGAGAAGCAGTTTTGCCAAATACGCCCCGTCCTGTCCGGTTATCCCGCTAATTAGTACGTGTTTCGCCATTCTCAAACCCCTGAAACGCCCTCCCAGAAATAATACGTCATGGTATATTTATAATCTTATACTATCTGTTTTTTGATGGTGTCGGGATTGCTCGGATCGAACTCTTGGTTTGCTATCTCCAGCATGTAAATATCCTCGCTGCTTATGTTCTCTATCGCGTGTGTAATCAATGGGGGGATATTGAGCAAAGTTACTGGATTATCTCCAAGCTCCAACACCTTTTTTTCCCCAGTTTTATTATCAAGAAGAGTGAATTTGACCCTGCCTTTTATCAAGCAAAACCATTCATTCTTGCGTTCATGATAATGGTTTCCCCTAACTGTTCCAGGCTTTGAGATTATCAGGTAGATGTATTTCACGTCCAATGGAAGTACGCTGCGCTTGAAGATATCTACCGACCATCCCCTAGGATCCAGCTGGGTTTTTAGCTCGATAGTCTTTATCTCCATTTGTGTCACAGCTTATTCTCCATTTAATTATATAAATTGGTTAGGGGGCGGGCTAGGCTGATTTGTATGCGGCCAATGTTTCCTTCGCTACCCTGTCCCAGGAGAAACTTCTTGCATAGTTTGTCCATGCGCCAATCTGCTTTTTTGAGCATCCCTTCTTGCTAATCAAAGCTATGATTCTCGCAGCGTCTTGCTCATCCCTTGCCTTGAAGCAGTACTTTGTCACTTCCTCATCCATATTGTTACTTTTGATCACGATTGCCGGCAGGCCTCTTGCCTGTGCGTCGAGTATAGGAAGGCTTGAACCTTCTTCAATGGAAGGATAAATGAAAAGGTCAAATCCGTCATAAATCTGCATCAGCTTGTTTTCTGGAGCAAATCCCATAAACGTGACGTTGGAAAGCTTGTTTTCTTCCTTGAATTGAAGGAGGTTCGGCTTCTCCGCACCGCTTCCGTAGATTATGAATTTCACGCTGATATCATCCTTTAGCATCTTTGCGGTCTTGAGAACGAAAATTATGTTCTTCCTAAATGCAAGCGCACCGATGTATCCCACTCTAAGCTCACTGCTTCTTTTATCTGCAGGTATCTTTGCGGTTCTGAACTGATCCTTCGGGCAAAGCAGGGTAACAGTGTGCTTCTTGAGTTCGTGGCCAAACTCTCTTTTTGCACTGTTCCCCACAGAGCTGGCAGTAAATATGATTAAATCAGAGAAGTTGAGCGCATCGTGAACACTTGATGCCACAAGGTTGCTATACGCATCCTGCAGAAATCCCCTGTGATATCCTTCGTCTTTAACCCTCATCAGGTCGTGTATGCTCGTTATAATTCTTGCCTTGCATCCCAGTCTCTTAAGCATCTTGGCCACAAAGCCGAGCTCCTGGTTTGCTATGTGAATTATGTCGTAGTCCTCCTTTGCTAATTTTCTGATCCTGAGCTTAAAAACGGAATTTGTGTAAACCAAGCCGAAGATGTCGCTCCTTTTTGACTGCTCAAGCGGGTAGATCGCGTCAACCTTGTTGCTCTTGCTTAGCTTTGTGCAGAGCTGGTAGGCATATTCTGTCATTCCGTCCCCGCTGCCTGCGTGGGGCTTTATTGTATTCAAAAGGGCTATCTTCATAGTCATCCAAACAAAAGATTGCTTCGAGATTATAAAAAGCTTTTGTAGGGTATTAAACGAACAATTAAGAGTCTATTTAGACAGGAAAAATAGAAAACTTTTATGAAAACAGTTTTTAGCCATTGCGCATCGGGACATGAGCCGTATCTGATTGCCGCTGGGGTGGGAAAGCAGATCGGGGAAGTTGTTGTGCCACAGTTTCCAACTTACAAGGCACAACCGCAGATCCTTGCCGATTGGTATGGAAAGGACCCGAAGATTTTCCTTGATCAGACGGCCGGCCAGATAACGGATAAACTGGGCTATCATGGGGATTACAGGGAATTCATCAAGATAAACTTGAGAGAGGGAGAGAATGTTAAAAAGGAATTGATAGAACACCTCAGAGATTTCGAAGCAGTATCGTTAACGGGAACGAAGAAGCAGTTCAAGAATCCGGAGATAGGTGTGTCAATTGGGGCGGTGACATATGTTCCACATCTTGAAAAAACACATTTCATCTACCCTTGCACCAATTCTGAGATAGTGGACCAAAGCCCCTACCACATAGAGGGTAAGGAAGAGTTCGTGAAGATAGCAAGAAAGGAAGAAGAGCAGTACAAAAGAGTATTCATACCGGAAATCAATACATTCTCCTATAAATCTAGGGAGATGCTACACAATGAGGTTTCAACGCCGCCACTGAAAGGGTCGCTAATCAATCAACAAAACATAGAAAAAGGCATTTTCTACAACATAAGCGGTACGGGGAGCGAATTGAACACTGCTGTTTTAGATGCCGTGAAAAAAAGTAATTTAGTGGTGTACAAGCCATCGTTTGCAGATGGCCCTGGAATAAAATCGAACCCTGACGTCATTTTCAATTCAAACTGCATTGCAATGGTTGCAAGGGCGGGGTGGGGCACGATGTGGATGTGCCAGAGGGCTGAAAAGCCAATAATTGCACCTGCATTCAAAGAAAATGATGACCCAGAAACATACCACAACAACATTACAATTGAAAAGGTTGGTTTAGGGGTAGTTTTTGATGACTTTGATCCAAGTGTGATTGAAAGGGCTTTGGCAAGAACCGAGATCATCAAGGGATTGAACAAGCAGCTTGAGATGAAGTTTGGAACATTGGACGGGTTGCAATATGTTGCTCAAAAGATACAAGAAGATTAATTTTTGTTGCACAAAAAATACGAAAGATCAATATTCGTGAGCTTCTCAAGGATACTTTCCAGCATACTTGTCTTTTAGCAACTTTATGAGCAGATCTATCCCCTGCTTCTTGTTGGCATACTTTCGATCCAATCTCCTTAAGATTAATTCCTTGTCAAGCTGAAGGTACTTGATTATTCCCTTAGTCCGTATTATCTTCCCTATCTCAATTATTGTAGCATCCTTCCGCCTCTGGGCCTCGAAGTCCATTTGGGTTTTTAACGTATTCTTTACATATTTTAGGCTCATTTCGCCGTTCATCGCCCCAATCATCAGGTCTCTTATTATCAGGATGAATGCGCCGTTTAGCGAAAACATATCCATCTTGTTGTAAAACCTCTCGTGCCTTAACTCGTCCATATGGTTAATGTATTCTGTATCCGATTCCAAATTCTCTACCCTTCCCGTCATTGTCGGAGTCTCATGAGTTAGGCCCAGAAACTGGACGCTGCCTTTTTTGAAAAGCCGGACCTGCCAGGTGTAGAATTTTGTTTTGGTACTGCTCGGAGTGGAATGTTCAAACCGCTTTATGTTTAAGACCTCGAACTCCGCATTCTCGACAATTTTTTTGAGGTTCATTCTAAGATGGACGGAAAGCCTTTCGTCGGTGTCAAGGAGAAGTATCCAGTCGTTTTTGCATTTGGATATGCCATATTCCCTAAAGGGCTCCGCGTAGCCCAGCGCCACAGTGTGAAATATGCTCATCCTGTCGAGCTTGTTCTTTCTTTTCTCGATCTCAAGGCGGTCTAGATTCCTCTTGTCGCTTGAGTCCACCACAACAATGTCGTCAACAATGCGGTACATCTCCTTGACCAAAGAGATTACCTCATTTACCTCATTTATTGAGAAAATCAGCAACGATATCTTCTGCATGGGCATCCAAAATCATTATGCAGCTGGACTTTAAAAGTATTATGGAAAATGTTAAGCAGGACAGAATGGACTGTAAGCGGGGCAAAAATTAGAAACCTTTTAAATTGTTCATAGGCATAATATAAATTCATTAAATCAGTGGTATTTTGGAACATGAAACTAGGGGGGTCAGCACTGAACATGCGCACCACGAGCATGGCCATCAGGAGCACTCCCACCACAAGGAAACCGGCACTGCAGAAACACACGCAGATAACCAACACAGACACGCCGATAAGGGCACGCTGTACGCTATTATCGCCGCTTTCATTGTAGGCCTTATACTGATAGGGATAACGGTAATCAACGGAAGCTACTTTTACGCCGGAGTTGTGGCGAGCGCACTTGTGATTGCAGTGATGCTCTATTACAAGAAGTATATGGCTGCGACTGTGTTTGCTGCGCTGGTCATCATAGCAATAACCATAGCCTACAGGATTATGTTGCTTCACTTCTTCGGGTTCTACGAGCCGGACGGATTCTACCACTTCGCGGTGATACGCGCTGCGGTACTCCACGGATTTGCAGTGCCAACGCACCTTAGCATCTCGGGCTGGCCAAACTCTACACTTATCTCAGAGCCGATTGGGCTTTATTGGGTTACCCTTATCCCATACTTTTTCCTGCAGTTCTTCGGGATAAGCTATTACGATGTAATCAGGCTTGTTCCGGTGTTGTTTGCAATATTCGACCTGATAGGCACATACTTTTTGATAAGGGAGTTCAACAAGGACAAGGTGTTCGGGCTTCTGGGCATGCTCTTTGTAGGGCTCAGCATGGGAGACGCTGCAAGAACCAGCGCTACGGTATACAGGGGAGACGGATTCGTCACGCTCTTTGTTATCCTTGGCCTGCTTTTCATGATAAGGACATTCAAGGCGGAGGGAAAAAGGAAAATACTGGCTTACGCCCTTTTGACGGGCTTCGTGCTCAGCCTTGGAAACATTGTGTGGAATGGAGCATCATTTGGTATCGCAATATACATCTTCGCAATGGTCGTAATACTGCTTTATTCGTTCCTGAAGGACGATATATTGGCGATTGTCAAGTCAAGGTATCTGCTTCTCGCCCTTGCCTTCTGGTATGTTCTGGCAAACCTATACAATGCGCTCAACCTGATTGGGGGTCAGAACGAAGCTTTCACCGGAATATACTTCTTGGTCCTGTTCGCACTGCTTGCCATAGGCACCGAACTCGCAATCTACTTGCTTAGACACAAGGAGAAATTTGCAATTTATGTTTCAAGCGTTGGAAAGCGGCTGACCACCTTCCTGATTTTCATGATTGCTTCCTTCGCATTTATATATTTCCTGGCGCCGCAGATTGTCTACTCTATATTCGCTGCAAGCGGATTCCAGACAACCGTTGCATTTGCGGCCTCAATCGAGGAACTGCAAGCCCCGACCCCAGACTTCCTGTTTGCGAGCTTCGGCACAACGCTGTTCATGGCACCCATGTCCGCAATGCTCTTCATCTCCTCATACTACCCAAATGCGGTGGATTTGATATGGGTTGCTGTACTTGGACTCACAGTCATGTACCTGTTCATGGACTTTGAGGGAGTAGACGGAAAGAAATTCCTGAGTGGAAGGGCAGTCATAAAATTCAGGGCAAACGAGGCGCTGATTGTCTTCATCGCATACTATGCGGTGACGGCTTATTTGCAGATGCACGCAGTCAGATTCAACTCTCTTCTTTCCATACCACTCGCGATATTTACGGCATACACGATTTACTGGGTGCTTTTGGCGCAGAGGAGTTTCAGCAGGATAAACCTTTTGGCTCTTACGGGATTTGCAGCGGTTGTGTTTTACACGCTCTTCAATCTGCTTTCACTAGGCCTTGATTATACGGTGGGACTGACGCTAGTTGGGATGGCCTGCCTCTTCTTTGCCCTTAATCATCTAAAGGACATTAGAATCAATTTGCTCGTAGGGATTGCACTGCTAGCAGTATTGGTGGGTTACATAATGATAGTGGATACAGGATATTCGGTCACGCTCATACAGGCAGACAACATAAACCCGACTTTCGTCTCTGCGCTTGGCTGGATTCACAACAACACAGCGCCCAACTCAGTCATACTCACGCTCTGGCCTGACGGCAGCGTTGTCGAGGGGATTGCAAACAGGACAAGCGTCACAGACAGCGTCGGTTCGCAGAACAGGAGCAAGGCAGACCCGTTCGCAGCGTGGATCTTCAATAGCTCAAGCGATGGAAGGTTTTTGACCAGCAGCATAAACGGAAAGCCGGATTACCTGCTTGTAAGATACACCTGGCTGCTTGAGACAAGCGGAATTTACACCGAGGCGCAGTTCAACGCGACAAACTACAACCAGACTGTTGTGCGAAGGATGATTGCGCAGTTCAACAAGACAAGCCCTTCGCAGTTGACCCCTGCACAGACCGCATATGTCAACACCCAGATACAGCAGCTTTACGCATACAACCTCTTTGACCAGTTTAGGGAGAAGGTCAACGCGACTATGCAGAACTACTCTTTCTACTCAAGCGCGCAGGGCTACGAGGCCAGGATTTCGATAGTGCCAGGCAACGGAACCCAGCACGTTAGCAGCTTTTTGATAGTCCAAAACCAGTACGTCTCGCCTTTCAAGAATGTTTTGTTCTACAATATAGATGATGCGAGCTATCAGGTCCTTGCAAACAACGGCTACAACGTGACAAACAACCAGACCCTTGTGGTCGAATACTCGAGCGTTCCGCACCCCGGGGCGTACGTCAACATAACGACGGTCTACATGTTCAACCAGGGAATGGCGAACAGCAACATGTTCAAGTTCCTATTTAGCTGCAGCAAGGCGTCGTGCAACTGGGACAACAATGTGGCAAGCCTGCAGCTGGCATACGTAAACCAGGACACCAAGCTCTTTAGGATAGTCTACAACACAACTAGCACGGCTTCTTAGTGGAGTTGAGTTGATATTATTTTTCTTAGCCATAGCTGAAGCTTTCGCTTAGGGGAACATAAAATAAAAATAGAAAAAGAAAGAAAAAAATAAAGCGTGTCGCCTTACTTCTTCATCGACATCTTGGCCATTGCTATTCCGATCCATGCCAGGATGAATCCCAGGATAGATGCGTATAGCCAGTTTGTTCCTCCCATCGTGCCTGCGGAGATTGCAACAGTTGCAATTCCTGCCCACTTTGAGGACATCTGAACCCCGTCAACCATCTCTGCCATCCATCCCCAGGCAAAGCTGCCTAAGCTTAGGAAGAACAGTCCGACGGCTGCGATAGCCCCTGCACCCAGTACGAGTGGTGCCAAAATTCCAAGCGCATTCGATCCGCCCATTCCCCATGCCTGCCATGCTCCCCAGATTACCCAGAGAAACAAGAGGCTCGACACGAAGACGAGTACGGACACTCCTGCGTTATTTCCTTTTGCCATAATAACACTGCATTACCTTCCACAATCAGGTTTTTAAGCATATCACCGACGCCTCGTTTTGTTTGACGCTTGACGAAGTGGCTCTGCTAGAGGAAGGGTGGAATAAAAAAAGGAAAAGAAGGAAAAATAAAACAAATCTGCGTGCTCAGAGGTGCGATGAAGGCCTTACTTC
>Ga0307373_10006432_pt1 | contig 18710 bp, 17 predicted proteins | sample OX2MG_FD_202534 | JGI IMG/M metagenome (GOLD analysis project Ga0307373, IMG submission 202534) | Soil microbial communities from Risofladan, Vaasa, Finland - OX-2 | ecosystem: Environmental > Terrestrial > Soil > Coastal area > Acid sulfate soil | place: Finland: Risofladan, Vaasa | collected...
GGGCGCGCGCCGGCGCCCGCGCCAAGTCGCGCTTGGCGATGATCACGCTGGGGTAAACTTCGGCTAGGTTGGGGTCCCGGTACCAGCCGCGCGTGAACACGAGCATCAAAATCGCCCGCGGTTCGCGGGAAAAATTCGGCGTGCCGCGGTGGAAAATGCGGTAGTCGAAGAGAAACGCCTGCCCGAACTTCCCGGTCATCGCCGTGGCGGGAAACCGGCGCGCGAGGGCGGCCTCGCTCGGAGGCTTGGCCAGCAGCGCGGTCTTGTGCGAGCCGGGCCAGAGCACGGTCGGCCCGTTGGTCTCGTCCACGTCGCAGAGCGGCACGCACAGGGTGACGGCGTAGGGCGGCAGGTTGGAGAGGTCTCCCGCGAAGGCTTCCTTCTTTTTCCCGGCGACGCGGTCAAAGCGCACGGGCCCGTCGATGTGCTGGTGCTGCGGGCCCGAGCCGGGCAGGGAGATGACGGCTTCGAGGCTGCCGATGCAGTAGTCGCTCCCCAAAAGCGCCGCCATCATGCCCTGCAGCCGCCCATCGGCGTAGAAGCGCGGGTCCAGGAACGGGCCAGAAAAAGGGATGAGCGCGGCGTAGCGGCCGCCGATGTCGCGGACAAGGCCTTGCCGGCGCAGTTCCCCGGACTCGTGGCGGCGCAGAACGTCTTGGCGCAGGCGCTTGAGGAGGCTCAAGGGAAAAAGATTTTTAAGCGCGACCGCGCCGTCTTGGTCCATCGCGCGTTGGACCTGCCGCAGCGCGCGCGGGAACGAGTTCCGGGCGTCTTTTTTCGTGAGGACGACGGTCGCGACGGGCATTGGAAATTTCCTTGGGCGGCTATTCTAACAAAAAGCCTTTTCGCGGAACGCCGCGGGTCTCTTGACTTTGGAGCGTTCGCGCCTCATAATGGAGGCGTGAAGCGGGAATTTTGATTTTCAAGGAGAATTGTATGCGCCGATCTTTTCTGTTCGCCGCGTGCCTGACGCTGCTGGCCTGCCCTTCGCTGCGGGCCCAAGAAGCGCAAGGCGTCAAGAATCCCAAGATTCAAAAAGCCTTCAGCGAGTTGAACGCCTATTTTGGGGTCAAGCCCAGCCCGGGCGCCGTTCGCGCCGCGCGGAGCTCGGCGAGGACGCCTCATGCGCGCCGGACCGCCAGGATGACGTCCGCCTCCGCGTCCGCTCTTTCGGCAAAGACGCTCAACGTGCCTCTGCTGGGCGCGAGCGCCGTCGGCGGCGCGGGCGCCTCGGGAATCTTGGGCAATCTCGCGGGAAATATCCGCTCGAAGGCGGCCGGCTTGGGCGAGAAGCTGCGCAACAAGTGGGTCAACGGCAATATCCAGGATCGTTTTGACGTCATCGCGGGCGGCGCGGTGCTCGTGGGCGGCGGGTTCGTCGTCGCCGCCGTGGCCGCGCCCGCGGCGGCGGGAACCGCGGCCGTCGGGGCGGTGACCTGCTTCGTGGGCGCCGCGGCGCTCCACTACGGCGCGCCCATCTTCCAAAACCTCCAGGACAAAATCCACTCCGTCTTCCCCGGCTCCTGACGCGGGCTCCGGCGCGCCAAGCGCTAGAACTGGTAGTGGAAGCCTAAGGTCAGGATGGTATTTGAGCCCAGGAAACCGAAGGCTGAACTGCTTCTGGCGTACGCGCTGGGTGCGGGCGAGAAGTGCTCGTAGCTCAGGGGGTTGAACTGGGCGAACCAGCGCAGTTGCGGAAAGTCCGCCAGGGCCGTCTCGAATCCGAGGCCCGCCGAGACCGAGAGCGTGAAGGCCTTGCCGCTTTGGCCGTTGTCGACGACCGTGTCGCCGACTTTGCCGCCCGTAATCCAGGAGATTGACGGCAGGGCCTGCAGGTCGGCGTAGAACACCGAGCGCCCCGAGCGCTTGATCGCGAACATGGGCTCAACGCCGAAGTCCGCCGCGAAAATGGAGTTGTGGGAGATGACGGGAAAGCCCAGACCCGCACCTACGTCCAAGCCCCAGCGGTCGTTGAACCAGTAGCGCGCCGTCACGTTGCCCGGATCCTGGACGTTCGCCTCGCCGCCCAACTCCCGGTGGGTCCAGTTGAGGCCCAGGCCGAGCGTTCCCACGCCGTCATCCTGGGCGTTGGCCGCCGCGGGCGCTTGGGCCAAGGCGAAGCCGGCGCCGGCGGCGCCGAGCAGAAAAACCGTGCAAAACATGGTTCCGAAAATTTTTTTCATGGGGACTCCTGTTGCGTTCTGGCCCAAGATAGCAAATTAAGGGGCTTGCGGCGCTCCGGTCTAAATGCCGCCGCCTGCCGGCCGTTTGATAGAATAAAACCATGGTGGAGGGATATTACCGCAGCGTGCTCGACTGCCTGAGCGGCGGCTTCTTGGGCGTCGACGAGACCGGCCGCGTCGCCTACGGCAACGCCACCGCGGGGCGCATCCTGCACATCCCCATGGGCGCCGTCCTGGGCAAGCCTTACCTCCAGGCGCTCGAGCCCTATCCCGCCCTGTGCGACGTCATCAAAGACGCATTGGAATCCGGCCGCATCGTGCGCCGCGCCGAGGTCTCCGTCATGCACGGCGACGCGCGCATGACGATTGGCTACAGCACCATGCGGGTGCGGGGCCCGGGCGGCGAGAACTTGGGCGTCGGCGTCATCTTCCAGGATTTGACGCTGGCCTTGGCCCCAAAAACCGCCTAGTTCCTAGGACCCAAGTCGTCCAGGGCCCGAAGCCTCTGTCGGCAAGAAGGTCCGCGTCCTACAATAATTAGAGGATGCTAAACTGCATTTCCTTGCTGGCGCTGCTTCTCTCGCTTCCCGCCGCCGCGCAGTACCGCGCGGTTCCGGAGGACGCGCCCGCGGCCTTGTCCGCGGCGGTGGACGCAGTCCCCGTTGAATTTTCCGCCCTGCCCGATTTATCGGGCTTGTCTTTGCCGGAAAACGCCGTCCGAGTCGGCGTGCCGCACGTCGCTCCGATTGCCGTCGCTCCCTCCGCCGTCTCAGCCGCCGTTCCCGCGTCGGCCGTTTTAGCCCTCCCCGCGGAGGCGCCGGAAGTTTCCGCGCGGGCCGTCTCGCCTTCCGCCGCTCCGCGCGCGCCGCCGCGCCCGGCGCTGGCCGAGGCCTCGGCCCTTATTCCTGGCCGCGGCGGCTCACGCGGCTCGGCCCGCGAAAAATCCATCGACGTCTTCGACGGCGGGCGCCCGCTCAACGTTTTGACGGCCGGCGCCGAGGCCGTTCCCTTCATCAAGACCGGCGGCCTGGCCGACGTGGTCGACGCCCTCTCGCGCGGCTTGTCCGCGCGCGGCCACCGCGTGATGATGGTTTTGCCCAAGTACCGTGCGCTCAAATTGGGCGACGCGCGCTTCCATCCGGCCGGAGAAGTCTCGGTTCCCATAGGCGGCCGTGTCGAGAAGGCCAAGCTTCTGGCCGCCAACGTCAACGGCGTGGACGTCGTCCTCATTGATCACCCCGGTTATTACGACCGCCCGGGCGGCCCCTACCAGGGCGCGGCTTCCTCCTACAGCCAGGACGACAACGATGAGCGCTTCGCGTTCTTCGCGCGCGCGAGCCTGGAAGCCGCCAAGGCCTTGGGCTTTCGCCCGGACGTGGTCCACGCGCACGACTGGCACGCCGCGCTCATTCCGGCTTTTTTGGGGACGGCCTACGCCGCCGACCCGTTTTTCGCCAAGACCAAGACCGCGCTCACCATCCACAACCTTGCCTTCCAGGGCGTCTTTGGCCAAGACGCCGCGCGGCGGCTTGGCTTCCCGGACGCTTATCTTGAGCCCGCGGCGCCGCTCGAATATTGGGGCCGGACGAGCTACTTGAAAGCGGGCTTGGCCCTGGCCGACGCGGTCACCACCGTGAGCCCGACCTACGCCCGCGAAATTCTGGGCGAGAAGCTCGGCATGGGGATGGACGGCGTGCTGCGCGCGCGGCATGACGGCGTGCGCGGCATCTTAAACGGCATCGACATGGAGCTTTGGGACCCCGCGGCGGACGACGCTCTTCCGCGGCCTTATCCCGCCGAGAGCGCGGCCTCGGGCAAGGCCTTCAACAAGGCCTGGATGCAGAGGCGCCTGGGCTTGGACCCTCAGCCGGACGCGCCCCTTTTCGCGGTCGCCTCGCGCTTGTCGGAGCAAAAGGGCATCGACGTCATCGTCGCCGCCGTGGATGAGATGGTTGCCCGCGGCGCGCAGGTCGTCATCGCGGGCTCGGGCGACAAGGAGTTGGAAGAGGCCGTGGCCGCCGCGGTCTTGCGCCATCCGGGCCGGGTTGCCGCGCAGCCTTTCGATGAAACCTTCGTGCGCGTGGTCTACGCCGCCGCCGATTTTCTCCTGATGCCGTCCCGCTTCGAGCCCTGCGGGCTCTCCCAGCTCATCGGCCAGCGCTACGGCGCCCTGCCCTTGGTCACCCGCACCGGGGGCTTGTCCGACACCGTCACGGACCTGCGCGAAGACGCGGACCGCGGCGACGGCCTCGCGATTAAGGAACTCGGCGTGCCGGGCCTCATGGATGCCGTGGACGCCGCCATCGCGCTTTACCGAGCGCCCGGGACGCTGGCCGCCGCGCGCCAAACGGCCATGGCCAAGGACTCCTCTTGGGGAAAAGCGCTTGACGCCTACGAGGCCCTTTACCGCGAACTTGTGACGCGGCGTTAAAAGTTCTCGGGCCTTGCCGGCGCGGCCTGATTTCTTATTGCGCCCAGTCCTGCTGATGGACGACGCTTGACGCCTGCGTCTGGCCTTCCTTCATCCTCTCGCGCAAAGACGCCGCGGCAAGCCAGCTCCAGTCCGCGCCGCACAGGGCGGGGGATTTGGCGGCTTGGCCCATGACTTTGGAGAGCTTCCTGCAGTTCTGGGCGTAATCGTAGCGCAGCCCGGAGAATTCCTCGAGCTGCCGGTCGGACATCTTGAGCGCGAGCTTGGCCTCCGCGGGGCTCAAAAAACTCCAGTCCTTGGCGCAGGACCCGTCTTGGCCGCCCGCCGCGCAGTCCCGGAGCGCGTCCTGCCGCGCGCGCTCGGCCTTGAGCGCCCTGCTCACGCTGGCGATTTTCTTGGCCCGCGGCGCCGCGGGCGTTCCGGCCGCATGGGCCCACGACGCGCAAACTGCGACGGCAAATCCGGCGATGACGGCGTGCGTCCTCTTCATCATTCCAAATCTCCTTGAAATAAAATCGAACCGCGGTCATAGCGTAAACCCGGTTCTGGTTTTTGTCAAGCGCCGCGCCGTGACGAGCCGCGAGACCGCCCTTCCGCGGCTTTGCTACAATCCCTTCCTGGCGGGCCTTATATAAGGAGGGGGAATGAAAATCCGGGAAAAACTGGGCCTGGCGCTCGTCGCCGCGGCCGTGATTCTGGCGGCGTTCCGCGCGGGGCGGCTATTGACGGAAAAGCCGCGGGCGCTGACTCCCGAGCCGCCGCCCATCCCGGCCCGGCAGCTGCTGCCCACGGGCATGGCCATCACGCCCCTGGCCGCGCCCGGCTCGTATTTCATCCCGCTTGATCCCGGTCTGCCCGGCCTGCCCGATTACCGCGCGGGCCAGCCGGTCACCGAGGTCAAAAGCCCGGACGGCAGGACGCTATTGGTGCTCACCAGCGGGTACAACCGCCTCAATTCCCGCGCGGGCCGCGAGATTGCGGCGGATTCCGAGGAGTACGCGTTTCTCTTCGACATTTCCGGAATAGTGCCGCGCCAACTCCAGGCCCTGCGCGTGCCCAACACTTTCGACGGCGCCGCCTGGAATCCGGACGGCCAAGAGTTCTACGTCTCGGGCGGCGACGACGACAATGTGCACGTTTTCTCCCGGCAGAATGGCGTCTGGGCCGAGGACGGCGCGCCCATCGCCCTGGGGCACGAAAAGGGCCTGGGCATCGACGTCGAGCCCGAGGCGGCGGGCCTGGCCGTGACCGCCGACGGCCAAAAGATCGTCGTGGCCAATTTCGAGAACGACTCCTTGAGCGTCGTCGACGTCAAGTCCCGGCGAAAAATCGCGGAGCTGGATTTGCGGCCGGGAAAAATCAACCCGCGCCTGACGGGCGTGCCCGGCGGGGAGTTTCCCTTCTGGGTCGCCATTCGCGGCGACGACATGGCCTACGTGTCTAGCCCGCGCGACCGGCAAATCGTGGCCGTGGACATTTCCGGCGCCGCGCCCAAGGTCGTCCGGCGCATCGCCGTTCCCGGCGAGCCCAATAAGATGATTTTCAACCGCGCGCAGAATCTTCTCTTCGCGGCGCTGGGCACGGACGACGCCGTGGCCGTCATCGACGCGCGCGCCAACCGCCTCTCGGGCGTCATCGGCACCACCGCGCCCAAGTCCATTTTCTCCAACCCCATGGACTTGCGGGGCAGCAACCCCAACGGCTTGGCGCTCTCGCAGGACGAAAAGACCCTCTACGTCAGCAACGGCGGCGCCAATTCTATCGCGGTCATCAGGCTCGCGGCGAGCCGCGCGGGCAAAGTTTCGGGCCAAGTCGCGGGCTTAATTCCCACGGCGTGGTACCCGAGCGCGGTGAGCCTCGGCCCCGACGGAAAGACGCTCTACGTCGCCAACACGCACAGCGTGCCCGGCCCCAACGCCGGCGGCTGCCGCGGCACGCTTTCAACCGCGCGCGGGTCCTTGGACGCCTGCCGCGGGCAAAACCAGTTCATCCTCCAGCTCTCCAAGGGCGGCTTTGCGGCCGTGCCCGTGCCCGGCGCGCAAGAGCTCGCGGCCCTGACCATGCAGGTCGCGGACAACGATCACTACGTCCCCGACGCCCGGCGCGCGGCGGACGCGGCCATGATGGCCTTTTTGCGCGGGCGCATCAAGCACGTCATCTACATCATCAAGGAAAACCGCACCTACGATCAGATGCTGGGCGATTTGCCGGAGGGAAACGGCGACCCGAGCCTGGCCGTGTTCCCGCGGCCCTTGACCCCGAATCAGCACCAGTTGGCCTTGGACTTCGTGGACATGGATAATTTTTACGACAGCGGCGAGGTCAGCGGCAACGGCTGGAACTGGTCGACCGCGGGGCGCGCCACGCAGATGGTCGAGGCCGCCATTCCCGTCTATTACGCCGGGCGGGGCCTGAGCTACGACTTCGAGGGGGGCAGCCGGAACGTCAACGTGGGATTTGCCACGGTGGCCGAGCGCCGCGCGGCCAACCCGCAGACGCCCGACGACCCGAATCTTCTGCCCGGCACCGCGGACGTGGACGCCCCCGACGGTCCGGACGACGAGGCGGGCATGGGCTATTTGTGGGACGCGGCCCTGCGCGCGAAGTTGAGCGTGCGCAACTATGGATTTTTCCTGGACCTCTCGCGCTACTACGACAAGCCCGGCACGCCGGGCTACTTGAGGCTCATGACCAATCCTTACGCCGCGCGCACGCGCGTGGCCTTTCCCACCAAGCCGGAGCTCATGGCCGTCACCGATCCGTATTTCCGCGGCTTCGACCTGCGCTTTCCGGATTATTGGCGCTTCAAGGAATGGGATCGGGAGTTCCGCCATTACGAAGCAGAGGGACGGCTGCCGAATTTGGAGATGGTGCGCCTGATGCGCGATCATACCGGCGAGTTCGGCCGGGCCATCGACCGCGCGGGCACGCTCGAGGACGAGGTCTCCGACAACGACTACGCCGTGGGCTTGGTGGCGCAGGCGGTGGCCGAGAGCCCCTTTCGAAACAACACGCTTATCTTCGTGGTCGAGGACGACGCGCAGAACGGGGCGGACCACGTCGACGCGCACCGCAGCCTGGCCCTGGTCATCGGGCCCTACGTCAAACGGCATGAGGTGGTCTCCACGCACTACACCACGGTCAATCTGCTGCGCACCATCGAGGCCGTGCTGGGCTTAAAGCCCCTGGGCATCAACGACGCCGTGGAAGAGCCCATGGCGGACGTTTTCACAAAGACGCTCTCGCCCTGGAGCTACGCCGCGCTCGTTCCCGAGGTGCTGCGCGCGACCGCGCTGCCCCTGCCGCCCGAGACGCCCGCGGAAAAGGCCGCGGCCGCCACGCCCGAGGGCCGGCTCTACGCCAAGTCGCGCCACGGCGCCGCCTATTGGGCCGCCAAGACGCGCGGCTTTGACTTCGAGGTCGAGGACAAGATCAACTCGGCGCTCTTCAACCGCATCGTCTGGCGCGGCATGATGGGCGAAGGCGTTCCTTACCCGACCGAGCGCGACGGCCGGGATCTGCGGCATCACCGCAAGGAGCTGCTGGAAAAATACTGGGCCGCGAAGCGCTCCCTTTAAGCGGCCCTCGGACTAGCGCGGCGGCTCTAGGCCGTTTTGGCGCCCGCCACCGCGGCCACGGTCTCGGCGAGCTCGGTTTGGCCGCGCGCCATGCGGTCGCCCTTGGGCTTGATGAGGCCCTTCTCGAAGCCCTCGTACATTTCCGCGAAGACTTTCGCGAGATGCTCCGGCAGGCCGCCCTGCATCATGGCCTGCACGCGCCCGGCCGCGGGGACGTCGACGACCTTGAGCTCCTTGCCCAGGGCCTGGCCCAAAAGCCGCGCGGCCTGGCGGTTGGAGTAGCTCGGTCCCTCCAGGTCCACCACCTCGCTCTTGGCGGGCTTATTAAGGAGGGAGGCCGCGGCCAGCGCGCCGATGTCCTTGGTCGCGATCATGGGAAAGGCGTAGTCGGCCGAGGCCGTCATGTTGGGGAAGATGCCGGCCTGGCGCGCCGGGGCCAGGACGTTGGCGACGTTTTCCTGGAAGTAGCAGGCGCGGATGGCGGTCAAAATCGCGCCGGTTTCGCGCAGGGCGTTTTCAAGATAGTGCAGGCCGCGGATGGGGCCGGTGCCGGAGGGCAAGTCCGCGCCCACGGAGGAGAGCATGACCACGTGCGGCACGCCCGAGGCCTTGACCGCGGCCGCGATGGAGTCCGCGGTCTTGGTCTGCGCGGCGTAGAGGTCCGGCGCGGCGTAGTTGGGGGGAATCATGGCGAAAAATCCCGCGGCGCCCTTCAAGGCGGAGGCCAGAAACGCGCTGTCGTCCAGGCTGCCCACGGCCGCCTGCGCGCCCCGCTTGGTCAAAGCCTCGGCCTTGGCCGCGTCGCGCACGACGACCTTCACCGGCTGCTTCTTGGCCAGCAGTTCCTTGGCCGCGGCCGACCCGACGTGCCCCGTCGCTCCCGAGATGACAAACATGGCGTGCGCCTCCTTGAAATAAAATGTCCGCCGCCTTCATTATGCAAAACCTTGCGATGGATTTCGAATCCGGCGCAGGCCCTCGTAGAGGGCGACGGCCGCGGCGCTGGATAAATTCAAGGAGCGCACGTCCGGGCCGACGGGAATTTGGTAGAGGCGGTCCGCGAACTTCTTCAAGACGTCCTTGGGCAGGCCCGCGGATTCGCGTCCGAAAACAAGATAGCTCTCGCTCTCGTAGCGCGCGTCCCAAAAGGGCATCGTGGCCCGGGCCGAGAAAAAAAGCAGCGAGGCGTTCGGGGGCAGGGAAGAGAAAAAGTCGTCCAGGCTCTCGTGGCGGACCAGCTTTAATTTGGGCCAGTAGTCCAGGCCCGAGCGCCTGATTTCGGCGGCGTCCAGGCTAAAGCCCAGCTTCCCCGCCAGGTGCAGCGTCGTTCCGGTCGCGACGCAGGTGCGCCCGATGTTGCCGGTGTTCCAATGAATCTCGGGCTCGACCAGGACGATATGCACGGCGGCGGGGCTAATGTCCCCGGTAGCGGCGGAGCGCTTCGTCGTATTCCTGCTTGGTGCCGTCGGCGTAGCGCCGCCAGCGCACGATCGAGGCCGGGTCCGGCGCGGAGCTTGAAGGGCGGGTCAGCGTCAAGGTTTCGAGATCCCGTTCATGCCTGCCGGCGTCAAAGTTCAGCGTCCAGCCCGAGGCGAGCAGGCGCTCGACGACCCGCCCCAGTTGGTCGATTAAATTGATTTTCTGCCCGAGGGATTTGTCGGTCTGCAGGAGCAGGACGCCGCCGGGCGCGATCCATTCCGTCATCCGCTCGAGCGGCCCGGCGAAGTTCTGCACGTAGGACCAGACGTTCTTGGCGCGCAAAACCGCGATGGGCGTGGGCGGGCGCGCCAGCTGGCGCACGTCGGCGCGCACGATTTCGATGGGCGCGGCCGCGCCGGCCGACGCGAGCATCCGCCTGGTCTCGTTGAGATACTCGACGACGTAGGGCGAGGAATCGAAAAATTTATACGCCAGCTTCGGGTTGAGCCGGCCCATCATCAAATGAGCGGCGTTGGGGCCGGCGGCCAAATCCCAGTACTCGCCGCGCTCCAGGGGGGCGGCGGGAAGCTGGTGGCCCAAATCGCGCTGCCGCCACGCGGCCGCGAAGTCCCGGAAGGCGCCATGCTTGGCCAAAAGCTCGACGAATCGGGCGGCCGCGGGGTCTCGGTCGGCCCGATCGGCGAAATCGAGGATGTTCTTGGCCGCTCCCTTTAGCATCCGCCACAGGAGCCCGGTGGAGGGCGGCACCGGCACTATGTGCTCGAAATCGTGCTTGCCGGGCTCGAGCTGGGAGAAGACGTCGCTCTTGACGACCCCGCCGGCGAAATCGGAAAAGCGCAGGCCGAGCATGCCGGCCGCATTGAGGGCCGGGGAATGGGGGTTGGCCCGGGCGAAAATCGTTTCGGCTTCGTCCGGCGCGAAGCTCGGGGCCTCGCCGTCAAAGCCCGTGGTGAGGGCATTTTCTTCATAGGTCGCGGGGCCGGCCAGGCGTTCGGCCTGGGCCAGGGGCGTCCGCGCGGGCCGGGCCTGCTCCGGGGCCGCGGCCCCGGCCGCGGGCGCATTTTCCCGAAGCGCGTCCGGGACTGCGCGGCCTACGTCCGCGAGCGCGGCTTCGCCGGACTCGGGGGTCCGGATCGGGGAGGCTTTAATCGGGGCGGCCGCGGCGGCTGCGGGCGCGCGGACCGCTTGCGGAAGAGTCTCGGCGCTTTCCGGAATTCGCGCGGGAAGCGGCGCGGCCGCCGGGGCGCCAAGGCCGTCTTGGCCGCTGAGCCCGCCCGGATTTTCCAGCGGCGCGATTTGGGCGGAAAAAATCCGCGTCCCGAATGACTCCGGAACGGGGGAGACGACCGCGGCGCCGGCGGGGGCCGCGTCCGCGGCTTCTTCCTGGGCCAGGACCGCCGGCGACCAGAAAACGGCCAAGACCAGCGCGGCGCTCAGAACCCGGCGGCATCGCCCGAGCCGCCGGCTCATCGTCCCGGTTTCCATGAATTAAGTGTAGAGCCCGGCGGCCCGCTTGGCATGGGCCTTCTGGGGAAGCGGCGAGGGGGTCTTATGCGCGGGAGCGCGGCCCGGCGATCACCTCAGGTCGAAGCGGTCGAGGTTCATCACCTTGTCCCAGGCCGCGACGAAGTCTTGCACGAACTTCTTGGCCGCGTCCGCGCTCGCGTAGACCTCGGAGAGCGCGCGCAGCTCCGAGTTCGAGCCGAAGATCAAATCAACCCGCGTGGCGGTCCACTTGACCTTGCCCGTGGCGCGGTCGCGGCCCTCGAAGACCTCGGCGTCCGGCGAGAGCGGCGTCCACTCCGTGCCCATGTCGAGCAGATTTGTGAAGAAGTCGTTGGTCAGCGCCTCGGGCCGCTTGGTGAAGACCCCGTGCCGGGACTGCCCGTGATTGGCGCCCAAGACGCGCAGGCCGCCGACAAGCGCCGCCATCTCGGGCGCGGTCAGCGTCAGGAGCTGGGCCTTGTCGACGAGCAGTTCCTCGGCCGACACGGAGAACTTGGCCTTGAGGTAGTTGCGAAAGCCGTCCGCGGCGGGCTCCAAGACGGCGAAGGCGGAAACGTCGGTCTGCTCCTGCGACGCGTCCATGCGCCCCGGCGTGAAGGGGACCGCGACCTTGTGGCCGGCGTTCTTGGCCGCCTTCTCGACGCCCGCGCAGCCGGCCAGGACGATGAGATCGGCCAGGGAGACCTGCGCGCCGCCTTTGCGCGCGCGGTTAAACGCGGCTTGAATTTCTTCCAGGGCCTTGAGCGTCTTGGCCAGCTTGGCGGGCTCGTTGACCGCCCAGTCCTTCTGCGGCGCCAGGCGGAGGCGCGCGCCGTTGGCGCCGCCGCGCTTGTCCGAGCCGCGGAACGTGGACGCGGACGCCCAGGCCGTGGCGACCAGCTGCGAGACGGAGAGCCCCGAGGCCAGGATTTTTTTCTTAAGCCAGGCGGCGTCCTTGGCGCCGATGCGCTTGCGGGCGGGCGCGGGGATGGGGTCCTGCCAGAGGAGCTCTTCCTTGGGGACCTCGGGCCCCAGGTAGCGCGCGCGCGGGCCCATGTCGCGGTGGGTCAGCTTGAACCAGGCCCGCGCGAACGCGTCGGCGAGCTCCTCGGGGTGCGCGTAAAAGCGCCGCGAGATTTTCTCGTAGGCGGGATCAAAGCGCAAGGAGAGGTCCGTGGTCAGCATGGAGGGCGCGCGGCGCCGGGACGGGTCGTGGGCGCCCGGAATCTTGCCTTGGCCCGCGCCGCCCTTGGGCGTCCACTGCTGCGCGCCGGCCGGGCTCTTGGTGAGCTCCCACTCGTAGCCGAAGAGGTTCTCGAAAAAGTTGTTGCTCCATTTGGTCGGCGTGGCCGTCCAGGTGACCTCCAAGCCGCTGCCGATGGCGTCGCCGCCCTTGCCCGTGCCAAAGCGGCTCTTCCAGCCCAGGCCCTGCTGCTCGATGGGGGCCGCTTCCGGCTCGGGGCCGACGTTCTTCACGTCGCCGGCGCCGTGGGTCTTGCCGAAGGTGTGGCCGCCCGCGATGAGGGCGACGGTCTCCTCGTCGTTCATGGCCATGCGCGCGAAGGTCTCGCGGATGTCCTTGGCCGCGGCGAGGGGGTCGGGGTTGCCGTTGGGGCCCTCGGGGTTGACGTAGATGAGCCCCATCTGCACGGCGGCCAGCGGGTTTTCCAGATCCCGGTCGCCCGAGTAGCGCTTGTCCTCCAGCCACTTTTCCTCGGCGCCCCAGTAGACGTCCTGCTCGGGCTCCCAGATGTCCGCGCGCCCGCCGCCGAAGCCGAAGGTCTTAAAGCCCATCGACTCCAGGGCCACGTTGCCGGCCAGGATCATGAGATCGGCCCAGGAGATTTTCCGGCCGTATTTCCGCTTGACGGGCCACAAAAGCCGGCGCGCCTTGTCGAGGTTGACGTTGTCCGGCCAGCTGTTGAGCGGCGCGAAGCGCTGGCTGCCCCGGCCGGCGCCGCCGCGCCCGTCGCCCACTCGGTAGGTGCCGGCGCTGTGCCAGGCCATGCGGATAAAAAGCGGCCCGTAGTGGCCGAAGTCCGCCGGCCACCACTCCTGCGAATCGGTCATCAGTTTCCGGAGGTCTTTTTTAAGGGCTTTAAAATCGAGGCTCTTGAACTCCTTGGCGTAGTCGAAGCCCTTTCCCATGGGGTCGGAGAGTTCGGAGCGCTGGCGCAGGATGTTGAGCTTGAGCGCCTTGGGCCACCAATCCTGGTTGGACGGGCCCTCGCCGGACGCGTGTTGAAATGGGCACTTGGCTTCGCTGGACATAATCCCTCCTTATTCTTTCTTTACTGGGTCGCAACAACTAGGCCCCGCCGGGCCGGCGCTGCCGACGGCTTTATTTTACAAGAACGCGGGGCTGTCGCGCGGGCCCGGCGCGTTTTGCTATAAACGATGTCAGCCATGCCGAAACAAGAAGAAGCCCGCGAGAGCAAATCCTTCAAGCCCTTCATCCCGGCCTCGGCCAATTTTCCCGAGATAACGGTGAAGGCCGTCGTGCTCGCGGTGCTGCTCACCGTGATCCTGGCCGGGGCCAACGCGTATTTGGGGCTCTTCGCCGGCATGACGGTCTCCGCCTCCATCCCCGCGGCCGTCATCTCGATGGGCATCCTCAAGTTTTTCAAGAAATCAAACATCCTGGAGAACAACATCGTGCAGACCTGCGCCAGCGCCGGCGAAGCCCTGGCCGCGGGCGTCATCTTCACCTTGCCCGCGCTGGTGCTCTTGGGCACGTGGACGCATTTTGACTTCCTGCAGACGACCTTGATCGCGGGCTTCGGCGGCGTCCTGGGCGTGCTCTTCACCGTGCCCCTGCGCCGGGCGCTCATCGTCGAGCAGCCGCTGCAGTTCCCGGAGGGCATCGCCTGCGCGGAGGTTCTTGAGACCGGCGAGCGCGGCGGCTCGGGCGTCAAGCTGGTGGCCGGCGCGGCGATTGTCTCGGCGCTCTTTAAGCTCGCGCAGACGGGCTTCATGCTCTGGAACGAGACCGCCGAGTGGGCCGCGGGGGTCTTCGGCGGCAAGTCGCTCTTCTACATCGGGGGCGATCTTTCGCCGGCCTTGGTGGCCGTGGGCTACATCGTGGGCCTGAACATCGCCTTCCTGGTGCTCTTCGGCGGACTCTTGAACTTCTGGGTGGCCATTCCGCTCTTGGCCTGGCTGCACGGCGGCGTTCCCGCGGGGCAAAGCGCCGCGGACTACGCCTTGTCCGTGTGGTCGAGCCAGACGCGCTACTTGGGCGTGGGCGCGATGGTCGTCGGCGGCCTCTGGGCGCTGGTGCGCATGCGCGGCAGCGTGTTTAGCGGCATCCGCTCGGGCTTGGAGGCCTACCGCCGGCTTAAGGACGGCGCGGCCGCCGCCGTCGCGCGCACCGATCGGGACATCCCGATGCAGTGGGTGCTGGCCGCCGTGGCGGCCTCGGTCGCGCCTCTGTTTTTGCTCTACCGCTTCTTGGTCGGGCACACGGTCATGAGCCTGGGGATGGCGGCCATCATGGTGGTCTTCGGCTTTTTATTCTCGGCGGTCTCGGGCTACATGACGGGCTTGGTGGGCTCGTCCAACAACCCGGTCTCGGGCGTGACCATCGCGACGATGCTCTTTGCCTCTCTTTTGCTGCTGCTGGTCTTCGGCGCGACCGGGGCCTCGGGCGCGGCGGCGGCGATTTTAATCGGGGCGGTGGTCTGCTGCGCGGCCGCCATCGCGGGCGACAACCTGCACGACTTGAAGACCGGCTACTTGGTCGGCGCCACGCCGTGGAAGCAGCAGTTGATGCTCATCGTGGGCGTGGCCGTCTCGGCCGTGGTGATGGCGCCCATCTTGAATCTGCTCCTGGCCGCCTACGGCATCGGGCCCAACACCGCGGCGCATCCCAATTCCCTGGCCGCGCCGCAGGCCGCGCTCATGGCGGCGGTCGCCAAGGGGGTCTTCGAGGGCGGCCTGCCGTGGACGATGGTCTTTATCGGCATGGGCCTGGCCGTCGCCATCATCGCGCTCGATTTGGCCCTGGAAAAGCGCGGCTCCGCGTTTCGCACGCCCGTGCTGGCCGTGGCCGTGGGCATCTACCTGCCGCTTGAGCTCTCCACGCCCATGATCGTGGGCGGCGTCGTCGCGCACCTGGTGCGCCGCGCGCTGGCCAAGCGGTCGGGCGGCGCGCTCACGGCGGACGAGGAAAAAGACCTGGAGCAGCGCGGGCTGCTGCTGGCCTCGGGCCTCATCACCGGGGAAGCCTTGGTGGGCATCCTGCTGGCCGTTCCCATCGTGCTCGCCGGGCGCTCGGACGTGCTGGCCGTCTTCGGCGCGCATTCCTCGGCGCTGCCGGGCTTGGCTCTTCTGGCCCTCATCGTCCTCGGCTTTCACCGCCTGGCCTCGCCTACGAAGCCGGGCGGGGCCGGCCCTTCGTGACGGCTTCCGTTTTCTTTCCCGCGCTCCACGCCCCGTTTCCCGCCGGCTGGGCGCATTACCTGGCCGGCGGCGTTTTGATCGGCTCCGGCGTTTCCTTGATTTACGTCGCCACCGGGACGGCCGCGGGGACCAGCTCCTTTTTCAGCGCGCAGTGGTCCTGGTTTTCCCGCCTCTCCTTCTTCGGCCAGCCGCGCTGGCGCCGGGAGCGCTTCTGGCGGCTGGCCTACGCGGCCGGACTCCTGGCCGGGGCTTTTTTCTGGCGCTGGGGAACCGGCCTCAAGCTGGCGACGGCGGTGGCGCCCTGGCGGCTTTTGCTGGGCGGGCTCTTGGCCGGCTTCGGGACCAGGCTCTCGGGCGGATGCACCGCCGGGCACGGCATCTGCGGCATCGCGTCTCTCAAGCGCGAGTCCTTCGTCGCCGTGCCGATTTTCCTGGTCACCGCGATCCTGGTCGCCCACCTGCTGCCGTGAGCTCCATGGAAAAAGCTCCGGAGGCCGATCGCTTTTTCCGGGCGCGCGCGCTGTGCGCCTTGGCCGGGGGAATTCTCTTCGGCCTGGGCTTGGCCGTCTCGCGCATGGTGCGCCCCGAGGTCGTGCTGGATTTTTTGAGGCTGCGCGACATGGGCCTCCTGCTGGTTCTGGGCGGGGCGACCGGCACCTGCCTGCTGGTTTTTCAGCTGGCGCCGCGCGCGATGAAGGCGCCCCTTTTGGGCGGCAGCTTCGAGCCCCATCCCGGCCGGTTGGACGCGCGCGCGGCCCTGGGCGCCGCGATTTTCGGCGCGGGCTGGGGGCTTTGCGGCGTCTGCCCGGGGCCGGCCATCGCCGGACTGGGCGCGGGGCTCTGGCCCTTGGGCTGGGCCCTGCTCGGCTTGGCGGCGGGCGCCTGGCTTCACGGCGTCTACGCGTCGCGCGTCCGCCGGACTTCCTAAAGCGCGGGCCGGGGCGCTACTGCTGCTCCCACCAGGGCTTGGGGGCCGCGGCGGGCGCCGCCGGCGCCTGCATCTCGGCGGGCGGCTGGGCGGGAGCGGCCGCGCGGGCCAGGCTCTGGGCCGCCCGCTGGCTCGCCAGGGACATCGCGTTGGAAAGGTTCGCCTGCATTTCGCCCAGCGCGCCCTTGTAGTCGCTGTCTTCCGCGAACTTGGCCCAAACGGGGAACAAGATGTCCCAGCCGAGCAGATCGAAGAAGAGGGCCGAGCCGAAAAGGGCCGGGGGCGGGCAGGGCTGGTCCAAGAGGTGCTGCGAATCCGTGGTGAAGGGCTCGTTGATGTCCTGGAGCATGGCCTTGCTCGCCGGATCGTAGAGCGTCAAGCCCACGTATTCGGGGAAGGCGCGGTTGATTTTCGCGATGACGTCCACGCGCGTTTGCGGGCGCATGCCGTCGATCATGATCACGGATTTAAAATATTGCGAGAGCGCCTCGGCGAAAGCCGCCTGGTAGTCCCCTTCGACGCTGGTCTCGACCCAGGCGTCGCCGATGTAGCCCAGGCAGTGGCCTCCTTCCAGGGGCGCCATGGGCGCGTCGTCCTTGACGAGCCCGACGGTGAGAGGCACTTTCGCGGCGGGCGGCTGGGCGACGGCCGCGCCTTGCGCGCCGAGTCCCTGGAAATAGGCTTGGGCCGCCTCTTGCCGCTTGGCCGCGGCCAAGGACTGCGAGGCTTCCGGCGAGCCGCCCGGCGGCTGGTAGAAATCCTGGCCCAGCCGCAGCTCGTCCGTGCAGCCGCTCAAGAGGGACCCGGCCATGAGGAGCGCGGCCAGCTTGACGCCCGAGCCGCCGCGAGGGTTCTTGATTCGGGAGCAAACCATGACAAGACAAGTCTGGCACATTGCGGGCGCGTCTTCAATCGCCCGCCCGCGCGGCGGGCGTTTACCGGCGCGGCGGATTTAGGCGGTCGCTAATCCACATCTTGATGACCGCTTGGCGGGAGACGTTGAGCTTGACGGCTTCTTGGTCCAGGCGCGCGATCATCCAGGCCGGAAAATCCACGTTGACGCGCCTGACCACCGTCGACTTTTTGAAATCCAGATAAGGGGAAATGTCGTCGCCGCGCTCGAACTTGGCGTCGAACTCCGCGGAGGTTATCTTTTTAATGGCTTTCTTTTTTTTGGCTCTGACTTTCATAGATCCTCTCCCACTTCCCGTCCACCCGGTGGCAGCTGATGATCCGAATGACCGCGTTTCTCTCCGTGAAAATAGCCGCGTATAGTCTGCCTTCCATCCGGCCCAAGATGGCCCACCGGCCTTCTCCCTTGACGTTCTTGGCCGGGATGATAACGTGCGTCTCGTCCCAAAGCCCGCGCGCTTCGGCCAAGCTGATGCCGTGCCGCTCCTCGTTCGCCCGGTCCTTCTTGAAATCGTAGCTGAAGGTCGGCATGGCTAGTATAACAGTTATACCTATTTGAATCAAGACGCTCTCTAATCCGGGCGAAATCCAATCGGGGGCTTGGGCGTTAGAATCGGATCCGTCAGCCGGTGGATCGCCCCAAAGAGAGACTGGATGTGCTTGTCGTGGCCGGCGACGGCGCGCTCCAACTCCGCGAGCTTCGCGGCCAATTCCTTGTGCGCGGAAATCATGTCCCGCAGCTTCACGAACGCGCGCATAATCGTAATGTTGACTTGGATGGCCCGGCGGCTTCTCAGAACGCTGGAGAGCATCGCGATGCCTTGTTCGCTGAAAGCATACGACGGCTTGCGGCGACCGCCGTGCGCCGGAAAACTTGATATTCCAATTTGGAATATCAAGTTGCGCGATTCGTGCATGGAAAGCCGAATCATGAAATCCGAGGGGAAGCGGCTTTTGTTCCGCTTTACTGCCTTATTGAGATTAGACGTCGCCACGCCATAAAGCGCCGCTAAATCGGAATCGAGCATGACCCGAAGGCCGCGTATAAGATAGATGCGCCGCTCGATGGGCCCGGCCAAAACCAGTTTTTTCATGGCGTCCTACTTTTAAATATACGAGCGGAGGCCCGGAAAAGTTCCGTCCGCCGGGCAAGCCGGAACGTTGCGACATTGAGTGACGGGCGGGCAGACGGAAGGCCGGATGGAGTGGCCCGCTAAAAGAGCCTCCTTAATGGAGGCCAAAAAGCCGGAGGCCGACGCGAAGTTCAATCGAACTTAGGCAACGCCGCACCGGCAAGAACAGGACGGGACGGATAAAATCCATCCCGCCCTCGCTTTTTGTCGGGCGCCGCG
>Ga0307373_10006433_pt1 | contig 18710 bp, 15 predicted proteins | sample OX2MG_FD_202534 | JGI IMG/M metagenome (GOLD analysis project Ga0307373, IMG submission 202534) | Soil microbial communities from Risofladan, Vaasa, Finland - OX-2 | ecosystem: Environmental > Terrestrial > Soil > Coastal area > Acid sulfate soil | place: Finland: Risofladan, Vaasa | collected...
CCATCAAAAGTCCGGCCCTTGCCCCGGCGATCCGGAGGCCTCGGGCCAGGACGGCACCAGAACAGGCGCCGCGCAAGTCCGCCATGCGATGTGATCCAGTTTACCGCCTGGCCCCACCAGCCACAGCCACCGAGCGCGAGGGGGCTCCGGTTACGAGGACAACTACCCATCCACGGTTACGTCTTCCGGCCGTCAGGCTCATACTGAAGACAGGAGCTTGTGAGCGATTTCCGGAGAGAGACGCGTGAACCAGGGCGGTGAACCGGCACACGACGATTACGGCCTGCCGCGGGTAGACGTCGAGATTCCCGACGATGCTCGCGAGCTCTACCGTGACGTGCAGGCTTACCATCGTGAGCTGCGCGCGCTGCGGCGACATCAGCGCAGTGACCGCTGGCGTGCGCCGCTGCGCCGGAGCGGGATGATCGTGCCGCTCATCGCCGGATGCCTGGTTCTTGCCATGATCGCCGGCATGGTGCTCACCATGTTCAGCGCCAACCCGTTCTTCTCCGGCATCGCCCCTTCCCCCGGAGCCAGGCACAGCGGGCGGGCCGCCGCTCCAACCTGGCCGTCCAGCCAGTCGCCGGGTTCGCAGTCCGCGACCGGGACGCCATCGAGCGGGACAAGCCGGACGGCGAGCCTGCCGCTTCCCGACAAGACGATCAGCGTGGGGGGCAAGCGTGTCGCGCTGCGCGGGCTCGCGGGCACGGCGCTGGCGATCGTCCCTGCCAACTGCGGCTGCGCGGCGGTGGTCAGGCGACTGCTAGCGCAGGCCATGTCGGCAGGCATCATCGTCTACCTCGTCGGCGGGCCCAGCAGCCTGACCGAGCTCGACAGCCTGGCTCCGGCCTCGGCGAAGGGTACGGCTGTAGTCGCCATCGACGCCGACAACGCGCTTCAGACGACCTACCGGCCCAGCGGCCTGACCGTGCTGCTCGTCGACTCCCGCCGCGGCGTTACCGTCACGTCCAACCTGCGGCCTGACTTCCAGATAGTGCAGAAGCTGCGGGAGCTGAAGCCCGCGGCGTAGCACCTGCCGGGCACCTGCCGCCGACACCGTCGGTGAACTGAGCGGGCCGGCTGCGCGACGCGCGATCCGCGCGGCTACGCTGTGCCAGGTCTATGGCGTAACTGCCGACCATCAGCCATGAATAAGCACAACCACCTGGAGGCCCGGGTGATCCGGAGCAGCCGCGGCGGCACGATGCCGCGCCGCATTCTGATCGCGGCCGCGGCCGCGCTGGTCCCGCTGGTCGCGGGATGCGAGGCAGGCAACAACGCGCCCACCTTGCACTGGCACCAGCCCACCGACGGAAGCACTGCCGCCGCCGGCCCGAACATCACGATCAGCAACGTGTTCGTGCTCGGCGCTCCGATCGGAGCGGCGCTGAAGCCCGGCCAGAACGCCGGCCTGTTCATGGGGCTGGTCAATACCGGACCATCGGATCGCCTGCTATCCGTCAGTGCCCCCGGCGTGGCCACGTCTGTGCTGCTGCCCAGCCGCGGGGTGCCCCTGCTCTCTCAGCACCCCGTGCTGCTCACCGGACCGCAGCCGACCGTGCTGCTCCAGAACCTGATCAGGCCCCTCACCGGCGGCTCGGTGATAAAGATCATCCTGACCTTCGCCAAGGCCCCGTCCACGACGATCTACGTGCCCGTCATGCCGCGAGCGTCGTACTACACCACGCTCTCGCCCGCGCCGGCGCCGACCAGCGCGTCGCCGAGCCCGTCGGCCAAGGGCCACGGCGGCAGCGGGTCCGCGTCGCCATCCCCGTCACCGACCAGCTCGCCCTGACCGGTGACGGCTGCCTGACCCGTGACGGCTGCCTGACCCGTGACGGCAAGCCGGGCGCTAGCTAGCTGCCCGGCTCGAACTTGTAGCCCAGTCCGCGGACCGTGATGATGTGCATCGGCCTGGCCGGGTCCTGCTCCACCTTGGCCCGCAGCCGCTTGATGTGCACGTCGAGCGTCTTGGTATCGCCGACATAGTCCGCGCCCCAGACGCGGTCGATTAGCTGCATCCTGGTGAGCACCCGGCCGGAGTTCCGCAGCAGCACCTCGAGCAGCTCGAACTCCTTCAGCGGCAGCTGGACCGCGGCATTGCGGACCATGACGATGTGCCGCTCCACGTCCATCCGGACCGGACCCGACTCCATCACCGAGGAGCCTGCCTCCTCGCCCTCGCCGCGGCGCCGCAGCACCGCCCGCATCCTGGCCACCAGCTCGCGCGAGGAGAACGGCTTGGTCACGTAGTCGTCGGCGCCGAGTTCGAGCCCGACGACCTTGTCGATCTCGCTGTCCTTGGCGGTCAGCATGATCACCGGAACGTTGGACCGCTCGCGCAGCGCGCGGCAGACCTCGCTGCCCGGCAGGCCGGGCAGCATGAGGTCGAGCAGCACGAGGTCGGCACCAGTCCGGTCGAAGGTGTCGAGGGCAGCTGGCCCGGTCGGGCACACCGCGACCTCGAAACCTTCCTTGCGGAGCATGTACGACAGCGCGTCGCTGAATGACTCCTCATCTTCCACAACGAGCACCCGCGTCACTTAACTGCCTCCTTGGCAGGTCGGTCAGATCGGGTCATGATGGCGCTCCTGGCCTCGTCGGCAGTCGCAGGGTGAACGTGGATCCGGCCCCCTCCTTGCTCGTCACTTTGACATTCCCGCCATGTGCAGCCGTCACGTGCTTGACGATGGCCAGGCCGAGACCGGTACCGCCGGTCACTCTGGACCTGGCCGGGTCAACCCGGTAGAACCGCTCGAAGATCCGCTCGAGGTCCCGCTCCGGGATGCCGATGCCCTGGTCGGCGACGCTCAGCTCGATGACGTCCGTACCATCCATGCTGGTCGACACGAGCACCCTGGTCTTCTCCGGGCTGTAGGCAACGGCGTTGTCCAGCAGGTTCCGCAGGGCCGTCACCAGCAGGTCCTCGTCACCGAGCACGGACAGGTGCCTCGTTCCCGTGGACGCGAGCTCGATGCCGCGGGCGGTGGCCTTCATCCGGCAGCGGTCGAGCGCCTCGGCTACCACGGCATCGAGATCGGCGGGAACCGGATCGGGGATCGGCTCGGCGGCCTGGATCCGGGAGAGCGTGATCAGGTCCTGGACGAGGTTGGTCAGCCTGGCTGCTTCCTGGCGCATCCGGCCGGCGAAGCGCCGCACGGCCTCCGGATCATCGGCCGCGTCCTCGACCGTCTCCGCGAGCAGGGCGAGCGCGCCCACCGGCGTCTTGAGCTCGTGGCTCGTGTTGGCTACGAAGTCACGGCGGACTTCCTCGACCCGGCGGCGCTCGGTCTGGTCCTCGGCCAGCAGCAGCACCAGCCCGCCATCGCCGACGGCCGGTCCGAGAGGTGCTACCCGGACGGCGAAGCTCGTGGTCCTGCCGTTGAAGCCGCTGGTGGAGATGTCGATCTCTCCCTCACGGATCTCGCCGTCCCTGCGGACCTGACGAGCCAGCGCGAGTAGTTCTCCCACCACGAGGTTATTGCCCTTGACCAGGCCGAACGCACGCGCAGCCTCACTGGCCCGGAGCACCCGGTCGTTGCTGTCGACCAGGACAGCCGAGGAGGAGAGAACGCCCAGGACGGCGGCGAGCCCGGCCGGGAGCCTGACCTGGGCGGGCGGGGGTGAGGGAGGCGATGCCGGTACGGCAGCGGTGGCGGTGGCGGTGGCGGCCGGCTCGGCAGCCTTCGAGCCGGCGGCTGGCGATGCGGTGCCGCTGGCCTGTGCCGAGGACCTGGCGCTCATTGGCGCTCCGCCGCGGACCAGGCAGCCACCCAGGCCCGTCTGACCGCTATGACCCCCACATCCACACTTTGATGGTATGCCGAGCGCCCGCTACCGCGCACCTGCGCGGGTCGCTGACCAGCGTCAATTTGCGGAGAGTTCACGAGACTTCCTACTGGCGTTCACGTTGCGGGCGGCGGCTGGCCAGCCCTGCGACGCGAACTGCCCGGACACCATCCGCGTTCCCGTCACCTGGCCGGTACCAGCCCCATCGGAGCCAGCCTGACCGGTACCAGCCGCATCGGAGCCAGCCTCATCGGCCCTGGTTGCGGACCGCCGCGGCGGCCGCCGCCGCGGCCTGCGGATCCAGGTACTCCCCGCCCCTGGTCACCCGCAGGCACTGCTCGTCGAGTTCGTAGACGAGCGGAATCCCGGTCGGGATGTTCAGCTCGGCGATCTTGGCGTCTCCGATGCCGTCGAGGTGCTTCACCAGCGCGCGCAGCGAATTCCCGTGCGCGACGACCAGCACGGTCCTGCCGACGGCGAGATCCGGCACGATCGCGTCGTGCCAGTAGGGCAGCATCCGCCACACGACGTCGCGCAGGCACTCAGAGCGCGGCAGCAGATCGCCGGTCAGCAGCGCATACCTCGGATCGGAGGCCTGCGAGAGCGGGTCGTCGTCGGGTATCGGCGGCGGCGGGATGTCGTAGGACCGGCGCCACGCCATGAACTGCTCGTCGCCGAACTCGGCCCGGATCTGGGCCTTGTTCTTGCCCTGCAAGGCACCGTAGTGCCGCTCGTTCAGCCGCCACGAGCGGCGGACGGGCAGCCAGGCCAGGTCGGCGGTGCCGAGCGTGGCACTGGCGGTCTGGATCGCCCGGGTCAGCACCGACGTGTGCACGATGTCCGGCCGCAGCCCGCTCTCCGCGAGGAGCTTCCCCGCCTGCTCCGCCTCAGCGGCGCCGCGCTCGGACAGGCCGACGTCCACCCAGCCGGTAAAGAGTCCCTCAGCGTTCCAGACACTCTCGCCATGACGGAGCAGCACCAAGGTCGCCATTGGCTGAGCGTATCGTGCCGGACCCGCCTTCTCAGGCGGCCGCCAAGGCCCCCGCCGCGGTCCTTCCGGAAGTCCGCGTGCCCGAAATAGCCGGGCCGGGAACATGACGGCGAACTTTCGGGTTCATCCGTCTCGGAGGTGTATGCCAGTGCCGCGTCGCTACCCTCAGCGAGTCGCGACCATCAGCGTTCACACGTCGCCGCTCGAGCAGCCTGGGACAGGAGATGCCGGCGGTCTTAACGTCTATGTCGTCGAAGTGGCCAGGCTGCTCGCGGCCAGGGGCGTCGAGGTGGACATTTTCACGCGCGCCGTCTCCCGTGATCAGCCGCCGGTGGTCGAGCTGGCACCCGGCGTGCTGGTCAGGCACATCGAGGCCGGCCCGTTCGAGGACCTGGACAAGTCGGACCTGCCGGGTCAGCTCTGCCAGTTCACCTTCGAGGTGCTGCGCGAGGAAGCCGCGCACGCTCCTGGCCGGTATGACCTCGTACACGGCCATTACTGGCTATCCGGACAGGTCGGAGCGGTGGCCAAGGAGCGCTGGGGCGTGCCGCTCGTCCAGTCCATGCACACTCTGGGCAAGGTCAAGAACGCCGCCCTCGCCGTCGGCGACGCCGCCGAGCCCGATCTCCGGATCCGCGGCGAGGCCGAGGTCATCGCCACCGCCGACCGGATCGTCGCCAACACCGACGCCGAGGCGCGCGAGCTGATCAAGCTCTACGACGCGGCGCCCGGCCGGGTCGCGGCGGTCAGCCCCGGCGTGGACCTGGCCCTCTTCCGGCCCGGGTCGCGGCGGCTGGCCCGACGGCACCTCGGCATCGCGCCGAACGCGATCGTGCTCATGTTCGCGGGGCGGGTTCAGCCGCTCAAGGCACCCGACATCCTGCTGCGGGCCGCCGCTGAGCTCCTCCGCGACCATCCCAGGCTGGCCGACCGACTCGTGGTGGCCTTCGTCGGCGGTCCGAGCGGCACCGGCCGCAACGATCCCGACGGCCTCGTCCAGCTGGCCTCGACGCTCGGGATCTCGCGGAACATCAGGCTCGAGCCGCCCTGCCCGCAGCGCGACCTCGCCGACTGGTACCGCGCGGCGACCCTGGTCGTCGTGCCGTCCTACTCCGAGTCGTTCGGCCTGGTGGCCGTCGAGGCCCAGGCGTGCGGGATTCCCGTCGTGGCGGCCGCCGCCGGCGGCCTGCGGACGGCGGTACAGGACGGCGTCTCCGGTGTCCTGATCGACGGGCACGACCCCGTGCGGTACGCCAGGGCCATCGCCGACCTGCTCGCGAACCCGGGCCGACTGGTCAGGATGGGCCGCGGAGCCAGGAAGCACGCATCGGGATTCGGCTGGTCGTCGACGGTCGACCAGCTGCTAGCCGTGTACCGTGACGCCATGAGCGAGGTGGCCGTCACGGTGGACGCGTGACCGCCGCCCCGGCCGAGCCGGAACGGGAGCTGCCCGGCGGCGCCGCCGCCAGGCTCGATCGCATCCTCGCCGGGCTCGGCGTCAGCTACGAGTCGCCGCAGCCAGGCACGTTCCTGGTCCGGCTCGAGGGCCAGCACAAGCTGGTCACGATGATGTGGCTGATCGCGGACACGCACAGCCTGCACGTGGAGGCGTTCTTCTGCCGCCAGCCGGATGAGAACCACGCGGAGTTCTACAAGTTCCTGCTCGAGCGCGGAAGCCGGATGTTCGGCCTCCACTTCGCCCTCGATCCGGCGGGCGACGTCCACCTGGTGGGCAGGCTCCCGCTCGCGACGATCACGCCCGATGAGATCGACCGGCTGCTCGGCTGCATGCTCAGCTACTCGGACGAGAATTTCGACCAGGCGCTGATGATCGGCTTCGCCGACTCGATCCGCACGGAGTATGCCTGGCGGATCAAGCGCGGCGAGAGCCTGGCGAACCTGCGCGCCTTCACCAGGCTGACCGACCAGGACGCCGGCCAGCACGGGTCATGACGATCCCGGCCAGGGACACCTTCGCGGTCTTCGGCACGACGGCCGTCCTGCTGGTCACCGACCCTGCCGCGCTCGCCAGGGCGCGCGCGATCGCCGACGCCGAGCTCGCCGCCGTGGACCTGGCGTGCAGCAGGTTCCGGCCGGACTCCGAGCTTTCGAGGCTTAACACATCCAGCGGCGAACTCACGCCGGTCAGCGCGCTGTTCGCGGCGCTGATCGCCGAGGCGCTGCGGGCGGCCGAGCTGACCGGCGGCGATGTCGACCCGACCTGCGGGCAGGCGCTGGCCGCCGCCGGCTACGACCGCGACTTCGGCGAGATCCGCGCCGGGGGCAAGACCTTCGCCGTGACGGCCGGCGCCGTTCCAGGCTGGCGCAGCGTCTGGCTGGACGCCCGCCAGCCCGCCGTCCGCCTGGCCCGGGGGGCTCAGCTTGACCTCGGCTCCACTGCCAAGGCATGGGCGTCGGACCACTGCACCAGCCTGATCGCCCGCACGCTGGGCTGCGGCGTCCTGGTCAGCCTCGGCGGTGACATCGCCGTGGCCGGGCAGCCGCCCGGCGGCGGCTGGCGGGTCAGGGTAACCGACGATCAGGCCGCCGGACCTGACGCCGACGGCCAGACGGTGACCATCCGCTCCGGCGGCCTGGCGACCTCGAGCACCACGGTCAGAACCTGGACGGCGGGCGGCGCGACGATGCACCACATCATCGACCCGGCGACCGGCGAGCCCGCCCGGTCCTGCTGGCGCACGGTCAGCGTCGCCGCAGCGTCCTGCGCGGACGCCAACATCGCCAGCACCGCCGCGATCATCAGGGGTGCGGCGGCGCGGGCCTGGCTGACGCAGGCCGGGCTGCCGGCCCGGCTGGTCCGCCACGACGGGACCGTCGAACGGACCCCCGGCTGGCCAGACGAGCCTGGAAACCAGGCAATCGGAACATAACTCGCGTTGCCCGGTATCTTCGCGGCTCGAGCGCAGGGATGAATGTGCCACCCATCCGTGATTCCGCGGATGAATGTGCCTTTCATCCGAGAAGCCGCGGCACCGACCGCCAGCCGGTGATCCGGCCGGGGCGATTACGATGCGCTAGACCGGGCGGCCGCAGGCAGCCGTCGTGCGAGCCCGTTGCGGATGTATCTCATGCACTAACCGGAGGTAGCGGATGGGACCACTGGACGGCGTGCGTGTCGTCGAGATCGCGAGCCTGGCGCCCGCGCCGTTCGGCTGCATGATCCTGTCTGACCTCGGGGCCGATGTGCTGCGGGTCGAGCGGCCAGCCAGCTGCCGCCCTGACGGGCCCGCGCCGGTCGACCCGCTGACCCGCGGGCGCCGGTCGATCGGGGTGAATTTGAAGGACCCCGCGGGCGTCGGGCTGCTCCTGCAGCTGCTGGACTCGGCCGACGTGCTGGTGGAGGGCTTCCGGCCGGGCGTCACCGAGCGGCTGGGCTTCGGCCCCGAGGTCTGCGCGCAGCGCAATCCTGGGCTGATCTACGCCAGGATGACCGGCTGGGGCCAGGACGGCCCGCTGGCACCGACCGCCGGGCACGACATCGACTACATCGCGATCTCCGGCGCGCTGCACCCGATCGGCCGGGCCGGCGAGCGCCCGGTGCCGCCGCTGAACCTCGTCGGCGACTTCGGCGGCGGCGGGATGCTGCTCGTGATCGGGGTGCTCGCCGCGCTGGTCGAGCGGCAGCGATCCGGCCTCGGCCAGGTCGTCGACGCGGCGATGGTCGACGGCTCGGCGCTGCTGACATCGTTCATCTACGGGCTGCGTGCGCGGGGTGCCTGGCGGGACGAGCGCGGCACGAACCTGCTCGACGGTGGCGCGCCGTGCTACGACACCTACGCCACCGCCGACGGAAAGTACGTCGCTGTCGGCGCGCTCGAGCCGCAGTTCTACGCTGCCCTGCTGGCCGGACTCGGGCTGACCGGCGCCGGGCTGCCTGAGCAGATGGACGTGGCCAGCTGGCCGGTGCTGCGCCAGCGGTTCACCGAGGTCTTCGCCCAGCGCACCAGGGACGAGTGGGCAGCGGCCTTCGACGGGACCGACGCCTGCGTGTCGCCGGTGCTGTCGCCGGCCGAGGTGGCCGGCCATCCGCACAACGCCGCCCGCGGCGTCTTCGCCGACATCGGCGGCGTGACCCAGCCGGCGCCGGCGCCCAGGTTCGGCCGCACCGCCGCGGACCAGCCGGCGCCGCCGGCCCGGCCCGGTGCCGACACCGACGCCGTGCTGGCCGGGCTCGGGCTCGACCAGTCGCAGATCGCCGACCTGCGCGGCAGCGGAGCAGTCGCCTGAGCTCCCCGCCCTCCGCAGCCCAGCCGCCGTCTGCCCAGCCAGCTGAGGTCACCACGGGGGACCGGACCCGGAGGCGAGCGGAAGACAGAGAAATCTTGCGGCTCGCGATTCCGGCGTTCGGCGCGCTCATCACCGAGCCGCTGTTCCTGCTCGCCGACTCGGCCATCGTCGGCAGGCTCGGCACCGCGCCGCTCGGCAGCCTGGGCGTCGCCGCCCAGGCGCTCACCGCGCTCGTCAACGTCTCGATCTTCCTTGCCTACGGAACGACGGCGGCGGTCGCCCGCCAGCTCGGCGCCGGCAACCGCCAGGCCGCGATCAGGCAGGGCCTCGACGGCCTGTGGCTGGCCGGCGCGATCGGCATCGCCGTGCTCGCGATCGGGCTGCCGTTCGCGTCACCGATCGTCGGCGCGTTCGGCGCCTCCCCGGCCGTGACCGCTGGCGCCGTCACCTACCTGCGGATCAGCCTGCTCGCCGCGCCGCCCATGCTCGCCGTGCTGGCCGGCACCGGCATCCTGCGCGGCCTGCAGAACACCAGGACGCCGCTGGTCGTCTCCGTCGTCGCCAACGTCGCCAACGTGGCGCTGAACGCGACCTTCGTGCTCGGCCTGCACTGGGGGATCGCCGGGTCGGCCTGGGGCACCGTGATCGCCCAGTACGGCGCGGCCATCGCGTACCTGGCCATGGTGGCGGCCGGCGCCAGGCAGGCGGGGGTGCGGCTGTCCATCGACCTGGCCGGAGTGAAGGCGGCGGCCAGGACGGGGGCTGCCCTCGTGATCAGGACGCTGGCGCTGCAGGCCGTGCTCATCGCGGCGACCGTCATCGCCGCACAGCAGGGCGACCCGGCGATCGCCGCTCATCAGGTCGCCTTCCGGCTCTGGACGCTGCTTGCCTTCGCGCTCGACGCGATCGCGATCGCCGGGCAGGCGATCACCGGCAAGTACCTCGGGGCCGGCGATGTCGACGGGGCGCGGGCGGCGACCACGCGGATGATCCGCTGGGGAACCGGCTGCGGCGTCGTCTTCGGCGTCGCGACGCTGGCGGCGCGACCGTGGCTGCCCGGGCTGTTCGCCGCGGCACCGCCGGTCGCCCATCTGCTGCTCGCCGTGCTGCTCGTGGTCGCCGCCGGGCAGCCGGTCGCCGGCGTGGTCTTCGTGCTCGACGGCGTGCTGATCGGCGCGGGCGACCAGAATTACCTGGCGGTGGCCGGGCTCGTGTCGACGGCGGTGTTCGCTGTGGCGGCGGCCGTGGTCGTGGTCTCCGGGGCCGGCCTGCTCGGCCTGTGGCTGGCCATCTCGGCCTGGCTGGCCGCGCGCTTCGTCACCCTGACGTGGCGGGCCAGGGGATCGCGGTGGCTGGTGACCGGCGCGGTCAGGAACTGACCGGGCCGCCGGCCGGCGACGGGCGCGGTCAGGAGCTGACCGGCCGGGCCGTCACCAGATCCTGGCGCGAGTCGGCGTCACCCTGATCACGTGCGGGTAGTCCCTCGCGACTCCCTCCAGCGTCCACCCGTACGACTCGATCAGGCCGCCGTACTTGGCCACGAAGTCGGCGACGGCCGCGGCAGGCGGCCCTTCCTGATCGATCCGCGCGGTGCCCTCGAAAATGACGATCCCGCCGCCCTGGCCGTTTCCGTCCAGGTGCAGGTCGACCCGGGGATTGGCCGCGATATTGCGGGTCTTCTGGCCATCCTTCGATCCGTAGCTGAGGAACTCGGTGCCGTCCCACAGGAACCAGACCGGCGAGGACTGCGGCTGGCCCGACCTGGCCACCGTCGTCAGCCAGATGACCGGCTCGGATCGCAGCCGGGCATCGGCGGCGGCGTGAGCGGGATTGTCCGGGTTCAGCATCATGACCTCGGTCCTTGATTCGGGCTGCTGACGAACCGCAGAACTGCTACCCATAGCTCGATACGATCGGCATGTCCAGCGTCCGGTCCGGTTGTTCTGGGTAAAAGCTTGCCGCAGCTGAAGAACGGCGATGGCGGCTAGGGTGCAGGGGGCCATCAGGTGTCCGCCATTCCACTGATCTTCACCAGCGGCTGGGCCAGTGGCATCGACGCCTATGCCGTCGTGCTGCTGATGGGCCTGCTCGGCAGGTACGGCCACATCGGGGCCGTACCCCGACGCTGGGGCGAACCGACGTGCTCATCGCGGCCGGCGTGCTGTTCAGCGTCCAGTTCGTCGCGGACAAGATCCCGTACCTGGACTCCGCCTCCGACATCGTGCACACCGTCATCCGGCCGGTGCTGGGCGGCGCGATCGGCGCGCTGCTCGCCGGGCATGCCCACACGCTGCCACAGGCAGCGGCGGCGGCGGTTGGCGGCGGGACCGCCCTGGCCACTCACCTGATCAAGACCGGCGTGCGGATGGGCGTCAATACCAGCCCGGAACCGTTCAGCAACATCATCATCAGCGTGATCGAGAACCTGACGGTGGCCGGCATGGTCGTGTTCGCGCTGCTGCACCCGGTTCCCGCGGCGCTGCTGGCGGCGGCGCTGCTGATCGGCGGCCTGATCGCGGTCATCTTCCTGGCGTCACGGATACGCAAGTTCTGGCGTATCCGCCGCGAGCGCCGCCTGGCCAGGCAGGCTGGCGGCGCCCGCGCTCGCCCGCTGCGCCGCCAGCCGATGGCCTGAGCCGACGGCCGCGGCCAGGCAGGCCACGGCGGTCCGCCGGGCCCGCCCCGCGCTCAGCCGCCCAGTCCTCAGCGACCCAGCGCTCAGCCGCCCAGCGCGATCTCGACCACCCGCACGATGACCAGGATGATCGCGACGCCCAGGTACAGCCACATCGCCGACATCGCGACCCTGCGGGCAACAGACATCTGGGCCGGGGCGAGCATCGTCAGCGGCGGCATCCTCCAGTTGTCCCTGTCCTTGCGGGCCGCGGAGGTCAGCCCGCCGCGGCGGTGACCGGCCCGGGCCGGCCGGGCGGCGGCGGCGGCCCCGCGGCCGCCACGCCGACGGCGCAGCAGCAGGAACCCGCCGGTCAGGGCGGCTGCCGCGACGCAGCCGCCCATGATCGCGATGACCTGCCCGGACGAGATCGTGCCGAAGACCACGGAGACCATCAGGATCGCGGAGAGCATGACCAGGATGCCGACCACGATGGAAGCGAGGACGTTGGTCGCCCGGCCGTTCACCCAGGGCCCCAGCACTTCCTTGTCGTTGCAGAGCAGCAGCAAGAAGACCGTGGCGCTCGGCAGCAGCACGCCCGCCAGCACCTGCACGCCCTCGGTGAGCAGGCCGAGCGGGGAGCCAGGGATCAGCACGATCGTGGCGGCGATGGCGATCAGCGCCGCGTACATGGCGTAGAAGCCCTTCGCCTGCTTGACCCCGCGGTGCAGCGAGTGCTTCAGGCCGAGCATGTCGCCGACGGCGTAGGCGGTGGACAGCGACACCGCGAACGCCCCGATCATCGAGGCATCCAGCAGGGCCACCGCGAACAGCGCACCCGCCGCGTGCCCCGCGTACGCGGACAGCCCGGCGGCCAGCCCGGACGCGTCAGTGAACGGGACGTGCCGAGCACCGGCGAAGGCCGCGGCCGTGGCGCCCATCAGCGCGCCGCCGCCGATCACGACGATCACGATCCCGAGCCACAGGTCAGCCTTCTCGTAGCGCATGAACCGGGGCGTGATCCGCTTGTCGATGATGTAGGACTGCTGGAAGAACAACTGCCAGGGCGCCACCGTGGTGCCCACGATCCCGATCACGAGCAGCATGACCGTCGCCAGCTGACCTGAGCCGCCGGGAATCGAGGGGATCGTGAAGCCGCGCGCCATCTGGCCGGCGGGCGGATGCGCCAGCACGTACACCGGCACCAGCAGCAGCGAGCCCGCGCAGAAGATCATCGCGATCCGCTCGAACCGCCGGAAGCTGCCGGTCGAGGCGGCGAAGACGATGACCAGGCTGGCCAGGACGACAGCCACGATCCTCGGCACGCCCAGGTAGCTGGCCGCGAGAGCGATGCCGATGAATTCGGTCACGATAGTCAGTGCATTCAAGATGAACAGGTCGATGACGCTGAACGCGCCCCAGAACCTGCCGAAACGCTCGAGGATCAACCGGGCGTGGCCGACGCCGGTGACAGCGCCCAGCCTGAGCACCATCTCCTGGTTCACGTACAGGACCGGCACGAGGAGCAGAAAGGTCCACAGCAGGCGGGTGCCATAGGTCTGGCCAGCCTGGCCGTAGGTGGAGAAGGCGCCGGCGTCATTGTCGCCGACCATCACGATCAGGCCGGGGCCGACGATCGCGAGCAGCGTCTTCAGCCTGGCCGACGCGGACGTGCGCGCGCCGACGTCGTCCAGCGAAATGGTGCCGAGAGCGCCCCTGATGTCACCGACGTGGGCGGAGTCGAGCGCTGCGGCGCGGCCAGGCGTTACCAGGCCCTGGGTGGTGGAGGTCATGATGAGCACCCCTTTTCACCGCCGGAGAACCAGCGGATCACGGGGCACGCGGAAAGCGCCGCCAGGCGCGGCTCGTGATGGCGAGGCTGCGGTCAGGCCTGGCTGGGGGCGACCCTCGCGGGATCGGCTGGACGGCGCGGGCGCGTGCCCGGAGCGGGCAGGAAGAACGGCGAGTGGGGCCGGTTCCGGCCCGGTCTATCGTGTTCCACGACTCGCCTCCCTCCAGCCTGGTGCCAGGCATCCGCGCCCGGATGGCCAGCGCGGGCAGCCGGGCAACACCGTCCACCTGCCGGGAGGCGGCGCACCCCAAGGAGACCGGGGCAGGCACCTCTCTCGTTAGAGCTTTGGCACTCCACGGCGTAGCGCGGCACTGCTGTCCGCCTGCGCAGCCACTTGGCCTCACCCCTTAGGCCGGGGAGAGGTGTCCTGATCCGGAGCGTCTCTCGACGGTTGGGATCAGTGGCCTGTGTCCGTGAAGACGCCTCACCGAACGAGGTGTCCTTATCAACCACTGTCGAGGATGCCCGATCCGGCGCATACATGTCAATTCGGCGCGCAGTACCCGGCCCTCCATGATCAGCCGGTGCCTAGCTGGACCGCCTTGACGATCAGCAGCAGCACCGAGATCACCAGGTAAGCCCATAGCAACAGGATCGCCAGTTTCATTCCCGGCGACCAGACGACCGGCCTGAGCAGGGCGAGCGGCGGCATCCGCCAGTTCGCCCGCTCGGACCTGGTCATGCCCGCGAACGTCGCCCGGGCGGCGGCTGGCCCGGCCACCGCGGCCGGGCCGCGCCGCGCCGCGGCGACCCTCAGCAAGCCGAACGTCAGCGCTGAGCCGGCGATCAGCGTCCCGGCGATCCAGATCACGACGGTCGCCGCGCTGAGGCCCGAGAACAAGGTGGTGACGACCAGGGTGCCGGAGAGCATCAGCAGCACCCCGATGATGACGCCAGCGAGGATGTTCAGCCAGCGGGCGTTCATCCACGGCCCGAGTACCTCAGGGTCGTTGCAGAGCAGCAGCAGGAACAGGCTCGCGCTCGGCAGCAGCACCCCGGCCAGCGCCTGCACCGCGGTCGTCAGCAGGCCGAGCGGCGCGCCGGGCAGCAGCACGATGCCGGCCGCGAGCACGACCACCGCCGTGTAGCTCGCGTAGAAGGCCTTCGCCTCGCGGAACTTGCGGTGCAGCGAGTGCTTGATATTGAAGACGTCGCCGAAGGCGTAACTGGTCGACAGGGTGACCGCCGCGGCACCGATGATGCTCGCATCGAACAGCACGAGCGCGAAGACCGCGCCGAGGAAGCTGCTCGTGCCCCTGAACGCGTTGGCGACGCCGAGCGCGTCGGTGAAGTGCCCGGCCAGGGAGGTTCCGGTGACCGCGTACACGGTCGCGATCAGGATCACCGCCGCGCTGACCACGACCACGAGCGACCCGAGGACGGTATCCGCGCGCTCGTAGCGGATGAACCGCGGCGTGATCCGCTTGTCGATCACGTTCGACTGCTGGAAGAACAGCTGCCAGGGAGCGACCGTGGTCCCGACGATCGCGATGACCAGCAGCACGGCGTTGGAGCTGATGCCGCCCTGAACGCCCGGCACGACGAGGTGATAGGCGATCGAGCCGACGTCGGGGTGCGAGAAGATCACCAGCGGCACGAACAGGATCAGGCTGGCGCCGATGAACAGGAACATCGAGCGTTCCCAGCGCCTGAAACTCCCGCTCGCGGTAATCGCGATCAGCAGGGCGGCGGCAATCGGGACGGAGATGTAGGGACTGACGCCGAAGTAGCTCATGGCCAGCGAGATGCCGATGAACTCGGTGACGATCGTGAGGAAATTGAGCAGGAACAGGTCGCCGACGCTGAACCAGCCCCAGAACCTGCCGAATCGCTCGAAGATCAGCTTGGCGTGACCGATGCCGGCCACGGCGCCGAGCCGTACCACCATTTCCTGGTTGACGATGAGCACGGGAATCAGCAGCAGCAGCACCCAGAGCAGGCTGTAGCCGTAGTTCTGGCCTGCCTGCGCGTAGGTGGCAATGCCGCCGGCGTCGTTGTCGCCGACCATCACGATCAGGCCGGGACCGACGATCGCCAGGAAGGTCACCAGGCGCCGGCGCCAGCCAGAGCGCTGTTCGTCGCCTGCCCTGATCCGGCCGAAGGCGCCCTCGATGTCCCCCAGGCTGAATTCGCCGGCCGCCGCCCTCGGCTGCGTGAGTACCGTCGACGGCCGCGACGCCGGTCCCGGTGTGCCGCCAGCGGGCCGGGCGCCGGTACTGGCGGAGTCGCCGCCGGCTGACGGACGGGCGGGCGGCGGGGGCGGCGGGCTGGCCGCCGGGGCCGGATCCGGGCGCGCCGGGGCCGGATCCGGGCGCGCCGCGGGCGCGGGCGGACCTGGGCGTGCCGGAGGTACCTCTGGCCCGACCGGATCCGTCATGACCTCTTGCCACGGCGGGAGTCCGGCGGCTCGGCCGCCTCCCGGCGCCGCCAGTCGTCGGGCAGGGTGACCTCGAGTACGTCGTCGACCGTGATCAGGCCGATCATCGTGCGGTCCTCGTCCACGACAGGGATCGTGATGAGGTTGTAGTCGCTCATCAGCACGGCGACGTCGACGACGTCGGTATCGGCTCCGATCCTGACCGGATCGTCGTCGTAGACATCCTTCATCCGAGCCGCCGGATCGGTCTGCAGCAGGGTGACGACCTTCACCACCCCGCACAGCCGCCCGTGCGGGTCGATCGCGTGCACGCTGGTCAGCGCCTCGGGCTGCAGGCTCTGCGAGCCGCTGACCGCCGCGAGGGCCTCGGTGACCTGGGCGTCGGCCGGGACGGTGAGGAAGTCCACCCCCATCAGGCCGCCGGCGCTCGTCGGGTTGAACCCCATCAGGGTCAGGACCTTGGTCCGCTGGCCGGCGGGCAGCAGGTCGATCACCGGCTGCCTGCGGTGCTGCGGAAGCTCGGAGATAGCGTCGGCCGCGTCGTCGGCCCGCATCCGGTCGAGTACCTCGGCGATCTCCTGATCGGTGCGGGCGCCGAGCAGGCGGGTGGCGAGATCCTCGTCGAGTTCTTCGAAGACGTCGGCCTCGAGTTCCGGGTCGGCGTGCACCTGACTCAGGATCTCGGTCTCCTCCGCCTTCGAGGCCTCTTCGAGCAGGTCGGCGATCTGGGCTGCCTTCAGCCGCCTGATCCGGCCGAAGGGCCCGCGCAGCAGGGCGCTGCTGGCATGCCCGATCAGCGGCTCGAAGTTGGCCCACTCCCCGAACTGGTGCGTCGGCTCGGCCGGCGCGAGCAGCCGCAGCAGGCCACGCGACCGGCGGTGCGTGTCGACTCCGGCCAGCACCCATTCGGAGCCCTGCTGCCGCAGTTCGAGGTCGACCGCCTTGATCAGGTGCGCGCTCGGCACGTCGATCAGCCGGTGCCCGAGCACGTCCGCACGCAGCAGCACCTCGCCGTGGCGCCGCTCGAACTTGCGCAGGTCGAGCACGGCGCTGGTGAGCTTCAGCACCTCGCCGTCGAACGAGCTCGCCTGCTCGATCGGAACGAAGACCTCGCGGCTGCCCACGGCGGCGACCAGACCGGTGACCAGCGGGTGCTCGGCGCCCCGCAGCCGGACGATGACGTCAGCGAGCCGGCCGATCGACTCACCTCGCTTGTCGGTGATCGGCCGGCCGACAAGCTCGGAGAGGTGCAGTACGCGCCCGTTGCCCGCCTCCGGCGCCTCGGCCGCCGGTGATGTGGTCATGTCAACGCAGCCTTTCTGCTCTGCCGCTGCCGTTCCCCTACCCCGGAACCTCCCGGTCAGTACGGGCGGCTGCGAAGCTCCGCGCGGCCGTTCCCGGCACGGGTAGCACCGCAGACGCTGGGAACACTGTCAGTGCCAGCGGGCGCCGCCTGCTGGCTCACTCTGCCATCTTCTGGTGAACGGAGGATTACCTGGCCGACCTGTTGGCTATCTGACCAGTTCTGTGATCAATATTGTCGTAGCAGCAGGCCGGTGAAGCACCGGCTTGCGGGGCGATCGCAATCCCGGATTCCTGCTCACTACGGTAACGATGGTATGAAGGCCACGTTCGGGATGCCGGCAGCGCGTTCCTGACGGCCGGATCGAGCGGAGGAACGACAGGCGTGGCGACGGCGAAACAGGCGGACGTGCCAGGCGGTCAGAACGACCTGGGCGAGAGCCTCGGCTACGCCATCAAGCGGCGGCTGCTCGGCCCGCCGCTGGTGAACGAGCAGCTCAGCGAGGAGCGGCTGTCCAAGCCGCTGGCGCTCGGCGTGCTCGCGCCTGACGGCATCTCGTCCTCGGCCTACGGCACCGAGGAAATCCTGATCGAGCTGCTCAGGGGCGGCCTCGGCATCGCCGCGTTCGCGCTGATCCTGCCGCTCACCGGCGTCGTGCTGTTCGTGATGGCACTGGTCGTCCTCTCTTACCGGGAGGTCGTCAGCGTCTACACCAGGGCCGGCGGCTCGTACGTCGTCGCGCGGGAGAACTTCGGGCCGCGGGTGGCCCAGATCGCGGCCGTGGCGCTGCTGATCGACTACGTGGTCACCGTCGCCGTCCAGGTCGCCGCAGGAACCGCCGCCGTAGCGTCGGCTGTCCCCCGGCTCAACCACCCTGAGCTGCTGACCATCATCTCCATCGGCGTCGTGCTGCTGATGCTCTACGGCAACCTGCGCGGCATCCGCGAGGCCGGCCGCACGTTCGCGGTGCCGACCTACCTGTTCACCGGCGTGATGCTGCTGGTGATCATCGTCGGCCTGGTGCGCGAGCTCTTCTTCACGCTGCCGCAGTGGCACGTCGCGGCGGGCGCCAAGGTCTACGGAGCGGGCGTCGCGCCGAACCACGACAGCCTGATCACCTTCGGACTGATCTTCGTGCTGCTGCGCGCCTTCGCCAACGGCGGCTCCTCGCTGACCGGCATCGAGGCCGTCTCCAACGCGGTGAGCGCGTTCCGCCCGCCTGAGGGCATCAACGCCCGCAAGGTACTGGTCACCGAGGGCCTGATCCTGGGCACGCTGGTGGCCGGCGTCTCCTGGCTCGCTCACGTCACGCACGCGACGCCCTACAAGTCCGGCGTGCCGACCGTTATCTCGCAAGAGGCCAGGGTGGTCTTCGGCACCTCGACGTTCGGCCACGTCATGTTCATCGTGGTGCAGGCGGCCACCGCCCTGATCCTGTACACAGGCGGCAATACCAGCTTCAACGGCTTCCCGTTCCTGGCCAGCTTCGTGGCGGAGGACGCCTTCCTGCCCAGGTGGCTGACCAAGCGCGGGCAC
>Ga0307373_10006438_pt1 | contig 18701 bp, 20 predicted proteins | sample OX2MG_FD_202534 | JGI IMG/M metagenome (GOLD analysis project Ga0307373, IMG submission 202534) | Soil microbial communities from Risofladan, Vaasa, Finland - OX-2 | ecosystem: Environmental > Terrestrial > Soil > Coastal area > Acid sulfate soil | place: Finland: Risofladan, Vaasa | collected...
GCATCGACGGCGCCGGGCCGTTCCGGCTCTTCTGGTCGATCGTGCTGCCGATGTCGAAGCCGATCCTCGGCGTCGTCTCGATCTTCGCGGTGCTGGCGTCGTGGAAGGACTTCCTGTGGCCACTGCTCGTGCTCACGAACCCGAACGAGCAGCCGCTCTCCGTGCGGCTGCCGTCGATCGAGTCGCAGACGTCGCTCGGCGTGTTCCTCGCCGCGATGTTCATCGCGTGCCTCGTGCCGATCGCCGGCTTCCTCGTCTTCCAGCGCTCGTTCCTGCGCGGCGGCGGGCTCGGCGGCGCGATCAAGGGGTAGCCGCCACTACGCTCTCGCCGTGGACCTGAAGGTCTCGGACAACCCGGAGGAGTTGCGCTACGAGCTGCACGCCGACGGTGAGCTCGTCGGCGAGATCCGTTACCGGCGGGCGCCCGGTGCGCTCGCGCTCGTGCACACCGAGGTCGAGCCGCGGCGCGAGGGCCTCGGCACCGAGCTCGTGCGCGGCGCTCTCGACGACCTGCGCGCGCGTGGCTTGAAGGTCATCCCGGTCTGCCCCTTCGTCAGCGCGTACATCCGCCGCCACCCCGGGTACGCGGATCTCGTCACGCCCGACGACGCAACACCCGAATGAGCACCGCCGACACGGCTGCGCCGGCTCCGTTCTCGGGCCGCACAGCGTGGGTGCGCAACCTCGAGACGCCGCTACGCAGCTTCCTGCGCACGGAGACCGGCAGCGCCGCGTTCCTGCTCGCCGCCGCCATCGCCGCGCTCGTCTGGGTGAACGTCGACGCCTCGTCCTACGAGCGCGTCTGGCACACGACGCTCACGTTCCGCGTCGGCGGCACCGGCATCTCGCACGACCTCCGCTACTGGCTGAACAGCGGCCTCATGACCCTGTTCTTCTTCGTCGTCGGCCTCGAGGCACGCCGCGAGTTCGACATGGGGGAGTTGCGCGACCGGCGCCGGCTCACGCTGCCGGTGGCGGCGGGCGTCGGCGGGATGGTCGTCCCGATCGCGATCTTCCTCGCCTTCAACGCCGGGAAGAGCACGGCGCACGGCTGGGGCGTCGCGATGTCCACCGACACGGCGTTCGCGCTCGGGATGCTCGCCCTCGTGGGCAAGCGCTTTCCGCAGCGGCTGCGGGCGTTCATGCTCACCGTCTCGGTCGTCGACGATCTGCTCGCGCTCCTCGTCATCGCGACCGTTTACACGACCGGCCTGCACGTTGTGCCGCTGCTGGTCGCGGTCGCCCTGCTCGCGGCGATCACCGTCGCGGCGTACGCGCGCATCGCACGCGGCTTCGTGTACGCCGTGCTCGGCGTTGTCGCATGGATCGCGTTGACGAAGTCGGGCGTCGACCCGATCGTGCTCGGGCTCGCCATGGGCCTGCTCACGTATGCGACGCCGGCCGCGCGCGGCGACCTCGAACGCGCGAGCGACCTCTTCCGCCTGTTCCGCGAACAGCCGACCCCGGAGCTGGCGCGCGAGGCGCGCATCGGACTGAAGACGGCGATCTCGCCGAACGACCGCCTGCAGCAGCTCTACCACCCGTGGACGAGCTACGCGATCGTGCCGCTGTTCGCGCTCGCGAACGCGGGCGTCGCCGTGAATACGGGCTTCCTCGGGCACGCGTTCGCGTCGCCGATCACCCTCGGCGTCCTCATCGGCTACGTCGCCGGCAAGCCGGCCGGCATCCTCGGCGGCAGCTGGTTGGTCACGAAGGTCAGTCGCGGCCGGCTACGGCCACCGATCGGCTGGGCATCGCTCGGTGGCGGCGGGGCGATCGCCGGGATCGGGTTCACGGTGTCGCTGCTGATCGCGACGCTCGCGTTCCACGGCCAGCACCTCGCGGAGGCGAAGGTCGGCGTGCTGAGCGCGGCGCTGTGCGCCTCTGTGGCGACGTGGCTCGTGTTCCGCGTGACGGCGCTCCTGCCGCGTCGCCTGCGCCTGCGCGCGCTCCTCGGGACCGGCGAGCCGCTCATCGACCTCGCGGTGCCCGTCGACCCGAAGCGCGACCATTTTCGCGGGCCGGAGGACGCGCCGGTGACGCTCCTCGAGTACGGCGACTTCGAGTGCCCCTACTGCGGACAGGCGGAGTCAGTCATTCGCGAGCTGCTGCGCGACTTCGGCGACGTGCGCTACGTGTGGCGGCACCTTCCTCTCAACGACGTGCACGCGGACGCGCAGCTGGCCGCGGAGGCGGCGGAGGCGGCCGCCGAGCAGGACGCCTTCTGGGAGATGTACGAGCTGCTGCTCACGCACCAGGACGCGCTCACGGTGACCGACCTCATTGGCTACGCCGAGCAGCTCGGGCTGGACGCCGAGCGGTTCGGCCACGATCTCGAGGAGCACGTCGGTGCGGCGCGGATCGCGGAAGACGTGGACGGCGCCGACTTGAGCTCCGTCTCAGGCACGCCGACCTTCTTCGTCAACGGCCGCCGGCACTACGGCGCGTACGACATCGAGACGCTGAAGCAGGTCGTGCGCGGCGCGCGAGCCCGGGTCGCCGTCGTCTCAAGCCGCTAGTAGCAGGCGGGCGGAGAGCGCGAGCAGCGCGGTCACGAGCAGCCACTGGATGACGTCGCCGCGGATCCGCAGCGAGACGTGCGCGCCGAGCTGCGCTCCGGCAACCACGCCCGCCGAAAGGGCAAGCGTTCGTCGCCACCCGTGGCCGTGCGCGAAGCTGCCGAGCGCCACGTGGGTGATCGTCCCCGCGCCCGCCATCACCGCGAGGACGAAGTGCGACGTCGCCGTCGCCACGTGCATGGGGAAACCGAGCGCGCGGACGAGCAACGGGACATGGATGACGCCGCCGCCGATGCCGAGGAAGCTGGAGAGGAAGCCAACTCCGAGGCTGTACAGCGCGCCGCGGCGCAGCGGATTGCGCGGCTGCGGCAGCGGCCAGCGCTCGCCGGCGAGGAGCCAAACGGCGAGCAGCGCAAGCACGCCGCCCATGATCCCGTCGAACACGTGCCGAGAGACGTCCCCGACGACGAGCGCCCCGCCGACCGCGCCCGGAAGCGTCGCCAGAGCGAAGACGATGCCGCTCCGGTAGTCGATCCGGCGCTGACGTGCATACGCCGCCGAGCCGCTCGCGGCGTTGAAGAAGACGGTCGCGAGGCTGATCGCGGTCAGCGTCTGCGGCGAGTCGTGGGGATAGAGCAGGAGGAGGATCGGCGTGAGGATGAAGCCTCCCCCGGCGCCGATGAGCGTCCCGAAGGCTCCCACCCCAAAGCCGATCATGACCAGGATGACAGCCGTCGTTGTCGAGAACGGCTCCAGCACGGAGGCGACCACGGCGCGCAGCCTACGTATACGAGAGAATCCACAGGCGACTCACAGGAATCGGTGGGAGGCTGGAGGCATGAGCACGCAGCGGATCCTCGTCGTCGACGACGAGCCCTCGATCGTCGACGCTGTCGCGACCGCGCTCCGGTACGAGGGCTTCGAGGTGGACGAGGCCACCGGAGGGCGAGAGGCGCTCCGGGTCGTCGCCGAGCGTGAGCCCGACCTCGTCGTCCTCGACTGGATGCTCCCCGACCTGGAGGGGATCGAAGTGGGGCGGCGCATGCGCGAGCGCGGATTCAAGACCGCGATCCTGTTCCTCACCGCCAAGGACGCGGTCGAGAACAAGGTCGAGGCGCTCCGCGTCGGCGGCGACGATTACGTGACGAAGCCGTTCAGCCTCGCCGAGATCGTCGCGCGCGTACAGGCAATCCTTCGCCGCACGCAGAGCGAGTTGCCCGGCGACATCCTGCAGTTCGCCGACCTCGTCCTCGACGAGCAGAGGCACGAGGTCTTCCGCGGCGACGCGCGTGTCGACCTGACGGGCACCGAGTTCAACCTGCTCCGCTACTTCATGCTCAACCCCCGACGCGTGCTCTCGAAGCACCAGATCCTGCAGAACGTCTGGCGGTACGACTTCGGCGGCAACTCCAACGTCGTCGAGACCTACGTCAGCTACCTGCGCCGCAAGCTGAACAAGCTTGGCCCGCCCTTGATCCGGACGGTGCGGCAGGCGGGCTACATGCTCGAGCTCGGCGAGCACTGATGCTGTCCCGTCTGTCGCTGCGCACCCGGCTCATCCTCGGGGCGATCGTGCTCGCCGGCATCGGCATCGTCGCGGCGGACGCGGCGACGTACACGCAGCTGCAGTCGTTCCTGCTGCAGCGGGTGGACAACTCGCTCACCGCGTCGCACCCGGGCGTCGAGACCGCTGCGTTCCCGCCGCAAATCGGCAAGGAGCCGGGTGGCGACCGGGACATCGGTGGGCGGCTTGGTTCGCTCGGCGGCGACTGCGTCGAAGTCCGCAGCTTGAGTGGGATCGTCGTCAAGCATGCGTGCGTTCCGGAGTTCGGGTCGACCGTGAAGCCGCCGACTCCGGCCTATCCGAAGACCATCAGCCTCCCGACCAGGCCGACCACATCCGAAGGCGACCGTGTGAGGTTCCTCGACGTGCACGCGGTGACGGGCGACATGGAGTACCGCGTACGCGCTTCGATCGAACGAGACCAGCCGAACTACATCCTGTTCATTGCGGCTCCGCTGAGCGGTGTCGACAGCACGCTGCACCGGGTTCTCCTCGTCGAGCTCCTCGCAACGCTCGCCGCGCTCGGAGGCGTCGCCGCGCTCGGCCTGTGGGTCGTGCGACTCGGGCTGCGGCCGCTGCGCGAGATCGAGGCGACGGCGACGGCGATCACGGCCGGCGACCTGTCCCACCGCGTCGAGGTCGAGAATGAGCACACGGAGGTCGGTCACGTCGCCCTCGCGCTGAACGCGATGCTCGGCCGAATCGAGGCGTCCGACCAGCGACTCCGGAGGTTCGTCGCCGACGCGTCGCACGAGCTCCGCACGCCGCTGGCGGCGGTGCGTGCCTACGCAGAGCTGTTCTCCCGCGGCGCGCAGAGCCGTCCGGAAGATCTCGCGCGGACGATGAGCGGGATCAGCCGCGAGGCCGAGCGCATGAGCGTCCTCGTCGAGGACCTGCTGCTCCTCGCGCGCCTCGACGAAGGTCGTCCGCTCGAGCGTGAGTCCGTCCAGCTCGACGACCTCGTCGGCGAGGCGGTCGAGACGGCGCGGACGCTCGACCCCGCGCGGAAGATCGAGCTCGTGACCGAGCCCGTCGAAGTGCTCGGCGACCGAGACCGGTTGCGCCAGGTGATGGACAACCTGCTCTCGAACGTGCGCTCGCACACGCCTGCCGCTTCGCCTGCCCGTGTCAGCGTGACGCGCGAGAACGGGCGCGCGGTGATCGAGGTGGGGGACACTGGACCCGGACTGAGCGAGGACGAGCTCGTTCGCGTATTCGAGCGCTTTTACCGCGCCGACACGTCGCGTGCCCGCGCGAGCGGTGGCGTCGGGCTCGGCCTCTCGATCGTCGCCGCGGTGGCGCGTGCGCACGGCGGCAGCGTCGGCGTCAGCTCCGAGCCGGACCTGGGCGCGATCTTCCGGGTAGAGCTTCCGGTCGAGTAGTCGCGCTATCGTGACCGGCGGTATGCCTCCGAAGAAATCGGTCCAGCTCTCCGGCGTCGTCGTTGCCCAGACGGCCGTCTCGTCCATCGACCCGGACGAGGGCGTGCTCATGTACCGCGGCTACGACATCGCCGACCTCGCCGAGCACTCGTCATACGAGGAGGTCGCGTACCTTCTCCTGCACGGCGAGCTCCCGGCGGCCGATGAGCTCGACCGGTTCCGCGAGGTGCTCGCGCAGCGCGAGCTGCCGCCGCACGTCGAGCAACTCGTCGACCGTTCCGCCACCGCGGCATTGCCGATGGACGTGCTGCGCACTGCCGTCTCGGCGCTCGCCTTTACCGATCCGGAACGCGAGGCGCACGATCGCGGGGCCGAGACGCGCAAGGCCGCGCGGCTGATCGCGACAGCGCCGACTGTCATCGGCCGCTATCACCGGCGCCGGCAAGGGCTGGAGCCGGTCGATCCCGATCCGAGCCTCTCGTACGCGGAGAACTTCCTCACGATGCTGCACGGCGAGTCGCCGAGCGAGCAGCAGGTGCGAGCGTTCGACGTGGCGATGATCCTGCATGCGGAGCATGAGATGAATGCGTCGACGTTCACCGCGCGCGTGATCGCGGGGACGGGCGCGGACGTGCACGCGGCCATCGTCGGCGGCATCGCCGCGCTGAGCGGCCCGCTGCACGGCGGAGCGAACGAGGCGGCGATGAAGCTCTTCCAGCGCTTCGGCACGGCCGAGGCGACCCCCGGCGAGGTGCATGGCATGCTCGAGCGCAAGGAGAAGCTGTACGGCTTCGGGCATCCGCTCTATCGCGCGTACGACCCGCGGGCGATCATCCTCAAGCGGATCTCGCGCGAGTTCTCCGAGGATGCGGGCGAGCCGAACTGGTACGCGATCACCGAGGCCGCCGAGCGCACCGTCTTCGAAGAGAAGGGTCTCTACCCGAACGTCGATCTCTACTCGGCGTCGGTGTACACGTATCTCGGCGTGCCGACGGATCTGTTCACGCCGCTCTTCGCGGCGAGCCGCATCGCCGGCCAGGCCGCGCACGTGCTCGAGCAGCACGCGGACAACAAGCTCATCCGCCCGTCGGCCGAGTACATCGGCCCCGACCGGCGCAGCTTCCCGGTCCGAACCTCCTAGCGCGCTGGTTCGCGACGGCCCGACGGCGCCTCCGTACGCCGCGACGCCGGACACCTGCAAGTGAGATCGCAGCGCGCGTGGATTCTTCGCCCCGAAAAGCAGAAGGGCCCCCGGAGGGGCCCTTCAGTGCTTTGCGCCGAGTCGGGCTAGCTATTCCGACTCGTCACGCGTGGGGAACGGCGAGGGCTCTTGCGAGCCCAACCCTCCGAGGACGACTTCCTGCGTCGTGGGCTCGGGGGTGCCGGTGCTGCCTGTGCGACTCGCGCCGATACGCGCGCGTGCCGCGGTGCCCTTCCCGGCCGCGCCCGTGCGACGTGCTGCTGTTGGTGTCGCCCGGGCGCCGGTACGGCCGGAGCTCTTGCGACCGGTGCGGCGACCGGTGGTGCGCTTCGCGGCCGGCCGGCGCTTCGCCGTCGTCCGCTTCGCCGCAGGCCGACGCTTGGCGGTCGTCCGCTTCGCAGCGGTCTTCCGCTTCGGCGCAGCCTTCCGCTTCGCAGCAGCCTTCCGCTTGGGAGCGGCCTTCCGCTTCGTTGCGGTCTTGCGCTTCGCAGTGCTCCGCTTCGCTGCGGTCTTCCGCTTGGGAGCGGCCTTCCGCTTGGTCGCGGTCTTCCGCTTCGCAGCGGTCTTCCGCTTCGGGGCGGCCTTCCGCTTCGCAGCGGCCTTCCGCTTCGGGGCGGCCTTCCGCTTGGTCGCGGTCTTCCGCTTCGCGGTGGTCCGCTTGGCGGTGGTCCGCTTCGCGGTCGTCCGCTTCGCAGCAGTCTTCCGCTTTGCAGTCGACCGCTTCGCGGCCGTCCGCTTCGTACCGGTTCGCTTTCTTGTCGCCATCTGCCTCCTCCTATTGGGCGAGTTCGGTGGCAACGACAGTGCGCAGTATGCGCTTGCCATCGGACGTTTTCATCATCCGCAACGCAAATTCCTTCGCAAGTTGGAAATCTTTTCGAAGCTGCCTCCGCCGAACCCGATCGTGTGCAGTGAATGCATCCCCGCAGAATCGCCGTTGCAAACGACATGCGAACCGACTGCGCGCGCGTGAATATCCTTGTCCGACATGAAGGTTGTGCTCCCCGACGATTCCCAGCTCGAACTCCCCGACGGTGCGACCGGTCTCGACGCGGCGCGCGCGCTCGGGCCGAAGCTCGCCGAGCAGGCGGTGCTCGTGCGGCTCGACGGCCGCGTGCAGGACCTGCGGTTGCCGCTCGACGACGGTCAGCGGATCCAACTTCTGACCACCCGCGACACGGACGACCCGGACGCGCTCGCCGTCCTCCGCCACTCCTCCGCGCATCTGCTGGCGGAAGCAGTCCGTCGTCTCTACCCGGGCGTGAAGGTCGCCATCGGGCCGCCGATCGAGAACGGCTTCTACTACGACTTCGACTTCCCGGAGCCGATCCGCGAGGAGGACCTGGAGACGATCCAGGCGGAGGTCGAGCGCGAGCTCGCAGAGGGTCGCGAGTGGTCGCGCGAGGAGATCACCCGCGACGAAGCGCGGAAGCTGTTCGCCGCCGAGAACGAGCCGTACAAGCTCGACCTCGTCGACACCGCCGAGGGAGACATTTCCCTGTACACGCAGGGGGACTTCATCGATCTCTGTCGCGGCCCGCACCTGCAGAACTCGAAACCGATCAAGGCGTTGAAGCTCACCGGCCTCGCCGGCGCGTACTGGCGCGGCGACTCGACGAAGCCGCAGCTCACGCGCATCTACGGCACCGCGTTCTACGACCAGAAGGATCTCGACGCATACCTCGAGCGGCTGGAAGAGGCGCGCAAGCGCGACCACCGCCGGCTCGGGAACCAGCTCGACCTCTTTCATTTCGACGAGCACTCGCCGGGATCGCCGCTGTGGCATCCAAAGGGGATGGCGATCTTCAACACGCTCGAGGATCTCCGCCGGCGCGAGAACGCGCAGCGCGGCTACCTCGAGGTAAAGACGCCCCTCATCTACGACAAGGCGCTGTGGGAGACCTCCGGCCACTGGGAGAAGTTCCGCGAGAGCATGTTCCTCATCCCGCTCGAGCACGACCAGGTGTACGGCATCAAGCCGATGAACTGCCCCGGGCACATGCTCCTGTTCGGGAGCGCCTTGCGCAGCTACCGCGACCTCCCGATCCGCTACGCCGAGGCAGCGCCGCTGCACAGGAACGAGCTCGCCGGCGCCCTGCACGGGCTGACGCGCGTCCGCTACGTCACCCAGGACGACGCGCACATCTTCTGTACCCAGGAGCAGATTCCGGCGGAGCTCGACGCCTGCATCGACTACCTCCGCTTCCTCATGGGCCTGTTCGGCCTCGAGCCGCGGGCGGAGTTCTCGACGCGGCCGGAGAACAAGCTCGGCTCCGACGAGGAGTGGGACTTCTCCGAGGGCGAGCTGCAGGCCGCCCTCGAGCGGAACCACATGGAGTACGTCGTCGGCGCCGGAGAGGGCTCGTTCTACGGGCCGAAGATCGACCTGCACATCACCGACGTGCTGGGGCGCTCCTGGCAGCTCGGGACGATCCAGCTCGACCGCCAGATGCCGGCCCGGTTCGGCCTCACCTACATGGGCGCGGACAACGCCGAGCACGCGGTCTTCGTCATCCACCGGGCGCTGTTCGGTTCGTTCGAGCGCTTCATCGGCATTCTCATCGAGCACTACGGCGGGGCCTTCCCGCTCTGGCTCGCGCCCGTCCAGGTCCGGATCCTCCCCGTCGGCGAGGCCCACCACGACGGCGCGCAGACCATCGCGCTTCGGCTGCGCGAGGCCGGCTACCGCGTGGACGTGGGGGAGCCGACCGAGACGATCGGCAAGCGGATCCGGACGGCCGAGATGGAGAAGATCCCCTACGTCGTCGTCTACGGCGACCGCGAGAGCGAGGAGAGCCTGGCCGTCCGCGGGCGCGGCGGCGAGCAGGAAACGCTCAGCCTTGCCGATTTCGTCACGAAGCTTGCTACCCTGTAGTCCTGAAAAGCAGGAGCGGACCCGTTCCTCACCTCCCGGGCCAGCGTGCTCGCGCGGGGTTCAACCGAGTCGGAAGCGACGAGGATCGGGGCCGCTGCATGCAGCGGCTTTTCTGTGTTCTGTGATCGAAACGAGGAGGAGTAAGCCCCACTTGGTGATCTGCCTTTGAGGCCCAGGCGCCGGCCGATCGAGCCCGTCCGTCCCAGCAACCGGGATACGACGCGCATCAACGACGCCATCAGGGTCCCCCGTGTCCGTCTGATCGACGACGACGGCGCTCAGCTCGGAATCAAGACCTCCGACGACGCCCGTGAGTACGCCTATGCGAAGAACCTCGACCTCGTCGAGGTGGCAGCGCAGGCCGACCCGCCGGTGGCGAAGGTCATGGACTACGGGAAATACAAGTACGAGCAGGAGCAGAAGGCGAAGCAGGCTCGGAAGCACCAGAGCCAGATCCAGGTCAAGGAGATCAAGCTCCGCCCGAAGATCGGGATCCACGACTACAACACCAAGAAGGGGCACGTCGAGCGATTTCTGAACCAGCGCGCGAAGGTCAAGGTGACGATCATGTTCCGCGGTCGAGAGACGACCCATCCGGAACGCGGTCGGGACCTCCTCCTTCGCCTCGCCGACGACGTCAAGGAGATCGGGCTGATCGAGTCACAGCCGCTCCTCGACGGACGGAACATGGTGATGGTGCTGGGCCCAACGAAGAACGCAGGAGTGAAACGAGATGCCGAAGACGAAAACACGCAGCGCAGCGACGAAGCGCTTCAAGGTGACGGGGACGGGCAAGATCCTGAGGCGGCCAACGATGCGGAGCCACAAGCTGGAGAAGAAGTCGTCGAAGCGTAGGCGGTCCTTCCGCAAGGACGTCGAGCTCGCCGGTTCCGACCGGAGCGCCCTCAAGAAGATGCTGGGGATCCGTTAGCCATGCCGAGAGTCAAGCGATCGGTCAGCGCGCAGAAGAAGCGCCGCAAGGTCCTCGGGCAGGCGAAGGGGTACTGGGGCCTCAAGAACTCCCACTACCGCTACGCCAAGGAGCAGGTCGAGCACTCGCTCGTCTACGCCTACCGCGACCGGAAGAACAAGAAGCGGACGTTCCGCCGGCTCTGGATCACCCGGATCAACGCAGCCGCCCGCATGCACGGGCTGTCGTACAACCAGTTCGTCAACGGCTGCAACAAGGCCGGTATCGAGCTCGACCGCAAGGTGCTCGCAGACCTCGCGGTGAGCGATCCGGCCGCGTTCGAGGCCATCGCCACGCAGGCGAAGGCCGCGCTCGAAGCCTGATCACCTGATCACCTCGCGCGACAACGAGAGGCTGAAGCTCGTCCGCAAGCTCCGAGACCGGCGCTGGCGCGACAAGCTCGGCCTCTTCGTCGTCGAGGGGGAGGATCTCGTGGAGGCGGCGGAGATCGAGCCGGTCGACCTGCTCGTCGCGGGGGAGTCGGTCGAGGCCGCGCTGCTCGCGGAGGTGTCGACGCTCGCGCACCCGCCGCGGGTGATCGCGATCTACCGGCGCGAGGATCTGCCGCGAGGGACGCGGGCTGCGACGCTCGCGCTCTGGCACGTCGCCGATCCCGGGAACGTCGGGACGCTCATCCGCGCCGCCGACGCGTTCGGCGCGGGTGTTGCGCTCTCGGCCGGCTGCGCGGATCCGACCGGGCCGAAGGCGTTGCGGGCGTCGATGGGATCGATCTTCCGCGTGCCGCTCGCCGGGTTCGACGAGCCGGCAGGGCGTCGGATCGCGTTCGTCCCGCGCGGCGGCGAGCCGCCGGCGGACGTCGACCTGACCGGAGACGTGGTCTTTGTGCTCGGTGCGGAGCGGGAGGGGCTGCCAGAGGAGATGCTCGCGCGCTGCGACGCGACGGTGACGATTCCGATCGCGGGCGGCGCGGAGTCGCTGAACGTCGCGATGGCCGGCACGCTCGCGCTGTACGAGCTCGCGCGCCGACCCTCATAAAGGGTCCGGCCCCGGTTTCCCGGGGCCGGACCAAAAGATTCGCCAAGCCGGTGGCGGTTTCGTCTACCTCGTCCAACCGGCCTTCCGATCTCGGGGTTGCCCCCTCTTCGTAGTGCCGCTCGGTCGGGGTTTCGACCTAGTTCCGCTCCGTGCTTGGCGCAAGAGGAAACCTACGGTGTCACCACATGGCGGTCAAGGGGACACCACAACGAAATTGTCCGCTATTTGCACACATCAGGTTCGACGCCCGATCCACACGGTGTCTTCGCCGCCGTCGTACGGACGCCGGTCGAACCAGCCGTAACACGCGTCCACCGCGAAGCCTGCTTCGGCAAGGAGCGCTTGCCAGCGCTGCGGCTCGAGCCACCACAACGTCATCGAGGATTCGCCGCGCTCGCCGCGCACCGAGAGCGTCAGCGTCTGCTCTCGGCGATCCCAGTCCGCCCGCTCGAAGATGCCCGGCTCGCGCTCGAGCCAGAGGCCGTGTGTCTCCTCGATGTCCTCGTTCGACGGGGCGAAGACGTCGAAGACGAGCCGGCCGTCCGGGAGGAGCAGGTCGCGGGCGGCGCGGAGAGCCTGGAGGCGCTCCTCGTCGGAGCTGAGATGCAGGTATGCCCGAAACGGACAGGTGACGAGCGGGACGCGTTCCTCGACCGGAGGGCGCCGCAGGTCTCCCTGCCGCAGGTCGAGCCGCTCGGCGACGCCGGCACGGCGCGCCTCCTCGGCGCACACGGCGAGCATCCCCGCGGAGGAGTCGACGCCGATGACGTGCACGCCGGCGCCGGCCGTCGGGATGGCGATGCGTCCGGTGCCGACGCCGAGCTCGACCACGGGACCTCCGGACGCGAGCGCCTCGTCGACGTAGAAGCCGATGTCCTCGACGACCCCGGTGCTCCAGGCGTCGTAGAGCCGCGCGATGGGGTCGTAAGAGCTCATGCCATATAGATACAGTCGCCGCGTGGACACGGAGGCGCTCCAGCAGGACGCGCTGGGCGCGATCGCGTCCGCGACAGTGCTCGCCGACCTCGACGAGGCGCGCGTGAAGTATCTCGGACGGAAGAGCGAGCTCAAGCTCGCCCTGCGCGAGGTTCGCGACCGGGAGACCGGGATGGCGCTCAACGCGGCCCGCGAGGCGATCGAGCTCGCGGTCGCGGTCCGCCAGGCCGAGCTCGAGCGCGCCGAGCTCGACGCGAAGCTCTCCTCCGAGCGCGTGGACGTCACGCTCCCGGCGGAGCTCCTCGGCGAGGTTCACGCGCGCCCGCGCGGGCATCTGCACCCGACGACGCAGATCCGCCGCGACGTCGAGGACGCCTTCATCGGTCTCGGCTACGAGATCCGCGACGACCGCGAGGTCGAGACCCTTGAGTACAACTTCGACAAGCTCGCGTTCCCGGAGTGGCACCCGGCGCGCTCGCCGCGCGACACGTACTTCCTCGGCGCGAACCGGGTCCTCCGAACGGAGACCTCCGCGTCGCAGATCCACGCCATGGAGGAGCGGAAGCCGCCGATCTACATGGTCTCGATCGGCCGCGTGTACCGCCGCGACGCGATCAATCAGACGCACTTTCCGATCTTCCACCAGTTCGAGGGCCTCGCCGTCGACCGGCACATAACCATGGCCGATCTGAAAGGGACCCTGCTGCACGTCATGCGCGCGCTCTTCGGCGAGGACCGGCGCGTCCGCTTCCGCACGAACTACTTCCCCTTCACCGAGCCGTCGATGGAGCCAGACGTCTCCTGCGGCGTGTGCGGCGGCGAGGGCTGCGCGACGTGCAAGTTCTCCGGCTGGATCGAGATCGGTGGCTGCGGCATGGTCGACCCGCAGGTCCTGTTGAACGTCGGCCTCGACCCTGACGAGTGGAGCGGCTTCGCGTTCGGCCTGGGGCTCGAGCGCACGGCGCAACTCCGCTACGACATCCCGACGATCAGGCCGTTCTGGGAAGACGACCTGCGCTTCCTGAGGCAGTTCTGATGAAAGTCCCGATGAGCTGGCTGCGGGAGTACGTGCGCTTCGACGCGTCGGCGGACCAGATGGCAGACCTCTTCTCCGTCGCCGTTGCCGAGGTGAACGGGATCGAACGACGCGGCCCCGCCGATGCGGCGCGGTTCAAGGTCGGCCGCGTGCTCACGGCCGAGAAGCACCCGAACGCAGACCGGCTCCAGCTCACGACCGTCGACGTCGGAGGCGGCCAGACGCAGCAGATCGTCTGCGGTGCCTGGAACTTCGGCGCCGGTGCGACCGTCGCCGTTGCGCTCCCCGGCGCGACGCTCCCAAACGGGCTGACACTCGAGCGCCGCGAGCTGCGCGGGCAGATGTCGGAGGGGATGATCCTCGCCGAGGACGAGGTCGACCTCGGCACCGACCACGAGGGGATCATGGTGCTCCCCGACGGGATCGAGCCGGGGACGCCGCTCGCCGACGTGCTCCCGCTCGTCGAGGAGATCCTCGACATCGAGCTGACCGGTAACCGCCCCGATCTCTTCTCGGTGTACGGCATCGCGCGCGAGGTGGCCGCACTGTTCGACGGCGAGCTGCTGCCGCTGCCGGAGGCCGATCCTGAAACGACGGCGCGTAGCGCAGACGAGCGGCTCGACATCCGCATCGACGACTACGCCGGCTGCCCGCGCTACGTCGGCCGGCTGTTCCGCGGCATCACGATCGGGCCGTCGCCGTTCTGGCTGCAGGCTCGCATCCGCGACGCCGGCATGCGCCCGATCTCGAATGTCGTCGACGTGACGAACTACGTCATGCTCGGCCTCGGCAACCCGTTGCACGCCTTCGACTTCGACACGCTGGAGGGCGGACGGATCGTCGTTCGTCGGGCAAAGAAGGCGGAGAAGCTGCAGACGCTCGACGGAGCGATGCGCAACCTCGATCCGGCCGATCTCGTGATTGCCGACGCCAAGCGCGCGATCGCGCTCGCCGGGATCATGGGCGGCGAGGAGACGGAGGTTTCGGAGCGCACGACGAACGTCCTGATCGAAGCCGCGAACTTCGAGCCGGTCGGCATCCTGGGCAGCTCCGAGCGGCTCGCACTCCGTACGGAGGGCTCGAACCGCTGGGAGAAGGGCGTCGATCCGTATCTCGCAGGGCCGGCGGCCACGCTTGCGACACAGCTCCTCGTGGAGCTGGCCGGCGCGCGCTGGACCGGCGGCGCCGACGTGCACGAAGGGCTGCCGCCCAGGCGCACCGTGCCGCTTCGGCCGGAACGAGCAACGGCGAAGCTCGGTCTTGCCGTCGCACCTGCGCGGCAGGAGACGATCCTCGCCAAGCTCGGCTTCGAGCCGGACGGCGCGGGCTACCGCGTGCCGACGTGGCGCGCGCGCGACATTACGCGCGAGATCGATCTGATCGAGGAAGTCGCGCGCTTCGAGCTGAGCGAGATCCCGTTCACGCTGCCGGAGAAGGACGTCAGCTTCGGCCGCCTGACGCGTGAGCAGAAGATCCGCCGCGTCGTCGAGGACGTTCTTGTCGGTTCCGGCTTCGCGGAGGCGTACACGCCGAGCTTCCCGGTCACCGCCGACACGGTCGTGTTGCGTCAAGCGATCGCGCCGAACCTGATCGAGGCTGCGCGCCTGAACGTCTCCGTCGGCAACGCCGGCATCGCACTGTTCGAGATCGCGCGCGTCTTCGGTGGCCCGGAGGAACGCCGGCATGTCGCAGGCGTCATCGAAGGCGGCATCGCCGAGGCAAAGTGGGCGGTCGAGCAGGTGTATGCGACCCTGAAGCTGGAGCCGTCGTACGAGCGGACGTCGGAGCCGTTCCTCCATCCGGGCAAGGCAGCTCGGACGGCGGAAGGCTGGCTGGGAGAGCTCCATCCCCAGGAGCTCGACGGAACCTGGGGTGCATTCGAGCTCGACCTCGACGCGCTCGTCGCAGCCGCACCGGAAGCGGTGCGCGCGGCCGACGTAAGCCCGTTCCCGGAGCTGCGCCAGGATCTCGCCTTCGTCGTCGACGACGAGGTGCCGGCGGCGGCACTCGCGGCCGCGATCCGCGCGGCTGGACAGCCGGAGCTGCGTGACGTTGCGGTGTTCGACGAATATCGCGGCGTGCAGATCGGGGCAGGCAGGCGCTCGGTCGCCTTCCGGGTTGCCTTCGGATCGCACGAGCGGACGCTGACCGACGAAGACGCGGCGGTGTTGCGCACGCGGATCGTCGACGCTCTGCGTGAGCGATTCGACGCCGAGCTGCGGGCCTAGCGGCGCCGGAGGCGCAGCAGCAGCTTGGCCGCAGCTGCGGCGCTTGCGGCAGCGCCGAACACTGCGCCGACCTTCTTCCCGCGGTCGCGGGCCTGGCCGAGCTCTTCGCGCAACGTGGCGACAGCCTCGGTCAGCTGTTTGCGCTCGCCGGCGAGCTCGCGGCGGATCTCCGACTCAGTGGCCATTGCGGAGCGCCTCGGACGTGAGCCGCGCCTCCTCGAGCGCCTGCTCGGGCACGGGTGACGCTCCCTTGCCGAGGAGCCTCGCGCCGACCATGCCGAGGATTCCGGCGACCAGGAGGAGAACGCCGAACATCACGAGCAGCGTCAGCCACACGGCCAGCACCGTCGCGAGCGCCGCCGCGGCGGCTGCGAGCGCGAACACGAGGGCGAAGAAGCCGAGCGCGGCCGCGGTGGCGACGAGCCCGAGCCCCACCGCGAGCGCCTTGACCTTGTGCTTCAGTTCGGTGGCGGCGAGCTGCAGCTCGAGCCGCACGAGCGAGCGCGCCGAGTCGGCGACGCGCCGCGCTGCCCCGGTGAGACCACCTGCTGGGTTCATGCGCTCATCCGTTAACGGTTGCGGCCGGTCGTCCACCAGGCGAGCCGCTGATACCACCGCGACTTCTCGGGGAGGATCTGCTCCTCGATCTCGGCGTGCAGGTCCTCGAGTAGCCCAACTGCCTCTGGAGGGATGTTGAGGCGAACTTCGCCGACCGCGATGCTTGCGACGATCTCCGCCGGGACGTATTTGACGTGGCCGAGCGCGGAGGTCTTCACGCCGAAGCCGTCGAAGATGTCGTGCTCGGTGTCGCCGGCGATCTCGTGCACCGTGCCGATCTGCTCGCCGACGCTGTCGTAGACCGGCCAGCCCTTCTCCACGCCCTTCCAGGAAATGGGGTCGGGCATCAGACCGTCTTGCCGCCGATCATCCAGACGGGCCCCTGCGTCCCGACTGGGTGCGTGTCGGAGAGCACGCGCACGACGCGCACCTCGCCGGGGATGGCGGCCTCGTCGAGGCGCGTCAGGCACCGGTGCGCCATCCCCGCGGACGCGCCGTAGCCGGCGGTGTGCGCAACACGGAAGCGGAAGCCCGGCCTGCCGGTCCCGTTCTGAAACGGATTGAGCGGCGCAGTGAGCAGCGCCGCAACGTCGACGTGGTCGCTCGACGTCAGCTCGAGCTCGCACAGCAGGTCGCTCCAGTCTGCGGGCAGCGTGCCGACGACGGCATTCCATTCGGCCGCGAGGGTTGGCCGCGAGACGACCCGTTCGGCGGGCGCATCGTCCGAGGAGACGAGCGCGAGCGAGCCTGCGATGTCTTCCTCGTCGATTCGCCGCAACAACCGCTGCACCGCTTCGGGTCCGATCGCGCCGCCGGTGCGCTGCGCGTCGAAGCGGATCTCGCGCCCCGACCGTCCCGGGCCTGCTGGCCCGAGCAGTGCAAGCGCGCGCTCGACGTGGGCCTCGTCGTCGATGGTGAGCAGCAGACGCGCGTCCTGCCACCTCGGATCCAGGCCGCTTTCGATGTCCATCCACTGGTCGACGAGTGCCATCGAACGAACCATAAACTGCGCGCCGTGGCAAAGGTTGAAACCAAGACGTCGCTCGCGAAGGGCGACCTGCGCGACGTGCTGCGCGAGATGCTGCTCATCCGCCGCTTCGAGGAGAAGGTGGAGGAGCGCTTCCGTGCCGGAGAGCTGCCCGGATTCCTCCACGTGGCCATCGGCCAGGAGGCCAGCGCGGTCGGCGTCTGCCGGGCGCTGGAGGATGGGGACATCATCGCCTCGACCCACCGGGCGCACGGCCACACGCTGGCCAAGGGCACGCATCCGAACGAATTGATGGCCGAGCTGTACGGGAAGACCGAGGGCTGCTCCCACGGCTACGGCGGCTCGATGCACCTGTATGACATCGAGCGCGGGAACATGGGCGCGAACGCGGTCATCGGCGGCGGCCTGCCGCACATCACCGGCGCGGCGCTCGCCTTCCAGATGCGCGGCGAGCCGCGCGTCGCGCTCGCGTTCTTCGGCGACGGCGCGACGAACATCGGGACGTTCCACGAGTCCCTCAACCTCGCGCAGCTGTGGAAGGTGCCTGCCGTCTTCGTGCTCGAGGACAACAAGTGGGCCGAGTCGACGCCGGAGTCGCAGCACTCGCCGATCCGCGATCTCTCCGATCGCGCAAAGGCGTTCGGCATGAAGGCGCTGAAGGCCGACGGCCAGGACGTCGAGGCCGTCTACAAGACCGCGCGGCAGGCGCTCGAGTACGCCCGCGCCGGGAAAGGCCCCGTATTCGTGCACCTCGACTGCGTGCGGCTGCACGGCCACTACATCGGCGACCCGCAGGTGTACCGCGACAAGGACGAGGCGCGGAAGCTCGCGGAGACGCGTGACCCGATCACGCTGCTGCGCGCCAAGCTCGAGCTTGCCGACGACGAGTTCGACGAGCTCGACGCCGAGGTGACGGAGATCGTCGAGGCGTCGGTCGAGTTCGCGAAGAACGGCACCGATCCGGCCCCCGAAGACGCACTGAAGAACATCTATGCCTGAGCTCTCCTACCGCGAGGCGGTGCGCGACGCGCTCGCGACCGCGATGCGTGAGGACGACAGCGTCTTCATCATGGGCGAGGACATCGCCGAGATGGGCGGCTCGATGGGCGTCACGAGCGGGATGCTCGAGGAGTTCGGTCGCGAGCGCGTCCGCAACACGCCCATCTCCGAGATGGCGCTCGCCGGAGCGGCGATCGGCGCGGCCATGCAGGGCATGCGCCCGATCGCGGAGATCATGTACGAGGACTTCATGACACTCGCCGCCGAGCAGGTCGTGAACCAGGCGGCGAAGCTCCGCTACATGTCCGGCGGGCAGCTCACGGTCCCCGTCGTCTTCCGCACGCAGGGCGGCGCCGGCTGGTCGCCGGGCGCGCAGCACGCGCAGCAGCTCGAAGCGTGGTTCGTGCACATCCCGGGCTTGAAGGTCGTGTTCGCGTCGACGCCGGAAG
>Ga0307373_10006440_pt1 | contig 18685 bp, 15 predicted proteins | sample OX2MG_FD_202534 | JGI IMG/M metagenome (GOLD analysis project Ga0307373, IMG submission 202534) | Soil microbial communities from Risofladan, Vaasa, Finland - OX-2 | ecosystem: Environmental > Terrestrial > Soil > Coastal area > Acid sulfate soil | place: Finland: Risofladan, Vaasa | collected...
TCTTCTATCTGCCGCGCATCTGCAACCACTGCCTGAATCCGGGTTGCATAGGGGCCTGCCCGGCGGGCGCAATCTACAAGCGTGGCGAAGACGGCATCGTGCTGGTGAACCAGGAGAAATGCCGCGCTTGGCGCATGTGCATCTCCGGTTGCCCGTACAAGAAGACCTACTTCAACTGGTCGACCGGCAAGGCAGAAAAGTGCATCCTGTGTTACCCGCGCCTGGAGAGTGGACAGCCCCCGGCCTGCTTCCACTCCTGCGTAGGGCGCATCCGCTACCTTGGCCTGTTGCTTATCGACGCGCACCGCATCGAGGCGGCGGCCACGGCGCCTGATTCATCGCTGGTGCAGGCGCAGCGCGACTGCATCATGGATCCCTTCGATCCGGAAGTGATCGCCGCGGCCAGAGCCGGCGGCATCCCCGACTTGAAGATCGAAGCCGCGCAGAAGTCGCCGGTCTACAAGTACGTCAAGCGATGGGGTCTGGCGCTGCCGCTGCATCCGGAGTTTCGCACCCTGCCGATGCTGTTTTACGTGCCACCCTTGGGTCCGGTGCTCGGCAAGATGAACAAGGGTCTGTACGACACGGCGGGCGCCCCAAACAGCGAGGGGTTGGATCCGATGATGAGCGCGCTCGAGAGATCGCGCTTGCCGGTGCGCTACATGGCGAGCCTGTTAGCGGCAGGCAACGAGCAGCTCATCCGCGAGGTCTATCGCAAGCAGGTAGCGGTACGCTTGTTCAAGCGCGCGCAGAAGATCAAGACCATCTCCGCAGCCGAGGTGGACAAGGCGCTCACCGATGCCGGCATCACTGCGAAGGAGGCGGAAGCGATCTACCGGCTCACCGCGCTGCCCACCTATGAGGAGCGTTTCGTGATGCCCGCCATGGAGCGCGATACGGCGGTCGAGGATCTGTTCCCCGCACTCGACCCGGTCTCGCGCAACTATCCCATCGAAAAGGGTAGGGTCGGCATCGGCTTTCACACCAATCCCCAGCGAGGGCCGTGATCATGCTTCACGACCCGGACCACCGGCGTGGCCTCGTGCTATTCGCCGATCTCCTCGACTACCCTGTGTTGGGGCTGACGGACAAGGTAGCCGAGTGCGAGGCGCTGTTCGGCTCGTCCGTACCCGACGCCGCGGCTTTACTGAGCGACTTTCGCAGCTTCACAGAGGAAAACCAGATCGATAAACTCGAGGAAATCTATAACGGTTTTTTCGACCTGAACGCGGTCTGCCATCCGTACTTGGGTTTCCAGTTGTTCGGCGAGAACTACAAGCGTAGCAGTTTAATGCTCGGGCTCCTGGACAGCTATCGCGCCGAAGGATTCCAAGCCCTTCCGAACGATCTCCCCGACCGGCTATCGAACGTGCTGCGCTTCGTCGCCCACAGCAAGGCTGATGAGGAAGCCGACATTCTGACGCGCGAGGTGCTGCTACCGGCGATCGAGCGCATGACCAGCAGACACGAATCCGGCTTCAGTGACTATGACGCGCACCCGGCGGAGTTCGACGGCGACACCGGCGTGGAGATCTCGCCACCCGACAGCATAGCGTCCAGCCCATACGCTGCCATAGAAGGTGCGGAACGCTATCAACTCGCCGGCGACGACAACGGCGAGAAGCTCGACGGCGGCTTCGTGCTGCGAATGGGTACCGATGACGGCGATATCGAAGCTGGTGTAAAACGCGTGCATCCCTACTACCAAGTGCTTGAGGCGCTGCGTGTGGTGTTGCACAAAACATATGTGACGGATCTGAGGAGAGAAGCATCATGAGCGGCGACACCATCCTGTTCGCGGTTTTACCCTATGTCGCGGTTGTGATCGGCGTTGGATACGGCATCTTGCGCTACCGCCAAAATCGCTTTTCCTACTCGACCTTGTCCTCGGAGCTTCTGGATAAGCGAAGCCTGTTCTGGGGTTCAGTGCCGTGGCACTATGCCATCACCGTCATCTTGCTGGCACACATTGTGGCGTTCCTTATCCCCGGCGTCTGGTCGCAGATCATCGCCGCACCGGCGGCCCTGTACAGCTTCGAGGTGGTGGGCTTCGCGATTGGGTTGCTCTCGATTTTTGGGATAGTTTGGCTGATCTGGCGCCGCTTGACCAGACCGCGCGTCCTCGCCGTCTCCTCGGTCATGGACTGGGTGCTGCTGGCGGACCTGCTGTTGCAGGTGGCGCTGGGCTTCTGGGTGTCGCTGGTCTACCGCTGGGGTGCTGATTGGTACGTGCATACGTCCGTGCCGTGGCTGCAATCGCTGGTGATGCTCAACCCCCAGACCCATTTTGTCACCTCCCTGCCGTGGCCGGCTAAGTTGCATCTGCTCAACGGCTTTGTGTTGATCGCTTTGTTCCCGTTCACGCGGCTGGTGCACTTGGTGGCGTTGCCGTTCTGGTACCTGTGGAGGCCTTACCAGGTCGTGGTCAGAAACCGGGCCAGACCTACGCCGTAGTGTTCGTCAGATAGTGGTCAGTAACCGATAGATGTAGTGTCTCAACACCAGCCGGCTCCGCCGGCTGCATAACCCGCAGGGCATTACTTGTGTCGGCATTCCAACGGGTCAGGGAGCGCAGGCTGCGCTCCCTGACAGCGGCGCGATGAAACTAAGCTTCGGGCACGCGCCACACCCGTCGCTGGAGTGCATGCATCCGGGCTATTTCGCACTGGTCATGGCTACCGGCATCGTCGCGCTGGGCGCGCTCCAGTTCGATCTGTCCTGGATCGCGGGGCTGCTGTTCTGGCTCAATGCACTGTTTCTTCTTTGTCTGGTAGTGGCCACGGTACTGCGCGTGCTGCGCTACCCGCGCGCCTTCCTCGCCGACCTGCAAAGCCACAGTCGCGGCGTCGGCTTCTACACTACGGTGGCCGCCTTCGGCGTGTTCGGGGCGCAACTGACGCTGCAGCAGCATGCGTTGGGGCTGGCCATTACCTGTCTGATCGTTACCGGCACTCTGTGGCTGGTCATCATGTACGGCATCCTGGGTGCGCTGACCATCCAGACCCACAAGCCCAACCTCGAGCACGGTCTCAACGGCGGCTGGCTGGTCATGGTGGTGGCCACGCAGGCGGTGACGGTGCTGACCGTCCTCGTCTTGTCCGCCGGGGGCTTTCCCGATTCGCGACCGTACCTGATGTTCTTGGCGCTAATCTTCTGGCTGGGCGGTGGTGCGCTGTACCTGTGGCTGATCACGCTGATCTTCTACCGCTACACCTTCGCCGAGATGTCGCCGGAGGATCTGGTGCCGCCGTACTGGATCAACATGGGGGCAGTGGCGATCTCGACCCTGGCTGGCACCCTGCTGATCGCGCACGCGTCGATGTCGCCGGTGATCATCGAGGTGCTGCCTTTCACCAAGGGCATGACGCTGCTGTTCTGGGCCATCGGCAGCTGGTGGATCCCGATGCTGCTGGTGTTGGGGGTGTGGCGTCATCTGATCCGCGGCGTGGCGTTTCGTTACGATTCGCATTACTGGAGTGGCGTGTTTCCGATGGGCATGTACGCGGTTTGTACGTTTCATCTCACCCAGGTAATGCCGCTGACATTTCTGACGGAGCTGTCCAGGATCGCGTTTTTCGTCGCGTTGGCGGCCTGGCTGGCGACGCTAATCGGCATGATCGACAGCCTGCTGGATGGCTTCCGCCGCTCGCCGGATCTGCTGCGAGCCGAAAAATAAGCATGAGAGCGCCATCCTGAAGCTGTGATGGCGGACACGGGTGCAGGATCGCTCGCAGTACGGGTCCTGGGTTCGAGTCCAGGTCGCGAATAAGATCCCGAAAAAGTCCGAAGGATGCTTAAAACCCCTTGGAAATAAGGGGATCTCCTTTTGCCTGTGCGCTGTCGCCATCGCCAAGCCGAATCTGTTGCAGATTTCCGCTCGACAATAGCCGCAGTTCCGTTTGATGAAAAATTTTCACGGCAGACCGATGGGCGATGCTGATAATCGTTGCTTGTGGCAAGGTTTGGATCAGCAGCTCGTAGAGGTGGTGCTCCAGCGCTTCGTCGATGGATGAAGTGATCTCATCCAGCAGATTCCAGCGGGCCTTGGTCGACAGCAGCCGCACGAAGGCGATCCGCTGCAGCTCGCCCAAGGATAAGCGTTTATCCCAGGCGCCGTGTTCGTCTATCTGCTTTTGCAGGTGCGTCAGTCCGCACTGGTCGAGCCAGTGACACAGCTCGTCTCGCCCCACCTGTCGGGCACCGGGATAGGTGATCGCATCGATCAATCGTCCTTCAGGCAGGTAGGCGCGTTGCGGCACGAAGTTGATCGATGCGTTCGGAATCTCGACCGTGCCGCTGCCGTAGGGCCAGATGCCCGCCAGCACGCGCAGCAGTGTGCTCTTGCCAACGCCGGTACGGCCAGTGATGAGGATGCGCTGACCGGGTCGAATGTCCAGGTTGATGCCGTGCAGCAGTGAGCATCCGTCCGGCAAAGCCAGATCCAGATCGCGCATGACGATGCGTTGCCGATCGCTGCGCTGGACGCGGATGGATTGTGCCGGAGTCGGATGCGCCAGGCTTTCCGCGCGAAGTTCATCCAGTCGATCAGTAACGGCGATCCATTCCGTCAGCGACAGATAGCCGCTGCCATTGCTGGTGAAGTTGTCGACCAGGTAGGCGAAGGCCATCTGGATGCTGCCGAAGGCGCTGAGCACCGCCATCATGTCGCCCAGTTGAATCTGTTTGGCCAGAAACGCGGGCAGCACGGCCACCACCGGGATCAGTACCGCGGTTTGATTGAAGCTGAAGGAAAAGCCATTCACGCCGATGTTGCGGCGAATGCGCCGGTGAAAAATAGCGAACACCGGTTGAAAACGTTCGATAAGATTGCGGGCGGTGGCGCCATGACCGCGGCTGGTGGCGATGGACTCGCCGTTTTCACGCACGCGCGCGAGCGAGTAGCGGAAATCGCCTTGGGCGCGCTGGTAGATGTTGTTTAGCCAAAACAGTGGTTTACCGATCCAGATCACGGCGAGGGTGCCGACCGCCGCGTAAGCGACATTGACCCACACCAGATAGCCCGGGATATGGGTGCCGAAAATACTGATCGGCTCGCTCAGCTGCCACAACACGATGCCGAATACGAAGATCGAGGCAACCGAGTTCAGCAGTCCCAGCGGCAGTTGCAGCGATTGCGCGGTAAAGAATTCCAGGTCCTGGGCGATACGTTGGTCCGGGTTGTCCACGCCGGTGCCGGCGATCTGCATGCGGTAGTACGTATGCCGCGTCATCCATCGATGCACGTTGGACGTCGTCAACCAGCGACGCCAGTGGTTCTGCAGGACTTGCAGGAAGTATTGCTGCAGTACATTGAACAAAACCCAACCCGTGGCCAGGGCTGCAAAGACTCCGACTTCATGCCAGATCAACGTCGCGTTGTACGCTTGCAGGGCGTTGTAGAAAGCCTTGTACCAATACGTCAGGGCGGCGCTGAGGGCGACCGTGCCGAGGGTGAGGGCCACAATCAGACTGGCGAACAACAATGCGCGCGGACGCTCCGCCGAGTGGAAATACGGGCGCGACAGCCGCCACAGCTTGCGTAAAAATTCCCCGGTCGAACGGCTGCGGACCGGGTCGGATTGCAGCGCGCTGTCGATCATGGCGGGAGCCGTTCGCGGGGTGTGGTGGGGGTCGGGTGGGGCCATGTCGTTGGCAAACGGGTTTTTACTTGAAGTGTCGATCAAGGTTCCAGCGCACGGGCCGCCCTGCTGCGCAGGCTGGCCGTCGATTGCTGGAAACAGAACCAACCGCCACGTGCATAATGAACGGACCCACAGACCGATTGCACGAGGATGCCGTAAACATGAAACCGAAGATCGTCGTCTCGGAGACCGACGCCGGCAGGCTGGAGCGGTTGCTGGAGTCCTTGCCCGCCAACGCTTTTCCGGGAAAGACGGAGTTGGAGCGGGAGTTGGATCGTGCGGACATCGTCGATTCAAAGGCGATGCCGTCCACGGTGGTCACAATGAATTCGAAGGTCAAGTTCAGGGTGTCGGCGTCGAATGAGGAGTTCTGTCTCACCTTGGTCTATCCGAAGGATGTCGACGCCAGCGGCGGCACGATATCGGTCCTCGCTCCCGTCGGCAGTGCGCTGCTCGGCTTGTCCCAAGGCGACGCGATCGAGTGGCCGCGGCCCGGCGGCGGCATGTTGAACGTCCGCATCGAGGAAGTTGTCTACCAGCCGGAGCGCGCGGGGGAATACCACCGCTGAGGGGCTGCTTCAGTCGGTTTTGATGCCCCCCGGCGACCGGCCGTAACGATCTACGCCAATAATGCCTTGGCGCGGGCGCAGACGGTGTCCACGGTGAAGCCGTACTCGCGCAGCAGGGTGTCGGCCGGTGCCGAGGCGCCGAAGCGATCGACGCCGAGCACGTCGCCACGGTCGCCGACGTAGCGCCGCCAACCCTGCGGCGAACCCAGTTCGACGGCCAGCCGCGCCGTCACCGATGGGGGCAGCACCACGTCGCGCTGGGCCTGCGGCAAGGCGTCGAACAACTCCCAACTGGGCATCGAGACGCAGCGCACTGCCACCCCTTCACCCGCCAGGCGCTTGGCAGCGGCGACGATCAGACCGACTTCGGAACCGCTGGCGATCAGGATCAGTGCGGGTTTGCCGTTGGGCGCATCGCTCAGGATATAGGCGCCGTTGCGCAGGCCGTCAGCCGAGGCATAGTGGGTGCGGTCCAGGGTCGGCACGTTCTGGCGGGTCAGGGCCAACAGCACCGGGCGGCTGCGGGTCTCCACCGCGACGCGCCAGGCCACCGCGGTCTCGTTGGCGTCGCCGGGACGGATTAGGGTGAGGTTGGGGATGGCGCGCAGGCTGGCCAGTTGCTCGACCGGCTGGTGGGTGGGGCCATCCTCGCCCACGGCGATGCTGTCGTGGGTGAAGACGTGGATGACATGCAGCCCCATCAGCGCCGCCAGGCGGATGGCCGGGCGCATGTAGTCGGAAAAGATCAGGAAGGTCGAGCCGTACGGGATGAAACCGCCGTGCGCGGCCATGCCGTTGACGATGGCGCCCATGGCGTGTTCGCGCACGCCAAAGTGCAGGTTGCGGCCGGCATGACTCCAGCCGGCACTGTCGGAGCCTTCGGTATCTTGGCCGGGCGTGGTGGGCGGATTGAAATCGCCGTCATTCTTCAGTGCGGTATGGGTGGACGGATCCAGATCAGCCGAGCCGCCGCTGAGGGCCGGCAGTTTCGCCGCAAACGCGTTCATGATCTTGCCGCCGGCGACGCGCGTGGCCATGCCTTTGGCGTCCGCCGGAAATTCGGGAATGTCGGCATCCCACTGCGGCGGCAGTTCGCCGTCGATACTGCGTTGCAGGTCCCGCGCCAACTCGGGAAAGGCCCTGGCGTAAGCCTGCATGCGCTGGTTCCACGCCGTTTCGGCGGCGGCGCCGCGCTGTCCAGGCTGGCGAAAATGGGCCAGTGCTTCATCCGGCACCAGGAAGTCGAGGGTGATCGGCCAACCCAGGTTTTCCTTGCTCTTGCGCACGTTTTCCGTGCCCAGCGGCGAACCGTGCGCCTTGTAACTGTCCTGTTCCGGCGAGCCGTAGCCGATATGCGTGCGCACCAGGATCAGCGTGGGCCGCCGGGTTTCTGCGCGCGCCTGTTCCAGCGCTTGGTCGATGGCGGCCACGTCGTTGCCATCGGCAACCGTGATCGTATGCCAGTCATAGGCCCGGAACCGCGCCGCGCGGTCCTCGGAAAAAGTGATGTCGGTTCCGGCCGACAAGGTGACGTCGTTATCGTCGTACAGGCAGATCAGCTTGCCCAGTTGCAGGTGCCCGGCCAGCGACGCGGCCTCGGCGGCGATGCCTTCCATCAGGTCGCCGTCGCTGACGATGGCGTAGGTATGATGATTGACGACCTCATGGCCGTCGCGGTTGTAACGCGCCGCCAACTGCGCTTCGGCAATCGCCATGCCGACCACGTTGCCCAGCCCTTGCCCCAACGGCCCGGTAGTGACCTCGACGCCCGGCGTGTGTCCGAACTCGGGATGCCCCGGCGTTTTCGATCCCCACTGGCGGAATTGCTTGAGGTCGTCCAGCGACAGGTCGTAGCCGGTCAGATACAGCAGGCTGTACAGCAACGCCGAACCGTGCCCGGGCGACAACACGAAGCGATCACGATCGAACCAGCGCGGGTTGTGCGGATTGAAGCGCAGCCCGCGCGTCCACAGCGTGTAGGCCATCGGCGCCGCGCCCAGCGGCAGTCCAGGATGGCCGCTGTTGGCCTTCTGCACCATGTCGACCGACAGGAAACGGATGGTGTTGATGCATTGTTGATCGAGGGGTTCGGACATGGCGGATTCCTGGTGGGTGTGTATTCAGTGGCTGCTGTCGATCAACGTCATAGTTGTTCGGCGATGTGCTCGAGCAAGTCCCGCCACGATTTGACGAACGCCTTGGCGCCATCGTCCTGCAGTTGTTCGGCCACGGCATGCACGTCGATGCCGGCTTCGGCAAAGCGCGCCAGCAGGGCCTCGGCGGCGACGCCGTCTTCGGCCATCATACTCTCCAGCTTGCCATGATCGGCCAGCGCCAGAATGGTCTTGCCGGGGAGGGTATCGATGGTGTCCGGCGCGGCCAGCGCAGTGACATACAGCGTGTCGGAGGCCTCCGGGTCCTTGGTGCCGGTGCTGGCCCACAGCAGACGCTGCGGCATGGCGCCGGCAGCGGCCAACTTGCGCCAGCGCGGCGCGGCCAGCAACTCGCGGTAGGCACGATAGGTGCGTCCGGCGATGGCGATACCCAGCTTGTTGTGCAGTTCCTGCGGCACTTTCTTGCTGACCGCCACGTCCCAGCGGCTGATGAACACCGAAGCCACCGACGCCACCTTGGGGTCCAGCCCAGCCTCGAGACGGCGCTCGATGCCGCGCAGGTAGGCTTCGGCGGCCGCCAGATAGTGCTCGCGCGAAAACAGCAGCGTCACGTTGATCGGCACGCCGGCGAAGATCGATTCCTCGATGGCCGGAATGCCTTCGGGGGTGCCCGGAATCTTCACGAACAGGTTTTCGCACTGCGCCTGATGATGAATCCGTGCGGCCGCCTCGATGGTCGCTGCGGTATCGCCGGCCAGCAGGGGTGAGACTTCCATCGATACCCAACCGTCGACACCCTGGGTGGCATCGAATGCCGGCCGGAACAGTGCGGCGGCGCGGCGCAGATCTTCCAGCGCCAGTTCTATGAACAGTGCCTCGCCGGACTTGCCGGTTTTGGCTTTCTCGCGGATCGCCGAGTCATAGGCGTCGGTGCCGCTGATGGCCTTGTCGAAGATGGTCGGATTGGAGGTCAGACCGGTCAGCGAGTATTCCTTGATGTAGTGCGCCAGAGTGCCGTCGTCCAGGATGTCGCGGGTGATGTTGTCCAGCCACAGGCTCTGGCCGAGATCGTGCAATTGTTGGGTGGTTTTCATGAGTGCTCCTGAAGATAAATTCACGATTGGGAAGTGACTCCACCGCGCGTACCGGTTATATCGTGTAAGGGCCACGGGCCATGATCGCGCAAATCGCCGATAGGTTCGAGGCCCGGATCGGGCGATGGTTCGATCGTGGCGAGGTTCTGCTCCAGTCGTTCGCATGCCCTCCAGCATCGAAACCCATCGTAATCTAGACGGGAAACGGGAGATGATGCTAGTCTTGCGCTGTATACAAAGCTACATAGCGCAGTATGTCGACAAAGCAGACTATGAAGATCGGCGGCCGCCTGTGGTTTGCTGCGGCTGAGCCGGGTTCGATCGGCAGCGGCCGCATCGAACTGCTGCAGCACATCGCCCAGACCGGCTCGATCAGCCAGGCTGCACGGGCGATGGAGATGAGCTACAAGGCGGCCTGGGACGCGGTCGAGGCGATGAACAATCTGGCCGATCGCCCGTTGGTGGAGCGGAGTGCCGGCGGCCGCCACGGGGGCGGGACGCGGTTGACACCGCACGGGTTGCGCCTGATCGAGGTCTACCGGGCCGCGGAAGGCGAGTTTGCCGATTTTCTGCAGCGCTTGTCCGTCGGCATTACCGATTTCGAACACTTTTATCCACTGATGCGGAGGTTGGGCATGAAAACGAGTGCACGGAACGAGTTGGCGGGAAAGGTCAAGAGTGTCAGCACAGGCGCGGTTAATGCCGAAGTGGTCCTGGATATCGGCAGTGGGACCGAGCTGGTGGCGATCATCACCAATGAAAGCGTGGCGGCGCTGGGCCTGAAGCAAGGTGTCGCCGCCCATGCCCTGGTCAAGGCGTCGTGGGTGATCCTGACCGCCGCCGAGCCGGCAGCGAAAACCAGCGCTCGCAACCGTTTGTGCGGCACAGTGGTGCAGGTCGAAAAAGGTGCGGTCAACAGTGAAGTGGTGCTGGAGCTGCCCGGTGGCAAGCGCCTGACCGCGGTGATAACCAACGACAGCGTCAGTACGCTTGCGCTCAAAAAAGGCGTGCCGGCCTGCGCGTTGATCAAGGCTTCGCACGTGATCGTCGCGGTCGACGCCTGAAAATCAACAGAGAGGCTAACGATGAAACGTATTTTCTGGTGTGCGGCACTGCTGTTGTCGATGGTCGCGGGCACCGCTGCGGCCGATCAACCGGTGCTGCGCGTCGATTACGCCGGTTCGATGGGCGCGGTGATGGACAAGGGGCTGGGGCCGGCATTCGCCAAGGCGCATGGTGTGACCTATCAAGGGCACGGCCAAGGCTCGTATGGGTTGGCGCGGCTGATCGCGGCCAAACAGCTGCAGGCCGACGTGTTTGTCGTCATCACGCCGGGGCCGATCAAGATCGTGCAGCAGGCGGGTCTGCTCGGCGCCGCACAACCGGTGGCGAGCACGCAGATGGTCATCGCCTACAGTCCGAAAAGCCGTCGCGCCGCAGCGTTCAAGTCCGCCGCCGAAGGCAAGCTCAAGTGGTACACGGTGCTGGAGCAAGACGGTGTACTTTTCGGTCGCACCGACCCGTCGACCGACCCGCAGGGCCGCAATATCATACTGATGATGCAGTTGGCCGAGCGCTACTACCAGCAGCCCGATCTGGCGAAAACAATCCTCGGTCCGATCAAGAATCCCAAGCAGATTTTCTCGGAGCCGTCGCTGCTGTCGCGGCTCGAGGCCGGACAGATCGACGCCTCTTCCGGCTATCTCAGCGCCACCATCTCCCATCATCTGCCGTACATCAAGCTGCCGGATGAGATCAATTTGAGTAATCCGGCGATGGAACCGCGGTGGTACAGCAAGGCCGGTTTCGAGCTGACCAAGCCTGATGGCAAGCCTGAGCAGGCCAAAGTGCAGCCGTTGGTGTTTTACGCGGGGGTGCTCAAGAATGCCGAGAATCCGAAGGCGGCACAGGCCTTTGTCAGATTTCTGCGCAGTGATGCCGGCCAGAAACTGTTCGCAAAGTTTGGTTACAGCGCGCCGAAAGGCGATGCACTGACCCCGTGAAGCCGGACTGTGCTTGAATTCCAGGCGCGCCATCGCCGCCCTCGGCTTGCTGGCCACCGCACTGCTGGCGCTGCCGTTTGCCGGCCTGCTGTGGAGTACACCGTGGCTGACGCTGCACTACGCCGACGGCGACATCAAAGCGTTATGGGTGTCGATCGGCTATACCTTGATCGCGCTGCTGATTGTCGTGGCGCTGGGCACGCCGTTGGCGTGGTGGCTGGCACGGCACCGCTTCCGCGGCAAGTGGGCGGTCGACGCGCTGGTGCTGCTGCCGCTGCTGTCGCCACCGCTGGCGATGGGTTTGCTACTGGCGATCTCTTACGGACCGTACGGCTGGGTCGGTCATCCGTTGCGAGCCGCCGGCCTGATGCTGACCAACACACCCTCCGCCTTCGTGCTGGCGCAGGTCTATGCCTCGGCGCCGTATTACATCATCAGCGCACGCGCTGCGTTCGAGGGCGTGCCGCGCGAGCTGGAGCAGATCGGCTTGAGCCTCGGGCGTTCGCCGTGGCAGGTGTTCTGGCGCGTCACCGCGCCGCTGTCGGCACTGGGTCTGTCCGCCGGCATCGCACTGGCTTGGGTGCGGGCGCTGGGCGAATTCGGCGTGGTGCTGATCGTCGCCTATTTCCCGCAGGGCATCCCGGTCAAGCTGTGGGTCAATTTGCAGAATGTCGGGCTCGACGCGGTCTATCCGCTGTTGTGGACGTTCTTCGCCATCGCCCTGCCGCTGCCGCTGGTACTGGGCTTGGCCTCGCGCCGGCAGACGGTGTACTGATGCAGGTCTTATGCCGGATGCACTCGCCGTTGCAGCTGGATGCCGAGTTGCAGTTGGATGGTTTCACCGCGCTGCTGGGGACGTCCGGCTCGGGCAAGACCAGCTTGCTCAAAGCCATCGCTGGTCTGCTGCCGTCTGCCGGCCAGCCTTGGAACGGGCTGCCGCCGCAGCGGCGACCGGTCGGCTACCTGCCACAGGGCTATGCGCTGTTCCCGCACCTGATGGCCTGGCAGAATGTCGCGTTTGGTCTGAATGGTCCGCGCAGAGAGCGCCGCCATCGTGCGGTGCAACGTCTCCAGTGGTTGGGACTGGCCGCGCTGGCCGAGCGCTATCCGCGTCAGCTTTCCGGCGGTCAACAACAGCGGGTGGCGCTGGCGCGGGCCATGGCGCGTGAACCCGAACTGTTGCTGCTGGACGAGCCGACGTCGGCGCTGGATGCGGTCACCCGCGATGAGTTGCTGACCGAACTGATCGATCTGATTCGCGCTGCCGGCGTCCCCGCGCTGACGGCCACGCACGATCCTCACGCGGCGGCACTGGCCGATTCCGTGGCGTTGCTGCACGACGGCCGCATCATCCAGCAGGGCACGCCGGCCGAGGTGTTCACGCAACCGGTCAGTTTCGCCGCTGCGCGGCTGGCCGGCATCCGCAATCTGTACACGGCGCAAGTGCTGATGCGCGACGAGTGGGAAGTGACCTTGAGCTGCGGTGGATTGCAGTTCAAGGCAAAGGCGCCGGTCTGGCTCGGCACACAACTGCAGGTTGGTGTGGCGATCCGGGCTGAGGCGGTAGCGCTGGCAGGCGACCCACCCACAAACAGCTTTGATGCCGCTGTCGTTGCAGTGCGCTCAGAAGGTTTGCAACATCGCGTCACGCTGGAGGCCGGTGGCACCCGGATCGAAGCCCTGCTGTCTGCGTCGGCCGCGATGCCGTGTGTCGGCGACGTGCTGAACTGGACCGTTTCGCCAGCGCATGTGCATCTGCTGTCAGTGGATGACGCGGTGATTGACCGTGATGCTGCTCGGCTCGTCAGGCCACCAGCCATCTCAGCAACCTATGTAGCTGCGCACAGTTGAGTCGTCGCCCGTTTCCAGCGGGCGGCTTTTGTCTTACGTTATATAAATAAATATATAGGTATTACGGAAGGAGGGAGTTTGAAATGAAAAGTCATCGAGTCCGGGTACGCGGTTGGGTACTGCTGCTGGTCGTCACGTTGTTGGCAAGCGGCGTGGCGCAGGCAGACGAAAACATTGATCTGCTGGATGCGCTGCACAACAATCATGTCATCACCGACGCGCAATACGCGCAGCTCAAGAAAAAGGAGCAGTCGCCTTCAGTCGAGTCCAAGCCCGCGTCTGCACCCGCCACGGCATCTGCGCAACCGCAGTCATCCGAGACCAGCTCCGGCTGGCACCTGCCGCACATCGACGGTTACGGCCAGTTCGATATCCCGCTCAGCGTCGGCGATGCCGGCAAGCTCGGCAGCAGTACCGTTCTGCGCCGTTTCTACGTCCACATACACGACAAGATCGCGCCGGACTGGAGCTACACCACCACGTTCGGTTATTACAACGGAGCCACCTACTTTGCGTCCGGTGACATGACCTACAGCGGCCTCAAGCTGGGCGGGCGGCCGCTGGCGATCACCGGCGGCTATTTCAAGGAGCCGTTCAGCTTGTCCTACCTGACCTCGCCGGCAAACCTGCTGTTTCCGGAGCGGCCGTTGGTGGTCATGGCGCTGGTGCCGAACAAGAAGATCGGCGTGCAGCTGGCGACCCACGGCGCACGCTGGACCGTGGCGGGCGGCGTGTTCGGTGGAAAATACAACCAGACCGCGGATCCGGGTGTCGAGGGACGCTGGGGTGAAAGCCTGCGTGCGACGGTGACGCCCTGGCTGGGCCACGACTCGTTGTGGGAAGTGGGCGCCAGCTTCGCCTGGCGCGAAGCCGACAGCAATCACGTGGAGACGTTCGGCTACCAGCCGGAATCGCTGGTGGTCGGCACCAAGCTCGCCAACACAGCCGGCATCGCTCACGTTTCCTGGTTCTCTACCACCGGGGCCGAGACACTGGCGCAAGCTGGCCCGTTTGCGCTGCAGGCCGAATACCTGCTGACCCACGTTGGCCGCGAGGGCGCTGCGCAGCTGACGTTCCCGGGCTGGTATGCGCAGGCCAGTTGGTCCCTAACCGGAGAAAAACGCCACTTCAGTCCTTCCAAAGGCACGGTGGGCGGCCTGGTTCCGCAGCACACGATTTCCAGCGGTGGCTGGGGCGCCTGGGAACTGGCGGCGCGCTACAGCGCACTCGACCTGAACGATGCCGACGTGAGTGGTGGTTTCGAGCGCAATGTCAGTTTCGGCATCAACTGGTACCCGGAGAAGCCACTGAAATTCATGCTTGATGCCATCCGCGTGCTGCCCGTGCACGGTGGATCGAACCCTCAACAGTCCACCACCATCGTCATGATGCGCTTGCAAGCGGCGTATTGAGAATCCGCATGTGAAGGAACGTGCGGTGAAGTCCGCGATGGCCGGCTGGAGAAGATTCCAGCATCGTCATGCCGCGATGCAGTACGCGTATTGAAGGTGTCAACGGCAGGATGAAGAATGACCGGGTTTGGATGCAGCAGGCAGGACCTGATTCTTGGTCGCGACAGGCTGCTAGACTGGAATCAAACGCTCATCGCGAGGCCACCATGAACGCACCGGAACGCAGTTCATTGCCAGAAGGCTTTCATACCCACGAAGTCACCAACCAGCCGCCCGATTTATCGCCCTACGACGCTTGGGCCACCGATACACCGCTGCGTGAAGCGATCACCCGCGAAGGCGGTGGCTGGGCCGAAGCCGACATCGCCCGCTACGGCCCGCTGGTCGGCGGCGAGATGATGGATCTGGCCCGGCAGGCCAATGAGAACAAGCCGAAGTTCAAGCCGTTCGACCGTTACGGTCATCGCATCGACGAGGTCGAATTTCACCCGACCTATCACCGCATCATGGCGCTCGGCATCGAACACGGCGTGTCCGGCTATGCCTGGCGCAACGAGGACCGGCCGGGTGCCCACGTCGCGCGTATGGGCATCAGTTACCTGCACAATCAGGCCGATCAGGGCACCAGTTGTCCGCTGACTATGACCTATGCCTGCGTGCCCGCGCTGCGCCATCAGCCTGAGTTGGCGCAAGCCTGGCTGCCGCGCATCAATGCCACGGACTACGACGGCCGCTCGATGCCGGCCTGGGACAAAGCCGGCAACACCATCGGCATGGGCATGACCGAGAAGCAGGGCGGCTCGGACGTGCGCGCCAACACGACCCGTGCCACGCCAATGACTGCGGCGGGTTCAGGCCAGATCTACCGTATCGTTGGCCACAAGTGGTTTTACTCGGCGCCGATGTGCGATGCACATCTGGTACTGGCGTATTCGCCGGGCGGCATCAGTTGCTTTTGGATGCCGCGCTGGACGCCGGACGGCAGACGCAACGAAGTCCGCATCCAGCGTCTCAAGGACAAGCTGGGCGACTGGTCCAACGTCAGCGCGGAAGTCGAGTTCCAGAATGCGTTGGCGTGGATGGTGGGCGAGGAAGGCCGTGGTGTGGCGACCATCCTGGAGATGGTGGCGCTGACGCTGCGGGCCAGCGTCCTGCTGCGTGCGTGCGGGCAATCGTCAGGTTGCGGATACGTTCTGCGAATCGCGGTTAGGTCAGGCGCATGGTCAGGCTTTTGGTACCTTGCTTGCGCACGCGCCGATGGACGCGCTGATCGAGCGCGGGTTCCCGGCAGGTTGAAGCGCCCATGATCCGCGAAATTCTGAAGATGGGTGACCCGCGCCTGCTGCGTGTTGCGCTGTCGGTGACGAAAGTCCCGTCGCCGGAGCTGGACACGTTGATCGCGGACATGTTCGACACCATGCACTCGGCCGGCGGTGTCGGTCTGGCGGCGCCGCAGATCGGTGTCGACCAGCAGCTGGTGATTTTCGGGTTTGAAAGCAGCGAGCGCTATCCCGACGCGCTGCCGGTACCGCGCACGGTTCTGGTCAATCCATGGATCGAACCGCTGTCGCAGGACATGGAAGAAGGTTGGGAAGGTTGTCTGTCGGTGCCCGGCATGCGCGGTGTGGTGCCGCGCCATGCGCGTATCCGCTATGGCGGAATGACGCCACAGGGTGAGACGGTCGATCGTGAGGCCGACGGCTTCCACGCCCGCGTGGTGCAGCACGAATGCGACCACCTGGTCGGCATGCTCTACCCGATGCGCATCACAGATTTCAGTCGTTTCGGGTTCACCGAAGTGCTGTTCCCCGACCTCGAGGATGTGCCTGAAGACTGAGCGCGCGTCCAACTCTGATAACCACAGATTTCACAGATTACACGGAAGGTAAAAGCAAGAAATCGGTGTAATCGGTGCAATCTGTGGTTGATGTTTTAGAGCTTGCGACGACGGTTGAGTTACCGTTGCTGCTTACGCGCCTCGTGGACCTTCAGGTGGCAGTAGGCCGTGCGCAGCAGCGGTGTGTCCATCTTCCTTGCGGATGCGTGCCGCTCGCCGGGGCCGCAGCAGGAAGCTGACGTTTCGACCCGACTGCGCCGACGCCGAGTACCAGGATCCGCATTTCGTCCGTCCTCTGAAAGGTTCCCCTTGCCCGCAGTCGCTGTTGATCGAGTATGGGTAACCGTATCGGCTTGGAGTTCCGCAAACTGGTTTCGTGCCGGCCGCTGTGTCAGATGCAGGCCGGCTATTCCACCTGCACATCGGGAATGCGCGTGAAAGCGATGCGCAGGGGGCGCGATCCTTGGCGCGATGCGCACCGCCGAAATGCAGAGTGTTCTTGCCGAATTTTAGGTTGATCTGGTCGATGGTCTGCAGCAGAGGCGGGTTGGGCCGGTCGGCCTCGAACAGCGGCAACGTCTGGTGTCCGGTCTCGATCAGATCGAACAGCACCACGCCTACCATCAGCGGTTTGAGCCCTCTCACCTGCGGCCGCCGCGTCCACAGCGTCTGCAGGTAATGGGTGAAGGTCAGGCTGTCGTCGCTGGCGTTGAAGCGGCCGGCGGTTTTCCAGCGGCGCTTGCCGATGTAGCGGATGAAGATGCCGATGCCGGCGGCGCTGAGTTCGAGCCGACGCAGGCGCATGCCGGCTTTCTGTAACATGCGGTGAATCACCGCAGCGGCGCCGGCGTCGCTGCGCAAGTCCGGCGGCAACACATGCGAATGGCCGAGGCTGCGCCGCTCGGCAGGCGCGCGCCAGATCGACAGACCGCGCAAATTGGCCCACATCCGCTCGCCGCCGATGCCGCCCCACACTTTGCGCAGTTCCAGCCGGCTGGCGGTGTAGAGTTGTTCGACCGTGTCGATGCCGGCCGCCCGCAGGCGCCGTTCCATGTTGCGGCCGATGCCGCATAGATCGCCCAGTTCCAGCCCGAACAATGCCTGTGGCAGATCCTCGGGTTTCAGCAGCACCAGCCCGTCGGGTTTCTGCATATCGGTGGCGGTCTTGGCCAGATAGGCGTTGGACGCGATGCCGACTGAGCAGGTCATGCACTCGCCGACGGCGTCGAGGATACCGCGCTTGATGCGCCAGCCCAGCGTTGCAGCAGTGTCCCAGGTCTTGTATCCGGCCGGCAATTCGCAGATGAACTCGTCGATCGACGGCACCGTTTGGATCGGCGCCAGTGCATCCACAGCCGTTTTGATGCGCTCGTGATAGTCGACATAGAGTGCCGGCCGCGCCTCGACCAGCACAATGTCCGGGCACCGTTGTTTTGCCTCCGCCACCGGGGTGCTGGTGTTCACACCGAACGCTTTTGCCGGGTAGCTGGCGGCGATGCAACAACTGGTCTCGCTCATCACAGGCACCACGCCGACGGGACGTCCGCGCAATTCCGGTCGTGTCTGCTGTTCAACGCTGGCGAAGAAGGCGTTGAGATCCAGCGCCAGTACCGGCGCCGGAGAAATTGCTGCCTTGGCCATGATCTGTACCCGTATCCCTGCCTGCGGGTGAGAATACTTATATAAGTAGTATCAGTCCATCGTTGGATGGCGATCCCTGCCGTGGGCATTCGTTCGCTGCTGTATTACTGTGATGTAATTCAGCCATCGCCGGGTCATTGATCTGATCCGTCTGGATGATCGATCAAATTGCAGCAAGCACCTGATTGCGTATTCCGACGAAATCGGCCGCCGAATCCGATCTAAACTGGCCGGGTAATCCGAGCCAAATCGGCCGCCCCGCAGGGGCTGCTAGTGGCGGTCGCCGCCACCAGCATGGCGGCGACCTTCAACGCGCCATTGGCGTCGATTCTGCTGGCGGCTGAATTGCTGTTGCTAGAACTGAAGCCGCGCAGTCTGATCCCGGTGTCGGGGGTGGTGCTGGGCGTCACCAACCCGGAGGCCGCCACCGGCGTTCCGGCCGTGCTCTCGCACCGCCTCAACGCCGTCGCCAGTTTCCAGGTGCCGACGATACTTGGCGCCCTGTTGGGCGATCCCGGCCTT
>Ga0307373_10006441_pt1 | contig 18685 bp, 9 predicted proteins | sample OX2MG_FD_202534 | JGI IMG/M metagenome (GOLD analysis project Ga0307373, IMG submission 202534) | Soil microbial communities from Risofladan, Vaasa, Finland - OX-2 | ecosystem: Environmental > Terrestrial > Soil > Coastal area > Acid sulfate soil | place: Finland: Risofladan, Vaasa | collected...
CGTCTAAGGGCGAGCCGTATCTTTCTCGCGGCCAGGCGGTGTTGGCGGAGCTCAGGCAGAAGTTCCCGAGCCATGAAATTGGCGAGGGCTTCAAATTCGACCTGAAGGGTATTGTCGCCTGGCGCTATACTTCGCTGCCGCATGACGAAGCCACCTTGCGGCAGCTCGAAAAGGAGTGTCGCAAGCAATTGGCTGTCGCCGAAGCCGAAGCGAGCAAATACCCGGGCGCTCCCAAGTACCAGGTAGAAGTTTCAGCCTGGTTGTGGCGGTTAGGCAACGTACTGGCGGCCCTGGATGAGCGCGATGAACTGCTCCAGGTACGCCTGAGAACTCTCGGCATCCGCGAGAAGCTGGCGAACCAGCATCCAGATTCACCCGAATATCAGCGCGCTGTGGCTTGGGGCCACAACGACGTTGGTCAGTTGCTGTATGAAGCACAGCGTCCCGACGAAGCGCTCGGCCATCTCCGCACGGCAATCAAGCTCGCCGGCGAGCTCGCCGACAAGTACCCAGAGCATTTACGACCGCTGCAACACCTGACGGAGATGATTCGCTTCTGTGCTGCTCCGCAGCTCCGAGATCCTCCGCGAGTGCTGGAGTTGTCGCAGCGTATGAGAGCGAAGGTTGGGGATTCGGTTCTGGAGGATTTGGCGGTGGCGCAGATCGATGCCGGACAATATCGCGAGGCCCTCGAGTCTTGTGAAATGTTCAGCCGCGCCGTCGGCCAAACCGCCCTGGTGGCTTATGTGAAGGCGGTCGCTTACTGGCATTTAGGAAGGCAAGCTGAGGCGCGGGAGTTGGCACGGCACGCCATTCTGGAGCTTGGGACACAAACGAATCAGTACTGGTACGCCCCTGAGTGCCGTCGGAGGAGCCTTGAAATGGCCAAGTTGATGGGCCTGGAAAGCGAGGAGCTGAAAATTGGCAAAGCGTCAGTGCCAGAGGCGCTAGCGCGATACTCCAGGGCCATCGAGTTCGCGCCCCAGGATGCCGCGCGCTGGATACAGCGCGGCCAGACGTACAGAAACCTCGGTGATTACGAGAAAGCCCTCGCCGACTTCTCCAAGGCCATCGAGCTGGAGCCAAACAACGCGTCGCCGTGGCGGGAGCGGGGGTGGACCTATAGAGAATCCGGCCAGTACGACAAGGCCTTCGCGGACTCGAACAAGGCCATCGAGCTGGACCCGAAACATCTTCCGGCATGGATCAACCGCGCCGCGGCTCACAGGGCGCTCAAGCAGTACGACGAAGCCCTCGCCGACGGCGCTAAGGCCATCGAGCTGGAGCCAAACAACACGTGGCCGTGGCAAGATCGATCGTGGACTTACAATGAACTTGGCGAGCACGACAAAGCCCTCGCTGATTTGACCAAAGCCATCGAGCTGGACCCGCAGCAAATCAGTGCCTTCACGGTCCGGGCGGGCACCTATGTCGCACTCGGCCAGCACGACAAGGCCATCGTCGACTACTCCAAGGCCATCGCGCTGCAGCCGGACAACGCCTCGACATGGCAGTCGCGCTCGTCGGGCTTTTGGGAAGCCGGCCAGCATGAGAGCGCGCTGGCGGATGCGACTAAGGCGGTCGAGATTCTTCGCGCGCGAACCTTGAGTGATCGTAGTTCAAGCCGCGATTACTGGGATCTGGGCGCCGATCTCGAATGGCTGGCGCGTCTGCTGAACGCACGGGGTCGAAGCCAGGAGGCGGAACGTAGCTATCGGGACGCCAACGCCATTTGGCAAAAACTGACGTCCGACTCCGACAGTGAAGACCACCGCTTCCACTTGGGGGTCAACTACGATTTGCTGGGCGGGTTTTTGAGGCAGCACGGGCGATCTGACGAAGCCGTCGAATCGTATCGGGCGGCACGGGCGATATGGGAAAAACTGGTGGAGGAATTCAACCATGAAGACCGGCGGGCCCACCTTGCGTTTACCAACGAAGCGCTGGGCGATCTGGCCGACGCAGCCGGCCGCGTCGATGAGGCGGCTGCGGCGTATCGCGAGGCCGCCGGAGTATGGGAGAAGCTGGCCACCGATTTTTCACAACAGTCGCAGTATCCAAGTCATCATTGCAATCGGCTCAACGCCCTGGCCAACCTTTACGTCAAGCACGGTCGCCTGGCAGAAGCCGACCAAACATTGACGAAAGCCGTTGAGAGATGGCCCGAACACGCCGCGGCCTGGAGGAACCACGCTGATCTGTTGGTCCGCCTGGCCTTGTGGACTGAAGCGGCTGAAGCTTACGCACAAATCTACGAACTCGAAGAGCCCGCCGATCCGATGGGATTCTTTTTGCAAGCGCTCCTGCGTCGCTACGCGGATGACGAAGCCGGCTACGAGAAGACCTGTCGCCGTATGGTGCAGCGGTTTGAAGGCGTAAGCGACGGAGAAACCGCACATCTCATTGGCGCCGTACTGGAGATGGACCCGGAGCCGGCCATCGACCCAGCGCTCATGGTGAGCTCTCTCGAGCGCGCCGTGGCCGACAACTCATTGCCCTGGCGCGTGGCGCGGCTGGGGCTGGCTTATTACCGAGTCGGTCGATACCAGCAGGCTGTTTCGGCATTCGAGAAGTCGCTCGCCATCCGCCGCGATTGGGCACCCGCATGGGTGAATTCATGTCTGGCGATGGCCCGGCACCGGTTGGGAAACGCCGACCAGGCACGTTCCGCGCTTAACGAGGCGCGAGACGCCATCGACTCACGTTTGGATAACATGCTCCACCACGACGTCGGTTTCTTGCCGCAGGTCTGGTGGGACATCGTCCAGTCGGACTTTCTGTATCGCGAGGCACGGATGCTCATCGAAGGTTCGCCGCCGCGCGACGATCCACGCTCGCTCGTCCTGCGTGGCCGCGCGCTGGAGGCCATCGGCCGCACGGACGAAGCGCGCGCCGCATTCGCCCCGGCGTTCGCGCTGTCGCCCGACGATCTGATGATTCGCATCCAGGCGCTGCCCAACGTCAACCGTGCCGATAGATACGCGCAGGCGCTCGCTGATCTGCGGGCGTTCTTGAAAGAGCATCCGCAGCAGCCATTGGCGGCCCGGCTGGCGCTGGCGCAACGCGACTTACAGTGGGGCGGCCCTCGGGCCAGCGCGGGCCAATTTCAGGCTGCCGCGGACGCGTTTGCCGAAGCCGCTGCGGGCTTCGAAGCGGTGATTGCCGCGCTCGCCGCGAACGCCGACTCGGCGACCGCGAGCGTGCCGGCCACCGCCAAGGACATCGCTTGGTATCGGCATGAGCTGGGTTACGTGCTCACATACGAGGGCGAGGCGTTGCGCAAGCTTGGTCGACTGCCCGAAGCAGAAGCGGCGCTCACTCGCGGCCTTCAAGTGCATGAGTCATTAGCGAACGATGCTGAAGCGCCCGCGGATTCAAAAGTGCGGCTGGCCTGGACCAAGACCGAGCTGGCCATGGTCTTCCAAGCGCGTGGCTTGCCCCGCGAGGCGGAGCAAAAATACCTGGAGGTCATCGCGCTTTTCGAAGGACAGGACAAGGCCGCTTATTCGCTCGGCGGCGGTTACGAAGCCTTGGCCCAGCTTTGCGAGGCGGAAGGCCGGACTGCGGAAGCAATGGAGGCCCAGCGCAAAGCGATTGCCGCATGGGAACAACTCGCCGGCGAAACGCACGAGCCGCAGTACCGCTTCCGCCAGGCCTGGGCCAACGAGCGCCTGGCCGCTCTGCTCGTGCGCGCCAAGGAAAGTGCGGCGGCACAGGAAGCATATAACAAGGCCGTTGATGTCTTGGAGGCGTTCGTGCGCGAACAACCGGATCACGCCAACCATTACTTTAACTGCGGCCTCCTGCGCTCGGCGTTCGCAAGCGAGCTATCCACGGCAAGCAACTGCGATTCCGCCCAAAAGGAATTCCATGAAGCCATCGCCGCCTATACCAAGGTCATCGAACTGGCGCCCAATAACGCCCTGGCGCAGAACAATCTCGCCTGGTTGTACGCCACTTGCCCGGAAACCGAGCTGCGTGATCCAGCAAAGGCGGTCGCCCTGGCCAAGAGAGCCGTGGAGTTGCGGCCGACGGACGGAACAGGTTGGAACACGTTGGGAGCGGCCCAATACCGTGCGGGCGACTGGCAGGCGGCGGTCGATTCGCTGACCAAGTCGATGGAACTTCGCTCGGGCGGCGACGCCGAGGACTGGTATTTCCTGGCGATGTCCCACTGCCGCCTGGGCAACGTTGACGATGCCCGCAAATGGCACCAGCAGGCGGTCGAGTGGGTGGAGAAAAACGGGCCACTGCTGGCGGGCAACCGACAAGTGGCGGACGAGCTGCGCCGCTTCCGTGCCGAGGCCAGGGAATTGCTGGGTGGCGAAACCAGCATGAATCCGTAACGCGTGGCACCGAGGCGCGGGCGCGGCGGGGTGCAAAACGAATTAGGGGCGGCGTGGGACCAGCCTGGCCTGCGCAAACGACGGTCGTGTGGCATTGGGAGCGTTATGCCGGTTTTGTTCCGGCACGACGGGCCTTGCTCGGCTGGACACGGGACAGGACTTGTCGCCGATGCCGCGTTTGCCACCAGCTTTAGCTGGTGGTTAGCGAGACTCAAAACCTATTCTTCCTCAGCCGGCTTTAGCCGGCTTGGCGTTGCCTTCAGGCCTTATGGCTGAAGCCGAGCCAAGCCGGCTAAAGCCGGCTGAAAAACTAACTCACTTGGGCCTGGAACCACCAGCTAAAGCTGGTGGCAAGCGCGGCGGACATTGGAGTCGCGCCGCGGAACAAAAACTGCCCAAACGACAATCCTCAATTTCGACTCAAACGTCCCTCGTTTGCCCAGCGCAGGCCCAGCTCTCGGATTTTTTCGCATTTTTCGCGCGCAGCACGCCTCCCTTTTTCGCACTGTATTACGGGGCCAAAGCAAACGGACCAATTTCCGAAAGGAGACCTACCATGTCGCTGTTTTCTTGGCTGCGAAACCGGTCCTCGAATTCCCCCGCCCCGCACCGGTCACCGCGCCGGCCTTCAACACGTTGCTTCCGCCCGCGGCTGGAGACGCTTGAAAGCCGGGCCATGTTGTCGGCCTACACGGCGGCCACCGCCGCCGACCTGATCGCCGACATCAACGCCGCCAACAAGGCCGGGGGAGCGAACAGCATTACGCTGACCGCGCCGACCAGCTCGCCCTACGTCTTGACGGCGGTGAACAACAGCACGGACGGCCCCACGGGAACGCCTGAGATTTCCGGCGGCACAAGAAAAGTGCCAGCGGACAACCTGACCATCGTCGGCAACGGCGACACCATCGAACGCGGCACCAACGCGCCTTTCCGCCTGTTCGACGTCGCCACTGGTGGCTCGCTGACCCTGGAGAACCTGACGCTGGCAAACGGCGTGGCTTACGGCGCGGGGTCGGCCGCCCAGGGCGGAGCCGTGCGCAACCAGGGCACTCTGCTTCTCAGCCAGGTAACGGTCGGTGGCAACGAAGCCTTGGGCGTGTTCTATCAGAGCAAGAAAAGCAGTTCCTCAGGTGACGCGGCCGGCGGCGGCATCTGGTCCAGCGGGGCCCTCACGGTCGAAAATCAAAGCGTTATCCATTCCAACACCGTCAGCGGGGCGGGCAATGGCAACGCCTACGGCGGCGGCATCTGCTCCAGCGGCGCGCTCACCGTCGAGAACCAAAGCGTCATCCAGTTGAACTCCGTCATCGGCGCGGGCACTGGCAGCGGCTACGGCGGCGGCATCGCCATCGTCGGCGGCACCGCCGACATCGACAGCACCACCATCGGCTCCTTCCCGTCGCCGGCGGAGACGTACGGAGGGAACTCGGCCCTTGGCGGCTACCAGAACGACGGCATCTATGCTCCGAACGGCCCGGGAGCCGGCTACGGCGGCGGCATCTACGTGGGTGCCGGCACCGTCACACTTACCAACGACGTCATCGAGGGCAACTCGGCCGGGTCGTACATCGACATGTTGTTCGAAGGTTTCGATGACCTGGGTTACGGGGGCGGAATCTACATCGCCAGCGTGGCCACGGTCTACCTCGACACCAACACCCTAATCCGCGGGAACACCGGTTTGGCGCCTAGCGCAACAACCGACATCTACGGGCAAGTCACGCTCCTGGCGTAAGCGGAGCGAAAGCGAGTTAACCACGCCAGAATTTGATGGCATTTTTCGCGCGCAGCACGCCCCCAGTTTTCGCACTGTAATACGGGGCCAAAGCAAACGGACCAATTTCCAATAGGAGACCTACCATGTCGCTGTTTTCTTGGCTGCGAGCCCGGTTATCGAATTCCCCCACCCCACACCGGTCGCCGCGCCGGCCCGCAACACGCCGTTTCCGTCCGCGGCTGGAAGCGCTGGAAGGCCGGGCCATGCTCAGCACGCTCACGGTGCTCAACAATGCTGACAGCGGACATGGCTCGCTGCGGGCCGAAATCGCCGCCGCGCAAAGCGGCGATACCATCGTCTTCGCCCCCAGCCTCAATGGCCAGACCATCGCGCTTTCCGGCGGCGAGTTAAGCATTACCAAGGGCCTGAACATTGAGGGGCCGGGCGCGGGCGAGCTGACGATCAGCGGCATCGCCAGCGTCGGCGGCATTAACTACCTCTCGCGCGTGTTCGAGGTCAATGCCAGCCAGTCGGTCTCGATCAGCGGACTATCCATCGTCGACGGGCGTGGCGGGCCAAACGGCGGCGCCATTTTGAACCACTCGACGCTCACCCTCAGCAATTGCGAAATCGAAAATAGCACGGCCGAATACGGCGGCGCCATCGACAACGCGTCAACCGGCACGCTGACCATCAGCGGTTGCGGCATCTACAACAACCATGCCCTCGATCTCGGCGGTGGCATCCGGAACCTTGGCACGATGACCGTCAGCGGCAGCAACGTGGGCTACAACTACGCGAACGCCGATGGCGGTGGCATCGACAACCAGGGCCGGCTGAACGTAAGCACCAGTACCTTGTCGCAAAACTCCACCTACGGTGACGGCGGCGGCATTTACAGTTGGGTCGGAAGTGCCGGCGTCACGCTCACCGGCTGCACCCTCAGCAACAACAGGGCAACCGTGGGCCAAAGCGATCCCTGGGGCGGAACCGTTTACGGCGGCGGCGCGCTGTACGTCTCTAATTACACCACGGCCACGCTGACCAACTGCACGCTCGCCAGCAATACGGCCACGGACGGTTACGGCGGCGGGATCGACGTCGTCGCAAACGGTAGGGCTACGTTGCTCAACTGCACGCTCGCGCTTAATTCGGCCGGCCACGGCGGCGGCATCGCGAGTAACGCCGCGTTTACCTTGGGCCTCACCAACACGATTGTTGCGGAGAATCTCGCAACGACTCACATCGGCCCGGACATCTATGGCGCCGTCACCACGGCCGATCACAACCTGGTGGGCAACGGCGCCGGAGAAACCGGCATCGTCAACGGCGTGAACGGCGACATCGTGGGCGTCAATCCCATGCTTGGCCCGTTGGCCAACAACGGCGGCCCGACCGAGACGATGGCCCTGCTGGTCGGTAGCCCGGCGATCGGCCAGGCTGACAACGCCGCCGCCCCCGCCACGGACCAGCGCGGCGTGACACGCCAGGATGTGCCCGGCGAGGCCACGGACATCGGAGCGTTTGAGTTTTGATCGCGTACCTCGTGTTTCTCGCACTGTATACTGAGGACGGTGTAAAAGGCGTAAGGCGAAAGGCGTCAGACGTTAGGTAAATGCCCCCGACGCCTGATGCCTAACGCCTAACGCCTAAAAAAAGCCATGAACACCTGGAACCCGCGAGCGAACGAAATCTTCCTACACGCGCTCGAACTCGGCTCGAGCGAAGAGCGCCGGCGCTGTCTCGATGCTGCCTGCGCCGGAGACGATCTCTTGCGCGCCGAGGTCGAGGCACTGCTGGCGGCCGCGAATCAGGCCGGCAGTTTCCTCGAGTCGCCGGCCGTCGCACCCGCCCTGGTCGCTACCGTCGAACGGCCGATCGCGGAGCGGCCGGGCACCATGATCGGGCCGTACAAGCTGCTGGAGCAGATCGGCGAAGGCGGCTTTGGCATTGTCTTCATGGCGGAGCAACAGCAGCCGGTGCGGCGCAAAGTGGCCCTCAAAGTGCTCAAGCCGGGCATGGACACCCGGCAAGTCGTTGCCCGTTTCGAAGCGGAGCGGCAGGCCCTGGCCCTGATGGACCACCCCAATATCGCCAAGGTGCTTGATGCCGGCCAGACGGCGAACGCCCGGCCCTATTTTGTCATGGACCTCGTCAAGGGCATCCCCATCACCGAATACTGCGACCAGAACCTCGTCGCACCGCAAGAACGGCTGGAGCTGTTCGCGCAGGTATGTCGAGCGATCCAGCACGCCCATCAGAAGGGCATCATTCACCGTGACATCAAGCCCTCCAACGTGCTGGTCACACTGCACGACGGCGCGGCGCTGGTGAAAGTGATCGACTTCGGTGTGGCCAAGGCGCTGGGGCAGCAGTTGACCGACAAGACGCTATGCACCGGTTTCGCCCAGATCATCGGCACGCCGCTCTACATGTCGCCGGAGCAGGCGGCCTTGAGCAATGTCGACGTCGACACGCGCAGCGACATCTACTCGCTGGGCGTGCTTTTATACGAGCTCTTAACCGGGACGACGCCGTTCGACAAAGAAAGACTGAAGTCGGCGGCGTTTGACGAGATCCGGCGGATCATCCGTGAAGACGAACCTCCCAGGCCAAGCACGCGACTCAGCGATCTCGGCAGGTCCGCAATACCGAATGGCAAGTCTCCGGCGAGCCAAAAAGGGTCAAACACCAGCCTGGCCTCCATCGCCGCCCTGCGCAAGACGGAGCCGCGCAAGTTGAGTCAACTCGTACGTGGCGAGCTCGATTGGATCGTGATGAAGTGCCTGGAGAAAGACCGCAACCGGCGTTACGAGACAGCCAACGGCCTAGCCCTCGACGTCGAGCGCTACCTGCGCGACGAGCCGGTGCTGGCATGCCCGCCTTCGGCCGCGTACCGGCTGCGGAAGTTCGTGCGCCGCAATCGATCGCCCTTGGCGGTGGCGGGCCTGGTCCTCTTCTTCATGGCGCTCGTCGGCAGTGGGGGTGGGTGGCTGCTCGGCGAGCGGGCGGCCCAGGAGAAGAAAGTCGCCGGCGACCGTCTCAAACGGGAGGCCGCACTCGATAAGCAAGTGGACCTGGCAATGGAAGAAGCTGAGGGCCTTAGGGCACAGGGGAAATGGCCCGAGGCCCTCGCCGCGGTCGAACGCGGCGACCAGTTGCTGGCGTCCGCCGGCCGCGCCGAGCGCCCCGCCCGGCTGCTCGGTCTTCACAAGGAGCTGAAATTTGCCCGGCGTCTGGAAGTCATTCACCAAGGGGCACAACGGCAACAAACGTCCGCGCCAGCCGCGCGCGGCGCCGAGGAAATTGTGGGGGATCCTGGGCCGCGCCTTTCCGCCGAGCAGGAATTCTTCTTTGGTCGAGACCAGGACCGTCAGTTCGCCAGTGAATTCCTGGACTTCGGCATCGACATCGACGCCCTGTCGCCCGCGGAGGCGGCCGCGCGCATCAGCCGCACCGGTATCGGCCCGGCGATCGTCCACGCTCTCGACGAATGGGCGGCGATGCGAAAGCGCAGCCGCGGCGACGATGACCCGGGCTGGAAGAAGCTGCTCGAGGTATCGCGGCAGACCGACGCGGACGACTGGCGAAACCACTGCCGGGAGGCGCTAAGAAAACGCGATCGCCAAAGCCTGGAGAGGCTGGCGCAAGCGATTCCCATTCAGGAGGCCCCACCGGCAACCGTGTATTTACTAGGGCTCACCTTGTTGGATCTTGGGTCGGTGGAGAAGGCCGCTGAGGTGCTGCGCGCGGGGCAACGCCGCCATCCTGACGATTTCTGGCTCAACGACGCACTCGGCCATCTCAGCGCGGCTTATCTGCGGCCGCCACGCTACGATGACGCTCTGCGTTACTACGCCGCCGCGCTGGCTGTCCGCCCCAGGAGTGCGCCAGCGCACCGCAGCTTGGCCAACGCGCTATTCGAAAAAGGCGCCAGCGACGAGGCGATCGCACAATATACCCAGGCCATCGAGGTTGACCCGAACGACCCTGAGAACTGGCGTCGACGAGGTTGGCAATGGCATTCATTGGGTCAGTTCGAGAAGGCGGTTGCCGATCTGGACAAGGCCATCGAGCTTAACCCCCGGTTAGCCAGCGCCTGGAATGACCGGGGCATCACGTACAAAAAGCTACGCCAATACGACAAGGCGCTTGCCGATCTCAACAAGTCCATCGAGCTTATGCCCCACGCCTATGTCCACCACTACAATCGGGGCTGGTTGTATGACGCCTTCGTGTCGAACGGCCCGGACCAATACGACAAGGCCATTGCCGACTTCTCCAAAGCCATCGAGCTCTACCCGGATTATGTGCATGCCTTCAGGGCGCGGGGGGGGTGCTACGCGAAACAGGGCCGTTGGAAGAAGGCCCGTGCCGACTTCGAAAAAGTCGCCGAACTGCAGCCGGACGATGCGGAAGCCTGGTGCGACGATGCTTGCCTGCTCGTGCTCCAAGGCGACAACGACGGTTACCGCGAGCTGTGTCGCCAGGCGCTGGCGCGTTTTTCCGCGTCCGCCAACCCAAACACGCTCTATTTACTCGCCCACACTTGTCACCTGGCCCCCAGCGCGGTCTCCGACCCTGGCGAGCCGGTGAAGCTGGCGGAAACGGCGGTGCGGAACCAGCCGAATGTGGGCTGGCGCCGCCATACGCTCGGGATGGCCCACTATCGCGCCGGAGAGCTCGAGCAGGCGGTACAGACATTCCAGGACTCGATGGACGCGGATCCCAACTGGTGCCACGTACTGGATTGGCTTCCGCTGGCAATGGCCCAGTTCCGCCTCGAAAATCCCGAAGAAGCGCGGCAATGGCTGGCCAAGGCTGAGGAGTTGATCGACCAGACACCACGGAACCCGGACGGGACCTTTTCCATTGGGTTTTCGGTCACCGACCATCTGGAATGCCAGCTCCTGTGGCGGGAGGCGGAGGCATTGCTCGGGATTGCGGACAAGAAAGTAATCAAATGGCCCGAACCTGGGCCAGATTGATCGCTTGCCCGATCGTCACGGGCATCTCAGAATTCTTTCGGGCGATGAGCCTGTTTTGGCAAGGCAAGCCGGGCGAGGCCCGCAAGCCCGCGATCGCCGCCGAAGCAAGCATGAAGCCGCTTCCGAAGGACGAGCAGAATCCGTTTGCCAATGGTGCCTACTACGACGACCTGATCCTTTGGCTGGCCTACAAGAAAGCGAAAGCCATGATTCAGTTCGACGCGACGACCACCCCGGCAACACCCGACGGGTGATGACTGCCTCGGCTACACGGAGGCTTTCACCTGTGCCGCAAACCTCTGCAATGGCGCCGACAAATTGCCTTTCCCCCAGATCAGATAAATCGGTACCGGGATGTCCAAGTCGGCAATTGGCAGCAATTTGACCCCGCGGGGGCATTGCCATCGTGTGGGCTCACTGACAAATGCGACCCCGAGCCTGCATTGCACCAGGCTGAGGCCAGTGGCATGATCGACGGCGTGTTGAACGATGCGCGGCGTACTCAAACCGCCCCGAACGCATGCCTGCATGATGCGCTCGTAGAAGAGGGGTCCATGGCAACTGTCAAGAAACCGCCCGCACGGGCGAGCCCTTGACAATTTCTACGCCTGTCGATATTATCCTCTACGCTAGTCGATATTCCGTAAAGGAACCTCGCTTGCCGCGCGGGTGCGCGAAGCAGCAATCGTCCGCCGTCGGAAGGTGCCATGCCCGAAGAACGATTACCCGATGCCGAGCTGGAAGTGATGGCTTGTTTGTGGCAGTTGCAGGAAGCGACCGCGCGTCAGCTCCGCGAAGCCATGATGGGCTACCGACCCATGGCACACACCTCGATGGTGACCCTGTTGGGACGACTCGAAACCAAGGGCATGGTGAAGCGAGCCAAAGGACCCTTCGGCAAGGCATTCATTTTTGCGCCGCTGCGCCGGCCGGGCAAGACCCACCGCCGCGTCATCGGCGACGTCCTTCAACGCATCTTCGGGGGAAATAAACCGGCACTCGTCGCCTCCCTCTTTGAGACCAAGCCACCAACCCCCGCCGAATTGGCGGAGCTGCAGCAACTACTCGACCGACTTCGACGAAAGAACGATCCCAGGGAGTGACTACCGTGGAACTGCTCGTACCGAAGCTCAATAGCGCGGCGGTGATATGGTTCTCGTTCGTAGGGCATGCCGCCTGGCAGGCTTCCCTGCTCGCGGCGCTGCTCCTTGCCGTTGTCGCACTGGGGCGGCGCTGGCCGTCTCCGTTGCGCTACTGGCTGTTGGTGCTGGCCTTGGCCAAGTTCGCTTTGCCGCCGGTGCTGTCGATGCCCACGGGTCTGTTCAGCCACGTGGGACCCGCGGTTCGGGCCGCGCCGAGCGCGGCAGACCTTCCCGCGCTCTCGCCGGCCAATCCGGCCATTACCGATTCTCCCACGCCGCCGCGGGGCATTCCCGCGATGCCGGCTCCGAGTGATTCCTCTGCGGAACAGGCGGGCCCTGTGGCGCAGTCTCATTCCTTCTCGCGGGTTTTGGACGCCAAGGCCTGGTTGATGCTCCTGCACGCCGTGGGCGCAACTCTCGTTTCCTTTTGGATCGTGTGGAGCCTGCTCGCCATGCGTCGCGCGCTTCGCCGTGCCACCGAATTGCCCGACGGCGAGCTGCGGCGACAATTCGTCGGATTGTCCAAGCGGCTCGGCCTGCGGCAACCGCCACGTCTCTTGTTGTCGCGTGAGCCTTGCGGGCCGGCCGCCTTCGGTGTGCTGCGTCCTGTGGTGCTCTTGCCAAACGCCATGGCCTCGCTCGAGGCTTCGGCGCTAGACGCCATTCTGGCGCATGAGTTGGCCCATCACCGCCGTCGCGACCCGTGGATCAACTGGGTCCAGCTCGCGCTGACGGCGGTCTGGTGGTTCAATCCCCTGCTCTGGGTCCTGAATCGCCAGATCCGCAAAGTGCGCGAAGACTGCTGCGACGATCTCCTGCTGACGCGGCATCTCACGACCGGTCCGGCCTACTGCGACACACTGCTCAGCGCCGCCTCCAGGCTCACGCAGCGGGCGACCACCGGAGTCTCGCTGGGGTTCGGTGATAGCCTCCATCCCCTAGGCCGCCGCTTGCAACGAATCATGGATCAGACTTTGCGAAGGGCGCCGCGACTTTCGCTCTCGGGGATTCTTGTCCTGGCCCTATTGGCAACCGTGGTTTTGCCTGGGTTGCGCCGATCGGATGGCGATGAGTCGGTGCCGCCTGCCGAAGCCAATGACGCGGAACCCGCCCCGATTTCGGAGTGGCCCAAAGGTGCCACGGTGGCGGGCCGCGTGCTCGACCACCGCGGCGCCCCCGTCGCCAACGCCGAGGTTCTGTTGCTCGGCACGGAACGTGTCATCGTCGACGCCGACCGGCGGAACTGGTTCGTGCCGGACAGGCAAAGCCCGAGCCCGCCGTCAACGCGGACGGACAACGACGGCGCCTTCACCATCACGCGAAAGCAGGGAACCGCCGATCGTCTGGGTGTGATTGCCGACAATCCGCTGTTCTGGGTCGTTTCCCGCAAAAGCCTGGCGCAAGGCGACAACGTCGAGCTCAAGCTGCCGGCGGCGGGCAGTCTGGCCATTCATTGCGATTTGCCGGGCAAACCGCCCAAGCTGCCGGTGATGATCGAGCTGAAGACATTCGATGGTGCGAGTTGGAACACCGACTCACTGCGATTTCACATGTCGACGTTCTCCCTGGACAATCCGGGCGAAAGGTTATTCGAGCACCTTCCGCCAGGACAATACTCGGTGCAACGCTTCCAGGAGACGAAGACCGGCCCCAACTCGGTACTGTTGACCGACGCCGACCGACAGTTGGTCGAGATCGAATCCGAAAAACGGGCGAACATCCGGTTTGAACGAAAGACGGGCCGACCACTTTCGGGCCATGTGCGCGGTCTGGAAAACGTCCACTTGCGATACGCGTATCTGACAATCCGTGGCCCCGGCCCGGAAGAGGTTTTAGGAAACGATGGGAAACTCGGCCGGATGTATATCGCGTTCGACGTGATCCCGATCGCCTCGGATGGAATCCCGGTCGCCTCGGATGGACGTTTCACGACTGACCCGATCCCTCCGGGTAAATACTCGGCCAGCCTTTTCGCGGTGCTCGCATCGACACCGCAATTGTCGTCTCAACCGTCGGATTACTCCGGGAACGTATCGTTTACCATGCCGGAGCAAGGCGATCCGCCAACAGTCGAGCTTATCGCGAAAGCGAATGGCCCACGCGACCTGTCCAAAGTGACCGACCCTCGCGTGCGCGTCGTCGATGAGGACGGCAAGGTGCCGACGATTCAGCACGTCCCCGCTCAAGCCCAGCCCGACGCAAATCAATCGCAAACACCAGCTCCGAAGTAGGCTGCTGTCGCAAAGGAGCCGGACAGCCCGGCAGCAAGTGAATCGCGAGTCTCCACGCATCCCGTCACGATCATGGGAATCGCTCGCAACGAAAAGGGAGAGCCGATAGCGCAGGCCAAGGTCTATCTACTTTCGACGCTTCAAGGAGACTCCCGCCGCGTCGCGGAAACGACGACCGACGTGAACGGCCAATATTCGTTTCGTGAGACGCCGCTTCCGGTCGCCCGTCCTGAGCGGAATGCCGGGGGAACCGTTCACGGCGCGTTTGAAATCCTTGGCGTTGCCGAAGGCTACGCCTTTGCTTGGCGTCCCCGAAAAGTGTTTACCGTGGCACCACGGCCGGGACGCGACTATTACGAACCAGAAGTTGATTCACCGCATAGATTCTGGCTGAATGATCCGATCGAGCTTGACCTGGAGTTTTTGGCAGCCGCGAGCATCAGGGGCCGCATCGTGGACGAGCAGGGTCAGCCCGTTGTGGGGGTGAAGGTTGACCTGCGGCTGTGCGAGCGCATTCACGACGGGATTGCACAGGGAATTCTGTCGTCGGATAAGATCTATGACTTGACAGCGCTGAATCAACCGGAAGATGTTCCGGCCGCCGTGAAAATCCGCAAGACCGATTCCGAGGGGAGGTTCGAGTTCAACGGGCTGCCTCCTGAGTGTCTGTTCTGGTTTGAAGTCAGGCATCCAGACTACGCCAGAATGTTCGTGTGGGCGGCGACGACGTCTGATCAACTTCCCAAGTTAGGTGGGCGTATCCCAATCCTGACGGGCGAGTTGCAACTGACCTTCCAGGCCGTTCAGGATGCGAAAGTGCGCGTCATCTTTGGCGATACGGGAGAGCCGGCCCCTGGTATTTATGTGGGCGCCAATCGCGTCGGAGCCAGCGCCAGCCGAACTTCAAATGAGCAAGGAGAAGTCACCTTACGATTGCCGCAGGGGGACTACACCGTGGAACTCCTCCCCGCCACCGGGACACCGTATCTCGTCACGAATCCCGACGAAAAGCTGACGGTCGGGGCCGAGCCTGCAAGCAAACCAGCCGTGTTCAAGCTGCGGCGGGCGTGCGTCCTGGATGTCACGATTGTCGATGCCGATACCGGTTTGCCTATCCCGGACGTCGATTTGTGGATCGATGGTCGCCAGAATCCGGACGAAATCGGTACTGACGTGAGTCACAGCGATTTCTATTTCCGATCATGGCATCTGCCGGTGGCCGACGTGGAGCGCCCCGTCAGCGACAAGGATGGGAAACTGCGGGCACTCGTGGAACCGGGCCTGCGCCGACTCGGAGCCATCTACAACAAGCGCCCTGCCGGTTACACGTCTGACCACTGGGGCCAATTGCTCGACTGTGAGGCAGGTACGACCCTGAAGGTCGAATTCAAGCTGCACAAGGCCGCAGGCCAGAGGCCAGGGCAATAGCTCAGTGCGATGGCAGCCTGCGGCCAGGTGCCGGCCCGCGCGGCTGCAAGTACGCTAGCTAGCAGCGCCAGCGCCTTACAGGCGAAACAAGCAAAATTGGACGACTTGCGCGCCGTTTTTGGACGACTTATTGGACGACTTGCGCCGACGAATTCGGCATGGAGACGAAGGATGTTGTGTTCGCAAGTTAGGCATTGGGAAAGGTTTGCGTCTCACGCGGCAGACCCCCCTATTAGTAGATGGACGACTTGGACGACTTGGACACCGTTATTCGAGATTTTTTAGGCTTGCGGCGGAGGTCGGGAAGGATGAAGGATGAAGGCGGACGGATGAGGGGTGAAGCGAAAGCACCGTGGGAAACGGGGGAGCTTGCCTTGAGAACTGGAGACCGGTATTATTACAAATGGGGTGTACGATATGCCTGCGCGAGTGTTTGGCCGGTTAACGGTCCAGGCGGCGCGTTTGAATCTCGCCGGTCGCGAAGCTGGCCAATTCGGCGGAAAGCTTCGCGCGCGCTCGCCGACGGAAACACAGAAACGCTAATCGGCGCTAATCTTCGCTGATGGAACCCGCTTTCCGATTAGTGTGGATTTGCGTTGATAAGTGTTCCGAACTCCGAGGTAAGGTGCTCATCTCGCGGGCAAGGTGCTCAACTCGCGGTGTTCTCAGCTTGCAGAACTCCCATTCGGCGGAAAGCATCGCGGGCGCTCGCCGAGGCGGCAATGGACGTGCATTGTTTTCGCGCACTGGCTGCTAAGATACTGGGCACATGGGGTGCGAGAACCGACGCATCCGGCAATGCCACGCCTGAATAGAATATCCAAAATATTCGATATAAAACACTTTTTCAGTCTATGTAATTATCCGAGAAATCAACCGTTCAAGACGACGCTCTCGGTCGCCGAAGCGTGCTCAAAAAACGGGCAGACTTCTGCGGGCGACAGACAAGAGGAGGCAACGGAGGTCACAGGGGACAGGTTAGAGTTTACAAGAGGCCGAGCAGTCGTCGACAGGAAGATTACCGACAGAAAAACTTTTCTGTGAGTAATGTTTCTGTCAACAACCAAGATTGCTGCGGCCTGGCGACCCCGTATGGGGAGTGACGACGGCCACTTGACGAAAGCGCGCGGACGCAACGGACGTCGCGAAAGCGAATTCGAAGCCCACCGAAACTCCCAAACTACCCAAATTCATCGCAATGCGGACAGTCGCGGACAGTCGCGGACAGTTGTGAAGACCCATACTGTCCGCATCTAGAATAGTCGCAAGACGTTTGGCAGTAATCACTTGCCGTCGGCGTGTAGCCGGTGCGGACAGTGCGGACAGTTGTGTCCCCCCATATTCTGAATCCTAAAGCCTCCCTGTGGTGCTGCCGTTGCGGGGAAGCGGGCAATTGGCGCGCCACTCGCGTCTAGGGTATGCTTGCAAGTCCTGGCTGGAGGAGTCGTGGGGGAAGTGATTCGGGATGGAAGCGTTTCGGCTCTACACGCCATTCTGGCTGCTGCTCGTGCCGCTAATCCTCAGCATGGCGTGGTGGCGGCTCCAACGCCGGCGGCGGCCAGCCGCCGTTTTCTCCAGCGTGGCGGAATTCAAGCTGCTTCCCGTGACCATCGCTCAACGCGCCCGGCGTTTGCTGCCATATGCCTACGGACTTGGTTTGTGCCTGGTGATCGCGGCTTTGGCGCGGCCGCAGTCGGGCAAGTCGGAAACGCGAGTGTCCGGCTTGGGGATCGCCATTGAAATCGTGCTCGACGTCTCCGGGTCGATGGAAGCGCTCGACTTTCAATGGGAAGGACGCGACGTGAACCGGCTCGAAGCCGTAAAACACGTGATCGACGATTTCGTGCTGGGCTCGCCTAAACGCGGCTTGCCCGGCCGCTCCGACGACCTGATCGGCTTGATCGCGTTTGGCGGATTTGCCGACAGCAAGTGCCCGCTGACCTTGGATCATGGCGCGCTGGTCGACATCGTCGAGGGGTTGGAAGTGCCCAAGCCCGTCCGCGACGGTCGGGGGCGGGTGATCAATGCCGAATCGCTGCAAGAGGAGTTGTCCACCGCCATTGGCGATGGAGTGGCGCTGGCGGTCGACCGGCTGCGCGGCGCCCGGGCGAAGAGCAAGGTGATCGTACTCTTGACCGACGGCGACAGCAACGCCGGTGCCGTCGACCCGCGCGAAGCCGCCAGGATCGCGCACGAATCGGGATTGAAGCTCTATACGGTCGGCATCGGATCAAGCGGAGTCGTCCCTTTTCCACAGGAAGACGAGTTCGGCAATCGCGTGCTCGTGCCCGCCGAGTTCCGTATCGACGAAGAGCTGCTCCGCGACATGGCACAGACGGCCGGCGGCAAGTATTTTCACGCCTCCGATTCGGAGGGACTGGCACAGGTCTACGCGCAGATCGACCAGTTGGAAAAAACCCAGGTCGAGGAGACGAAGTTCTCGGAATATACGGAACTATTCTCGTGGTTCGCCGGGCCGGGCCTGGCCCTGGTGCTCGTGGTTGGCATTTTGATGGAGACCCGATTCAGATCACTACCATAAGGCGTGCCCGCCTCGCTCGACCGCACCAAACAAAACTGAAGTAATGACACAAGCAGCGCGATTGGAGGGCTCCGAAAGTGGTGGCTGGCTGCAGAGCGTAAGCGATGCCCCGGCTGGATTACGACCGGGGCATCGCTTAGGCTCTGCCCCAGCCACCGTGATTGGTCGGGGTTCAGGGTTCGGGGGCTGCGGAACGCCACGGAGGCAATCCTGTTCGGCACAAGTTTTGCGACGCAACGGCCCCGGAATTTAATCGCCGATCGCGATCAAATCGAGTGAATTCGGCAC
>Ga0307373_10006442_pt1 | contig 18683 bp, 14 predicted proteins | sample OX2MG_FD_202534 | JGI IMG/M metagenome (GOLD analysis project Ga0307373, IMG submission 202534) | Soil microbial communities from Risofladan, Vaasa, Finland - OX-2 | ecosystem: Environmental > Terrestrial > Soil > Coastal area > Acid sulfate soil | place: Finland: Risofladan, Vaasa | collected...
ACTGATCCAGTTGAGCAATCGGGGAGATTTGATAATAGCTTTCCCCCACCATGTATTGCGCGCGCGCGGCGAACGGTGAACTCGGATAATTTCTTCGAACAGCACGGAAATCGACAGCCGAGCCGGCATACGTTTCCTGATTATACCGCGACATCGCTTCGAGATACGTGGCCTCCGCAGCCATCGGGGAAGCCGGCGCTTGAATACGAACTTCCTCGAAAATCCGAATGGCTTCGGGCCAATCCTGCTTCGCATAGGCGGCTTTGGCTTCGGTAAAAAGCTGCTCAGCGGGGCCTTGCGGCGTCGGCTTCGTCATTTCGTCCGTGCTCGAGCCACAGCCCCACAGCACGATGGAAAAAACGGTGGCGACCAGAAAAAAACGGCGTTGAATCACTAAGAATTAATTACGAATGGGCTGTTAACTGCGAATGAGAAAAAAGAGTGCAACGATTACTGCGGCGCCAACCACTACTAACGCCGGTTCCAGCGTGCTCGACCAAAAGGATCTCGTGGCGGGCTGTTCCAAGCTTACGTAGCGGTCTTGGTTTGTTTCGAGCAGCATTCGGTCCCGCGCCAGCAATACCACATCGAAGGTACGGGAAATCGACCGAGGCTGCGCCACCGGATCGCCGGGGCGAACCAATGCTCCCTGCACATTGACGAACATCCGCGCACTCGCTGAACCCTCGCCTCGCACCGTCGCGGAAAGATTCTCGATATAAAAGACTGGCACGGATAGCCCGCCCGACTCCGGCATCAGCTTTAGCAGCGGCTGCAAACTGCTATCGCTATTCCAGAGAAAGGAAGTGCTGGCAATCGACGGTCTCATCTCGCTAAGCGACTCAACGAGCAAGCTGTCAACATGACTTACCTGACATCGCGCCGCGATTGGAATCATCACGAATAAAAGCAGAAACAAACTACCCCGGAGTAACCCGGGGTAGGTCGAGAACTTCCGTCCTGAAAATCCTTCCAATCCTGTAAATCCTGGTTCTGGGTTTAGCCGTAAATGCCACGAAGCCTGAGCGTCCGCGCAACCTTATCGATCGCGAGGATATACGAGGCCAGCCGTAGCGGTACTTTGTGCTTGAGCGAAGTCTCATAAACGCGGTCGAATGCACCGTTCATCGCCTCTTCGAGCCGTTCGTTGACGACTTCGAGCGTCCAGTGATAGCCCATCCGGTTTTGCACCCATTCGAAATAGCTCACCGTCACGCCGCCGGCATTCGCAAGAATATCGGGCACGACGAGCACGCCCTTCGATTCGAGGATCGGATCGGCGCCGGCCGTCGTTGGGCCGTTCGCCCCTTCGACGATCAGCTTTGCCTGAATATTATGCGCGTTCCGCTTCGTGATGCGGTCTTCGCGCGCGGCGGGAACCAGCACGTCGCAATCGAGTGTCAGCAGTTCCTCGTTCGTGATCTTCTCGCCGCCTTTCCACCCTTCGAGAAGGTGGTCGTGCGTTTCGGAATATTGGATTGCATCTTCCACATCGATTCCGTTATCGTTATGATAAGCGCCGCTGATGTCCGAAATGCCAATGATCTTCGCGCCCTCTTTTGCGAGGAGTTCCGCGGAAATCGAGCCGACATTTCCGAAGCCCTCGACGGCGACGGTCGCATTCTGCGGCTTGATGCCGAGTTTATCCAGCGCGCGGAGCGCCGAATGCATTACGCCGCGGCCCGTCGCTTCTCGCCTTCCCTTGCTGCCGCCCAGAATGAGAGGCTTGCCGGTAACTACTCCGGGTTCCGTGCGCTTCTTATGCATCGACCACGTATCGAGAATCCACGCCATGATCTGCTCGTTCGTGTTCACGTCCGGAGCGGGAATATCGCGGTCCGGGCCAAACACATCGAGCATGTTCGCCGTGTAGCGCCGCGTAATTTTTTCGATTTGCTGCATCGTCAGGTGACGCGGATCGCAGCGGACGCCGCCCTTCGCGCCGCCAAACGGAATATCGACCACCGCGCACTTCCACGTCATCCATGCGGCGAGCGCCTTGACTTCATCTAAGTTCACATCGGGCGCGTAACGAATCCCGCCCTTGCTGGGGCCGAGAATATCGTTATGAATCACGCGAAATCCCTCGAAGACCTGCACCGAGCCATCATCCATTTGGATTGGGATGGAAACGATAACCGATTTCACAGGGGTCTTCAAGTACTGATAAATTCCCGGTTCGAGCGCGAGAATCTCGGCAGCGCGGTCGAACCGCTGCATCATCGATTCCAGCGGATTATCCCGGTCGAGAATAGGAGCCGGCTCTTTGTAGATCGAAGGAGTGATGGTCGGAGAGGCAGGGGTCGGAGAGGCACCGGTCGTCGGAGGAGCAGCGACGGCGCCATTTTTGGGGAGGTCTTTTGTAATTGTAGCCATTCGTGTGTGTGATTATGTCTGAGGACCGAAGCACGCGGATGATCGCTCTATAGATGATCGGTCACCCGCTTCGCGATGGTTGAAAAACGCCACCCGAAGTGCCACGGATTTATTTACCGCGCCCTCTAACAATCGCAGGGCAACTTTCTTTCCAGCCTTTTTCGGAGTAGTAAAAGATTCTTTCGGCCCATAATTCGATGCCGCGAAGAACCTGCAGCCCGGAGCGGAGCGGAGGGAGCACCGGGCGCGCATTTTTTCTGGTAAAAATACCGGTTCCCTATTTCCCCCAATATTTTACATTGGCCTTTGAGTCGGGTTTTTTAGCACCTTCTGAAAACTATTTTTAAAATCAACGCGCATTTGTGCTTCATTAACTATTGCTTTTCTGAGCCAAATTCGCCATTTTCAAAAATGTGGTAACTTTTTGTGTCACTTTTTTGTGGGGTGGTTCAAAAAAAACAAGAAAACGGGTGCTTATCGAAATTAAGCCGGTTTCGTCATATCTATGTTCATGCTTTAAATGGCAGGAAGGTACGGCACAATCCGCGTAGGTCGGCGCTTCCAGCCCGACCAAGTGGCGGCGGCATGATGTATCCGCAGATAATTGAAAGGGCCGTAGGCCCGGCCCGTTTGTAGAAATGGCAGAGGATAAAAAACATAAGCTCCGGTAGGAGCGACCATGGGCCAAGAGAGTGCCTATCATTTAAGCTGCAAATATACGAACAAAATGGCTGCTCCTTGTCAAACCGTGTGTGGAAACCCACGGCTACAAGGATTACAGTATTTAAAATTGACCGGCCTCGAAGAAATTTTTCTCCACGGGGGGATCGTTAGGGGGCCGCATGATCGCCGGTTCCTCTCCTTTTTATAATCGTATTTGCGTGTTTGCACTCGCATTCGTGGCCGTTCTCGCCGCGCGGGTGATCGCTCATCCGCTTCGGATGATCGCACATCCACTTTGCTCGCCAACCGATTCCACCAGGGTTGTTTCCTCTACGCTGGATTCCACCAGGGTTGTTTCCTCTACGCTGGATTCCACCAGGGTTGTTTCCTCTACGCTGGATTCCACCCGGAATCCGCTCCATCTCGCTATTCCCACGGATTCGACGCTCGACACCAGCGAGTTCATTCCGTGGTCGCAATACCGCTGGGCCGATCACCAGATGTACACGATCACCGGCGAGCCGCCGCGCCGCTATACGAAGATACAGCCCATCCCGGCTTACACCTATCTGGGAACCTACTTCGGCATTCTCGTCGCGCTGCATTATTATCAGGAAAAAACGTTCTGGCGGGCCACGCAATCCTTTCGAATTCGTGATAATTTCGATGAATCGCTGGGCGCGAATTATGGCGGACATTTCGCGGGCGGCTATTTCGTCTCCTATGTTTCGGAGCAGTCGCTGATTGCTTCAGGCGTCAGTTATAAACTTGCTCCGATTTATGGGGCCATCGCCGGATTAGCCTATCAGACGTATGTTGAAGTCCTCGATGGCTATGGCACCGATTTTTCACTTTCACCCTTCGAAGTGTATTCCCAGACGCTGGGATGCGTCTATTTCGCGGCGTCGCAATATTGCCGAATACTGCAGGACCTTTCGCCGAAATTCAACTATTACCCTTCGACCTGGTTTGGCGGTGTGCCGAAAGCCGGTTCCCAAACGCCGATCGACGATTATAGCGCATGGAACTTCTGGCTCAGCGCGAATATCAAGGACCTGACCGGCTGGGGATTCTGGCCAACATGGCTCAATATCGCGGGCGGCTACGGCGCGAGAAATCTTGGCGATCCCGGCGAAACGCGAGTCATTACGCTGGCGCTCGATTATGATCTGGTGAAAATCCTTCCCGATGGCTCGCCCGGATGGAACTGGTTTCGGCAAACACTCGACTTCTTCAAGTTCCCGGCGCCCGGCCTCGAATGGCGCGTGACCCGCGGCGGCAAAAGCACGGGCGTGTTTTTCTACCTTGCGTATCCATTTGTAAAATTTTAATTTTTATGATTAAGCCCAACCTGTCATTCCGAGCGGAGTTCGTCCGACCGAAGGGAGGACGAACGGAGTCGAGGAATCTCGTGTGATTTGGCAGTCCGGTGAACGGCTGGAGATTCTTCGACTCCGCAATTCTCCTTTCGGTCGAATTGCTCCGCTCAGAATGACAAATTAACTTAATCAGAGGTACTTAATCAGATAGTTTTTAACGATGAAATCATTACTCGCATTCGCCCTGCTCGCTACAATATCAAGTCCATCGTTCGCCCAGCACGAAGAAAATATTTCCTTCGGCGTTGGCCTCAGCTATTCCCCCTTCGCCGTTCCCGGAGACGATCACGGGCATTTCGGTACGCCTGGCATGACAAACTTTTTCGTTCCCATGCAATTCGGCCCGTATATTCGCTTCGAACCGGAGCTTGGATTATTTTTCAAGAACTATCAGGAGCAAGTTCCCGATTCCTCCGGCGCTTCCAGCACGTTCCTGCGCACCAGCGATCAGCAGATCGTTCGAGCGGGATTTGGGATCTTTTATACCAAGCAGCCGGACAAGGATTTTCAATATGGCCTCGGCGCTCGTATCGGAATTATCTCCTCCGAATATGAAATGCATCAGGCGAGGACCGGCGTACTGGATAGCAATATCCATTATGGGGTTTTCTATCTCGGCGGCGCGTTCAGCGTGGAGTATTTCGTCTCGAAGCACTTCAGCTTTGGCGGAGAGCTGCAATTCCTTCACTATGGCTTTGGCGCGCCGCTCGTGACGGTCGGCAGCAATGAACTGAGCGGCTACCTCTCACCCGATTCGCCGCAGCAAAGCGTGTGGAGCACCAGTGAAGTGCTTTCGGCAAGATTCTGGTTCTGAAATAATTCGAGGCGTATCCTATATTATCAGCTTCCGAATGAGGAACGCCTTCACGAGTTGCGTGAGCGCAACGTAGGCGAGCAACGTCGCTCCGATCCATCCCCAGAATGCAGAAGGAAGCGGCACGAAACCGAGGAGCGATCCAATGGGTGAAAATGGTAGCCATGCCCCTACCACCATGATCGCCGCCGATGTCAGGATAAGCGGCAAACTCGCCCGGCTCTGGAGAAACGGAATTTTATTCGTTCGGATCACGTGGATGATGAGGGTCTGCGTCAGCAGTGACTCGACGAACCATCCGGTTTGAAACAGCGCGGCGGCATAGGTAGAATCGGGTCCGGTCACATGAGCGAATCGAGCCATCAACTCCGGAGGTGGCAGGAGATGCAGATTGGAACATTTGAAAAAGAACCACATCAGCGCGTAGGTCGTGTAATCGAAAACGGAACTGGCCGGCCCGATAAATAAAATGAAGCGCGAAATTTCCTTGATCGACCACGGCCGCGGACGCGCAATTTGTTCCGGGTCCACCGTGTCCGTTGGGATTGGCACTTGCGAAAAATCATAGAGGAGATTATTGGTGAGAATCTGAATCGGCATCATTGGCAGGAACGGAAGCCACAGGCTCGCGCCCAGCACGCTGAACATGTTGCCGAAGTTAGAACTTGCGCCCATCCGAACGTACTTCAGGATGTTCGCGAACACACGGCGTCCTTCGAGCACGCCTTCTTCGAGCACCATCAAGCTTTTCTCCAAAAGAATCGCATCCGCCGCCTCCTTCGCAATATCCACGGCCGTATCGACCGATATTCCTACGTCCGCCGCACGGAGCGCAGGCGAATCGTTGATGCCATCGCCCATGAAGCCGACGACATGGTTCCGGCTTTGAAGCGCCAGAATGATTCGCTGCTTATGCGCCGGAGAAAGCCGAACAAACAGCGTGGTTTCCTCCGCTGCGTTTGCCAACTCCACATCGTTCATCGCTTCGACCTTCCCGCCGGTAAGTACGTGATCGAGTGGAAGCCCAACTTCCTTGCATATTTTACGAGAGACGAGTTCGTTATCGCCCGTTAGAATTTTTACCGTAACACCGTGGCTCTGAAGCGCCGTAATTGCTTCGGCCGAAGTTTCTTTCGGCGGGTCGAGAAACGCGACGTAGCCTTTTAAGATGAGATTCCGCTCGTCCTCCTTGCTATAAACCGGTTTCGGATCGGAATTTTTATACGCGATTGCGAGCACGCGGAATCCATCGGCCGAAAGCTTATCGTATTCTTCCTTGAGATCTTCCAAAATGACGGGTTCGAGCGGATAGAGTTGGCCGCCGATCTCGTATTGCGTGCATACAGGAAAAACGGATTCGGGCGAGCCTTTACAGATCAGGCGGTGATTCTTTTCCGGAGTTGCTACAATCACGGACATCATCTTCCGCTGAAAATCGAAAGGGATTTCGTCAGCTTTCGCATAATCCGCTATCCTGATGTCGGCATGTTGCTCGTGATACTTGAGAATTGCATTATCCAGCACATTTCGAAGGCCGGTCTGAAAATAACTGTTCAGAACAGCAAGTTCGAGCACACTATCGTTATCCTCGCCGGCCACGTCGAGGTGATATTCAAGCACCACTCGGTCCATCGTAAGCGTTCCGGTCTTATCGGTACACAGCACATCCATCGCGCCCAAATTCTGGATGGAATTCAGCCGCTTGACAATCACTTTTTTCTTCGACATCAGCATCGCCCCCTTCGAGAGGCAGACGCTCACAATCATCGGCAGCATCTCCGGCGTAAGGCCGACGGCGACGGCAAGCGCAAACAAAAACGCCTCCGCCCAATCGTGCTTGCTGATGCCATTGATGAGAAAAACCAGCGGCACCATGACCGCCATATAACGGATCATGAGCCAGGTGAAGCGCGAAACCCCCTTGTCGAACGCCGTGGGCGGTGGAGCGCTGGTGACGGCGCTTGCCATACCACCGAGATAGGTATGAAGCCCGGTTTCGACCGCGACCGCAACCGCCGAGCCACTCTCGACGCTCGTTCCCAAATAACAAATATTCTTTAGTTCCAGCGGCTGGACTCCACTCGATGGTTCGATGACATCGAATTTTTCGACCGGGAAGGATTCCCCGGTCAGGCTGGCCTGATCGAGAAATAGATCTTTGCAGGAAATAATGCGCAGATCGGCGGGGATCATGTCGCCAGCCGCAAGTTGCACGATGTCGCCCGGCACCATCTCTTCGAGCGGAATTTCGACCGGTTTGCCGTCACGAAGGACCGTCGCCGTAACGCGGATCATCGCTCGGAGTTTGGCGGCCGCCGAGTCCGCGCGCGATTCCTGGATAAAACGGAGCGAAACCCCGAGCACGATCATGAGCGACATGAGCGTGCCGCTAATAAGGTCCGAAGCGGTCGTCGCTGTCGCGAAGGTAAATCCGGCGAGTATCGCGAGCAGGATTACGAGGGGATTGACCAGCGCCTTTAGAAAAAGCTTCAGCTTCACAAACCGCTGATCGTGTGAGACGACATTCGGCCCGTATTCGTCGATACGCGCCTCGGCCGCTTCCTGCGTCAAGCCATTCAGGCTTGCTCCAAGCGTCGCAAGCGTTACATCGATCGTTTCGGACGCCGAGGTAATTACTTTTTGAGAAACCTCGATCCGAGCGGTCGAGCGCTTGAAACTCGAGAAGATTTCTCGAGGATGGATTGGTATTCTAATGAGGGTCATGCGGCCCGTCTCCTGTGATTGAAGGACAACTGCACGGTGAGGATGCAGCGCACAGGAGATAAACCGAAGCTTACTTTAGCGAAGCCGTAAGCGCGCGGCCCATCCACTGGCGAGGAGCTACCTCAAGTGCGAAGTCATCCCGGATCGGGACGCAAGGTGTAATTCCCTCGCGCCCCGCGCCTATGTGACTGTCTCGTTTATTACTGTCGCCGTCCATATTAATGGTTAGACTGTTGTTATGATAAGTTCTCTTTCGAGAACGCCGCGTGGAATTTCAAGATGGAATTGAATTTCTCCTGAACTTCCGGCAACGGGCGCAAAACGGCCCGGCGTTGCGCTTGCGTTCCGAAGAACCTTGAAATCGAATATTATTTTTTATGTAAAAAACATTTTTTTCCGTTTGGCGGATAAGAAGACCTGGCCATAACTATCTTCCGCACCGAGATTTCCCCAGCCGTTTCGACGCCCCGGAACTTTGGCTTCTCCGCTTCGGTTCGCCGAAGTTAGTTTTCGCCAAGTATAGTTGATTTCCGCCTTTCGTCATATTGCCCACGGAGGAAGCACCCGCGATTTGCGAGGGTTCTCGCGCGCTGCCGCCCATCTGGCGCGAATGGGGGCGCTTTTCACCATCCTCGTCTTCTTTGCCGATGCGATCAATGTAAATATTCTCTACGCGGCGATCATCGGCAACTTCCAATTTCAGGATAACCCATATATTCTCGATTCGGCGACCGATGCGACGAGCGTCGTTCCAAATGTGGTCCGGCCCCACATCAATTATTTTGAAGTGTGCAAGTTTGCCGGCGGCGCGACCGCGATCACGGCGATTCCAACGTTTCACGGGAACACGATCATCGAGGACGAAGACAGTCCGACTATCCTCGATGGCTGCTCCTCCACCGCTACCCTCACCTACGACATCAGGTCGTATGCTCCCACCGAGGAATCCGCGCTGCCCGCCAGCGTGCCCTCCCCGACGCTCGACCGAACGATTACGTTCGGCCGCCTGCAGATTTAGCCCTCTCATCCAACCACCTCGGATGATCGCTCATCCACTCATCCTTGAAAAGGATGGGGAAAAGGTTGGCGGTGAAGTTCTAAGCTTCACCGAAGCATCCATTATTACCTAATCAACCCGGCGACGCCGTGGATTGGGCTTTCCCAATCTCCACGCTTCGTCCGTACCGGTGTTGGGAACGTTTCGAAGGGCCGCCTTCAGAGCGGACCCTCCGCCACCATACATGCTTATGAGAAATCGGCAATGCAATATTTATTTCGTTCTCGAACACTGCCCATTGCAGCGTTCGCCCTTGGGGCGCTCCTATGCACCCATACGGCGCGCGCGCAAACTCCGGGCGATACCCTTCTGCTGAGGCTTCCTGCGGCTCGGCAAATTGCGTTCGAACGCAGCACCGCGCTTTTCGCGGACCGCTACCGGCTTCATGCCGCCGAAGCGGATACGATCGGCGCGCACCTCTATCCGAATCCCCAGCTTTCGGTCAATGCCACGAGCGTGGACCTACTGCATGGGCCACCAGATTATTCGGGCGCCTCTACATCGTACCGGCTCGACCAACCTATCCTCATCGCCGGCCAAATGAGCAATCGTATTCTTACCGCGCGGGAATCGACCGAAGCCGCTCGAAGAACCTTCGACTACCAGGTATTTCAAACGAAGCAGGCCGTCAAGGACGCTTACATTGATGCGGCTTATGCCCAGATCAATATCGACCTTGCGCGGGAGAATTACGAACTCTTCGCGAAGCTGGTAGAGGCATCGAAAGCTCAACTCCATGCCGGAGCCATCGCGGAAGAGGACCTGACGAAGCTCGAACTCACCGAACTGACCTACCGTCAGGCCGTGAGCGATGCAGAGCAGAGTCTTACGGACGCGATGAACACGCTCAAGCAGACGATGAGCTTCGATACGAGCGTTCCGATCAAAGTCCAGTATGATTTCCAATCCTCTGGATATTTGATGCCGAAGGACTCGCTCGAACGCATTGCCTTCCAAACGCGGGCGGATTTAAGCGCGGCGGAGCACGCTGTGAAAGCCGCGGAGCACCAGATCGCGCTCTCGAAATCCAACTCGTGGCCCACGCCGGATATCGGCCTCGAGATCGATCGCAACGGGCCAGACTTCGCGAACCTCTTCGGCGGCGGAATCGGCGTTGCCATTCCGATATTCAACCGAAATCAGGACGATATTTATCGTTCCGAATCGAACGAACGAGCGTCGGAATATGACTACGAGACCGCCCGCATCGGAGTCCATGGGGATCTCGAAGCGGCGTATGCGAAGTACCGCAATTCGCTCGATGTCTTTCGCGGGCTGCCGCCGGACATCGTGAGAATGGCGACCGATGTTCGGGATAATGCCGTCAGTAACTATACCTCGGGCCGCATTGGCCTGCTCGATCTGCTCTCGTCCGAGCAGGTCTATCACGATGCCATCGCGAGCTATTACGGCTCGCTTTACACCCTTGCCAAAAACCAATCACTTCTCGAACGCGCCGTCGGCGTCGAAATTTTCAACAGATAATCCCATGCGTATTAAACATTATTCCATTTTATTTCTCGCGCTCCTTGCCACAAGCGCAAGCGTGAACTCGTGTTCGAACAAAACGCCGGCGAGCATCGAAGAATCGAAGGCGACCTCGAAAGAGGATATTACTCTAAGCACCCGAATGGCTTCGCAACTGCCGCTTGCCGCGGCGGAAATGCAGCCGATTCAATTCATCACACTACTTTCGGGCAAGATTGACTTCAATCCAAACGAAGTGACGAATGTCTATCCGCTCGTCGGCGGCGTCATCAGTCACATTTATGTCACGCAAGGCGACCATGTCCAAAAAGGGCAGGTGCTTGCGGACGTGTATAGCAGCGATTTTGCAAGCGCAATCTCGGATTTCCAAAAAGCGAAAGCCGGTCTCGCGCTCACTGAAAAGGCGCTCCAGCGGGAACAAGAGTTGCTTGCGGCAAAAGTTGCCGCACAACGAGATGTGCAGCAAGCCGAAAGCGATTACGCCCAGTCGCAAGCGGAATATGACCGCAGCTTAGGCGCGCTGAAGCTTCTCGGCGGCAATGCAAACTCGAATGCCATGACGTTCCACATCACCGCACCGATCGAGGGAACCGTGGTCTCGCGCCTCGCGCAGCCTGGCTCGCAAGTGCGCAGCGATGGTTCAACGCTCGCGTTTGTCATCGGCAGTACATCGAGTTTGTGGGTCACGCTCGATGCCTATCCCGATGATCTTCGCAACCTTCATGTGGGCGATTCCGTCAGGCTGAAAGCTGCTGGATTAGAAGACCATCCCTTCAGTTCGCGGATCGAATATATTTCGCCGACTGTCGATCCTACGTCATTCACAACCAAAATTCGCTGCACGCTCCCGAATTCTGGCGGTTTACTCAAGCCGGCGATGTTCGTCGGCGCGACGGTCTATCATCCCGATGGTCCGGGGCTTTTCGTTCCAGCACCGGCGGTATTTTATGACGCGGATGGAAAGACGTATGTCTTTATCGAAACCGCGCCGCATACCTTTCGCAAACGCGAATGCACCATCGCCCAAACCGAACCGGACCGCGTGCAAATTACTGGCGGGCTGAATCCCGGCGATACCATCGTGGCCGATCACGCCCTGTTCCTCAACGACGAACTTCAAGCCGATCAGAAATAACCACCCCTACCCCCCGCCTTGGAAAGGCGGGGGAATTAATCATGTTAAAAAAACTTGTTGAACTCGCGCTTCGAGAGCGCATCGTCGTCTATTGCACAACGCTGCTACTTATCGTTGCTGGAATATACTCGTTCACGCAGCTTCCCATCGACGCGTATCCCGACCTGACGAACACGCGCGTGCAGATCGTCACGCAGTGGACCGGCCGAAGCGCGGAAGAACTCGAAAAATTCGTCACGATTCCAATCGAGACGACGATGAACGGAATTCCTCATCTCATTTCCATTCGCTCGACTTCGCTCTTCGGACTTTCAACGGTCTATCTTACCTTCGACGACGCGACGGATGATTTTACCGCCCGCACGTATGTGACGCAGAACCTGCAAAACGCGAGTCTTCCCGATCAGGTCATTCCTTCGCTCGCGCCGGAGAGCGGGCCAACGGGAGAAATCTATCGCTATACTCTCGAAAGCAAGACGCGCTCCCCAATGGAACTCAAAGCTATCGAGGATTGGGTTCTCGAACGGCAATGGAAATCCGTTCAGGGTGTGGTGGATGTCACGAGCTTCGGAGGTCCGACGAAGCAATATGAAGTCTCGATCGATCCGCAAAAATTAGCATATTATGGAATCGGAATCAAGCAAATCTCCGACGCGCTTGCCGCAAATAATGCGAATGCCGGCGGCTCGCTCATCGAGCAAGGCGATCAGGGCTATGTGTTTCGCGGTGTTGGGTTATTCACAAGCCTGAATGACATTTCCAATGTGATCGTCGCCACGTTCAACGGCGTTCCGCTGAAGATCGCGCAGTTGGGAGATGTTCGCATCGGCCACGCGGTGAGGCTCGGAAAAGTCGAAACGCCGGAGAATCACGACGCAGTAGAAGGCATCGTTATCATGCGGCGCGGAGAGAATGCCTCGGAAGTGATACAACGTGTCGAAGAAAAGGCGAAGGAACTGAATTCCACCATTCTTCCGAAAGATGTAAAGCTGGTTCCCTATTATGACCGTGCCGATCTCGTGAGCCTAACGACCCACACCGTGCTGGAAAATCTCGTTATCGGGATGCTGCTGGTAATCGTCATTCTCTTTATCTTTCTTGGGAACGTTCGAAGCGCGTTTATCGCGGCGATTGTCGTTCCGCTCTCCCTTCTTTTTGCATTTATTCTGATGCATCTTGCTGGGATGTCCGCTAATTTGCTGTCGCTCGGCGCCATCGACTTTGGCGTGATTATCGACGGCGCGGTGATTATGGTCGAAGCCATATTCGCGCGGCTGGCACTTCAACAACTCCCCCTCCTAAAGAAGGAGGGGGAATCTCCGCGCGAATCGCTCATCACCTCGACCGCGGTCGAAATGAGTCAGCCGATTTTCTTTTCTATTGTGATTATCATAGCTGCACTCATTCCCATCTTCTCTTTCCAGCAGGTCGAAGGCAGAATGTTTTCACCGTTAGCCTACACGCTGGGCTTCGCGCTTGTCGGCGCGATGTTGCTTTCTCTTACTCTGGTGCCAGTGCTCTCGCATGATTTGTTGAAAGGCGAACTTCACGAGAAAAGCCCGATCTTCGAATGGCTTAACCGTCATTATCTCCAATGGCTCGATGCCTCGCTCCGGAATGGCAAGCTTATCCTCGGCATCTCGGTCGGAGTGCTCTTCGCAAGTTTTTATCTCAGTCAATTCCTTGGGACGGAATTTCTTCCACACCTGAATGAAGGCTCGCTTTGGGTCCGGGCCACGATGCCGATCAGCGTAAGCCCGTCGAGCGCCGACACCACTGCGGAGCATATCATGAAAATCATTCAGGGCTACGACGAAGTAAAATTCGTACTGCTGCAATTGGGCCGCCCCGACGATGGCACGGACGCAACCGGGTTTTTTAACGCGGAATTTTTTGTCAATTTGAAACCACAGAGCCAATGGAAGAAGCATCACTCCAAAGATGCACTCATTGCGGATATGAATGACAAGTTTGCCGCGATTCCCGGCACGGATATTAACTTCTCACAGCCGATCGCTGACAACGTCGATGAATGGATTTCTGGTGTAAAGGGCGAACTCAATGTAAAAATCTTCGGCCCCGACCTAACCGTGCTTCAGGAGAAGGGCGAGCAGGTGCGCGACATTCTGACGCATATTCGCGGTATTACCGATGTAGGCGTGTTTACGGAAATTGGCCAGCCAACGCTCGAAGTCCAAATCGATCGGTTGCGCGCCGCGCAATATGGCGTCAATGTCAGTGACGTGCAGGACCTGATCGAGTCCGCGATCGGCGGTCATGTGGCAACACAGTTTTACGAAGGCGAGAAACATTTCGATGTCGTCGTTCGTCTGGCACCGGAATTTCGCGACGCGCCGGATAAGATCGGCTCGCTGCTCGTCTCGACTTCGAGCGGCGCGAAGATTCCGCTCTCCTCCGTTTCGACAATTAGCGTGAAGCCGGGCGCGGCTTTTATTTATCGTGAATCGAACGGACGGTTTCTTGCGATTAAATTCAGCGTGCGCGATCGCGATATGGGCGGAGCCGTCGCGGAAGCGCGCGCTTTAGTTGCAAAGCAAGTCACCTTCCCGGAAGGTACGTATGCCCTCTGGGGTGGCGAATTCGAAAGCCAGCAGCGCGCGATGAGCCGGCTCGAAATCGTGGTGCCGCTGAGCCTTTTACTCATTCTTATTTTGCTTTATACTACGTTCGATTCCTGGGGCTATGCGCTCTTAAGCCTTGCGAACGTTCCCTTTGTAACGATTGGCGGTATTCTTGGATTGCTCGTGGCGGGGCTGCATTTTTCTATTTCGGCAGGTATCGGCTTTATCGCGCTCTTCGGCGTGAGCATCATGAACGGTGTGGTACTGCTTACCTACGTCAAGCATCACCGCGATGAGCACGAAACTACCGTGGAGCTTTTGCGCAATGCCTGCATGAGCCGCGTGCGGCCCATCGTCATGGTGGCCGTGCTTGCAATGATAGGCCTTATGCCTGCGGCGCTTTCGACCGGCATTGGTTCCGAGACCCAAAAGCCGCTTGCCGTCGTGATTGTGAGCGGGTTGTTGCTAACGGCATTTATCAATCTGATTTTGCTGCCTATCATGTTTCAGGTATTTAAAATTGACCAGCCGCGAAGAACATTTTTCCCAGTGAGGAATCGTTAGGGGGCCGCATGATCGCCGGTTCCTCTCCTTTCATGTACGCGCGTGTTAGGCGTGCTGGTACTCAATTCGCATGTCTGGAACAAAACAACGACTTGCGATATAGAACTATTCTAATTATGTGAAGATGAGATACGCATTCAACCCCGCGATGGCAGCGACGACGGCCCACGACAGCACCTTGAGCCACAAGGGATTTACAAATTTGCCCATGATCGACTTGCGACTCGTGAACAATACGAGCGGGACCGTCGCAAACGAAAGCTGCACCGATAGCACGACTTGCGACAGCAAAAGCAAATTATAGATTGCATGATTTTCGGCCTCGACTCCGTTGCCGGTCTGCGAAGCAATGACGAGCGCGGCCGGAACGATTGCAAGGCTACGCGTAATTAGCCGACGAAGCCAGGGCCGCACCTTCATTTGCAGAAATCCTTCCATCACCACTTGCCCCGCGAGCGTGCCGGTAATCGTCGAAGCCTGCCCTGATGCAAGCAGCGCGATGCCGAAGGCGAGACTTGCAAGACTGGTACCAAGCAACGGAGTAAGCGTATAATATGCCTGCTGAATTTCCGTTACCACTTTACCGCGCTCAAAAAACACCGCCGCCGCCATGATGAGGATTGCCGCATTGATAAAAAACGCCAGATTGAGCGCAAAGACCGTATCGAATGCATTATATCGCAGCGCGGAACGAATTTCCTTGAACGACCGCCCTATTTTGCGCGATTGCACGAGGTGCGAATGTAGATAAAGATTATGCGGCATCACCGTCGCGCCTAAAATGCCGAGTGCGATATACAGGCTTCCATTCGTGAGCGTCGGCGTTACCAGCCCATGTAGGATGGGCGTGAGTTGCGGATGGGAAAGCACGATTTCGAAGAGATAACAAAATCCCATCGTTGCAATGAGAGTTAGAATCACGGCTTCGAGCAACCGCACGCCGCGGCTTTGCAACAATAAAATTACCAGCACATCGAGCGCTGTGATGAGCACGGCGGGCATAAGCGGAATGTGAAACAACAAATTAAATGCAATAGCGCTGCCCAGAACTTCGGCCAAATCGCACGCGACAATCGCAATCTCCGCGATGACCCAGAAAAATATCGCGGTGGGTTTCGAAAACCGCTCGCGGCACATCTGCGGCAAGTCGCGGCCCGTCACGACGCCGAGCCGGCTCGAAAGTATTTGCAGCAATATCGCAACAAGATTGCTCGCGAGTATGACCCAGAGCAAGTCGTAATGGAACCGCGAGCCGCCCTCGATGTCCGTAGCCCAGTTGCCAGGATCCATATAGCCGATGGCAACGAGGAACGCCGGGCCGGAGAAGGCAAACGTCCGTCGGAGAATGCCGACGGACTTATGTGGCTCGATCGATTTCGAATTGGCCCAACTATCCCAGTTCTGACGCCGAACGACAGCACCTTTCGCTATCACCTCTGATTCCGTTTTGCTCACGCAATCACCACCCTTCCGAAAATTTGCTCAGCGGCTTCGGGTGCAAGCGCGACGGCTTCGCCATTCACCGAGATATTATATGGTCCTCCGAAAGGCTGCCGCCCGTGAAACTCTATCTGAGCGCCCGGCAGAAGATCGAGACCGGCGGCATAGCGTAATAACGCTGGATTGTCGAGCAACCTCGTAATTACAAGTTGGGAATCATTCTCGGCCGTATGCAGCGGAATTTCTTCGATGTCGGGCATGAGGCCGCCCGCCGTCGGAATGGGATCGCCATGCGGATCGAAGGCCGGGTTCCCCAGCTTCTCCGCGATCCGCTCCTCGAATAGCGGGCTGATATGATGCTCCAACCGCTCGGCTTCGGCATGGACTTCATCCCAATGATAGCCGAGTTCCCGGACGAGGAAAAGCTCGAGCAATCGGTGACGCCGAATCGTTTGCAGCGCCGTCCGCTGGCCGAATGGAGTGAGGTGAATGCCCGTCGTTGGGTGCATTCGCACCAATTTGAGCTTCGCGAGCCGGCGCAGCATTTTGCTGACGGCCGGGGCGCTCACGCCGACGCGGCTCGCAATATCGCGCGAGGAAATCTCGCCTTGCGATCCGGCTTTATAGATCGCCTTGATATAATCCTCGATGGACGGAGTATTCATCAAGGGTAGTTAACCGAGGTTAAATAAATTTGATTCCAGTGGTAAACTTCGAATCGCTCAAGGTGTGGAATTCTACTATGGAGCTGACAGTTCGCGTCTTCTCAAATTCACTTTAACGTCTTCTTAATTATGATAAAACAAGCCGTTCCATTCTTCTTTACGATACTCATTGCGCTTCTTATCGCCGGCTGTTCTGGCAATACGGGACCAGCGGGACCATCGCTCAGCGGAAGCATGACCGGATTCGTTACCCTCTTCCAATCGGATGGAAGCCGCGCACCCGATCAAAGCGGCGTGACGGTCAGCATTCAAGGCACCTCACTCTCGACGACAACGGACAGTACTGGGAGATGGACGATTGGTGGCATTAGCACTGGAACTTATACTGTCACAGAAACAAAGCAGGGTTATGGCATGTCGGAGCAACAGGGCCTTCAATTCGTCGGCGGCGACATCGCGTACTATGTTGGAAAGTTCATCATGGCGCAGCCGCCGAATTTTTTCGTTGCGCTCGATCCCGTCAAGACGATTGCCGATAGTAACGCACTCTATGTATCCTTCACAACAAGCGGTGTCATGAAAGGAATAGAAATTGGGGTCTTGGTTGCGGTTGGAGCGGATTCTGATGTAACTGCATCAGACCCAACCAAATATCTCTTTTCGACAACCGATGTGATTGTCAACCCCAGCGGTGCGAGTAATATTCTTGCCACGGCCCTGCAATCCGCAGGATTCACAAGCGGAATGCCTGCATATGTAGTGGCCTATCCTCTTTATTATTACGTCAGCGGTATCGGTTCGTTGTATTCCAACTATCTCGATCACGCTACCGGCAGGACGGCCTACACTTCGCTCGGCGCGCCTTCGAGCGTTATTCGGCTGATAGTTCCATAGCCTTTACACGATAGACAGTCCGCTTCGCGCGAGGGTCTTTTTCCCTTTCGCCCCTTCGGGACTACCGCTTCCCGGCTCATCTTTTACCGGGGACTTGCGTCCCCGGCTATTACCTTTCGTCCATTCAAGGACGTCCCAATTCGTAATTGAATTATCCGTGCGCTTTAATCGCTTCCGCCGGATCGACCTTCACGCTCGGACCCATCGTCGAACTAATCGCGACCGATTTCACGAACTGCCCCTTCGCCGTCGCCGGCTTCGCGCGGATGATCGTGTTCAGGAACATATTGATATTATCGACGAGCTTCGGCGCTTCGAACGAGGCCTTCCCCACCGACGCATGAATATTCCCACCCTTATCGACGCGATATTCGATCTTGCCGGCTTTCACTTCCTTCACTGCAGTCGTAACATCCTGCGTGACCGTCCCCGATTTCGGATTCGGCATGAGGCCTCGTGGTCCTAAAATACGGCCAAGCTTACCAAGCTCGCCCATCACTTCGGGCGTCGCGATGATAACGTCCGTATCGGTCCAGCCGCCGCGAATTTTTTCGAGGATCGGCTCGAAACCCGCTTCATCCGCGCCGGCGGCGAGTGCCGCAGCTTCCTGATTGCGCGTCACGACCGTCACGCGGACCGTCTTGCCAATGCCATGCGGCAGCGAAACCGTCCCGCGAATAGCCTGATCGGCCTTGCGCGGATCGATGCCCAGATTGATCGCAATATCGACCGACTCATCGAACTTCGCCGAAGCCGTCTGCTTCACTTTATTCACTGCTTCGACCAGGGCGATCGGCTTGCGCGATTTAGGATCCTCGGTGCCGATTTTCTTTAAAAGATTTGTGTAGCGTTTTCCGTGCTTTACCATTGCTTATCCCTCCACAGTTATGCCCATTGAGCGG
>Ga0307373_10006445_pt1 | contig 18671 bp, 15 predicted proteins | sample OX2MG_FD_202534 | JGI IMG/M metagenome (GOLD analysis project Ga0307373, IMG submission 202534) | Soil microbial communities from Risofladan, Vaasa, Finland - OX-2 | ecosystem: Environmental > Terrestrial > Soil > Coastal area > Acid sulfate soil | place: Finland: Risofladan, Vaasa | collected...
ACGGAAAAGTCGTTGCTCACGCAATTATACCCCTGAGCAGCCCGGCCAAGCTCAGGCACTGGCGGCTTCGCGGCTGTGCAGGTGCTGCTGGCGTCCGGCAATGATCGGCTGGGCGACGTGGGCCGGGACTTCCTCGTAGTGGTCGAAGGTCATGGTGTAGCGGCCCCGCCCCTGGGTCAGGGCGCGCAGCTCAATCGGGAACTGGTACATCTCGGCCAGGGGCACCCGAGCCGACACCTGCTCCAGGTTTGCGCCCACCGGATTCATGCCCCCGATGTGACCCCGCCGCGCGTTGAGGTGACCGATGACATCGCCCATGTGGTCGGCCGGAACGGTGACCGTCACCTCCATGACCGGTTCCAACAGAAAAGCGCCCGCCTTCTCCACCGCCTCGCGCATCGCCATCGCACCGGCCAGCTGAAAGGCGATGTCCTTGCCGTCGACGGAGTGGGTCGAACCGTCCACCAGGCGCACCTTGACGTCCACGATCGGGAAGCCCGCCAAGGCACCCTGCTCGAGAGTTTGCCGCACGCCCTTCTCGACCGACAACCGGAACTGCTGGGGGATCGCTCCCCCGAAGATCCTGTCCTCCCAGACGAACCCTGCGCCACGGGGCAGCGGCTCTATCTCGATGGTGCAATCGCCGTAGAGACCGGCACCTCCAGACTGCTTCTTGTACTTGTGCTGCTGGCGGGCGGAGCCACGGACCGCCTCCTGATAGGGCACCTGGGGAAGTGCTAGCAGTGCCTCCACCTGGTACTTGCGACGCAGCTTCTCCAGAGTGACTTCCAGGTGGACGTCGCCGAGTCCATGCAGCAGGGTCTCGTGGGTACCAGGATCGCGCTCGATCCGGAGGGTTGGGTCCTCCTCGAGGATGTGGGTCAGACCAGAGTTGATCTTCTCCTCGTCGCCCTTCGCTTTGGGCCGAATCGCCATCGTGTATGAGGTCGGAGGGAACTGCGGCACCGGGTTCGCCGCCGAGCCCTTGGGGCCGAGGGTGTCACCGGTCGCGACATGGACCAATTTGGTAGCAGCTCCGATCTCGCCCGTGACCAGGCGCTCGACCGGCTCCAGGAGCTTGCCCTTGGGCCGCATCGGCCGGGCGATGCGTTCCTCGGCCCCGGTGCGGGAATTGAAGAGGTGGGCGTCGCCCTGAAGGCTGCCCCTGACGACTCGGAAGTAGGAGATCTTGCCAAAGGGGTCGGCCACGGTTTTGAAGAAGAACAAAGTCGGGGGACCAGACTCTGGCGGCGAAGTGACCACCCGACCGAGACAGGTGGCAAGGGCGTCCAGAACCGGCTTCGCGCCCAGGGCGTGAGCTGAGGCCGCCACCATGACGGGCGCCAGCTTGCCTTGGGCGGTCGCCTCGTGCAGGGCCTCCAGGAAATCGTCGGCAGACGGCTCCTGCCCTTCGAGATAGCGTTCCAGCATCTGGTCGTCGGTCTCGGCGACCGCCTCGATCAGCTCCTGGCGCCGCCGGGAGACTTCCTCCTGGAGATCAGCCGGACAGTCGGCCTCGGTGTAACCGCCCTGGGGATCAAAGATGAGGGCCTTGCCGGAAAGCAGATCCACCGCTCCACGGAAGGAATGCTCGAGACCGATGGGCAGCTGGAGGGCAATCGGCTTGGGGCTGAAGCGACGCTGCAAGCCGGCATAGGTTGCCGCGAAGTCGGCGTGCTCCTTGTCGAGCTTGGTCACCACGATTAGACGGGGCAGCTGTCGCTCCGCCAGAAGGTCCCATGTGCTCTCGGCGCCGACCGGGGGATTGCCACCGGAGTTGGCCCCGACCACAAGGACTGCCGCATCGGCAACGGAGAGGGCCTCCAGCACTTCGCCTTCGAAGTCTTGGAACCCCGGGGTGTCGAGCAGGGCCAGTACGCAGTCCTTCCAGTGCAGGCAGGCTATCCCCAACTGCACCGAGATGTGCCGTCGCTGCTCTTCCGGCTCGTAATCCAGGATGGCCGTCCCCTGGTCGGTCGAGCCCAGCCGAGGAGATGCCCCGGCGGCGAAGAGCAAAGACTCCGCCAGGGTGGTCTTACCGTCGTGGCTGTGGCCCAGGATGGCGACGTTCAGCCCGGGCCCCCGCACGCCCACTGCCATTCCGAGCCTGATTCTAGGGACGCTCGCCGCCGTTGACAGCACCTACGGCAAACTGCCCAGGATGGCCCTCGACGACACCCCCAACCTGCTGGTGCGGCTTGCACCCCCCTACCCTGATCTCCCGACCCTGGGCAGCGACAGTGAGATCTCTCTCCTAGTGGCGGCCGGCGCTGACTCCGCCTCGATGGAGGATCTCCTGGCGAGGATCGGAGCTGACAGAGTCTTCCCCGGCGACGGAAATGTGCTGCGGGTAGCCGGGACCCTGGGGCGGCTGCTTGCGGGAATCCAGGATGACTCGAGGGAAGCGGCGACCTCGCCCACCCGAGGGGCTCTGCGCGACCTGCTGGGCCACCTCCGCGATCCCGCCCCGAGCCTCCGGGTGGGCGGCCAGGTCTGGGGATTCGGCCAGCGCACCTACCTGATGGGGATCGTCAACGTGACTCCGGATTCGTTCAGCGGCGATGGCGTGGGCAGCGATCCGGCAGCCGCGGCGGAGCGAGCGCAGCGACTGGTGGCCGAGGGGGCGGATGCCATCGACTTGGGGGGCGAGAGCACCCGGCCCGGACACGCGGAGGTTGAGGCCGGTGAGGAGATCGGTAGGGTCATACCCGCTCTCAAACTGATCGCCGGCGAGCTGGGAGTCCCCGTCTTTGTTGACACCAGCAAGGCCGCCGTCGCCCGGGCTGCGCTGGTGGCCGGGGCGGACGGCATCAACGACATCTGGGGTCTGCGGCGCGATCCCGAGATGGCCGCCGTGGTGGCGGCAGCGAAGGTGCCCGTGATCTGCATGCACAACCAGATCGGCCACGAGTACTCCGACCTCATGGGAGAGTTGCTCAGCCACCTGCAGGGGTCGCTCCATCTGGCGCAGACGGCAGGTATTCCCCGAGATCTGGTGCTGCTCGACCCGGGCATCGGCTTCGGCAAGACACCAGCCCAGAACTACGAGGTCTTGCGCCGCCTGATCGAACTAAGGACACTTGGCTGCCCGGTCGTGGTGGGGACCTCCCGCAAGTCCTTGGTCGGTTGGGTGCTCGACGAGCGCCCAGTAGAGGGGCGCCTGCTCGGCACGGCGGCAACGGTGGCTTGGTCGGTCGGTGGCGGTGCGGACGTGGTCCGAGTGCATGACGTGGCTCAGATGCGGGACGTGGTGCGGATCATCGACGTGATGGCCCGGCGCCCGCCTAGCTGATCTGCCGTGCCAACCGCGATAGGCGACTCGGCTGCGGTGCTCTCCCTGGGCAGCAACCTACCCCCGCGGAATCACTGGCTCGACCTGGCGTTGGCGACGTTCGGGGAGGAGAAAGGCCAGCTCTTGGCGGTGACTCCCCGCTGGAACACGGCCGCCATCGGTACTGTGCCTCAGCCCGATTTTCTGAACCAACTGGTTCTCGTCGAGGGTCCCCGCCAGGGCTGGGACTGGCTGGCCTTGGCCCAAGCTCTGGAGGCTCGAGCAGGCCGCCGGCGGGGGATAGCCCATGGTCCGCGCACGTTGGATGTCGACGTGATCCTGATTGGCGGCGAAGTGTGGGAATCGGCCGAGCTCACCGTGCCTCACCCCGCTCTCCTGCAGCGACCCTATCTCTTGCGTGGCGTGGCCGATCTGGTCCCCGATTGGGTCCTCCCCGGCGATGGCCGGGCTCTTGCAAAGGTGGCCCAGAACCTTCTCGTCGGCAGCTGGAGCGATTCCTTCCGGACAACCGCCGCGGAGGACTAGAGGGGAAGCCGGTCAGCCAGCGCCGGGGTGGCCCTGAGGGTGCTGGCGATGACCTGGCTGGCCTGGCTCAGATCAGGGGGCTCGCTGAGGTCGAGGTACCAAGTCTGTTCGGCGTGGAAGCGCTCCACCCAGATGCCGCCGTCGCGGACCGCGAGTCCGACGCGGACCGTCCGCCCTTCCTGTTCTGGCACAGCCCGCGAGAGGAGGCCGTCCACCGTCGCCAGCCAGCCATGGATCTCGCTCAGCTCCCGGAGTTGGTAGCCGGCGTCGCCAAGGTCGAACTCAGCCACCACCTCCACAAACGGGCGCGGCGGATTGCGGCGGTGAGTGCAGGTCTCCTCGTCGTCGTGATAAAGCTCGCAGTCACTTCCCGGCCCGTAGGTGCCGATGTAGGTGAGGAGCGCATCCCAGTGGAAGTGGAGGGTGGCCGCGTAGCGGTGCGGCGGATCACTGGTAGGCAACCGGACGGACGCATGGAAGGTGCGTTCACCGCTGCTGGGCTCGACCTCATGGCCGACGTCGTGGACTACCAGGGAGGCGCGCTCCAGACCGTCGAGGAGTTCCGCAGCTAGCTCCTCATAGGTGGGGAAATAGCTCTCTCCCGCCTCCGGAACGTCCTCGGTGCCATCCTTCTTCATCTACGTCCTCGGGTCCTCACCTTCTGGCGGAGGGTGTCGCCCGCCGACAAGATCGCAGCGCCTCCGGGCCGAAGCTGACGGCGGCGAGCTCCTGCGTAGCGGATCTGCTCCCCGCCGAAGCCGAGCTTGAACTGGGCCAGTCCGCGCCAGGGGTGCTGGGGATCGTCGTTCTCGGGGATTCCCCACAGATCGTAGTGCTGACCTCCTTCCTCTCGGGCTTGCAGCATCGCCTGCCACTGCAGCAGCTGGTTAGGCATCCGTTCCCGATGCCGACCGCTAGCCCCACCGTACAGATAGGTGACCTGGCCGGCGAAGGAGGCCGTGAGGATGGCCGCAATCACCTCCCCGTCGACCTCAGCGGTCAGGATCCGGGCGGCATTCCCTAATCGCTCTCCGACCACCGCCAAGTGTTCCGGGCTGGGGAGATGGATCCGCTGCCGGGCCTCGGTCGCCTCCACGCAGGCGATCAATGCCGCCAACGATGCCGATCGATTGACCTGCACTCCGCGACGCTGCGCTAGGCGCACGTTGTACCGGGTCTTCTCTCGGAATTGCCCAAGAATGGCTTCTGGCTGAGGCCTCAGATCGACCACGACGGTAGCCAGCGGCTGCCGCGGACGAGCCACCGCCCAATCGAGCCAGGGGTGCCCGGGCGGCACCTCCTGGGCGGGCCACGGTACCTCGATCTCGAGGGCGAGCGCGCGCTCCGTGCGGCCCAAGTCGACCAGGGCGACCACCACCGCTTCGAAGGCGGCCAGGTCGGTCGGCGCACAGACGGGGCCTCGGGGCACGTAGATCCGGGAATGCCCGGGCAGACCGCTGCCCGTCACCAGGGCGGTCACCGGAAGCGGCCCTGACTCGGTTGCGACTTCAAGCCGGTGGGTCGCCCAGCCGGCCCGAGCCTGCACTTCTCCCCAGGCGAAGGACTGCAGCAGGTTGGCCGCCGGCCACTTTTGAAGGCGGTCGTCCCACTCCGGCGCCGCGCCTGACCTCACCGCCGACATTACCGGCGCATTCTGGCAGACGGCCCGCTGCGAGCTCCCGACCTCACTCGAATTCTGAAGTTGGCCTATGCTAGTATCGCGCGGACCGCAAGTGGGGAGGGTGGGCCCGAATTCGATTCGGGTTGCCCTAATGGAGCTACTCGCCAAATGCAAAATCAAGGAAGTCTCGGGCCGACCACCGTGGCCGAGCTGCTCCAGACCATGCAGCAGGAGCGAGCCACCGGGACACTTTCGCTTGCCAGCAACGGCAGCCAGTGCTCAATGCACTTCCTCTTCGGCCACCTCTTCCATGCCGTGGGGGGCAGTGCAGAGGGCGAACCGGCGGTGATCGACGCTCTGAGCTGGCACGACGGCGAGTTCAGCTTCAATCCAAGGGCCAAGCTACCCCCAGAAGAGACGATCAACAGCTCCACCGAGGACCTCCTGGCCGTCTGGCGCAATGGCACGGGTAGGCAGGCCGGGGTGGGCGCCCCCGAAGTATCGGTGACGGTGGCCGCCGCCCCCACTCCGGCCAGCAGCAGTGACGCGGACGACGAGCCCGGCTCGGATGACGCGGATTGGCTGGATACCGTAGCCAGCGCCGAGATCCCCGCCGTGGCTCCGGCACTCCAGACGCCAGCGCCTCCGGTTCCTAGCCTGGAGCGTGCTTTCGCCGCGCCTCGGCCCAAGGTCGCCGCGGCGTCAAGCAATGCGAGTACCAAGCCCGAAGTCGCGTCCCCGAGTTGGTCGCCAAGCCGCCAGCAAGCGCCGGCGGCGGTCGAGAGAACGCGGCCGACCGGGAGCTCTCGCCCGAGCACTCCTTCGCCCAGCAGCGGCGGCTCGCCGAGCGCCGCGCCGCGGCCAGTGGCGGGCTCGAGCCGGAGTCAGCTGTCCCTGGTGATACCGATGCCGGTGGGCACCCCCCTGCACAGCGGGCTCAAGGCGAGTTTCCTGAACTTCCCCATGCTTCTCCGGACTCTTACCCAAGACGGCTTCTCCGGGTACGTGAGCATCGCTGGCGAGAAGGACTCCCGGAATGTCGGGCACATCCTCTTCCGCGACGGTGCCGTGATTCAGGCCCAACAGCGCTCGGCAGGTTCCTATCGCAGGCACAAGGCCGCCCTCCAGGAGGTGGTCCGGGGCGTTGCCGCGGGCGAGGGCTTGATCGATGCCATCGAGCTGGCTCCGGCGCTGGTCGAGTCGGTGAGCGGGCTGATCGTCGCCAATACCGTCTTCCTCCAGCTGCCCTCACGCATCGTCGACTTCGACGCCCTGGTCGAGTATGTCGGGGAGCTGCCCCTGACGGGGGGCATTCTGGTCACCTCTGGCCAGGACCAGGTGTCGGTGGTCCTGTTGAGCGAGGGCCAGGCCAAGGGCAGCTATAGCGTGCTCAGCCCTGAGCTGACGGAGGGCCCCGGTATCGCCGCCGCCGCCTGCGCAGAGCGCGAGGCCCGGATCGACGTCGTCGCGGCGCCCCCGGGAACGCTCCAGGCGATGGACCTCGGGGAGTTCGGCTGACCCTTCCGACGATTCTCTCGGGACCACGGCGCCCCCGGTGGTCCATCCTCTTTGCCGGCCCCCTAGTCGCATCTTTGACGACCGTCATCCTGGCCGGATGCGGACCACTCACTCCACCTCAGATAACCGACGTGGCACCGGCGCCGAGTCAGGGTGCGGTACACACCAGCGACCCTTTGGTGATCACCTTCAACACCCCGATGAACGAGCTGTCTGTGGAGCGTCGCCTCTACATGCGCACGCGCAAGGACCACTTTCCTCCCGACTGCTCGATCGCCCGGGCTACGGCCAAGCGGAAGTCGGGCTGCCACTTCGTCTGGCGTTCCCCCAAGGTGATGACCCTGGTGCACCCCGGGCACCCCTGGGCGGTGATCACTACTTATAGGGCGACCCTCCTGGGCGGTATCGAGGCTGCTGACGGGGCGGTCAACCCTCTGTCCCACTCATGGGAGTTCTCGACCGAGGGCGGCCCCCAGGTCTCCGCCACGACTCCCTCCAGCGGGGGGACGATCGGTCCAGACCAAGCCGTCTCCATCAACTTCAGTCGGGACATGAATCCCAAGGCGGTCGCCCGGGCGCTGACCTTGACCCCGGCGCCCAGCGGCGGCTACCAGTTGGCCCAGAGCTCCTCCGTTCCCGGGCGCTTCCTGATCGAGCCGAAGCTGCCACTGCCGGCCGGCACCACATACACCCTGGCGATCGCCAGATCGGCCCTCGATGTCGACGGCAACAAGCTGCAACGCTCGGCTCTCATCCATTTCGGCGTGACCCCCTTGGGAAGCGCTACGGCCGTGGTCTTCCCGGCCGGGCCATCAGCCAGCGACTACACCGAGGTGCTCGCGGCCTCACCCCCTCAGCTGTCCGGTGATCCTCCCGGCCCGCGCCTGTTGGCCACTGCCGGAGCCGGGCAGCACTACCTCTATACGTGGCCCTCGCCCAATGGCGCCAAGTTGGCGGTCGAGTTGGCTGGCGGGCAGCCGATTCAGGTTGTCGATCTGAGTACCGGCAAGAGCACCTCCGTGCTGGGCAGCACCGGCAGTACCGGCGCCGCCTGGAGCCCGAACGGACAGCAGCTCGCCTTCGTGGTCAGCGGCGCTCTCCGGGTCTATACCGTCTCGAACTCGACTTCGGTGACTCTGGCCACCTCGCCGAGCATGCAGGGCCCTCTCAACTGGAGACCGGATGGCCAAGTGGTGGCGGCCGTGGCAGCACCGTCTGGAGACCCGACCCGCGTCGCGCTGCTCAGTCCGGCGCTCAAGGCCATCACCTTCCTGCCGACCTCAGCCGCCGCGGTGGCCGACGAAGACGACCCCGTCTGGAGTCCCGACGGCAGCAGCCTCGCTTTTGGGGTCGGGACGGGTGCCGATCAGTCGCTCTGGATTTACCGGCCCTTAGACACCAGCTCCGCTCTCGGCCTGGTGGCCAGCCGGGTGGGCGAGCCCCTCGCCTTCTTGGACCTGGACACCATCTTGGTTCGCCAACCGAATGGCTCCCTGGCCGCGGTCTCCACCACGACGGGCGTATCGACAGTGATCGTCGGCAGCAGAGCTGGCCACTACCCGATCAGTGCCGCCTCGACATCCACCGGGCGTCAGGTAGCCTTCACCCTGGTCTTCACCGGCCGAGTCCAGGTCTACCTGGCCAACGACGACGGCACGGGAGTCGAAGCCCTGACCAACTTTTCTAACAAGGACGCCCTCGATGCCGGGCCTCCAAGTTTCGTCGGCGGCTGACCGGATCCTCTGCGCCGCATACCTCGACCGCTACCCTCTTCCTGATGCTGATCCAGCGAGAGCGGGGATCTTGGTGGGACCATCCTCGCTGGCCTCGCTGGACTCCGCTCCTGGCCGCAGTGCTGGCCCCGGTGATCGTGGGGACCGGCGTTACGGCTCGCTACCGTGTCGTCCCCGCCGACAAGGCCGTGGCAGCACTCGCCGTGGCCTTATTGATCGGGATCGGAGTCGATCGGCTGAGGACATCGTCGCGGGGAGCGGGCACCAGCACTTCGCAGATCGCCGGCTGGATCCCCCTGGCCCAACCCGCTGGTCTGACCCTGCTAATGCTGCTGCTAGCGGCTGTACTGGGTGCCTGGCTGGCGGCAACCACGGCCTGGTGGCTCCTGATATTCGGGGCTGTGGGGGTCGCCGGTGCCCTTTGGATCTTCGCCAGTCCCACCCGCGGTGGAACCGGCCAGCTAGCTCCGCTCCTGGGCGTGGCCGCGATTCAGCTGCTAGCCGCGTGGGGTACCGTTTGGGTAGAACTGGGGCGGCTTCCCTGGCTCGGAGTACTGGCCGCCGTGCTCCCCGCCAGCCTGGCGGCCGGGCTCTGGTTGGCGCTGCCCCGGAACAGCGCGGCGATGCCGGCCAGCTTCCGAAATGGCGGCCGGTCCGAGCTCGGCGACAGAGGCATCCGCACTCTCTTCCATGGACTCCTCATCCTGGCCCTCGCCGTGCCGCTGGTGATCGCCGTCAGCGGCTTGGGCAGGGCCGAGTGCTTCCTTCCCTGGCTTCTGGCGCCGCTCGGCGAGGGGCCGCTGCGTAACTTTGGTTCGGCGGAGCCGAAGCGCCGTCTCCGAGCGGTCCGCCAGTTGGCGGCTCTCTTCCTGGCCAGCGCCGCGCTGCTGGCGGTGGGAATCTGGACCGGTGGAAACCGCTGAGACGCCAGCTCGGCTAGTCCCCGCTCCCGACCACCGCGGCCAGGCCGTCCGGCACCCCGTACTCGGGGAGAAGTAGGTCAACTGTCCGTTCCCAGGTGAAGGTCTGGGCCCGCCGCCATGCCGCTTGGCCCATGGCCGACTCGCCCCCGGCCGGCGCCGAGAGAACCCGAGCTATGGCGTCGGCATAGTCAACCGGGTCGTGGCCCTCAACCAGGTACCCGGTCCGGCCGTCCGCCACCACGTCGCGGAGGCCTCCCACCGAGGCCGCCACCACCGGAGTTCCACAAGCCTGGGCCTCGAGCGCGACCAAGCCGAAGGATTCTGTATGGGACGGGACAACCACGACGTCAGCCAGGCAGTAGAGCAGCGCCAAACCGTCCTGAGGTCGGGCTCCCAGGAAGCAGACCTGATCGGTGAGGTCGAGCTCTCGGACCCGCGCCTCGAGCCGGCCGAGCTGATCGACCTGAGCGCCGTCGCTGCTCACGTCACCGACAAATAGGAGTTGCAGGGGGAGGGAGAGGAGGTCCTCCCGCCGAACCAGGTTGGCGAAGGCCTCAAGGAGGGTGTCCGGTCCCTTGAGGGGCTCCAGTCGGCCAGCGAACAGGATGACCCTGCGTCCTACCAGCTTGAGCCGCCTTCGCAGCCGATCCGGGTCGCGGGGCTGGAATCGCACCAGGTCAACCCCCGGCGGAGCCACGACAACCTGATCCTGCCGAGCCCCATAGAGGCGATGCAGGCCATGCGCCTCGCCGGGAGTGTTGGCCACCAACCGAGCTCCGGCGCTGACGGCGCGGCGCTCCGCCAACAGACGCTGCGGACCGTCACCGTTGAAGCCGTATTCGCCCTTGACGGCGGAGAGGGTGTGCGACGTGTGCAGCCAGGGCACCCCCAGTTCCGCGGCCAACTGGGCCGCGACGTCGACGGTCAGCCAGTAGTGGCTGTGGACCGCCAGATAGCGCCGGTCGGCCCGCGCCATGAAGGCGCGGACTCCACCCAGATACTCCTCGCGGGTGTTGGGAAGCTGATGCTTGGCAAGGCGCCGGGCCGGCCCGGCGTTGATCGCCACCACCCGGCTCCGCGGTCCCATCGCCTGCTCGTCGGGCTCATCGGGGTCGGTGCGCCGAACGAAGACGTCGGTGTGCACACCCCGGGCGCCAAGTTCCTCGCAGACAGAGCGAACGTAGACATTGAGGCCACCGTTCTCGCGCTGGCCCAGGCGGGCTAAGGGCGAGGCATGGAGAGAGAGGAAGGCGATGGTGTCTCCCAGTCCTACCCCGGTTCTTCTCGTGGAGGTGGTCACGGGCTCACCAGCGGGGTCTCGGCAGGACTCAGTTGGAGCCGCCAGAGGGGTTTGTCGACGGCCCCGAGGTGGTACTTGTAGGCCTCACTCCCGCGCAGAAAGTCGGCGGTGTGACAGTGCTCCTCGAGCGCCGACCGGATACCCTCGGCGACGCAGATCAGGCCTGGCGACAGGAAGCCCGCGTCCGGTTGGTAGCCGGAGTTGTAGAGATTCCAGCTACCGGACACGGTGAAGCCCATGGTGGCGGCAATAAGTTGGTCTCCGGATTGGATGAACTGAAGGCGCAGCCAGCCTCGCTCCTCCAGGCGGGCACAGGCGCGGCGGATGAACTGCTCAACATCGGGAGTGAGGAAGTCCACCTTGTGGGCGCCGCTGGCCCTGAGAAGGACGAAGAAGGCGTCCAGGGCCGGCTTGAGTCCCAGATCCTTCTGGGTCACCTGGCTCCAGGCGGGTCGCTCGAGGTCTAGCCGCCGCATCTTGCGACGGAGTTCGTGGCGATCCTTCTTGTTCAATCGAGTGGCGAGGTAGCTGTCGAAGTCTTGGCCAAGCACTACTTGCGGGCTCACCTCCTCCTGGGTTAGATCCCGCCGTAGGCCTAACCGCCCGGCGGCCTGACCGAACGCGTCCAGAGCCGGTGACGAGTCGACCAGGTAGTGGAGGTCGAAGAGCAGCGAGCCCTTGTCCTGGTCGCCGCGAAGGAGATGTTCTAGAGCGATGGTCACCACCTCGGGAGCCCGGCCTGGCCGGAACAAGAACCCGAGGTGATCGGACAAGTCCGCGCCTCCGCCTAATTCGAATTTTCTCGGGCCGCCGGCGGAGCACTGCAGCGGCACGATCCCCACAACCTGGTCGTCGTCGGCCACCACCATGCAGTGCAGCTCACGGCCCTCGCCGTATGCCTCCCACCAAGTCCATTGCCAATCCCACGACAAGAACGGATTGATGGGCTCACCCGCCCCTTCTACCTCGTTCCAATCAGTGCGTAACCGGCTCAGCCCGTCAGCGGTGGTGATCTCCTCCACCCGCAGGCCACGGTCGCTCGAATTGAATGCTGCTTGCGCCCCTGGGGGCGCTGGACATGAGGCCCCGATGCTTGCTCCACCCTGAAAACCCGGCACTCTGCCGGGCTTGTCGAGCCACGGCCAGCGAGATGACTCTACCATCGCCAAGAGCGGCCGAACATCAGACGAGGGCAGCCGACAGCTTGAACGAGCCGGGTCAGGCGGCGGTACAGATCTGGGCAGCCGGCACCGGCGGGGGCCACCTCGGCGTGGCCCGGGCTCTAGCCGCTGCTCTCGATCTCCGGTCCGGGGGGGAAATCTCGGTTGCGCTGGATGACCCGGTGAACGATCCCATCGGCCGCACCGCCCGCGCTTTGGCCCGAGCTTACGGCCCTCTGGTTCGTACCTCGCCACCCCTCTGGGGCGTCCTCTTCCGTGGCTTCAGCAGCCCCAGGCTCAGCTCGGGGCTGGATCGCTTCCTCGTGCGCCAGCTGGCTCCTGCGATGTCCGCGAGAACTCGAGTCCGCGCCCCGCGGGTGGTTGTCAACTGCCATCCCCTGCTGGGGTCGGCGGCTCGGTTGGCGGCTCAATCTGCCGGAGCAGACGGGACCTCGCCGCCACTGATCACGGTCATGACTGACCTCGTGGGAGGTCATCGGGGTTGGCTCTCGCCCCGTCCTGACGCCTTCTTGACCGCGACCACCGAGGCCACCGACTGGTGTCTGCAGCTCGGAGTCCCGGCCCAGCTGATTCGACAAACGGGGCTCCCCGTGGACCCGGCTCTGGCCGCCGGATCGCGCGACCAGGCGGAGCGCCGGCAGGCGCGCCGCGAGCTCGGCTTGAATCCCGACCTCCTCACAGTCTTGGTCGGTGGCGGCGCAGAGGGAGCCGGGAACCTGCGGCGTCTAGCCTGCTGGCTGGGGCAGAGCGAGCTGCCTCTCCAGGTGGTGGTCGCCTGCGGCAACAACCGTCGCCTCCTGGCCTGGCTGAAGAGGCACCCGCAACGACAGCCCACCCATTGCTTGAGCTACCAGAATTCGCTCACCCCCTGGCTGCGCGCTGCCGACGTGTACCTGGGCAAGGCCGGCCCGAGCGCCCTCGCGGAGGCGGCCGCCGCCGGTTTGGCGCTCCTGGTGACCGACTCCCTGCCAGGTCAGGAGGAGAACAACGGGGCGGCCGTGGTGGCCGCCGGCGCCGCTCTCCAAGTGGGTGGGCACCAAGACCTGGTCGAGATCATGAGTCGGTTCTGTCTACCGGCGGACCCTCTCCTCGGACAACTGCAGCAGGGCGCCCTCCGCTGGGCCCGACCGGTGGCCGCCCTGGACGCGGCCGAGATTGTGCTTAGCTTCCTGGACGCGGCGTGGCCGGAGTCCCCGCTTCGGGCACGAAGCGCAGCCGGGTGAGCGGCCGGCCCCCTACCTCGGCGTTGATGGCATCCAGGATGGTGGTCGCCTCGATCTGTAGTTGGTGGGCGATGGCGGGGTGGGCGCAGGCAAGGACCAGGACCGAGCGCTCAACAGCAAAGACCCGGACGTGAGGGCGAATGTACTCTCCACACACTTTGGCAAAGGCTGTCTCGACCCGTACCTGACGGACCTGACTCGTGGCCCCCAGGCGGCGCAGAACCCGGGGTAGGATCGCCTCTATCCCCTCCATGGGGCGAGCTCCCAACCAGGCCGCGAAGCTGGGGCGAGGTGGCCACCTCTAGCCTGCAGTACCTGGGATACCGCTACATCCCCTTCTATCTGGGGATCCTCGGTGGAGGTGATCAGGGTCTGCTCTACGGCCAGTTCCTCGGAGAGCAGCTGGATCAGCCCGGTGCGCCTTCCCTGGTCTAGCTCAGAGAGGACGTCGTCGAGCAAGAGCAGGGGGGTTTCCCCACCCAGGCTGAGATGCTGCCGGACCTCCGCGACCTTGAGCGCCAGGACCACACTCCGCTGCTGGCCCTGGGAGGCGAACTGTCGGGCTGGGCGGCCTCCCAGTAGTACCTCAAAGTCGTCGCGGTGCGGGCCGACTACGCACTGAGCCCTTGCCGCCTCCTCGGCCGCTGCCCCGACCAAGGCGCGTCGGAGCGCTGTCGCCGCATCCTTCTCCTCCCCCTCCCGGTGCTCGCGACCCAGCCCCGGCCGGTAGCGGAGCTGGAGCTCGGACGGCTCTCCGATCTTGCGGACCGCCTCGGCGGCCACCGGTTCCACGGTCGCCAGGTACAGGCGCCTCTCCTGGATCACCAGGGCCCCGTGTTCGACCAGGGCCTCCGACCAAGGCCGCAGATCAGCCGCGCTGGCGAGCCCCTCTCTTACCCGCCGCAACAGGGCGGTGCGATGCTCGACTACCCGCCGGTACCTGGTCGCCGCCTCGGCGTAGGTCGGTGAGAGTTGGCTGAGGACCACGTCGAGGAGTCGCCGCCTTGGCTCTGGCCCTCCTTTGACCAGGAGAAGGTCCTCGGGCCAGAAGAGAACGACCCGGAAGCGGCCGAGCAGCTGACGTGGCTGGATCAGGTCTCCGTCCAGGCGCAGGCGACGTAGCCAGCGTTCACTTCCCTGCTGCCGCTCGGCTCTCAACTCCAGGTCGTTCTCCCCCCGTCGGCTGACTAGGTGCCCGGCAACTCCCATTCGAGCCTCTCCCCAGGAGACGCAATCACCCAGGGAAGCTGACCTGGGTGATCGGGTCAGGGCTAGGGTGGATATGGCCTCTAGGAGGCTGGTCTTACCCTGGCCGTTCTGGCCCAGAACAAGGTTCACCCCCGGAAGCAGATCTAGGGATGCCTCCTGGTAGATGCGAAAGCTGACCAGACGCAGCTGCGACAGGTACACCGGCTGGGGTCGGCCTCTGCCCTCAGATGGCTACTCGTACCGGCATGATGACGTACCGATAGGAGTCGTCTCCCGGGGCACGAATTAGGCCTGGCGAGAGCGGCCCGTTGAGAATTAGCTCCACCTCTGGGGAGTCGATGAGGTTGAGCACATCCGCCACGTAGCGTGCATTGAAGGCGATTCCCAGGCCATCTCCCTCGACCGAAGCGTCGACGCCGGCGACGTTGTCGCCCACCTCGTTGGTGTTGGCGGAGAGCACGATCTGTCCTTGATCGCAACGTATCTTAAGGACGTTGGCGGCGTCCCGGGCGAACAGAGATACGACCTTGGTGGTGCGCCGGAGTTCTTCGGTGGATGCTCGTACCACCGTCTGTGAGGCGGTGGGTATGACCTTCTCGTAGCTGGGATAAACGCCGTCAATCAGACGCGCCGTGAGCTCGTACCCGGGTAGTTCAAACTTCACCTGCGCTCGCGACGCCCCCACTGTCAGGCTCACCGAAGCAGGACTTGCCGCGACCGGCTTGAGCAGGCGTGATAGCTCGGAAAGTGCCCGTGCCGGGATGATCACACCCAGGCGATCTCCCTGACGCTCGCCGTCCGCGGCCCGCAACACCCGGATGGCCAAACGGTGGCCATCGGTTGCTACCAGTGTCACCTCGGGACCGGCGATCTCCGTCAGCACCCCGGTGTAGATGGGCCGACCGTCATCGGCGCTGGCGGCAATCACCGTCTGGTCAATTGCCGTGAGCAGCGTCTGGGGATCCAGCTCAACGGTGTCTCCATCAGACACGTCGGGAAGCGGGGGAAACTCCTTGGCGTCTACACCCCGGATATGGGCATCGAAACGCCCGCTCTGCAAGCTCACCGTCTGATGGGCTCCGTCCAGCTGCCAACGGAGTGGCTGTTCCGGCAAGGCGCTGACAAACTCGGAGAGCATCCGGGCGGGAACCGTGACCTCCCCTTCTTCCTCTACCTCAGCTGCCAAGGAGTGGTGGATGGTCAGGTCAAGGTTGGTGGCGGTGAGTTGGAGCGTTCCTCCGCGGGCCGCAACCAGGACGTTGTTCAGGATCGGGAGGGTGACCCGGTTGGAGACGGCCCGGCTTACCGAGTTGAGTCCAGCCCCCAACTGTTGGGGTGAGATCGTGCACTTCACTGAATAGGCCTCCTACGCTTCAAGAGCTCTCCACCTTCCCTTTCAACACCCCCGCGCAGCCCTTGGGACGGATATGTAGATCCGTAGCCATAGTAGGGGAGTGAAGGTTGGGGAAACTGATCGAAGCTGAACTCGCGCCGACGGTGGAGAGCCTGTGGAAATCCTCTTCTAGGCAAGCCGTTAACTGGCGCCTGAGACGCGACCGCGGGGTTGTCCCCGACAGAGGGGCGACGGCTAACAGGGGACACTGGAAAACATGTGGTGATCCGGTCTAACGCGAGAGGAGGAGTTCCCGCAGGCGAGCGATGTCGTCGGAGACCCGGGGATCCTCCTTGGCCTCGTTGAAGATCTTCTCGTAGGAGTGGAGGACCGTGGTGTGGTCCCGGCCACCGAAGACCTGGCCAATGGCGGGAAGGCTCATGGCGATCTCCTCCCGGATGAGGAACATCGCCACCTGGCGAGGAAACACGATGTGCTTGTCGCGGCGCTTGCTTCGCATCTCTTCGACGGAGATGCCGTAGTACTCGGCGACAACCTGCTGGACGTGCTCCACGGACAAGGGCTTGGTGTCGGCAGAGGGAATGATGTCGCGGAGGATCTCAGAGACCTGACTTAGGGTCGGGCTCTCTCCACCGGAGATGGAGGCGTGGGCCAGGACTCTGATGAGCGCCCCTTCCAACTCGCGGATGTTCTTCTGGATCTTGAACGCGATGAAGGAAAGCACCTCGTCGCTCAGAGGGTTCTGGGCCGGGTCCAGCTTGCTGCGCAGAATCGCCAGGCGTGTCTCGAAGTCCGGTGGCTGGATGTCCGCCATCAGGCCACCCTCGAAACGGGTCCGGAGTCGATCCTCCAGGGTGGGGATCTCGCGAGGAGGCCGGTCGCTGGTGATGACGATCTGCCGGTTCACCTCCTGCAGTGCGTTGAAGGTGTGGAAGAACTCCTCCTGAGTGCGGTCCTTGCCGGCCAGGAACTGGATGTCGTCGACCAAGAGCACATCGACCGTCCGGTACCGGGCTCGGAACTGAGCCATGCGGTTCTCCTGGATCGAGGTGATCATCTGGTTCATAAAGCTCTCGGAAGTCACGTAAGCGACCCGCAGGCGATGGCTCTGCCAAACCGCGTGGCCGACCGCGTGCATGAGGTGGGTCTTGCCCAAACCAACTCCGCCGTAGAGGAAGAGGGGGTTGTAGGCACGGCTCGGAGAGTCCGCGACGGCCCGGCAGGCGGCGTAGGCAAAGCGGGAGGTGTTACCGTCGACGAAGGCGTTGAAGGTGTAGCGCTGATTGAGTCCGGGGACCGTTTCGGCGATCCCACCCGACCGGTCGTCGGACAGCACCATCGGACCCCTGGCATCCGCAGGCGCTTCAGCGACCCCGTCCTCGGAGGCGGTCTGGACGGCAAAGTCCACCTCGATGTCGAGATTGAGGATGGCGGAAAGGGTCTCGCGGATGACCGCCGAATAGCGGTCGCTGACCCAGTCCCGAGCTAGCGGCGTCGGCACTCCGATGAGGGCCCGGGCCCGGTCCAGGTCGAAGGTCAGGAGCCGCGCGTTCTTAAGCCAGGCCTCGTATCCGGGACGACTTACCTGGAAGCGGAGTTCCTCCTGAGCAGCCGTCCAGAGTTGATCTGAGGAGAGGCTCACCTAGGGCCCGACATCGGGCAAAGCGGGGCACACTGAACGTATCGCAATTCACACCTTCTGCACAGGAGTGGAAAACCCACCTGAGGGGTAGATTCGCCCTGGAGAAGAGAGAAGCTCGGACCGGGTCTGGCCCACCCCTGCGGTCGCTCCCGGATGGTAGCACCGACCACACGCTCGTGCAACGTTTGGCGCGACAAAATTGGTCCGTGCGAAAGCAATGTTCGCTAGCGCACCAACACCCAAACACAAGGGGTGCTGCGGCGCAGATGTTCGCCTACCACGCGCGTGCGTCGTGCGCACGGGAAGCGGCGGCGGCACGGGGAACGGCCCCCGGCGGGGTCAGCAAGCAATGAAAAAAAAGCCCTATTTTTTCCTACTTTCTTTGAAACGCCGACTCGGCGTTTCAAGCGGGTTTGACTATCGCACCCCGGCCCCGCACGCCGTCGGTCAACCGGCGTGGTCCTGGTACACACACACCGCGCCGTGCGGCCAAGGAGAGACTACGGTGCGCGCCGGGCGGACGTGACACCGCGCCGCGCGGCCTTGGTACGCGCCTGACCCGCGTTGTCGAACAGCGTCCCGCGCACGGCCCGGAGACCCTTTGTGCGGGGGGCCCCCGGGCCGCCGGTTTCGGTTCGAGATCAAGTCTCGATCCCGGACCCCAGAGGCTTCTCTGCTATCCTCAGCGCCGATCCCAAGAGAGTTATCCCCCGCTGGAGGCCAGTTGGGAAGACCGCCGCCTGGACCCCAAGCTGGCTCCGCGAAGGAATTCGACTATCAAGAGAACTTTTCAGCCGAAGAAGCGCTACCGGAGGAAGGTGCACGGGTTCCGGGCCCGTATGTCGACCCCCGGGGGGGTCCGTGTCCTCAAGCGTCGCCGCCTGAAGGGGCGTCTGCGACTGACACCCGCGCCCGTGCGGTGAAGACCAAGTACCGGCTCCGTCGCTCCACCGACTTTCGGGCTGTCACGGCGGAGCGAAGGGGCGCCGGGGACGGCATTCTCCGCGTCAGGGCAAGGGGGAACTCGGTCGGCCACCCGCGAGTGGGGATTGTGGTCCCCAAGCGTTTGGGGGGTGCTGTGGTCCGCAACCGACTGCGCCGAAGACTGCAAGCATCCGTGGCCGCAATGATTCCCCGGCTAGGCCCAAAC
>Ga0307373_10006449_pt1 | contig 18660 bp, 16 predicted proteins | sample OX2MG_FD_202534 | JGI IMG/M metagenome (GOLD analysis project Ga0307373, IMG submission 202534) | Soil microbial communities from Risofladan, Vaasa, Finland - OX-2 | ecosystem: Environmental > Terrestrial > Soil > Coastal area > Acid sulfate soil | place: Finland: Risofladan, Vaasa | collected...
CGGGATCGACGGCGACTCCGAACGGCGCCTTGAACTGCCCGTTCGTCAGCAGCTTGATGGTGTGGAGCACGTGGCCGGTCGCCTCGCTCAGCTCGACCACCGACAGGTCGGAGATCACCCAGGCGGTTCCGTTGCGCGGATCGACGGCGACCTGGCCGAGGGCGGCGTCGGTGATCGGCGTCCGGATCACCTTGCCGGTCCGCTCGCTGATCTCGGCCAGGTTGCCGGTCGCGTCGTTAACAGCCCAGAGCAGTCCCCTGACCGGATCGACGGCGATCCTGACCGACTGGACCGGGACGTGGCCCACGACCCGGCCGGTGGACTCGCGGATCCGCACGATCTCGGCGCCCGTGCCGATCCAGGCGGTGCCGGTGCGCGGGTCGACGGCGGCCTGGCCGGGATGGCCGCCCACGTGGATCTGGCGCGTCCTGATCGGGGCATCAGGAACCCGGGACCGACCACCCGGGCTGGCGGCGAGGGCCGCGCTCCCGGCGGTCAGCGTCGCGGCCGCCAGGCCGCCGGCGGTCAGGACAGCAGCGGTGAGAGCGGCGGTGCGGGGCATGCGAACCTTCGATTCTCCGGCTCAGCTGATCTGGGCCGTCCTGGTAGTACGTCGCAGCACCCGGGCCAGGGCCTGCTCGACCTCCTCGGCCAGGCCGGGCGAGGTCATCCCGTCGCCGGCTTCTGAGCCGATCTCCGTTGCTGAAACAACGACCGCGCGCTCGCCCACGTTGCCGCAGTCACGGCACTCGACCTCGCCGAGCCTGCGGACCAGGCGGACGCTCGCGCAGACCTGGCACCGGTCCAGGTCAGCCATCCATTCGCCGGTGGCCTGGCATCCCGCGCAGATGAGCACCTGGCGATCGGCCCTGACCCCGCGCAGCCACGGGCTGCTCCCCCGGTCAGGGTCGACCTGCCTGGTACCGCACCGATAACAGGGCATCGTCCGCCTAGCTGAGTTCGGCAAGTGCCTTCTGGTAGTCGGCAAGATCGCGAGCCTGCGGGATGGCGTTGACGACCTTCCAGCGCACGACGCCGCTCTTGTCGACGATGAAGGTGCCGCGGGTCGCGAGACCGCGCTCCTCATCGAAGACACCGTACGACCTAGCGACCGCGCCATGGGGCCAGAAGTCCGACAACAGGCCGAACTCGTAACCTTCTATTTCCGCCCAGGTCCTGTGCACGTGCACGGAGTCCACCGAGACCGTCAGGACCTCGACGTCCTCGCGCTCGGCCTCGGGAAAGGAATCGCGCATCTCGCACAGCTCGCCGGAGCACACGCCGCTGAAGGCCAGCGGGTAGAACACGAGCACCACGTTCTTCTTGCCGCGGAAATCCGAGAGCTTCACGGGCGTGCCGTGCTGGTCCTTGAGCTCGAAGTCCGGCGCCACGTCGCCGATCTCAACCGCCATTCACGGGGTCCTTTCTCCTGATCGCGCGCAGCAACCGCCGAGGTTGCGGCAGGGAAGATCATCCGCACATCCGCACATCCGCCCGTGAGCGCCATGAGAGAGCGCGGGAACGAAACCGAGTCTGCCATGACCGCGCGACCGGAAGGTGCATCGCGCCGCCCGGCGCGTCAGCGTCGTGCTTTGGGAGCGACCAGGCGGGTAGCCGACCAGTTCTTTCCCGCGCTGACCGTAGACGTCTGGGACAGCCCGGCGGTCGGCGCCGCCTCGCCGATCTCGCTCGGCTCGACATGGCCTTCCCGGCCCGCCTTCGGGCTCAGCAGCACGATGTACCCGCCGTCGGCGAGCGGTGTCAGCGCATCGACAAGCGCGTCAACGAGGTCTCCGTCCTCGTCCCGCCACCACAGCAGTACCCCGTCCACGACATCGTCGTAGTCCTCGTCGACCAGCTCGACACCTTCGCCGGCCGCGACGGAGTCGCGGACCGGCTCGTCGCAGTCATCGTCGTAGCCGATCTCCTGAACTACATGGCCCGGCTTGATGCCGAGCCGCTCGGCCAGGTCATGCTGGTCGGCCGCCTGGCCAGCGGTCGCGCTCACGTACGTCCTCCCATCCCTTCCCCGCGCCAGGCCGGACCTGGCAAGCGACACCCGGTCGGTGTCACTGCCACAGGCCGGCGACGGCCCGCGCGAGTGTCTGTACTTCTTGCTGGGACAGTCCACTATGGGGAGCCGCCCTGCGCAAGTCACAATTCGTACAGAGCGAGGTAACCAAGGTCATCATTCGATCTTCCCCGTCTGCGGCCCGCTTACTCTGCCGGGTAAACGTTCCGTTTCACACGGTTACGTCCCGGTAACTGAGGTCGGCCACAAGAACCTCGGGGTGACATTGGCGGGGCCATGGATGCACTACTGCCCGCAGCAGGTGAGGATAGAAGTGTCACCAGCTATCAGAGCGAGGATCATCCCAGTGCCCTCAGGACGCCAGCGCTACTCGATCATCAGCGACGGTCTGCCCACCCAGCTCCCCGATATCGACCCCGACGAGACCCGGGAGTGGCTGGAGTCATTCGACCACGTGGTCCGCACCCGCGGCCGGACCCGCGCCAGGTACGTGATGCTGAAGCTGCTGGAACGCGCGCGCGAGCAGCAGGTCGGCGTTCCCGGCCTGCGCAGTACCGACTACATCAACACCATCCCGCCCGAGCGTGAGCCGTGGTTCCCCGGTGATGAGTACACCGAGCGGCGGATCAGGGCCTACATCAGGTGGAACGCTGCCGTCATGGTGTCCAGGGCGAACCGGCCGGGCCTCGGCGTAGGCGGGCATATCGCGACGTATGCGTCGGCAGCGAGCCTGTACGAGGTGGGCTTCAACCACTTCTTCCGCGGCAAGGACCACGGCGAGTCGGGCGACCAGGTGTTCATCCAGGGCCATGCGGCACCTGGCATCTACGCGAGGGCATTCCTCGAGGGACGGCTTTCTGAGGATCAGCTCAACGGGTTCCGTCAGGAACTGTCGCACCCAGGCGGCGGTCTCCCCTCGTACCCGCACCCCAGGCTGATGCCGGACTTCTGGGAGTTCCCGACTGTCTCGATGGGCCTGGGCGCGATCGACGCCGTCTACCAGGCCAGGTTCAACCGGTACCTGCTGGCCAGGCAGCTCAAGGACACCAGCCGGTCGCGAGTATGGACCTTCCTCGGCGACGGAGAGACCGACGAGCCCGAGGTGCTCGGCGCGATCGGGCTCGCGGCCCGGGAGGAGCTCGACAACCTCACCTTCGTGATCAACTGCAACCTGCAGCGGCTGGACGGCCCGGTCCGCGGCAACGGCAAGATCATCCAGGAGCTCGAGGCGTTCTTCCGCGGCGCGGGCTGGAACGTGATCAAGGTGATCTGGGGCCGGGACTGGGACCCGCTCCTCGCCCAGGACGTCGACGGCGTGCTGGTGAACAAGATGAACACGACCCCCGACGGCCAGTTCCAGACCTATGCCGTCGAGTCGGGCGCTTACACGCGCGAGCACTTCTTCGGCAGCGACCCGAGGCTGCGGGCGATCGTCTCGCACCTGTCCGACGATCAGGTCAGGAACCTGTCCCGGGGCGGTCACGACTACCGCAAGGTCTACGCGGCGTTCAAGGCCGCCACCGAGCACGTCGGCCAGCCGACCGTGATCCTCGCCCACACCATCAAGGGCTGGACGCTCGGCCCCGATTTCGAGGGCAGGAACGCCACGCACCAGATGAAGAAGCTCACCGTCGCCGAGCTGAAGGAGTTCCGCGACCGGCTCTACCTGGAGATCCCCGACTCGGCGCTGGAGGCGGAGCTGCCGCCGTACTACCACCCGGGTGAGCAGTCCGACGAGATCCAGTACATGAAGGAGCGCCGCAAGGCGCTCGGCGGCTACCTGCCCAAGCGGGTGGTCAGGTCCCGGCCGCTGGTGCTGCCCGGGGACAGCAGCTACGACGAGCTGCGTCGCGGGTCAGGCAAGCAGCAGATCGCCACCACGATGGCGTTCGTCCGGCTGCTCAAGGACCTGATGAAGGACCCGGAGATCGGCCACCGGTTCGTGCCGATCATCCCGGACGAGGCGCGGACCTTCGGCATGGACTCGCTGTTCCCGACGGCGAAGATCTACTCGCCGCACGGTCAGTCCTATGAGGCGGTGGACCGGGCACTGCTGCTGTCCTATAAGGAATCCGAGCAGGGCCAGATCCTGCACGAGGGGATCAGCGAGGCCGGAGCGATGGCCTCCACGATCGCCGCGGCCACGTCGTACGCCACCCACGGCACGCCGATGATCCCGATCTATATTTTCTACTCGATGTTCGGGTTCCAGCGTACGGGCGACCAGATGTGGGCGATGGGCGACCAGCTCGGCCGCGGCTTCCTGCTCGGAGCCACCGCGGGACGGACCACGCTGACCGGCGAGGGCCTGCAGCACAACGACGGGCACTCCCAGCTCCTCGCCTCCGTCAGCCCCGCCTGCGTCTCTTACGACGCCGCCTGGGCCTACGAGCTCGCCGCTATCGTCAAGAGCGGCCTGCGCCGGATGTACGGATTGTCGGATGAGCACCCGCACGGCGAGGACATCTTCTACTACCTCACCCTCTACAACGAGCCGTACGTGCAGCCGGCCCAGCCGCAGGACTATCCGGGCGGAGCGCAGGCTCTGGACGAGGCCATCGTGCGCGGGCTTCACCGGTACTCGGCCCAGTCCGAGGAGGGCGAGCCCAACGGCAACGGGCTGCGGGCCAGGGTCGTGGCATCGGGGGTGGCGGTCCGCTGGGCGCTCCAGGCTCAGCGGCTGCTCGCCGCCGACTGGGGCGTGCAGGCCGAGGTGTGGTCGGCGACGTCGTGGACCGAGCTGCGCAGGGACGGGCTCGCCTGCGAGGAGTGGAACCTGCTGCATCCTGACGAGGCGGCGCGCGTACCTTACGTGACCCAGATGCTGAACGAGCACCCGTTCCCGGTCGTCGCGGTCAGCGACTGGATCAGGGCCGTGCCCGATCAGATCGCCCGCTGGGTGCCGGCGCCCTTTACCTCGCTCGGGACGGACGGCTGGGGCTTCTCCGACACCCGGCCGGCCGCTCGCAGGTTCTTCCACGTCGACGCCGAGTCGATCACCCTGGCCGCGCTCGCCCAGCTGGTCCGCCAGGGCGACCTCAAGCCGGAGGTGCTCACCGAGGCGATCACCAGGTACCGCCTGGACCTCGACGTGAGCGAAGCTCTCAGCTGAAGCGGCCGAGCAGAGGTCAGGCCGTCGGGGTCGCGAGGAACCGGTTCGCCCGGCCAGCGGCGCCGACGTACGGGAGACAGCGGCCCGGCGTTCAATCCGGCCGGAAAGGCGAGCGCCGGGGTGAGCCGAACAGGCCCGCCCCGGCGCTCAGCTGCCCGCTACGGCCTGGCCAGCATCCCGTCGGTGTTGCCATTCTTGCCGGTGTAGAAACCGACTAGGTCACCGGCGTTGTTGACGCCGTTAACGACCGTGGCATCCGGACCCTTCGGGTCGCTGATCTTGTGGAATCCACCGCCCGCCGTCCAGGTGAAGCCGAACGAGTTGGCGCCGACCGTGTAAGCGCCGACCACTTCTCCCTTGTCGTTGACGCCGAAGGCCTGGGTCATGTCCGCGCCCTTGACGGCCAGGATGTGCACGTGGAGGTGCTTGCCCTGCGTCACCAGGAAGGACTTGACCGGGCCGGTTGACTGGCTGAAGAAGCCGACCACCGCGTTCTTGTTGTTGATGCCCGTCGCGGTCACGCTGACCGAGCCAGGCAGCGGAATGGTGATGAACTTGCGGGTGAAGACGTTGTACAGGTACCCGTGGGCGTTGCCGGCGGAGTCCAGGTAGAAGCCGGCCGCCTCACCCACGTTGTTGACCCCGAGCAGCTGGTCCACCGGCGGCGTCGACTTGCCGTCCGGTGCCTTCGAGGCCGGGAATACCACCTCGTGGAAATGGCCCTTGAGCGCCCAGAAGCCGAAGTTCGCGTTGTCGGCCGGATTCGCCTTGTTCGTATGAGAAAAGAATCCCACGGTGACGCCGGTGTCGTTGAGGCCGGTGACCTGAGTCTGCGCGGAATGCGGGAAGTTCTCGACCCGGTAGCTTGACTGATGGTACGGCGGCAGCAGCAGGTAGCCCTTGTTCTTATGGCCTTGCGCGCCTGAGCCGTAATAGCCGGCGATCTTGCCATGGTTGTTGATACCGAGCAGCTGGTTGAAGGTCAGGTCGTTGCTGTTGTTGAGCGTCTTGAAGGAGTACGTGATCGCTGGGGCGTGGGTGGCCGCCCCGGCCGGGACGGCCGCGGCGAAGACGGCCGCGAGCGCTCCGGCCCCTACGACGGCCATTGTGCGGACATGGGGGGTCAGGATCATCTGTACTTCCTCTCGTTGCGTCCACCTACTGTGCGCCCAATTACCAATAGATACAAGTAGATGTTTCGGATAGGGCTGATAGAATCCTTCTATGCTAGAGCTGACCAGGCTGAAGGTGTTCTGCGAAGTGGCGAGCCACGGCTCGTTCACCAGGGCCGCCGAGATGCTCGGCTACGCCCAGCCGTCCATCTCGCACCACATCGCCCAGCTGGAGCGCGAGCTCGGCGCCCAGCTCTTCGACCGGCAGCCGAGGCGCCTCCAGCTCACCGAGGCAGGCCAGGTCTTCCTGGACTACGCCCGGCCGATGCTCGTCCAGCTCGCCGATGCCCAGCGGGAGGTCGCGGAGACCGTCAAATCGGGCGGCGGGCGGCTGCGGCTGGCCGCCTTCCCCACCGCGGCCGCCACCTTGCTTCCCGCCGCCGCCCGGCCGTTCCGCGCCAGGCGGCCTGAGGTGCAGCTGAGCCTGACCGAGGCCGACCCGCTGGTGGCGGTGCCCGGCCTGGTCGCCGGCGACTACGACCTGGCGATCGTCTACGACTACCCGGCGCTCGGCGCCGGCCCGGAGCCTGGCGTCGAGCTTGAGCCGCTGTTCGGCGACCAGATGGCGGTCGCCCTGCCGGCCGGGCATCGGCTGGCGGGCCTGGCGGCGGTGCCGATCGAGGCCCTCGCCGGCGAGCAGTGGATCACGCCGCACGAGTCGATGTGCCGGGACGCGCTGATCCTGGCCTGCAGGAACGCGGGCTTCTTCCCCGAGACCGCCTCCCAGACAAACGATTACATGGCGATGCAGGGCCTGGTAGCCGCCGACGTCGGGATAGCGGTGATGCCGCGCCTGGCGGTCGCGATGGCGCGCCGGCCCGGCGTGATCGTGCTCCCGCTCGCCGAGCCCGTCATCGAGCGGGTCACCTTCATCGCCACCCGCCGGGGCGCGTACCGGTCACCGGCGGCCGACACGTTCCGCGCCGCCCTGCGGTCCGCCCTGTCCGCGGCCGAGGACGCGGATCTGCCGCTCGAGGCGTACGACCTGGCGCATGCGGTCGCCGGGCCGGCCAGGACGGCGCGGTAGGCCGGGCTAGCCACCGTGCCTGGCGTCCACCCGGCATGGCACCCTGATGACGTGAGCGCGAAGGCGAAGCCGGCGAGGCCAGACGGCGGACGAGTGCGGGCGGATACCATCGCCCGGCTCGAGCAGTCCATGTCCGCGCTGGGCGCGGCATCGATGATCTCGATGGACCAGCGGCTGCCCTGGTTCCGTGCCCTGTCGGCAGAGAACCGGTCCTGGCTCGGCCTGGTCGCCCAGGCCGGTGTCGCCGCCTTTGTCGACTGGGTGAAGCACCCGGAGCGAGGCCGGCCGGCCGTCGCCGGCGAGGTCTTCGGGACGGCGCCGCGCGAGCTGGCCAGGGCCGTCAGCCTCCAGCAGGCCGTCGAGATGGTCCGGATCATCGTCGACGTGGTCGAGAGCCGGGTGGACGACCTCGCCGCGCCGGGCGGGGAGAGCGAGCTGCGCGAGGCCGTGCTCCGGTACACCAGGGAGGTCGCGTTCGCTGCCGCCCAGATCTACGCCAGGTCCGCCGAAGCCCGCGGCGCCTGGGACGCGCGGCTGGAAGCGCTGGTCGTCGACTCTCTGGTCCGGGGCGAGATCGACGAGAGCCTGCAGTCCTGGGCCTCGGCACTGAACTGGTCATCGGCCCCGGTGACCGTCGTCGCGGGCAACGCCGGCGGCGGTGAGCCAGAGGGCCTGATCGAGGAACTGCGCATGCTCGCCAGGCGGGCCAAGTTCGACCTGCTGGCCGGGGTGCACGGGCACCGGCTGGTCGTGATACTCGGCGGACCTGGCGACCCGATGCCGGTGGCCAGGCAGCTCGCGGCCAGGTTCGGTCCCGGTCCCGTGGTCGTGAGCCCGGCTGCGGCGAACCTGGAGTCGGCGGCCGACTCGGCCAGGGCGGCACTGGCCGGGCTGCGGTCCGCGCCCGCATGGCCGGACGCGCCGCGGCCGGTGCCGGCAGCCGCCCTGCTGCCCGAGCGAGCCCTCGACGGCGACGACAGCGCGCGCGTCGAGCTGATCGAGCACATCTACGAGCCGCTGCACCGTGGCGGTGCCGCCCTGCTCGATACCGTGACCACCTACCTGGAGCAGGGCAACTCGCTGGAAGCGACCGCGCGGATGCTGTTCGTGCACCCCAACACGGTCAGGTACCGGCTGCGCCGGGCGGCCGAGCTGACCGGCTTCAATCCAGGTGACGGACGCGGAGGATTCGTCCTGTGGCTCGCCATCGTGTACGGGCGGCTGTCTCACAAGCAAACGTAGTTTGTAGAATACCTACAGCTGATCGTGAGAAAAGTTCGTAGCCTCCTCTATTCGTATGGCGGACTCCTACAGTGCAAGGTTAGAAGATGCTCGTCATCGCTGCGCCTGGCCAGGGCGCCCAGACTCCTGGCTTCCTCGCGCCGTGGCTCGAGTTCCCTGGCGTAGCCGACCGGCTCGGCGCCTGGTCCGACCTGGTGGGCTGCGATCTGATCAAAGCGGGTACCGTCGGCACAGCCGACGAGATCAGGGATACCGCCGTCGCCCAGCCGCTGCTGGTCGCCGCCGCGCTCGCCGCCGCCGGAGTGCTGGGCATCGGCCCGTCGCTGACGGGCGAGCAGGCGGACGGGGAGAACGGCCGCGCGGACGGGCCGCAGGAGCCCGGCCACCGCGACGGGCACCACTCCGGCGTCGCGGCCGGCCACAGCGTGGGCGAGCTGGCCGCCGGCGCGATCGCAGGCGTTCTCGCGTCGCAGGACGCGCTGCGGCTGGTCGGCGTGCGCGGCCGCGCAATGGCGGCCGCCGCCGCGGCCGAGCAGACCTCGATGACCGCCGTGCTCGGCGGTGACGAGGCGGCGGTCCTGCGCTCCATCGAGGCGCACGGGCTTACCCCGGCCAACATCAACGGCGCCGGCCAGATCGTCGCAGCCGGAACGGCCGACCAGCTGGCGGCGTTCGCCGCCGACCCGCCGGCCGGCGCCAGGCTCAGGCCGCTGCAGGTAGCAGGTGCTTTCCACACTTCGCATATGGCACCCGCTGTCGAGGCGCTGCGCGCGGAGGCCGCGACGGTGACCGTGCAGGACCCGGTGCTGACCGTGCTGTCGAACCGCGACGGCGCCGCGGTGCGCACCGGCGCGGACTGGCTGGAGCGGATCTGCGGCCAGGTCAGCACCCCGGTGCGGTGGGACAGCTGCATGGCGACGATGAGCAGACTCGGGGCGACCGCGTTCCTCGAGCTGCCGCCGGCCGGCACGCTTGTCGGCCTGGCCCGCCGGGCGCTACCCGGCATCCAGCTGCTCGCCGTGAAGACGCCCGACGATCTTGAGGCGGCCAGGGCGATGCTCGCCGAGCACGACCTGCATTCCGACAGCCATGCGCCGGAGTGGCGCCTGCTTGTCGCGCCGCTCGCGGGGACGTTCCGGTCAGCGCCCGCGCCCGAGGGGCCCGGGGTGTCGGTGGTCAGCGGCGCGGAGCTCGGCCGGGTCGAGATGCGCGGCGACAGCCACCTGGTGACGGCAGGTTTCCCTGCGACGATTATCGAGTGGCTGGTCGAGGACGGTGATCCGGTGAGCCCGGGCCAGCCGCTTGTCAGGCTCGATCCGGCCACGCACGCGGCTACCGAGGAAGGGCACTAACTGATGCGAACCCACCAAGGCTCCGCCGGCGCCAGGGTCCTGGCCTTCGGCGGATACCAGCCGGCCAGAGTCGTCACCAACGAGGAGCTTGCCGCCTCGGTCGAGACCAGCGACGAGTGGATTCGCAGCCGGGTCGGGATCGCGAGCAGGCGGCTGGCGGGCCCAGACGAGACCGTCGCTGACATGGCGGTCGCCGCGGCTGGCAAGGCACTCGCCGGCAGCGGGCTTTCCCCCGCCGATATCGACCTGGTGATCGTGGCGACCTGCACGCCCGAGGTGATGATCCCGAACACGGCCGCCATCGTTGCGCGGCGACTCGGCATCATGGCGCCGGGTGCCTACGACCTCAACGCGGCCTGCGCGGGGTTCTGTTACGCGCTCGCCGCCGCGAATGACGCGGTCAGGGCAGGGTCAGCCCGGCACGTGCTCGTCATCGGCGCCGAGAAGCTCTCCCAGTGGGTGGACTGGACCGATCGCTCGACCTGCATCATCTTCGCCGACGGGGCCGGCGCCGCCGTGGTCGGCCCGGCCGAGCCCGAGCCCGAGGCGGAGGAGCCGGAGGCCGGGATAGGCCCGGTGGTGTGGGGTAGCGACGGCGATATGGCGGACAAGATCTTCATCAAGGACCGCAACTCGTTCATCATCCAGGAAGGCCAGGCGGTCTTCAGGTGGGCGACGACCGCGCTGCACCCGGTAGCCAAGCAGGCCTGCGCGGAGGCCGGCGTGGACCCGGCCGAGCTCGCCGTCTTCGTGCCGCACCAGGCGAACCTGCGGATCATCGAGGCGCTCGCGCGCAAGATCGGCGCCCCGCAGGCCAAGGTGGCCAGCGATATCGTCACCGCGGGAAACACCTCGTCGGCGTCGATCCCGCTGGCCCTGTCAAGGATGATCGAGCGAGGCGAGCTGGCCTCAGGCGACAAGGCCCTGCTGATCGGGTTCGGCGCGGGCGTCTGCTACGCGGCGCAGGTGATCACGCTACCCTGACCGGCGTCGCGCGGTGCGGCGGGAAGCGTACCGGCCGGCCAGGCAGCAGCCGCCCTATCGCAACAAAGGTAACTGAAACACAACAAAGGGAGAAAACTGGAATGGCTATGACCCAGCAGGAAATCCTCGCCGGGCTCAGCGAGATCATCGACGAGATCGCCGGCGTCCCGGCGGACGAAGTCACCCCGGAGAAGACCTTCGTCGACGACCTCGACATCGACAGCCTCTCGATGGTCGAGATCGCGGTGGCGGCGCAGGACAAGTTCGGCGTGGAAATCCCCGACGACCAGCTCAAGGACCTGAAGACGGTGCAGGACGTCATCGACTACGTCGGGCGCGCCTCCGTATCCGCCTGACGGGACAGCCAGCAGCGCGCGCGGCGCCGCGCCGGGCCGCATGAGGCGCGGCCCGGCGCCGCGTGATCCCGATCAGGCCGCAGCATCAGAGGAGACCGCACAAGTGCCCAACGATCCGACCCGAGTCGTCGTCACCGGACTCGGCGCGACCACGCCGGTAGGCGGGGACGCTCCCAGCACCTGGCAGGCCATGCTGGCCGGACGCAGCGGCGTCAGCACGCTGACCGAGGACTGGGCGCAGCGGCTGCCCTGCCAGATCGCGGCCAGGGCCGCGGTCGAGCCGACCACCGTAGTCGACCGGGTGCAGGCGAGGAAGCTCGACCGGTGCGAGATGTTCGCGCTCGTGGCGGCCAGGGAAGCGTGGGCCGACGCGGGATCGCCTGAGGTCGATCCGCTGCGGCTCGGCGTGGTCGTGGCGAGCGGCATCGGCGGGATCGGATCCGTTCTCGCCGCCTACGACACGCTGAAGGAGAAGGGCTGGCAGCGGCTCTCGCCGTTCACCGTGCCGATGCTGATGCCGAACGGTTCAGCGGGCTGGATCAGCCTCGAGCTCGGCGCCCGCGCCGGGGTGCATACGCCGGTCAGTGCCTGCGCGTCGGGTGCCGAGGCGATCGGCTACGGGATCGACATGATCAGGTCCGGGCGCGCCGACATCGTGCTGGCCGGCGGCACCGAGGCGGCGATCATGGAACTGAACATCGGCGCGTTCGCGGCGATGCGTGCCCTCTCGCTGCGCAACGACGAGCCCGAGCGGGCCTCCCGGCCCTTTGACAAGGGCAGGGACGGCTTCGTGCTCGGCGAGGGGGCCGGGATGGTGGTGCTCGAGTCCGAGGAGCACGCGGCCAGCAGGAACGCGCGCGTGTACGCGGTCGCCGCCGGGGCCGGCTACTCCGCCGATGCGCACCACATCGCGCAGCCTGATCCCGACGGGGCGGGCGCGGTGCTCGCGATCCGCCGCGCGCTCGAGAATGCCAGGGTCGCGGCGGCCCAGGTCACGCACGTCAACGCGCACGCCACCTCCACCCCGGCCGGAGACGTCGTCGAAGCTCACGCGATCGCCACCGCACTCGGCGACGCGGCGGCAAGCGTGGTGGTCTCGGCGACCAAGTCCATGACCGGCCACCTGCTCGGCGGGGCCGGCGCGGTCGAGTCGGTGGCGGCCATCATGGCGCTGCATGACCGGACCGCGCCGCCGACGATCAACATGGACGACCTAGAGGATGACCTCGGCGTCGAGATCGCGGTCAAGCCGACCGACCTGCACCCCCGTGGCCCTGAGCCGATGGCCGTCATCAACAACTCGTTCGGATTCGGCGGACACAATGTCGCGGTCGTCTTCACCGCAGCCTGAGGGGGCTATTTCCATCGCAGACAAGGAGCCTGACGTGACTATTCTCGACAGCCGACTCCCCCAGCTCAGCCGCGACGCGGCCGGCCAGCCCGCTGGCGGCGAGGCGGCGCGGGAGCCGGCAGCGGCCGCGGCCGGGCAGCCGGCAGGCAGCGGCCCGGCAGGCAGCGGCCCGGCAGGCAGCGGGGCACCGGCCGAGCCCGGACGCGACCCGATGGCCAGGCTCGAGGCGCTCTTCGACGCCGGGACGGTGCGGCTGCTGCTGCCCGCCGATGTCAGCGGGGTGCTGGTCGCCGAGGGCCTGATCGACGACATGCCCGCCGTGGCGTTCGCCAATGACCCGCGGGTTCAGGGCGGCGCGATGGGCAGCGCCGGCTGCGCGGCGATCGTCACCGCCTACGACCGGGCGATGGAGATCGGCGCTCCGGTTCTCGGGCTCTGGCACTCCGGCGGCGCGCGGCTCCGCGAGGGCGTGGAGAGCCTGCACGCGGTCGGCCTGGTCTTCGCCGCCATGACCCGTGCCTCCGGCCAGGTGCCGCAGATCTCGGTCGTGCTCGGGGCCGCCGCGGGCGGCGCGGCCTACGGGCCGGCCCTGACCGACCTGGTGATCCTGTCCGACCAGGGCCGCATCTTCGTGACCGGCCCCGACGTCGTGCGCAGCGTGACCGGCGAGGATGTCGACATGGAGCGGCTCGGCGGCCCCGAGCCGCATAGCAGGCGCTCCGGCGTCGTCCACGTGGTCACGCCGACCGACAGCCGGGCCCTCGCCACGGCGCGCGAGCTCGCCCTGCTGCTCGGCAGCCAGGTCGGTGATGACGACGAGGCGAACAGCCCGTCGCTGGCCGACGCCGACCTGGCCGCGCTGCTGCCGGAATCGCCGAAACGGGCCTACGACGTGCATCCGCTGATCAGCGGCGTGCTCGACGGACCGGGTGTCGAGCTGCACCCGCGCTGGGCACCGAACGTCGTGACGGCGCTTGGCCGGCTCGGCGGCCGGACAGTCGGCGTGATCGCGAACAACCCGCTGCGGCTGGGCGGCTGCCTGGATGCCACGTCCGCGGAGAAGGCGGCCAGGTTCGTGCGGATGTGCGATGCCTTCGGCGTGCCGCTCGTCGTTTTGGTGGATGTTCCCGGTTACCTGCCCGGAGTCGGCCAGGAGTGGGACGGCGTCGTGCGCCGCGGCGCAAAGCTGCTGCACGCGTTCGCCGAGGCGACGGTGCCGCGGGTCACGCTGGTGACCAGGAAAGCCTACGGCGGCGCCTACATCGCGATGAACTCGCGGTCGCTCGGCGCGACCAGGGTGTTCGCCTGGCCAGGTGCTGAGATCGCGGTGATGGGCGCGGTCGCCGCGGTCCGGATCCTGCACCGCAGGACGCTGGCGGCGGCGCCGGCCGACCAGCGGCACGAGGTCGAGGCCGAGCTGGCTGCCGAGCACGAGCGCGAGGCAGGCGGCCTGCTGCGGGCGCAGCAGCTGGGGGTCATCGACGAGGTGATCGAGCCCGCCAAGACCAGGCAGGCGCTCGCCGAGGCGATCGCGTCGGCCGCGCACGTCCGCGGCCAGCACGGCAACATCCCGCTGTAGCGGCGTCAGGCTCCGTAGCGTCGCCCGCGGGCGGCGTAGCTGCGCAGCGCGCGCAGGAAGTCGACCTCCCGGAACGCGGGCCAGTACGCCTCGCAGAAGTACAGCTCGGAGTACGCGCTCTGCCACAGCAGGAAGTTCGACAGGCGCTGCTCGCCGCTGGTCCTGATCACCAGGTCAGGGTCGGGCTGGCCGGCCGTGTAAAGGTGCCGGGCGACATCCTGGGTGGTCAGCGTCTGCGCTAGGTCGGTCAGCGTGGAGCCGGCCGCGGCCTGCTCGTAGAGCAGGGCGACGATCGCGTCGATTACTTCCTGACGGCCGCCGTAGCCGATCGCCAGCGTGACGTGCGCGCCGGTCGCGCAGCCGCGGGTCGCGGCGACTGCCTCCTTCAGCGCCAGCGACGTGCTGTCGGGCAGGACGTCGAGCATCCCCGCGGTGTGGACCTGCCAGCCCGAGCTCTCGCTGGTCAGCTTGTCCGCCACGAACTGCTCGATGACGTCCATCAGGAACGCGACCTCGGCGTCTCCGCGACGCATCAGGTTCTCGGTCGAGCACAGGAACACCGTCACGTGCTTGATGCCCGCCGTCTCGCACCAGCGCAGCAGGTCATCGATGTGCTCGGCGCCGTGCTTATGGCCGAGGCTCGGATTGGCCATGCCCATCTGCCGAGCCCAGCGCCGGTTGCCGTCGATGATCAGGCCGACATGCCTGGGCATGGGCTGGCCGGCGAGCTGAGAGCGCAGCCGTCGGGTGTAGAGCCGGTAGACAAGATCGCGGAGCGGCACCTACTGAATCTACCCCCGCGAAACTGCGGCATGCTGACGCCGGTGACTGGCCGGCGCGTCCGCTAGCCGGCCACGGACAGAACGATCCTGCCGCCCGGATGGCGCGACTCCAGGCGGTCAGCTGCCTGGTCCGCTGGCCGTCGTCGCCGATCAGGACGCCGTGGAAGGTGATGTTGGCGTCGACCAGCGGATCGAGGTCCAGCTCGGGCGTGGCGATGGAGGCGATCTGCCCGCCGGGCGGAGGGTGGGCAGCGCCGCGGCCGCATTCGGACCGCCGACCAGGTCGGCGATGGCGTCCACGGGTCCGCCCGCTAGCGCTACGGCCTGTCCGGCGACGTCGCCGCCGGCGTAATCGATGCAGCCCGCGGCGCCGAGGGCGCGCATCTGCTCGTGCATGGCCCGGCGGCCCACGCCCGTGGGCGCGATGCCCAGGCGCGCCGCGAGCTGGAGCAGGAACAGGTGCCGGCGGCCAGCGGGGTGGCGGCCGCCTGCTGGAACGACACGCCGGGCCCGACCGGCGCGACCAGGTCAGCGTCGACGACGGCAAGCTCGGCGTATCCGCCGGCGCCGTCAGGAAAGCCTTCAGCCCGGCCCAGCCGCCGTCGGCGCGGTTGCCGGCGTCGACGGGGTTGACCCAATGACGAGCGAGCGCATCGAAGTGCAGCGGACCATCGGGGCCGAACCCGCGGACATCTTCCGCGTGCTCTGCGACCCGCATGGCCACGTAGCCATCGACAGCGCGGGGATGCTGATGGACGCGAGCGGGGAGCCGGTGAGCGTCGCCGGCGACAGCTTTGTCGTGCACATGGACCGCGAGGCGCTGAACGACTACCCGCTTGGCCGCTACGACGTGACCGTGACGATCACGACCTTCATCCCCGACGCCGAGATCGCCTGGACGATACTCGGCAACATCAAGCCGCCGATCGGCCACGTGTACGGCTACCGGCTCGAGGCCGCCGAGGGCGGCACGCTCGTCACGTCCTATTACGACTGGGCCGCCATCGACCCGGTCTGGCGGGAGGCCGGGATCTTCCCGGTCATCTCCGAGGGGGCGCTGCGGGCCACCCTCGGCATCCTGGCCAGGACCGTGGCGCGCGGCTATCCGCGGCCGAACGCCGGCTAGGTCACGATCCGGCGGCAACCGGACGAATTCGCCTCTGCGGCGGCAACCGGCAATAAGCGGTGCGCGTCTGCTGATCGTCACTACTGACGTAGCACGATAGGACAACTCATGCTCACGAGGCGTTTTCGGCGACCCTGGAAGACTGCCTCGGTGCTCACCGCGACGAGCGCGACGGCAGCGACCGGCGTGCCGTTGGCGAGGTCCGGGCCGTCGGCGGGCGCGTCGGTCAGCGCGAGCGTGCCGCGCTGCAACGCTGCCAGGGCCCGCCAGCTAGTGGCGCACAAGCTGGCCCGCGCGATCGGCGCGGCCATGCGCAGCCGGTTCACCAGCGCGGATCCGTCCTACAACCCGTTCGACGACGTCAGCGTGGCCGTGTCCGACGATTCGCTCGGGCTGAGCTGCTGGTACCGCACCGCGAGGCAGAACTACTCGGCCAGCGCGGTCAAGGCGACCATCCTCGCCGCGCTGCTGCTCACGGCCCAGGACGAGCACCGGAGCCTGGACTCGTGGGAGAAGAATGAAGCCTGGCTCATGATCACCCAGTCCGACAACGCGGCGGCGAGCGCGCTGTGGGCGCACGTGGGCATGGCCAGCCTGCAGCACTTCCTCGACCGCGCCAAGATGAAGCAGACCGTGCTGAACACGTGGGGCGCCTGGGGACTGACCGAGATCACGGCGCACGACGAGACGCTGCTGCTCCGGCTGCTGATGTCCCCCGGGCAGGTCCTGACCACCCCGTCCCGCAGGTACGAGCTGTACCTGATGAACCACGTCATCAGGTCCGAGGCCTGGGGCGTGCGGGCCGGGTCGCCGAAGTACGTCACCTGGCACATCAAGAATGGCTGGGCGCCGCTGCCCGACCCCAGCAGCAGCCCATGGGTGGTCAACAGCATCGGCTGCTTCATCCACAAGTCCTTCGGCTACACGATCGTCGTGCTGACCCAGGACAACCCCACCGCCGGCCTGTCGTATGGCATCGGGACCATCGAGAAGATCGCCTGGGTCATCAACCGTGCCCTGGTTCCGGGGGCCAGGTCGGTCTGGCCGAAGTCGGCGGCACGGCAGATCTCGAGGCTGCCGCAGGCACCGGAAGCCCTGCCCGCCCCGCCAGGCGGCCGCTGACGCCCGGCTACCGTAGTGCTGGCGGCAAGGGGGTGTCTGCGGTGACGACGGCGTTCGTGCTGGGCGGCGGGGGCTTGCTCGGCGCTCACGAGGTCGGCATGCTGCGGGCGCTCGCCGGGGCAGGCGTCACGCCCGACCTGGTCGTCGGTACCTCGATTGGCGCGATCAATGGCGCTTTCGTGGCCGCCGATCCGGCTGATGCGGCCGACCGGCTTAGCGAGCTCTGGCATGGCGAGGCCATCAGGCAGGCATTCAGCGAGAACCTGTGGGGACGGGCCGTCCGGCTGGCCCGCTCGGGAACGCACCTGCATTCCATCGAGCCGCTGCGGCACATGCTGACCGCCAAGCTGCCGGCCAGCGACTTCGCCGAGCTCACGCTGCCCTTCCATTGCGTCGCGGCGAGCATCGAGCGGGCGAGCGCGCGCTGGTTCAGCGCCGGCCCGCTGGTGCCGGCGATCCTGGCCTCCTGCGCCGTTCCCGGGCTGCTGCCGCCCGTCAAGGTCGGTGACGAGCACTGCTTCGACGGCGGGCTGGTCGACTCGATCCCGGTGGGCCGGGCCCTGGCGCTCGGCGCGACAACGGTCTACGTCCTTCAGGTCGGCCGGATCGAGAGCCCGCTGACCGTGCCGAGGCGACCGTGGGAGGTCGGTCTCGTCGCCTTCGAGATCGCGCGCCGGCACCGGTACCACGAGGAGATGTCGGAATTGCCGGACGGTGTCGACGTCCATCTGCTGCCGAGCGGCGGAAATCCCCGCGCGCCGGATCTGTCGCAGCTGCGCTACCGCGACAAGACTATGGTCGGGGCCAGTATCGAGCGCGCCTATGCGGCGTCGCAGCGCTACCTCGCTGCGCTCGACGGCCCCGTTGAGCTGGACACCGATGTGAGCGAGAACTGACCGGCCCGCAGCGCCGGAGGCGCCGAGTAACCAGGAGAGGCCCATGCTCCCGCCCAGGCTGATCCGCCGGCTGGTACTCGCGCCGCTGACGATCGTCATCGCGGTCGCCGTGGCGGTGCTGTTCCCGTTGCTGGCGGTGCTGACCTGGATCTTCGGGCTGCTCAGGCGGCCGCGGCCCAGGCGCAAGCGGGCCCTGCGGCTGCTGTTCTTCGCCCTGGTCTGGCTCTTCGCTGACACCGCCGCGGTGTTCATGTGCCTTGGCCTGTGGATCGCCAGCGGATTCGGCGGTCGGCTGCGCACCGAGCCCTACCAGGCACGCCACTACGCGATCATGAGGTGGTTCCTCGACCGGGTATACGGGGCGGCCACCCGCGCGTTCGGCCTGCGGGTGGAGATCGACGAGCCCGAGCTCACCGGGGACGAGCTGGCCGCCCGGCTGGCCCGCCCGGTCATCGTGCTGAGCCGCCACGCCGGTCCCGGTGACTCGTTCCTGCTCGTCCATCACCTGCTCAGCGTGTACGGACGGC
>Ga0307373_10006456_pt1 | contig 18643 bp, 15 predicted proteins | sample OX2MG_FD_202534 | JGI IMG/M metagenome (GOLD analysis project Ga0307373, IMG submission 202534) | Soil microbial communities from Risofladan, Vaasa, Finland - OX-2 | ecosystem: Environmental > Terrestrial > Soil > Coastal area > Acid sulfate soil | place: Finland: Risofladan, Vaasa | collected...
CGAATGCCCAGAACGATATTCAGGAATGACGCCTCAAGCTTCGGGAAGATGCCGAGGTTCAAGGCGCCGCCAAACGCCATCAGGCACCCTGCCAGCATTCGAACCCCGCGCGTGTAACGCTTCTGGATATATTCCGGTATCGTCATGATCTCCAGTTCGCGCAGATGCTTGATGACAAACCCGGTCCTTCCAACACAGTACGCGGCGATGCCGGCGATCAGTGCGATCACAAAGGCGCTAAAACCCGCCGCATAGCCGAGTTCAGCAAAGTAGACATAGGTGATGATGCCGATCTCGGTGGACACCAGCGAGGCCGTGCCCACCCACATTCCCATGCCGCGTTCGGCCACCAGGTAATCCGATAGCTTGCCGACGTACTTCCTGACAGCGTACCCGGCGCCGGCAGTCAGAACCAGCGAAAGGATCACGATTACCCAATCAAGATAACTGAAAAGACCCATTCTTATAGCCTGCCTTTATCCATTCCAATCCAAAAGGAGTTCATGAACGATATGAGGAAAATCACGCTTCCTGTGCTGTTAAGACGAATTCCCAATGACCTCACGCAAGCAGGAGTGCTCCTTATCGCTATCCGGTTTTCGGTTCACTGCGAGCCTGATGTCTTTAACCGGTCAGTTTTCGGTAGCGACGGCGAATGGCAAGACGGTATGCTTCCGCGGTTCTTTTGTCGGTCGGGGTCATTCATGGCACGCATTGAGCAAAGCCAGCGCCTCCATCACGATCCTTTCCCCTCCGCCTGCTTCGATGACCGCACTCGTTGGCTCATAGGCTCCCTGCTGAAAAGCCTCTTCGGTCGGAATATAACCAATATCCTGGTTGGCAAGTTCTAGGATAAAGGTATTTGGAAAAGGTGAATCCTTGATGATCTGCATCCCGAGTTGCGCAAACAACTCCCCGGGAATCCCTACGAACGCCAGTGAACCGATGGTCAGGACCTGCACCTCGGCGCTGAGGTGCAATGTCTTGCTGTCATGAATTTTCATGACCTTCGTCGCCCACACACGGTCCAGGGTAAAATCGACATTCGCTGATGGTGGGACCGAAAGAATGCGTTCAGCCTTTTGAACGTCATCAGGGCTGATATTTTGAAAAGGAAGAGCCAGCGTCGAAGATGTGGCTCGAATACGTTCAGAATTTACGGGACTCATGTGGGTATAGGCTTGGAGCACGCACCTGGCCAGAGTTTCTCCAATTCGTTTGGCAGTGGGAAATCCCCGTTGCGGCCCGTGCTGACGCACGTCCCAATGGTTGACGTCGGCTGCGGCCCCGATGGTGAAGATCGTCGCTATGGCGGGACCTTCGGAGTCCGATAGAGTTTCGCTCAAGAAGCCGGAATAATCTGTTGAAATCCAGTCGCCTCCGACTGTGTCTTGATGCAGGCCGTAGTTTACCCACGCCATCATACGGCGGCCTTGCGGGGTCTCTGCCAGCAGAACCGCCAGCCGTGGATCGATCGGCCCAATGGCGTTTACCACGTTGGGATTCAGAAAACCAGGGTTGGTTACAACGGTGCCATCTTTCATCAAGTAGCGCCGGTTATGAGGCAGCGACGACTGCTCCTCCACCGCCTCAAAAAGCCGCGCCGGCTGTTGATTGCCTACAGCCAGGTCGACACTGTCAGCAATCCAACTTCCGAGCCTTTCGACGTACCGTGGGACCATCTGCGGCCCCGTATGAGAATGAGTTGCGGTAATCAAAACGTGATCGGGCGGTATTGCATGCGAGTGCTTGATTCGATGGCGCGCATCTTCAACCGCTGAGCGGGGAAGCCGCACCAGGTCACACGCGACTAACACAATTTGATCTTGATTGTTGCCAAGAACTAATGCTTTGGCATGAAGATCATCATGGATGCCAACCGGAGTCCGGGGATAGTAGTAACCCGCAAGAGGCACATCAAGGGCGGGATTGATGGCCACAATGCCAACTCCGACCTTCAAGCCGTCGCTTGCGCTTGCCGCGGTCTCTCCTGATGGCGAAACAGCACTGTCCTGCATGCAACCTGAACCTTTCCTTTCACGTCGGGTTTGCCGGTGGACTGACCCGGCTTGCGGAATGGGTGTGGCGCTACTTGACCGCCTTGCCTTGGCGCTGGCCCTCCTGCCGGAATCATGGCCTCCGTGTTGCCCGCACTCGCGCTACGGCTCTCCCGACGCGTTTCGGGCATCGTTGGAACCGTACTATACGCCACTTAAGGCAATTCGACAAGCTGCAAGACTGTTCTATATATCAAACGATGGATTGACAACACAGACCAGTTATGGGAGACTGCGACGCTCAGCAGGATTTTGTGACGTCGGACAAGGCAAGTACGGAAGAAGCCCTGCGATTTAACTGGCTTGCCCGGGCTGCGATTGCTGCGGTGATGATGTGAGCTCACCTGTCCAGGCCGTATGATGGTGAGTCGGGCTGCGCTAGCGGGGGCGAGTGCGTTTCAAAATGACAACTGCTATGGGAACCCTATGACTGACATGAAACGATACCGGCGGTCAGTTCTTGCTTTCCGGGAGGCGCAGAAATACCTTGCCGGGGGCGTCAGCAGCATGATGCGGGCGTCCGCCAAACCCCTTCCGCTGTTTTTCCGAAAAGCGCAAGGGGCTATTCTGACCGATTACGATAATCATCCATACGTTGACTATGCGCTGGGGTGGGGACCCCTGATCCTTGGCCACTCGCACCCGGCGGTGGTCGATGCCGTGCGCAAGCAGATGGAGAAATTCCAGCTCCTGGGCGCTCAGCATGAGTTGGAAGTTCAGGTGGCCAGGAAGGTCTGTGAGATGCTGCCTTGTGCTGAACTCGTTGCTTTCAGCAACACGGGTACTGAGGCGGCACAGGTGGCGTTGCGTCTTGCGCGGGCCTTTACGGGGCGGCGCAAGTTCATCAAGTTTGAAGGGCATTACCACGGATGGCTCGACAATATCCTTCTCAGCTATCATCCCAAGGGCCGCGAGTTGCGCTCCCGCCAGGCAGTGCCTGTATCGGAGGGCCAATCGCTATCCGGACTTCGAGACGTTTGCGTGTTGCCCTGGAATGATCCGGAAGCCCTCGATTGTGCGCTCAGAGAACATCATCATGACATCGCCGCGATCATCACGGAACCTTATCTCTGCAACAGCAGTTGTCTGATGCCGCGTCCGGGCTACCTGGAACGATTGCGCAAAATCACCCGGCGATATGGCATCGTCCTGATTTTTGACGAAGTGATCACGGGATTTCGAACTTCGCCGGGCGGCGCTCAGAAAGTTGTCGGCATCACTCCTGATCTCACTATTTTGGGAAAGGCCCTGGCTGCGGGCTTTCCGATGAGCGCTGTCGCCGGGCGAAGGGAGATCATGGACCTGATTCCGCAGCGGCGGGTTGTCCACGCGGGCACCTTCAATGGCAATCCGATCTCGCTGGCAGCCGCCAAGGCCGGTCTGGGGGTGCTATCGGCCAGAAAAGGCGCCGCGCTGGAAAAAATGCACGGCCTGGGCGAAAAGTTGATTTCGGGAATCGCTGCACGCGCGGCAGGTGCCGGAATACCCTGCCTGATCAACGGTACCGGATCGGCATTCCACCTCAGCTTTACCTCGCGAACAACGATGCACAATTACCGCGATACGCTGGACTGTGATCTGGAAATTCGCGACCACTTTATACAGGCCATGCTGGAAGAGGGTGTCTATTTGATTCCTGACGGCCGTTGGTATCTGTCCACTGCACACACGCAGGCGCACGTTGATGCAACGCTCGACGCCGTGCGAAAATCGTTTGAGAAGCTACAGTCATTTTAGCTCGATCGCAACTGAGTGCGCCGCTTTCCGTCGTATCATAAGCACGGGAGATGGATGGTGCCTGATCGCAATCTTCGGGGTGCTGGCTGCTCATATCAGGGATTGAAACGGAACTTATGGTAAAGGCGAAAAGTCTTCCGTTGAACAAGCCGTCCGCGAAAGGGCCAAAGCACAAGGCTGTCCGCGTGGGTGTTGTGGGTTTGGGCCTGATGGGGAAGAGCATTGTCGCCTGTCTGTTAAGCTCAGGCGCCACTGTCACCGGCCTCGATGCAAGCCCCTCGATGCGCCGGACCGCCAGGAAACAGGTCCTCGACATGCTGAAGGAAATGTGTAGCGAGGGCCTTCTGAAGCTTGATCCGCTGCGAACCGTCCGAAGGCTGAGGGTGACCAGGGATTTCGCGCCTTTGGCGGACTGCGAAATCGTTATTGAAGCGATCACCGAAGATCTTGGCGCCAAGATAGCGACACTGAAGAAAGTAGAGAACGTTGTTTCTCCCGCCGCCCTGGTGGCCAGCAATACATCGGCGATTCCCATATCGAGCCTGCAAAAACAATGCCGTTATCCCGAGCGCATCATTGGCATGCACTGGGCAGAACCGGCTCACGTCACCCGGTTCATGGAGATCATCTGCGGTAAAGCCACCTCGACAAAGTCGGCAGAGCGGGCCATGGCGATGGCACAACGATGGGGAAAAAGAGCCTTCTCTCGTGCGGAAGGATGTGCGCGGGTTTATTACCAACCGGATTTCTTACGCAATGTTTCGCGAAGCATTTCATCTGGTCGAGAGCGGGGTGGCTACTGTGGCGGACGTCGACCGGTCCCTGCGGAATGATGTGGGTTACTGGATCACCTTCGCGGGGCCCTTCCGTTATATGGATCTGATGGGTGTCCCTGCCTATAAGACGGTGATGACGGACTTGTTGCCCGAGCTTGATTGTACGAAGAAGGTTCCGAGCCTCATGGAGAAAATTGTCAATTCGGGCGCAAAAGGCGTCTCGAACCGGCAGGGCTTTTATTGCTATACGCCCAGTCAGGCCAGGCGCTGGCAGGAACTCTTTTTGAAGTTCAATTATGATATTCGTAAGCTGGCGATGAAGTACCCGGAGGATGCAGGCGATCGGCCATCTTCTAAGCGGAGCAAGCCGGTGGGTTCGGGCGCAGCGAGGCGGCCGCGCAAACATAGAGTTAGAGGAGATTAGAATGATTGTTGTGGATTCACATCTTGACTTGGCCTGGAACGCTTTGAATTGGAACCGCGACCTGACGCTGCCGGTGGAGGAAATCCGGCGCGCAGAAGCGCACATGTCAGACCACCACCGGGGTGCCAATACAGTTTGCTTTCCGGAAATGCGCCGGGGCGACGTGGCAATTTGCCTGGCCACCATCCTGTCCCGTTGCACGACGGTGCATGATCCGATGCTTGATTACCGAAGCCAGGAAGTTGCTTCTGCCATGGGCCATGGGCAGCGAAACTACTACCGAATCATGGAAGGGAAAGGGCAGCTCCGGATGTTGAGAAATCCGGATGACATCAAGAATCATCTTGAGGCGTGGCGCCAGGGCTCCCGCGAAGCCATCGGCTACATCCTGAGCATGGAGGGCGCGGATCCTATCCTGTCGCCTGCCGATGCCGCGTCCTGGTGGGAGAAAGGTCTGCGCGTGGTCGGCCTTACCCACTACGGAGTTGGCGTTTACGGCCACGGGACGTCAAGCCCTGGAGGACTAACCGACAAAGGATTCGAGCTCTTGAAAGCGTTCGAGGAATTGGGGATGATTGTGGACGTCACGCATCTGACGGACAAGGGATTCTGGCAGGTGCTGGATTCTTTCCCGGGCGAGGTGATCGCAAGCCACAACAACTGCCGTTTGATTGTTCGCGGCGACCGCCAGTTCTCGGACGAACAGCTTCGGGCGCTGATCGCTCGCGGCGCCGTTATCGGCGCCGTCCTGGACTCCTGGATGTTGTGGCCTGACTACGTGCCCGCCCAGACGGACAACGGCCAGGTGAAGCTCGCAAGGGTCGTTGACCACATTGACCACATCTGCCAGCTCGCGGGGAACGCCGCGAACATCGGCATTGGAAGTGACCTGGACGGCGGATTCGGCCGGGAGCAATCGCCCAGCGACCTTGACACTATTGCCGACCTCCAAAACATTCCGTCTTTGCTGAGAGCGAAGGGGTACTCCGAAAGCGACGTGGAAGGCGTGATGCATGGCAACTGGATCCGCTTTTTCAACCAGGCTTGGAGCGCATAGCCGGATTAAATTCCTGCCTGATTGCTGGCCGCGAGGATATTGCGTGGTTGACAGCGCGGTCGTGCATAATTAGAATATCGATTGCATGTTTTGCATATGGAATATCTCTGAGGGTGCAGGCGGCTGAGAGAACAGGCTCCTGCATCTGGTTGTTTGGCTTGATGGGGTCGCACGCCGCAAACTCTTGGAGTTCCTGCCGGTGCGCGCGTGAGGCTCTGCTACTTGGGGGCATCACTTTTTCATGCTGCGCGTACGGTCGGACAGGATAAAGAGACTGGTCTTGATGCCGAAAGGAGCACGCTGATGTCTCTTGCACTCCTCGGAGGGGTGCCGGTGCGAACGCGGCCGTTTCCACTATGGCCCGATTACGATGGCCAGGAGGAAGCTGATCTGCTGCGGGTTCTGCACAGCCGGGCTTGGGGAGGTTATCACCCTTCTGTTGCGGAACTGGAACGGTCTTTCGCGGAGTTACACCAGGTCCCTCACGCTGTTTCCTGCGTCAATGGAACCGTGGCGTTGGAGGTTGCTCTCCGTGGCGTTGGAGTTGGCCCTGGGGACGAAGTGATTGTTTCGCCGTTTACTTTTGTCGCTTCAGCGACGGCGATACTGCTGTGCCAGGGCGCGCCGGTTTTTGCAGACATCGATCCGCAAACCCTGAATCTCTCACCAGCGGCGGCTGAAGCGGAGATTACTCCGCGAACACGCGCCATCGTCGTTGTCCATTTTGGCGGGCATCCGGCGGATATGGACGCCTTCCAGCAACTTGCACGTCGCCACAAGCTGGCGCTTATCGAGGACGCGGCACACGCTCATGGCGCGAGTTGGCGCGGGATTCCGGTGGGAGGCTGGGGAGACGCGGGAACCTTCAGTTTCCAGGCTTTCAAACTGATGACAGCCGGCGAAGGCGGGATGATTGTGACTCGATCTTCTGAACTGGCGGACTTCAGCTGGAGTTACTGCAACCAGGGGCGGCGCCGTGACGGCGGCTGGTTTGAGCACGTTCGCCTGGGGACTAATTACCGCATGACGGGCTTCCAATCTGCGATGCTGGGCGCCCAATTGCGTCGTCTTCCACAACAAACAGAAGCCCGTGCTGCCAATGTGTGCTACTTGCGCAAGGGGCTGCGGGATTATCCCGGTTTAACGCTTGCGGATGACGATCCCCGAGTCAGCGGACATCCCTATTACTTGGTGACCCTGCGATATGACCCTGAGGGCTTTTCGGGCGTACCGCGGGACCTTGCCATTAAGGCCTTACAGGCTGAAGGTATCCCGGTAAAGCCGACGTATCCCTATCCTCTCTATCGCAATACACTCTTCCGGAAGGACGGCAACCTGCTGGGGCGGTATAAGGGCTGGAGCGCTTCGCAAGACTACGAAAACCTCGCGTTGCCGGCGGCGGAGCAAGTTTGCCGAGACGGAATCTGGCTCAGTCACAATGTGTTTCTTGGTGACCGGGAGGATATGGATGAAATTCTGCACGCTATTGGAAAGCTCCATCGGCACGCGTCCTCGCTGCTTGATGTGAAGGGCGTCGCCGGCCAGGAGTTGGAATAAGGATGAAATTGCGGCCACTCTGCGCGGCGCTGGTATTCCTGTTTGCCGCGCCGCTTTTCGCCGCAGCGCGGCAGCGGGTCTCTGTACCCGCAATGATGCCTTGGGTCTTCCGTGCCGATTTTGCGCACGGACTTACTGGCTGGATGAGTTTCCCGCTTGCGCAGGACATCGGATTTGACCCCACACTCTATACTATCAAGGACGGGTCGCGGACTGTTCTTGTTCGGCAGGTGAAGGCTCTCGGACAGAAGCAGTTCTCGCTGGGCGTGATTCGCCCGCTCGAGTTTTTCGCGGGACCCCAGACGAGAATTCAGTTTGAATACTCTCTCGGCGTGGCGGGCGACCTCACCACCCTGCAGATCATCCTGGCGGGCGCGAACGGTCGGCGCTATTGGGCGGCGTTGCCGCGCGAGGTGGGCAGCCACGCGGTTACGGTCAGCGCCGCCCAGCTGAAACTGCCTCCCAATGGAACGAAGATCCAGGCTGTTGTTCTGCTTGGTACGATCGGACATCCGCCTTTCAGTGGGGCTGAGCGGCTCACGATTTCTGACTTCATCGTTCACGCCCAGCACCAGGCCGAGGTCGCCCTCCTTTCTCCGGCAATCGAACGCTCCGAAGTGGGCGGTGAAGTCGTTGCGCGCGAGGTGCTGAGTCCCGATTCTGCCCTGAAACTGCAGTTGCGAAAATCCGGATTAGCGGCAATGGTGGAACTCGATAGCCCGGCCGGCCAACGAGCCAGGGAAATGACTATCGATGCTGCCGCGAATCGAGCGATTTCGATTACGCTCGGAGATGCTCCACCGCGGGGATTGTGGACGGCAAAAGTAACCAGCGGGTCCGCACAAACGGCCTTCAAGGTTTTGGTGCTGGGCACAGCGCCTCCGCATCCGCGCATCCTGTTGAGCAAAACACGCCTCGAACAGTTGCGATCACGGCCAGAATATGCGGATTTGCGGGAGCAGATTCATTATAGGGCTCAAATGCTTTCGGCGCAGATTGCCGATAATCCATTTGCGGGGAACAACATCGCTCATCTTCCCGGCGGCACCGGTCTGGTTCCTGGCTTTGTCGGGGAGTTGAAAAGTTACTTCAAACTCCTGGAATCCTACGCGAACACCATTTCATACTGCGCGCTTGATTATTCGTTGAACGGGAATGAGAAGTCGCTGGACACGGCGCGGCGGGCTTTGCTGACTGTGGCCCGCTGGGAAACATGGACTCCGCCGCGATTCACGACGCATGGTCTGCACACCTATTACGAAGTTGGTGTTTTCACGCAGCGCGTTGCTTTTGGCTATGACCTGATTGCGCATCGCCTTACTGAGGAAGAGAAAGGGCGGATTGCCAACGCGTTTTGGAAGCAGATTATTGAGCCGACGGTCAACGAGTATTTTCGTTATAACCGCATGCCGACCGCCGCCAGCAACTGGATGGCGAATTCCCTGGGCGGAGCGATTGCCGCCGCTGTGGCAGACGAAGGCGACGTGCCCCAATGGAGGTCGCGTGAAGGTGTTGCCCTGGCGGAACTGGATGATGCATTCGAGCATCTGCTGAAAGGTCTGTTTCCAGGTGACGGAAGCGAAGTGGAACCGGCGGGCTACGAGAACTTTGCGATGCGTGGATTGTCCTGGGGAGCGGCGGCGCTGAGCTCGCTCGGCATCCGCCCGCGGGGCACAGCTCGCATGTGGAATGGGTTTTGGTGGCCGTACTACGCGATGGTGAGGCCAGATCTGGTTCTGGATACGGGTGACTTCGGCGGCAGGCTGGAAAACCTCTCCGGCTTTGCCTGGGGCGCGGAGCATTCACGGATTCCCGCGTTGCGTGATTTTTACGACCGCAGTGTGACCCACGTCTCGCTTGATGCGGATCCGGAGGTCCAGCACACAGGCCGTAAGCTTGAAGATGAAGCAGGCCCTCTTGATCTGGCCTGTTGTTCGAGCTTGCCCCAAAGCTACCCGCAGCCTCCCCGGTCGAGGATTTTCCGCGATCGCGGAAGTGCAGTGCTCCGCAGCGATTGGGGAACCCAGGCGACCGTGATTTCGTTGCGAACCGGGCCATGGTTCAACCATGAGCATCACGATGAGGGGAGTTTTCAAGTTGCGGCATTCGGCGAAAGGCTGGTCTCGGAAGCAGGGTACTCCGCTTACTATAATGATCCGAACTATCCAACCTATTTTACCCAGGCCTCTGGGCACAACACGGTTTTGATCGGCGATGACCCGTTCAGCCAGATGGCGTATAACGGCCGCTTCTGGCGGGCCTTTGATGACCATCCACACTTCACGTCCCATCTGTTGTCCTCAGCGTTTGATTACGTTGCTGCTGACCTTACCTCAGCCTACGCAGGGCAATTGTCACATTACCAGCGCGACTTTATTTTTATTCCACCGGATTTTCTTGTTATCAACGACCGCATTGCATCGAACACGCCTCATGTTTACACGTGGCTGCTGCATGCTCCGCGAGGCGCGGGACTCTCAGCCAGAGTTTCCCGCGCGGTGATTCAAATGCCCGGCGCCTTCGCATCCTTGCTCACTGCGGCTCCGTCAGGCGACTGGAAGGTGAAATCAACCCCGATCCCGATCACTGCGTTCGATGATCTTGACCACGGGGAGATCCATACACCACACGAATTCTATCTCCAGTCCTCCAAGTCCCGCGCCGCCCGCTTTCTTGTCGGATTGCATTTTGAGCGCGGCCGCGCGGTTGGCAAGGCAACTTTGATGCAGCCGCTGATGTCGCCGGCGGACGAGGGAATCCGGCAGGCCGGGCCCGTGCCGTGTGGCGTTGTTTTTCGCACAGGGTCTGGGCGGTTGCAATTGGACGGTCTATCGACAGACGGCAGCATCCTGGCAGTGCAGGGCGAAGCTGCGGCCCGTTCCTGGCTGGCGGCTGGCGCGCATGTTGTGGAACAGGACAACATGGTGCTGTTCCGCTCAAAGTCACCGTTGGACGTGGCATGGCAGCGAAGAGCGCAGGATATCGAAATGAGGCTTCACTCGGCTACGACTACCGATATTGAGGTGACCCTTGCGGGGCCGCCTTCAGGGGTACAGGTGGATGGTGCGCGGGTGAACTTCGAGTTCCGTGCCGGCACGCTCGCAATTCGCGATGTGAAGAAAGGAGACCATCGTGTCTCAATCCATGATTGATGCGGTGTTTCAAGAGGCGGCCGGCTGGAACCTGTTTGACGTGAATGCACGAGTCGGGCCATCGGGGATCCATGGGGAGTTGGCCCTGAAAGCAGACGCGCTAATCGAGGAGATGGAATCCTTTTCGATTCAGGACGCGTTGGTGTCACATTGGACGGGAGAAGAGTATGATGCCGCGGAGGGAAATCTTGCGCTGGAGCGCGACTTGCGGCCGCGCCTGACGCCGGCGTGGGCTGTGCTGCCCGAGGGGCAATCCATCGACGAACTGGTCGCGCGCAGACCCCTCGCTGTGCGCCTGACGCCCGGTATTGCCCAGCACAATTATTCACTGTCGCGCTGGTGCTCGGGCCCCCTGTTTGAATACCTTGAAGAACAATCCGTGGTCACGCTTATTGCCCGCCCTGAGATCGACTGGGACCGGCTGGTAGCAGTGATGGAGAATTTTCCACAGTTGATAGTGGTCCTTCTGGACGCAGGCTATCGGGCGGACCGCTATCTGTTTCCTCTGCTCGACCGTTTTGTTCATCTGCATTTTGACAGCGCAACCTATCTTGCACACCGGCAGCTTGAGGCTTTTGTCGAGCAGCACGGGGCCGATCGTCTCCTGTTTGGCAGCCGTCTGCCGCTCCATACGCCGGCGGCTGCATTGGGAGTTCTGGCAAGCGCCCGTATCCTTGATAAAGCGCGCTTGGCCATTGCCGGGGAAAACCTGCGCCGACTGCTTTCAGGTTGCCGCAACGCCTCCGCGGAGGTGCAAGGGTGAGATCGCCGGTTGCTGTATTGGATTGCCACGGGCACCTCGGGACGCACGTCGATTTCCCCGCCTACAAGTCCGATTCGGATTCGATGGTGGCGGTGATGGACCTGCTCAATATCGAACGGCTGGCGGTCACGTCGACACTTGCCTGTTACAACGATTGTCCACGCGGAAATGCTGAAATTGAGAAACTGCTGAAGCACTACCCGGAGCGTTTCCTGGGTTACATCGCAGTCAACCCCAACCCGCCGGGGCAGGCTCTCCAGGAACTGGATCGATGGGCTCATTTTCACCGGCCGCCGCTTATCAAGCTGCACCCCGGCTTGCATCATTATCCTGTTACTGGGTCGCACTACCGGCCGGTATGGGATTACGCACACGCGACCGGTGCCGTTGTTCTGGTGCACACCTGGGATTCTGATCCCAATTGCGGGCCGTTGCTTTTTTCCGGCATTGCCCGGGAACATCCCCGGGCAAGAATTCTATTGGGACATTCGGGCGTAACCTGGCGGGGCTACCACCAGGCGATGGAGGCCGCCGGCCAGGCTCCTAACCTTTATCTGGACCTTTCGGGGTCGCAGCGGCACCGACTTATTTTGGAACGCTGCGTGGAGCGGGTGGGCGCGGAGCGAATCCTGTTCGGGTCCGATTTGCCGTACCTTGAAGCTTCCATGACACTGGCCCACGTGTTGACATCTCGGATCACTGATCAAGCTAAAGAAAAAATCCTTCGGCGGAATTTCTTGCAACTGATTACAGAGGCTGGATGAGACTGCTGAATTTTTATACTTCGGACGGTGCCGTTCATCTTGGGGCCGTGCAGCGCGGTCAGGTCGTTGACCTGACCGCCGCAGCCGGCGAAAGCTCGGAGTTTTCCTCCCTCAGCGCCTGGTTACGTGCAGGACAGTCGTCCCGTCAGCGGGCTGATGAAATCCTAAGCAATGGACTGACGGAGGGTGTCCCGTTGGGTACGTTGCGACACGCGGCGCTGGTTGGCCGCGGGTCACGCATCTTTTGTGTGGGTTTGAACTATGCTGACCACGCTGCTGAAAATAACCTTCCGCCGCCATCCTCGCCTATCTTTTTCTCAAAACTGCCATCGGTTGTAATTCCGCACAGGGCCGAGATTCCGTTGCCTGCCGCAAGCGACCAGGTTGATTACGAGGCGGAGATGGCTGTGGTGCTGGGCAAACGTGCGGACTGTGTGAGCGAGGCAGAGGCAGTCAAATGTATCGCAGGCTACACCATTATGAATGATGTTAGCGCCCGGGATTTACAGCGGGCGGACAAACAGTGGTTTCGAGGCAAGAACTGCAACGGCTTCGGCCCGCTTGGCCCGTGGCTGGCAACCGCGGATGAAGTCGAGGATGCCGCGAATCTTGAAATCACGCTGAAGCTGAATGGGCAGGTTCGCCAGCATTCCAACACGGGTCAGTTGGTCTTTGCGCCGGCTACCCTGATTTCGCGACTTTCGCAGACGTTAGTGCTCGATCCCGGCGATATCATTAGCACAGGGACTCCGGCAGGCATTGGGTCGAAGCAAGTGCCCCCGATATTCCTGAAGGAGGGCGACCAGATCGAAATCGAGATATCCGGCATCGGAATTCTTCAAAATGCGGTGGGGAAAAGAAGGGAGCGTTGATGGAACGTGTACGCGTTGGAGTGCTTGGTTTGGGAACTATGGGCCGGCATTATGTGAAGATTTATTCGGAGCACCCGCTGTCTGAGGTCGTAGCGGTCAGCGCACCTCGGCAGGAGCAGGTCGACAAGATTTGTAAAAGTTACAGTGTCGCGGGGTATACCGAATACACGAGAATGCTTGAGAGGAAGGACCTGGATGCTGTGGTGGTTGCAACCCCTGACGATTGCCACTTTGAGCCGGCCCGCGACGCGCTGGAATCCGGCCGGCACGTTTTGGTCGAGAAACCTTTTACCACGCTCACAAGCGAGGCTGATGAACTGATCCGTGTTGCCGGGCGGGTGGGGAAGAAGATCCAGGTCGCGTTCAATCACCGCTGGCTCCCCTCCTACCATCAGGCCAAGGTCGCGATTGCGGCCGGTGAGATCGGCGTGCCCCTTGCCGGATATGCGCGAAAGAATGACACGATCTATGTATCAACCGAACATATTAACTGGGCGGGCAAGACCACGTCAGCCTGGTTTCTTTCCTCGCACGATATCGATCTAGTGCGGTGGTGGCTCGCCAGTGAGCCGGTTGAGGCGAGAGCGTGGGGGCGTATGGAAGTGCTGGCCGCGCGTGGAATTTTGACCTACGATGTTATCCAGGCCCAGGTGAAATTTGCCTCAGGGGCGTTCGTCACTTTTGAGTCAGCATGGGTCTATCCCAATACATTTCCTTCAACAGTCGATTCATTTATTGAAGTGATCGGCTCAAAGGGCCACCTGCACTTCGACCGCAAGTGCGAATCGATCGAAATCAGTACTGAACGGAAATTCTCTTATCCCAAGGTTTTCCTCAACAACGAGATTTTCGGGCGCATGAGGGGTGCATTCCCCTCATGCCTGGAAGACTTCCTTTATGCAATTCTCAATGACACCGTTCCCCGCGTGTCCGGGTTTGATGGACGGCAGGTGACAGCTGTGCTTGAAGCCATCCACCAGTCCCTGGGAACCGGGGAGAGTGTCAGGATTGATATGCCGCCCGCAGATCTGGCGTAACGTCCCGCAAGAAGGCGAACCAAGAGTGAACTCACCCCACCCTAGGCCCCCCAAGCCAGGAAAGGCCTGGTTAGAGGGGCACGAGTTAGCCCGGGCCGACTGCTTTACGAACCTGCGCCCCGGTTAGAGTGTGGCCACTGCGGAGCCTAAACGCTCCGGTAAAGCTTGGTGATGACGAATTCTCGTTGTCCGAGGGCTTCGGAAGCGGTCAGCCGCCCGTTTGCCGTTCGGACCATTAATTCAAGCAAGTGTTCTCCTGCCCAATCGAAAGTCATATCACCACTCAAAATACGCGAGACGCCGAGATTGATATGCTCGCCCGTGGCGGAGCAGGTGAAGGGATTGCCGGAGAGCTTGATCCCCGGCATCACCGATTTTCCAATAATGTTGCCTATCGCGTTTTCCTCGACCGTCGTGAGCCCGCCTCGAATGTTTCCTTTGGTGGGCTGAGATTAGGAGAGGTCGTTTGTCTTGTTTTCGTCGATAAAGTCGTTATACTCACTCCACACCTTCATAAGTTGTGCGGTGACAAGATGGTGTGCCCTTAAAATTTAATAAGGGGTCAATCACATTGCCGGCGGTCGGGCAGGATGCGAGTCCTGTCGTTGTGTCAGACTCTCCACACTTGAGCGAGGCGTAAAACTTGCCCGTGGAACATTCCTCCTCGGATGCCGCATTTGAAATATCATCGACCGGAAGAATCACAACGTGATTGCGACTGTCCAGCCGGCTGTTTTTCGGGCGATAGGCTTTGAACGTAGGTCCCTGCTTAGTATTTACAACCTGTTTGTTTGTAGATGCTGAACGTGAATATGCTCACCGGCCTTGATATCTGCGACAACCTTTCCGATATCTTCCTTGTATTTGATGACAGTGTCGGCCACTTTGAAATTCGTGAGGGCGATCTTGTGGCTCAACAAAATCGCGTGGGTAGCCGTAACGTTGAATGGGGCTCCGTTGTCGATAGCGGCTCCGACCACGGCTTGCCCCGGTTAAATGTCAACCACGACAACGCCGACATTATCGCGTGCGTCGTGAAGTAAAAGGTTTCCCATTGTTCCATTTTTGATGATGTTCTGTCAGCGAATTAATCTCTGTTGACTCCAGTAATGTATGAGCCGGTGCCGAGAACCTCCGGCGGGCGCCGTCTGGTAAACTGCCTATCCAATGCCGGCCGCCCACGTGTTGCCGCTGGCGCACACGACGTTATCTGATTTGATGATCTCAAGGCAGTGAGCCGCGCCTGCACCTTCCACCTCCTCGTGCTTGCGCCTGATTGTGTGTCCCATGGAAGTAAGTTCTTCGACGATGTTTTGCCCAACACTTTCCGTGAATTCGAACTCCAGAAACTCCAACGGCTCTCGCGTGCAGACGTGCAGGCGGGGAGATTTTAGGAGTGCGGACGTGGATAACGACGCCTCAACAAAGCGGTGTGCCAGTTGCGCGCAAACATTTATGATCGGACGCCCGCCGCGGGTGCCCAGTGCGATGTCGCGGTCGGGAAGGGAAATGATGAGCGGTGCAACATTGCTGAGCGGACGCTTGCCGCCAGTGATGGAATTGGGAAGCCCGGGACGGGGATCGAAGCGGCAGATTCCGTGGCCCAGGATGACGCCCGTTCCGGGAACCGTCAGGCAGGACCCAAAGGGATTACCCTGAGAAATGGTTGCAGATACCAGGTTGCCTTCGGCATCTGCGGCAGAGACATGGACAGTTCCGTGAGGCCCCGGGAGCGCAATCTTGGAATCCAGAAGGTTGATCGAGTTAGGAAATTGCCGCAGCGTTTCAGTCCTTCCCTGCGCATACGCTCTGTCAAGGAGCCTTTCGACGGGGACGGATTCAAAGCGAGGGTCCGCCAGGTAGCGTAGGCGGTCATGCCAGGCCAGCTTCATAATTTCTGCCATGCGGTGCCAGTATTCGCACGTCTCGACGGCCACGGACGGAGGGAAACAGTTCAGCATGTTGAGAATCTGAAGGCTGGTCAGTGCGCCGGTCGGCAGCACCGGGCCATAAACCAGGTTTCCACGGAAGCTGATGGAGTAAGCGGGCTCAATTCGGGGAGCGTAGTTCGCCATATCCTCGACAGTCAGGACGCCTCCAGCTTCCTGCACATACCGTCCAATCTGGCGGCCGAGTTCACCGGTGTAAAATTCCCGCCACCCGTGCACGCTAAGGCGTCGAAGTGTGGTTTCAAGGCCCATCCGGTGCCACACATCGTCCGCCTGCGGCAGCTTTCCTTCCGGGATCAGGTGCCGGGCGGTGGACTCAAAACGTTGCAGGATTTCAATACGGCGCCCGATCGCCGCCGCCGTGGGACCGTAGCGGAAGCCTTCTTCCAGCAGTTGCTCAGATGGAGCCAGGATTTCCGACCAGCGCAGTTTCCCCCATTGTTCGGCTAGCGTTCCAACGCCCGCTATGAAGCCGGGAACCGTAACAGCGAGTGGCCCGTAAATATTGACATCACCAGGAACGCTGCATTCATATTCGGCCTCGTTAATCCCGCTTTTCCCTGGATCGGCTGGAATCACCTTGAACATGTTCCCCTGCGCGTGGTGGGGCGCAACAGCATTGGCATCCACGGACCATACCTGATCTGTGCCGGCCTTGCGGACAACAGCGCTGAAGACGTAGCCTCCGAGGTCCACTGATTCAGGCTCCAGAACGGCACATGCGAGGGATGCGGCAGCCGCGGCATCCATGGCATTGCCGCCGGCCGCGAGGATCCTGGCTCCCACGCGAGCCGCTTCGGCGGGCCCGGTCGCAACCGCGCCGTACTTGCAAACAACCTCCTTGCCTTCCAGCAGACGGCTGGCGGAAGTTACAGATTTAAATTCCCGTGATGAAGACATGGATCGATGTATCTCCGAAGGATCGTCGGCCAAAAGTAACGAAGTGATTTGGTAAAATGGCCGGGAAGTTGCTTAGGTCATAATCTCCGGCTTACCAGCGGTAGCCGTCATCCAAGGCACTATTTTGCCCAACTCCTCATTTTACTCTGTTCGACTAGTAGAACAGGCGTTTATAATCCTAATGCATCCTAGCACTCCCTTCGGAGATGTCAAGACTGAAGGTGCAAGAGAGTGCCTACGATTTACCGTTTGCCTCGGGGCATTGAGGAGCGATATGAACCGGTTGTCACTCGCGCCGTCTGACATGGTCGTGATAGGCGGATATTTCCTTATAGTCGTTTGGGTAGGCCTATACTTCCGCAAGCGGATGAGCGCGCCGGAGGATTATTTTGCGGGCGGGCATAAAGTCCCGTGGTGGCTGGCCGGCGTTTCGCATTACATGTCCAGCTTCAGCGCGTTTTCGTTTGTGGCGTACGCACAGATGGGATATATGTACGGGTGGGTTGCGGTCACGTTGTTCTGGGTTACGGTGCCTGCCTGCATTTTGGGCGGGCTAATGTTTGCCCGGGCGTGGAGGCGGGCGAATGTCATTACCCCGGTGGAATTCCTGGAACGTCGTTTCAACGTGTATATGCGGCAGGTCTTTGCCTGGGCGGGTCTGCCGATGAAAATCTTCGAGGACGCGCTTAAAATCTTCGCCACCAGCCTATTTCTTGCGCTGGGCGTCGGCATTTCCATCCCCGGGGCCATTGTCGCCTGCGGCGTGGTCACTGTAGCTTACACGGTTTTGGGCGGCTTGTGGGCGCTGGTGGTCACTGACTACGTGCAGTTTTTGATGAAGGCCCTGGCGATCCTCCTCCTGTTTCCGCTGGCATTGTGGCATGCGGGAGGAATTGCGAAGGCTTTCAAAGATTTGCCCCCGCATTTCTTCCACATTACCAACGGGCCTTACAACTGGGTTTATCTTGCCGGTTTTATGGTGCTTATTATCATCAGCTACAACGGTTCGTGGGCTCTGGCTCAAAAGTATTATTCCGTCCGGAGCGTTTCTGATGCTTCGAAAGCGGCGTATCTTTCCGCGGCCCTCAACTTCATCGGCGCTCCGATTATGATTTTGCCTGCGGTCATTGGCCGCCATTTTCTCCCGGACCTGGTGGCGCAGCATCGCACTGCGGATACCTATGCGTTGCTCGTCCTACGGCTTCTGCCTGCTGGAATGGTTGGCATCATTGTGGCGGCATTGCTATCCGCAACCATGGCGACGGTGAGCGCTGATTTTAATGCCATCGCCAGTGTCCTGACTCAGGACGTCTACCATCGCCTGTTTCGTCCCAATGCAAGCGATCAACACCTGGTACGGGTTGGGAGGGTAACAACGCTGATGCTGGGAGCCCTCGTGGTGGGTTGCAGTCTGTGGATTGCTTTCAGCGGCGACCAGTCGTTATTTCGACTGATGGTGGTTGTTGCCGGTGTGTTTATGGCGCCAACTTTCCTGCCATTAATGGCGGCTCTTATTGTGAGGAAGCTGAGTTGGCAGGGTGCCCTCACCGGATTCTTTGCCGGCCTGGTAAGCGGCGTCGCAATGCTGGGTGTGAAAG
>Ga0307373_10006457_pt1 | contig 18637 bp, 24 predicted proteins | sample OX2MG_FD_202534 | JGI IMG/M metagenome (GOLD analysis project Ga0307373, IMG submission 202534) | Soil microbial communities from Risofladan, Vaasa, Finland - OX-2 | ecosystem: Environmental > Terrestrial > Soil > Coastal area > Acid sulfate soil | place: Finland: Risofladan, Vaasa | collected...
AGGAATTGGCACAGTTGGGGCTGGAAATGCCTACATCTCCCCAGGTCTTGGAACTCAACATTAAGGAATGAGTTGAAATGCTTAAGTGGTTTACTAGTATTCGCTTCGAAGGTGAAGGTGCAGCTGCAGGCGGAGGGGCAAGTGGCGGAAGTTCTGCTGGCAGTAGTGCTGGTTCTGGAACTGCTTCTACTGATAGCGGCAATCAGCGTGTTGCTGATCTTAGAGCTGAACTTGCAGCCGAACGAGTCGCCCGGAAGGATGTTGCAGATAAACTTGTTGTTGCTCAGACGGAATTGGCATCTCATAAGACGGAAGTTGACTCAAAGGTTCAGACTGAAGTCGGCAAGGTCACGGCGAAGCTGACGAAGTTGCAAGAAAAGCTCATCAATGCTGAATTGCGTGCAAAGGCCAAAGAGCTGGGATTGAAGGATGTAGACTTGCTTCTGCATCCTCTCCTAGATCGGACGAAGATTAAACTCGGTGACGACGATGAAGTTACCGGGATTAAAGAAGCCTTTGATGATTTGAAGGTGAAAAAGCCCGAGTGGTTTGAAACTACAGCCACATCCGCAGGGACAAGTGGCGCCACAGGTGGCACAGGTGGCGGGACTACCACGCCACCTGTTAAGACAGGGGCAGCTGCGCCCCCGGCCGCAGGTGGAACGGGTGGTGCAAGTGCTATTGATGTCAGAAAAATGACACCGGAACAGTACACAGCACATAAGAAAGCCTTGATGCGTGACTTGCGGACAACGGCCCACTGAGCTAGGGATTAGCTCAACCATAGCCTAAGTTTTACGGGCATATAGGAGTTAGACAAATGGCAAATTTTGAAACCTTGCCCGCACAGCTGCAGGCGATGGTCCAGCAGGGTATGTTGGAGAGAGAGTTTGAGGAAGGGCTTGACTCGATCCTGGCATATCGGCGACTGGCACTGCCGGAGACTGTACCGAACAGGATCGGCGAAACACTGACTCGGACCCGTACGGGGCGGAAAGTGCCGGTGGCAACACCGCTTAATCCGTCAAGCAATACGGGGCTCGATAATGGCCTGACTCCGAGTGATGCGACGCTGGAACAGTATGTCTTCTCGATGTTCCAGTATGGCGATACCACGGATGTGGACCTACTTGGTGATCTGACGTCAATTGCGAATAATCTTATCCGTGTTGCGCGGAACAATGGTGTGCAGGCTGCTCAGTCTATGGAGCGTATTGCACGGAAAAAGATTTACACTTCGTATATGGGCGGCAATACCTATGTGCGGACAGATTTGGGTGCAGGTAGCACCACTACTGCACATGTTGATGATATTAGTGGCTTTTTGTATGTGCTTGTCAATGGTGTGCCGACTGGGATTAGCTCTGCCAATCCTATCTCGGTAACGGAGAAGAGTGTCAGTGCTGGTGTTAATCAGGTTTTGACAGTGACGGCTGCAGTTGCAGATGCAACGAACCATTCTCAGCGCCCTGATGGTGTGAGTGGTATGCTTACCTTCAATACTGCAACTTTGCCAGTCAATGGCGATCAGATGGTTGCGGCGAATGCTCCGCAGATCATCCGCCCGGGCGGCCATCTGACGACTGCACAGATGAATGGCAGTGATACTCTGACGCTCGGATATCTGCTCGATGCTCAGACGATCTTGAAGAACAATGCTGTGCCGATGATGCCAGATGGCACGTATCATGTTATTCTAGACAATCAGAGCGAGCGTCAGCTCTGGGCAGATCAGGACTTCAAGGTTCTATTTGCAGGTCGTGATCAGTCGAGTGAATATAAGACTGGTTATGTCATCAAGCTTCTCGGTTTGACATTTGTGCCTACGACGGAGTCGTATGTGCAAATGGCCGGGCAGATGATTAACGGGACTTCTGGGTATACGACGAGTACTGCAACGGGTGCAGCAGTTACGAATGTGAATGTTCGTAGGGTGCTCGTGGCAGGTGCAGAGTCTATGATTGAAGGCGACTTTGAAGGATTGGAAAACTGGCTTGCTCGCCAGGGTGTCAATCCGATTGCGGATGTGAGACTTGTGAATAATGTTGCTCATATCTTCCGCCCACCGTTGGATCGGTTGCAGCAGTTTATGTCGCTGTCCTGGTCTTGGATTGGTGACTTTGCTATTCCGACGGACTTGACTGCAACGACCTCGATTATCCCGACTGCAAGTAGCGCACTTTACAAGCGGTCTGTGATTATTGAGACTGCCGGTTAAGCTTTTCCGCAGGGATAGGAGTTAGGGTTATGGCTGCAGTTTCTGCAACACTTCCTGCGGTTCTACTTGCAACTGGCGGTGCACGTGATCCGCTTGGATTGGTTGCTGCCCTTGCGACAGCAGCTAGTCTGACGGTTGTCTCGGTAACGGGCGGGGCAACACTAGTCGCAGGAAACTTGGCGTTTGTTATGGACGGTTCGACGGTGCTGTTACCAGCGAGTCCTTCAAGTGGGAATGTCGTTATTGTGGTAAATGCTGTGCCTGCGGCAAACTGTCAGGTCTCACCAAATGGTGGGACTATTGCTGGATCAAGTGGTTCAGTATTAGTGGGCGGCGGAGCAACAGTGTTTACATATAATGGCACGACTTGGATTCCATAAGCCCATTGTTACCTAGGTAAACGTGGGCTCTTTTCACCAAACAGGAGTAACTCAAATGAAGCCGCCTTCCAAGAATATGTCTACCTCGCTTCGTGGCGCAAGCCCTGGCGGTCGTGCTGCAACCAGTGTTAGTGTTGGAAAGCAGAGCCCCGCAACTGCTGCTGATATGCAGGTTATCGGTGAAGGTGGGGTGAGTAATCCGCCTGGTAATCCTGGTGATAGAAGCACAAAGCCCTTCGCTGGTGCTGTTGGTGGGCATTTCGGCGGGAGTAAGTAACATGAAGGACCTGGCCGGTGGAAAACATTCCATTAAGGCTGTAGGGTCAAGCCCAGATAATAGTCTGCCAGATAATGCGCTCGTGAAAGACTGGGATAAGGTTACCGGTCATATGCAACATCGCGAGCGTATTACTGCGCGGGAAGCTATGGGGCAGAAGATGACACCTATTGGCAGAGCGACTTTAAGGAGTAAGTAACATGCCCCTACCGTATCAGGGTCGCCCGGGTCAGTATGATCCACTCAGCCCGACTCTTATTCCAAACTTCAACCGCCCTGTTATTAATGCTAGTGGCGGAATGGATATGCCTTCTACGCAGGGATTTGTGAATGACTATCCGCAGGTGGCGGCAACTGCGTTAGTGACGATTGGTGGCACGATTGCAGCGGGAAATACAGTAACACTGACTCTCACGCAGGGGCAATTGCCTAGCGGGGCAATTAGTGCGACTTATACTTGTGTGACGAGTGATACAGTGCAGACAGTTGCAGAAGGCTTGGTCACGGCGCTGAATACGGCGTTGAGGGCGGCTAATATTTCTACTGTTTGGGCAACATCTGGTTCTGGTAGTTCTGCACTTGAGGCGGAAGTTATTGCTAACTGGAATGGTCCACTGGGGAATTTTGCAGTCTTGAGTGGGACTAATACTGGAAGTATTTCTTTGACTTTCACTCCCTCGAATGGTGCGTTGTCGGGTGGAAGTGGTGCGGTGGTATGCGCCAATAATTTTAACTATAGTTACAATGGCAATACCATGGCTTTCTATTATGGCCAGGCGTATAATCTTGACAGCGATATTCTTGTGGCAATGGTGTCGCAGGATAGGCCGATGGTGTAAGATGATAGTTGTTAAGGAAGATTTTCGACTGCAAGTTGGTCCGGCATTGGAGACTTTCCGTGCTGGGCTGGTGGTGAAAGATGAGCAGTTGGCCCGAGTGTTACTTGCAGCACATGTGCCGGTTGAGGAAGTTGATGAAGATGATACTTTGGTGCAGTGCCCACATTGCCGTAGGCACTTTACTGTGACTCATGCTGTAGCAGCGGAGGACTAAGGCTATGGCCCTAAACTTCGCGCAGAAGTCGGGTATTCGTAGGCATTTGGATTATCCAGTAGCGGGTCTATTGCAAAATTCTCCCGCAGGAGGTTCGTTGGGAAGTGCATTTGTTGGCTATAGGTTTTTGCAAGCCTATGGCCGATTGGAATGGAAGATGAATAATCTCAATCCGGATGAGGAAGCAAGACTCGTAGGATTGGGCTATGCTGCGTGTGCCTTGGTTGGGCCAAATCCGAATGCTGGGGATCAGATTAGCGTAACATTAAGTGGCGGCAATATAACATCTCCGCAGGTGGTAAGTGCTGCAGCACAAGCGGGTGACAACCAAGCAACGTTTATTTCTCGTTTAGCTGCCAATGCTGCACTAAATACAGTGTTGCAAGCTGCGGAGGTAAATGCAGTTGCGCCATTCGGGACCGGGCCGTTCAATCAGATGCAGGTGCCTCTGGCGGAGGTTGCGTTTACAAGTCCGGTGGGGTTCACTATCGGGACGCCAACATCGACAGGGGTCTTGTTTCCGCAAATCACTGCTAGTGGGTCACAGTTGGCGCCATCATCTCAGATTGACGGAGTGAATACTTATTGGGGGTATCTTGCGATACTTGATGCACTTGAAGGGGCATGGGCCGCAACCAGCCAAAATCTTGACACCATGGCCGCCGGGCCGTGGAAAGCGCGGGCAAATGAAGCCGGGCAGAGATTGTCCCTTTACAGGAACTGGCAAGAAAGACTTAGTAAGTTCCTCGAAATCCCAATCTTTGAAGGGAATGAGACAGGAACAGGAAAAGCCAAGTATACAGGTGCGTTACGGTTTGCTTGAGGATGACGAGGAATGGCCACTGTAACGTCAATTCAGCAGAAGATTAATAAGGGCTTTGCTAAAGCAGCGACTGTGCTGGGCGATGAGTATCAGTGGTATCGGCCGAGTGGTGTTAACATACCGGTGTCAATTACGAATTATATGGGAGTTACGAAGGCACAGTTTGCTCAGGATAAGGGCTTGACGTTTACTGCCCCGGCGGGTTTTACAACTGCTGATAGATGGTATGCTTTTACACAGGTTGATGCTTTGCTTGAACCGGGGGATTATTTAGTTGGGCAGCAAGGGACATATTTCATTACTGATATTGAGCGGTTTGTTTCCATTCATGCAGTATGGACAAATAGAGTTATTAATTTAGGGCGACTGTCGAGCACACTAACACCAGGGGCAAATGGTGGCTATAGTGGGGCAGATATTTCCAATCCTACGCCGATACTCACACAATGGCCTGTTTCATTGCGAGTGCCTGGAAATAGTGGTCGAGCACGTGATCCGAAGATGGGTTTGCCTACTGACGCACTGACGCAATTCTATCTGATAATTTTGCCGCCGTCTGCGACACAGCAGATTATCAATGCAGGGCTTGGAATTAGTGCAGAGGCTGCAATTTTGAAGTGGAATGATTTAATTACAGATGATCTGGGTAGAACTTATGTGGTGAATGGGATTGAGATTACACCGCTGGGAACAAGATTGGTAGTAGAGATGTGGCCGACATGAGTAGTGAAGTTGTGCAGTTTAAGACAGCAGAAACTCCTGCAAAGGATGAGATATTAGCTTATTTACAAGAATGTATAGAGGAAGTGAAAAAGGGTGAAGTGCTGGCTTTGGTGCTTATTCCAATTCATCCTAATAGGCATTTTTCTATAAGAAGTGTTGGAGACATACGAATGTTGGAATTGGCTGGGCTTCTAGGTCGGGCACATTTTGATGCTTTAACGGCATTGGAAGATTAAGACTAATGGCAGATGCCTACCAGGTAGAGGCGGCTATAGTTTCTTACCTGGGACTGTTTTTTTATCCAAATGGCACGACGCAAGCTTCGACTGTGGGAGCAACAGTCAATATTGAACGCGGATGGCCTACTGAAGCAGATATTCAGCAGGCTGTTAGCAAGAACATCGTGATGGTGAGAGTTTTAGCGATACAGAGACTTTCTCGCGATGTGACTCGTTATCCAAGACAATGGCAGGATCAGCCTGAGCCGGTGTTGACTTTGACAGCAACATTGGTTGGATATGTTATCACCTTTTCTGGCATACCTGCTGTTGGTCAATTTATTGGTGTGACCTCGCATGGTATAGGTTATGCCTATCCGGTATCAAACTCGGATAATCTTAATTCTATTGCAACTAATGTTGCCAATTTAATCTCTGGTGCTTCATCCGCAGGAGCCACTATTACATTGCCAAATAGCAATGCTCTGCCTGAAGTTGCTATTCAGCAAGGTGGTAATTCCCAAGTTGAAACAGCAAGAATAATGCAGAACTTTTGTCTTGCTTTCTGGTGCCCGAGTCCAGCATTGAGAGATAGCTCAGTGGCACTGACAGAGGCTGGACTTACATATGTCTATAGGCTGAATTTAGCAGACGGATCAATTGCAACGCTGTGCGATATAATGTCTACAGGTGAAGATGATGTGACTGGCCGTTCGGGAGAATGGCTGAGGGAGATCAATTTAGTATATGATTTCCCAGTAGAATATGTGACATTGGTGCCGCCTGTGACTGTTGCACGCTTGACCATTGCAGAACAGCCAGCATCGCCTTTGTTATTAAATGCCAACGGTAATCCAATATTGGATGCTAATGGCAACTTTATTCTTACTGGCACAAATCCTGTGCCTCCAACAGAACTCTATAGTGTAGAGGAATAGACCTATGCCCATCTATCCTGCTGGCAGTATCAATACCTCCGCACTAGTGGTGCCCGATTTGTATGTGCTGATTGTTCCGCCGCAGCCTGCAATCAATGGTGTGCCGAGTAATATTGTTGGAGTTGTAGGTGGTGCTTCGTGGGGGCCACTGAATAGTCCGATCCCGATCGGGAGTTATTCAGAGTTCCAGACTTATTTTGGTGCACTGAATAATGCCACTTATGATGCAGGCACGGCGGTGGCGATTATGCAGCAACAGGGAGCAAGTGCTTTCTCTGTTGTGAGAGTTAGTGATGGAACGGATACGAAGGCGAGTTATACACTTGGAACGAGCCCGAGTGAGATTACATTCACGGCACTATATAGCGGCACAACGGGAAATAGTATTAGTGTTATAATTAGTGCTGGCGGTGCAAGTGCCAGTTGGAATGTGAGTGTTGTTCTTCCTGGTGTGTTGAATGAGCTATTTGTTAATATTACTGGGATGGGTAATGCATTCTGGGTAAATGTGGCAAATGCTATTAATAATGGGCAAGGCCCGCTGAGGGGCGTGAGTCAACTTATCTCTGCGACTGCTAGCACAGGTGTTACTGCAGCTACAGCTGCGACTTATAATCTAACAGGCGGCACAAATGGAATGAGTGGGCTAACTACCACGACAGAAGTTGGGACAAATGGTGTCCCTCGCACAGGAATGTATGCGTTGCTGCAGCAAGATATTTCGGTTTTGCTTTTGGCAGATGCTACGGATCAGACACAGTGGTCTACAATTTTGGGCTTTGCCTTGACGAATGGCATGTATGCTATGGTGCCGTTTGCTGCCGGGACTAGCATTTCCACGGCTATTACTGATATCCAGTCAGATGGGCTGGATAGTTTCGGTATAAAGGCAATGCACGGAGACTGGCTGTATTGGTATGACCAAGTTAATCAACTGACCAGACTGGTTAGCCCGGCCTCATTTGCAGCAGGGAAGATTGCAGCACTCGACCCGAGCCAGAGTTCCTTGAATAAGCAGTTGTTTGGAATTAGCGGTTCCCAGACTGCAGGGCTTGTTGGCTCGCCGCAACAGTATACCTATTCCTCAGCAGACTTGCAGGCACTCTTTAGCGCTGGGATTGATGTAATCTGCAATCCAGCTCCCGGTGGTGCATATTGGGCAGTGCGAGGGGGAATCAATACTTCTCTCAATGCTGCAGTTAATGGGGATAATTATACAAGATTGACAAATTATATTGCCTCAACATTGAATGCTGGCCTGGGCATCTTTGTCGGGCAGAATATTACATCGAGTATGGATCAGTCGGCAGTAGCTACTATTGGTAGCTATTTGTCAAATCTATTGCAACAGAGTTTGCTTGGTGATCCAAATCAGACACCATTGCCGTATAAGGTGATTGGCGGTCTTGGTGCTGGCACACCAAATCCACAGTCTCTGACAGGTCTTGGTTACTACCGCATCAATGTGGCAGTGACTTATGCACCTATTAACAGGTTCTTCATCGTGGCCCTTCAAGGCGGCCAGACTGTTGTTACGAGTCAGTCTCTCGTGTAAGGAATTGAGCCATGAGTGGAACAACTACAGGGCCGATTACTACGTTTGGTGTTGGTAGAGATATAAGTGTTGTGGTTATCTCACCAATAGGGGTAAGACTTGATCTGACAGGCCAGATCGAGATTAATTGGCGAGCGCGTTATGAGCGAGTAACGCATGAACCAATCAATAGCCCAACAAGGGAAAGATTTCTCCCAAACGGGCATGACTGGTCGATGTCACTCGAACGCCGAGGACCTGCCAATGAGGCACTGTTTAGTGCTATTGAGGCAGGTTATTGGGCTGGCGGGTATCCCAATGGCACACAGGATGGGGGGAGTATTTATGTATATGTAAGTGAAGTAAACGGTTCTACGACTATCTATCAAGGCACGAATGTGAGTATGTCTATGCCTGATCGTTTGACTGCTTCGCAAAAGACTGCAATTAAGCAGACAATCGAAGGATTTGCTTCAACCTTTAGCCCAGTGTGAGGAATGAATGGCTACTCTTGAGAAGGTAATTAAGGGTAAGACTTACGTAGTTCGCCGGCCAACGCTTGGAGATCAGATGCGGATCATGCGGATGGGAGTTTCATCTGGCGATCAGGCATATTTTACAAGCGCAGTGTTGGCATATTCGATTGATAGTATTGATGGTGTGCCGCTACCAAGATGTAAGAATGTAGATCAGATTATCGAAATTGCCGATCGGATTGATGATGCAGTGGAAGAGCTAGTGCAGGCACTGGAAGATTGGCTTAATCCAGTAAAGGTGCTGGAGGAAATAAAGACCGAAGCAAAAAACTTGCCGAGCACCCCGTCTTCATAGAGGTTATGTTCTTAGTTAAGAACGGGGTGCAGGAAGATATTGCTTGGAATTTGGACGATGCCGAGAGAACAGCGAGGTGTGTAGTATTTGCTGGCTTTGAAGATCATGATTTTGACTGGCATACAATGCAGTTTGTTATAAAGAGGTAGTTATGAGTGCTTTGTCGCTACTGGAGCTTGCAGAGCTGCTAACTTTGCAGGGAGCAGAGATGGTAGGGACAGTTGCAGCTGCAATGCTAGAGGCTGGGGAAGAGGTTAAGGTTGAAGCTAAGAAGATGATCGGGCATCAGCATCCTGCAGCTATGGGGCCATTTGAGGGGTGGAAGCCCCTGGCACAGAGGACGAGACTTGAAAGAGTGGCACTTGGTTTTTCGGCTAATAGACCGCTACTTCGCACAGGCGAAATGCGAGATAGTTTGGAAGTTAGACTGATTGATGCTATGGAAGTTGAAGTCGGGTCGGATTTGGATAAGGCTTTGTGGCAGGAAAGAGGCACAAAAGGGCCAAATGCTGGCCCGAGTGGATATCACATCCCGCCGAGGAGTTTTCTTGGTGCAGCTGCTTGGATGAAAGAAGATAGGATTGTTGATATACTCGGGGTGCATATCGAGTCGTTGTTGGTTGGTGGTAATGTGCCAAATGTGAGGATAAGATAATGGCCTTGTCTTCACTGAAAGTTGCCGTCAGACTCACAGCAATCAACGGCATCACACCGGTTTTGAATAAGATTGCGCGTGATGTTGTTGGACTTGATAAGAAAGTCAATATTCTCGGCATGCGTTGGGGAAGATTGAAGATCGCCGCTGCGGGTGCTGTTGCAGTGATGGGTGGTATTGCCATGCTGAAGGCCGTAAGTGTTATGGCCAGATATGGTGATGAGATTAGACAAGTCGAGACGAATTTAAGAATGATGGGTGTTTCTGCCAGAGATGTGCAGAGAACAATGTCTGCGGCGTTTCGAGTAAGTCAGGCAGTGCCGGGGATTAGTTATGGTGCTGCAGGAAATTTAGGCACAACTCTAACGTCGATCTTTGGTCCGATTGGTGCTGGGCCAGGAGAAGCACGTAGGGCATTGCCAGGCACGGCGCAGGCCGAGTCAATATTGAATTACTTCGGTTCGGGTGGCGAGAGCAACCTGAAGATGCTTCTTAAGGCAGTAGAAGCCAGTGGCGGTGCCACTAAAACAGTCAACGGGCAAAGAGTTTTTAGTGTTTCTCGGTATCAAGATACACTTACTCGTGCTATTCAGGCGATTGTTTATTCGCGGGGGATTTTGACTCCTGCGCAACTGCTACAATCCACAAAACTTAGCTTACCTGGTGCGGTTCAGATGCAGGTAAACCCACTTGCAATGTGGGCTGCTATGGGTGAGTTGACACAGGTATTAGGTCCGACAGCCGGTCGCGGCGTTGGTATGGCGTATCAGCAGTTGCTGGGTGGGAAAATGCCCAGACCAATGGCATTGTTGATGCAAGCAGCAGGAATGATTAAACCTGGCTCGTTGCAGTATATGGGTGGCGGGACGGAGTTGCTTAAATATGGAGGATTGAAGGGCACTAAGGTGCTGGAGAAGGAGGGGATATTAGCTTGGGTTTATAAGATTCTACAGCCGACTTTGGCAGCTCATGGGCATAAGAGCACAAATAGCCAGATGGAAGCTATAGAGCAGATGTTTAGCTCTAGGCCGGAGATGAGGTTTATTGCAACGCTGCTTACGAACAAGCCACAAATTGAACGCACTATACAAGCAATGAAGAATATGCCCAAGTTACTGGGTTTGCTTGCAGATGTGATGAATACAGTTAAGGGGCAGACAAATGATTTGACAGCCGCGATGCAATCGTTAATGCAGGTTTTGGGCGGCCCGGCTGCACAGTTGGCAATACCATTCCTGCAAGGATTGACGAAGAATATTAAAAGTATTTCGCTCTACATGCACAATAATCCTGCTGTTGCACATGATTTGGTAGGAGTATTGGCAGGACTTGGCGGAGCATTGGTAACGCTTGGTGGTGCAGCAGTATTGGGTGCGCTTGTATCCATGGTCGGGCCTGGAGGTTTGATTGTAGCATTGGCAACAGGCTTGACGTTGCTTTCACGAGCACTCAATGGTATGCCTTCGTGGATCATTGATGCAATGACAGGAGCAGCGGTAGGAGCTGCAGTTGGTTCAGTTATTCCTGGTGTCGGAACGGGTGTAGGAGCAATTGCTGGGTTTGTTGGTGGCGCACTTTGGAACCACCCGCCGAAGGGATTTTCAGCAGGAAAGACATTGGGACAGCTCACACATGCAGCTGCACAGGCATATGGTTTGCCGGAGAATTTTATCCGTGCCTTGATTGGAGCGGAAAGTGGCGGTAATGCTAATGCTGTCTCATCTGCCGGTGCCCTGGGTCTTATGCAGCTTATGCCAAAAACTGCAGGGGCACTGGGTGTGACAAATGCTTTCAATCCGGCACAAAATATTTTCGGAGGAACTAGATATTTCGAGATGATGCTATCCTACTGGCATGGAAATTATAAAGCAGCCGTAGCAGCATACACAGGGGCGAGTTCGTCGAGTATCAGAGACTATCTACGGACAGGTAATTTGGGAGCATTACCGGCGGATGCAAGAAGGGATATTATGCTTACCTCACCATATATGCCTGGGTATAGATCACCAGTAGTGCCACCGCCTGCGCCGAAAACTACAGGTGACGATCCAGTACATAAGGTGCATGTAGTCAATGGTAAGGATATCGCTCACGGCGTAACAACACATATTAGACGTGGAGTAGACTCAAATCCTTCGGGTCCAAGTGGCTTCAATAGTCAAATGGGCTTCTCCCCGCCTGGGCTGGCGTATGGGCCGAGTGGGCCATGAGTGAGTTTCTGGGAATTGTATCGGCTCTGGCTACACTAGCTGGTAGTGGCCCGCCGGTTGTGCTTGGCCCTGTTGTTTTTAATGATATCGAAGTTCCGCAGGAATTGCCATGGGGTGGTTCACAACAACTTATTATTCACAAGCTTCCTGGGGGTGCACGCGTAGTTGACGCAGTTGGGCGTGATGATCTGGATTTGGCCTGGACAGGATATTTGGAAGGGCCAGAAGCAATTGGAAGGGCATTACAGCTCGATCAATTGCGAGTTTCAGGTTTGCCTTATCCTCTAACTTGGGATAGTTTGAATTTCACAGTTATTGTAAGAGAGTTTATTGCACATCAGAGACACGCTAACTGGATACCATATAGTATTAAGTGTGTGGTGCTGGTTGACAATTCAGCTTCTTTTGGTATTGGCGGGCAGTCTTTATTGGGTAGTTTGGGCAATGATTTAGCAAGTGCATTGAATGTGGCTTTGCCTGTTATACAGACTGTGCAAACTGCTATTGGTGTAGCACAAACAGCTCTGGGTGTAGTGGGAGCTGTTACAAAAGGTGGAGTAGGATTTACTAATACGCTCTTGGCATTGTCTACAGCACAAGCTGCTGTTGGAGATGCACTATCTATATCAGATGGAACTTTGGCAGGAGTGGCTGGAGGTGTAGCAGGAATTGCTGGGATATTGGGGACTTCCAGTGCGCAAGTAGCAGTTTCACGGATTGCTACTTTTGTGGGAGCGGCCGGGCAGCTTGCTGGAACTCTATATCAAAGTGGGTTTTTGAATAGAGCTACTATTAATTTGAATAATGCGAGTTCATGATGCTTACTATTCAAATTACCGGTGGGAACTTATTCCAACTCGCAGCACAGTATCTAGGCGATGCTACGCAATGGATTAGAATTGCTCAGCAGAATGGTTTAATTGATCCTCAGATTATCGGGCAAATGACATTGGTAATACCTGATATTGATCCGACTGCAACTGGTGGGATACCACAGCAGTCATGAGCGGAGTGTTTCTTGGACAGAGTAATGGACCTAATGTGCCCCCGCCAAATGGTGCTGCCCCTGCGGCGGTGCCTCAGCCTGTAGAACTTGGACCGCCTGCTGGATGGGTGCAGCAGCCAGATTTTGCCATTCTTATAAATGGTAATGTTCTACCGTGGCCGATTAGTATCTCGGTGTCCCAGAATAACTATAGTGAGGCATCGAAGTTTGAATGTGAAGTGGCACTGTTGCCGAATGATCAGTATAATGCTAGTTGGTTTAGTGCCCAAATTTCAATTCCTGTCGAGATACAGGGATGGTTAAATGGCGGCTCACCTACGACTATGATTTATGGTCTTGTTGACTCAATTGACTATGATCCAATTTCTCAGCATGTTGTTCTGTCTGGGAGAGATTTGATTGGAAGGTTGATTGATACACCGAATGAGCAAACCTATCAGAATTGGACTGCTAGCAAGGTCGTGCAGGATTTTGTTAATCAGTATGCTTCTGATGGTATGCTTGGAGATATAACAAATACAACAGATATGATTGGCAGGTTCTACGGGATTGATTATGGCTTTACTATCTGGGATCAGTTTCACCAAGCAACAAATCAATGGGATATGATTTTGTTTTTGGCTCAGATTTCAGGCTTTCAAGCTCAGATGCAAGGAAAGACACTGTATTTTGGACCACCACTCTCAACAAATACTCCGCCTTTTCCGCTAGTTGTTACTCCTCCGCCGGTATATAGTAATGTTCCGAAAGTGATGTGTGGAAGAAGTTTGACACTTGCAAAGGATATTACTGTTACAGTGTTGAGTTGGAATAGCTTATATGCAGTGCCAGTTAAACGTAAGGTTTCTGCGAAGGGACAAAAGAGTCATGGTGGTCCAGCACAGAATTATACCTTTATCATACCCGATAAGACACCAGAGCAGGCTTTGCAATATGCTTATATGAAGTTACGGGAATTATCTACACGAGAAAGAATTATAACTGTAGATATGCCTGTGGAGTTTGAAATCACTCCTGCAACTTATGTGCAGTTGCAAGGTACGGGAACATCTTGGGATCAGGTTTATTATATTGACGAGATTGTGCGGAATATCTCTTTCGCGGAAGGTGGGCAACAATCATTGAGATTGAAGAACCATTCGCCATATAATGAGAGTGTTGTGTTTTGATTACTGATTCTGTTAATCTTTGGAACTCAATTAAACGTCTTGTGGAAACAATGCTTATGCGTATGCCACAGCCGCGCAGGGGGATTGTATACTCTGTCGATCCGACAACGCTTCGAGCAAAAGTTCAAATTATGCCGGAGCAAACTATTACAGGTTGGCTTCCAATTGCAATGCCTTGTGTGGGTGGAGGCTGGGGCGTAGTTGCTGCACCGCCGCCAGGGTCGCAAGTGTTAATTATTCCAACTGATGGAAATAACAACGCCGCGGTGGTGGTATCGGCGCATTGGAGTAATGCTCAACCGCCCCCGACAGGATATACAGTTGGAGAATTGTGGTTGTTTCATGAGACAGGGGCATACTTAAAAGTTAATAATCTCGGTGGAGTGTTTTCACGAGATCAGAATAATGCAACTGTAGTTTTAGATGGGACTGGAAAAATTACAGCAACGGATAAAAATGGTGCGGTGGTGGAATTGACTGGCACAGGGGCGATTTATGCGAAGGATCAGGCAGGAGCTTATTGGACTTTGCCTAATGACGGGACAGCGGCAATAGCAGATGCTACAGGGCATTATGTAAAGTTACAAAATAATGGCACTATTAGTATGCTTGGAAATTTAATAGTGAGTGGAGATATCTCGGATCAGAATGGAGCACATGGTTCGCTAAATAATCTTCGCGGGAATTATAATAATCATACTCATAATGGCGTCACACCTGGTAGTGGTAATACCGGTCCAACAGATCTTCCGATAAGTTGAAATCATGAGTGATGCAGCACATTACTTCGGTCAGGATTGGCAACTTGCCGCTAATGGGGATATTCTATTAGCGAGTGGAACGTTGCTGACCCAGCAAAGAGTTTTACGCCGTCTCATGACCAATGCAAGTGGTTATATTTGGCATCTTGCCTACGGTGCTGGTTTGCCTGCAAAGGTTGGATTGAAGACTAATCAAAGAGCAATACAGTCAATTGTGCGAAGTCAAATTTTTCAGGAAGCAACTGTCTCGGCCGTGCCTGCTCCGGTGATCTCAACAACAGTAAACGCAACTGGGACAGTGATTTTGACAGTGACATATACTGATACTACAACAAATCTTCCTGTAACTCTAGTAGCACCAATAACCTCACCATGACTACTTTGGCACTACAGAATTTTAATACGCTTGTGCAGTCTATGGCTGCTGCGGCGCAAGGGGCAAGTGAGCAACCACTGAATTTGGAAGAAGGCTCGACGATTTTGGCCTTGATGGAGGCCGCAGCAGCACAGGGGTTGTTTCTGCAATATTTAACATTGCAGGTGCTTGCTGTTACGAGATTAGCAACATCATTTGGAACAGATTGTGATAGTTTCGGGAATGATTTCGGGTTTACAAGACTACCTGCGGTATCAGCGACGGGGAATGTTACGTTTGCGAGATTTACAAATACAATCTCGGCTTTCATTCCGGTCTATGTGCCTGCAACTAGCACAACACTAGCATCCGGCACACAGATATTGACGAGTGATGGCACAACGGCATTTGATGTTATTGCTGATCCGACAAATGCCTATTATGTAACGAGTCCATCGGAGGGGTATCTTATTCCTTCTGGGACAAGTTCGGCGCTTATTCCTGTCATTGCAGATGTGCCAGGAGCAGGTGGAAATGTATTAGCGAATACGATTACTCTAATCGTCTCTGGTATTCCGGGGATTGATACAGCAACAAATCTTAATGCTACCTCTGGTGGTGTGAACGCGGAGACAGATGCAGCGTTTAAGCTTCGATTTGTTAATTTTATCAATTCTCGAACAGAAGGAACAGCCGATGCGGTTGGGTATGCTATTCAGCAAATTCAACAGGGGTTGACTTGGACTATTCAGGAAAATCAAGTTGCGAATGGAACATATACTCCCGGAACATTTGTTGTTACAATTGATGACGGAAGTGGTGATCCTCCCTCGGGACTTATTGCAACAGCAACAACCGCAGTGCAGAAAGTTAGGCCGATTGGCTCATTTGCTATTGTGCAGGGGCCAACGAAGATCGCAGCGAATATTTCGCTTATTTTGACTCTCAATCCGAATATTAGTTTGCAAGTGGTTGAAGCGGAAGTAAATGCTGCATTGGTGGCATTTATTAACGCCCTGCCTGTTGGAGCAACATTGCCATATAATAGAATTGCTCAGGTAGTGTTTGATGCTGACTCGAACATTACTAATATCAGCAATGTCACGTTGGGCGGCGGGACGAGTGATTTGACTGTGACGGAAAGTCAAGTCGTGCGTGCTGGTAGCATTTCGGTGACATAAGATGACTATTGGGGATCAGGCCGATTTTGTTGGAAGATTGAAAGCTGTTCAGCCAAATGGTTGGTATCCACTAGAAAGTGCTACGAGTGGAATACTGACTCCAGTCCTGACTGCGATTATGACTGGCGTAGCAAATTCCGAAGCTTTAGTGTATACGTTGATAGAATATGTGCATTCTCAAACGAGGATTAGTAGTGCAACGGATGTTAATTTAGATATTATTGCACTGGATTATTTTGGTATTAAATTGCAAAGATTACAAGGTGAGACGGATGCAGCATTTGTTACTCGGATAAAGAATAATCTTCTTGCTCCGAAGAATACTGTGGCGGCAATGAACCAGGCTCTTGTGCAACTTACTGGCAATACGCCGCAGATATTTGAACCGGGTAATCCTCAAGATACAGGTGGCTGGGGAACAGGAGATCAGTTAAAGTGGACTGGACTGGCCTATGGTAAGGCTGGAGGTTATGGATCATTAGTATTGCCGTTTCAGGCATTTATTATTCTTGCTCGACCTGTAGGGCAAGGTGTTCCTTTTGTAAGTGGTTATTATGAGACTATAGGAAGTCTAGGAGTTGGTGTCGGGGGATATGGTGTAGGGGCGATTGAGTATATTGATGTTGAGGAAAACCCTGTCAATATACCGGACTCGCTGATTTATTCAACTATCGTAGCAACAGCACCTGTTGCAACCTTGATGTGGGTTGCTCTTACGGGAGGGGTATAAACGTGACTGATAGAATTATTGTCTATCCGGCAGCAATTCCGCAAGATACAGATATTTTGAATACAAATAGAAATATGATGATTGCGCTGGGATATTTAGCGCAAATGGTGTTGGGGGTTAATACTATTGTTGATGGGTTGGCAGTAGCGCCAGGGGCAGGATTAACTGTTACAATAGGGCAAGGATCGATTTTAAGTTTACAGGTTATTGATATACTCAACTACGGAACATTGCCAGCAGATGCAGTCGATCCGTTGATGAAACTCGGTATCAATCCATTTGGATTGACAAGTTTTACATGCTCTGCGCCGACAACGAGTGGGGATAGTATTAATTACCTTATTGAGGGGACTTTTCAGGAGGTAAATAATACACCAATTGTGCTGCCTTATTACAATGCAGCCAATCCGACACAACCGTATAGTGGTCCGAATAATACTGGAGCGGATAATAATACACTTCGACAGGAATTGGTGGAGTTGCAGCTTAAAGTCGGCACACCAGCGCCGACAGGAACACAATCGACACCGAGTGTAGATACGGGATATATTGGACTATATGTAGTAACAGTGGCTTTTGGCCAAGTTACCATTACAACGGGAAATATTGCTACTTATGCAGGAGCACCATTTCTTAAGACAAAGATGTATGCATTGAGTTGGCAAGGTAGTGCTTGGGCTGATAGTGGTGCTGCGAATGTGATGGTTGCAACTATTAATCCAGGCCCGGCCTCTTTAGCAGCATTGACTGGAGTGACACTCAAGATCACCATGGCAAATAGTAATACCGGGGCAACGACACTGAATATAAATGGACTTGGGGCAATCTCGGTAGTTACACAGGCCGGCGCAGCACTAGGCTCAGGAGCACTTGTGGCTGGTGGTATTTACCAGTTTGTCTATAACGGCACCAACTTCATGTATATGGCATAAGCACATGGATAGAAGATTTGTTTACTCGGGGCAAATCCCGCAAGACTTGGATGTGCTGACACCGCAAGTCGATGCTATGATTGCTCTTGGCTATTTGCTCGGAGCGACACTTGGTGATGCGACAGTGGCAGATGGTTTGCAATGTAACCCGACGTTGCCTGCGAGTATGTCGGTGGTTGTCTCGGAAGGGGTGTTGACTTCATTACAGACAGTCGATCCGAATAGTTTTGGTTCGTTGCCACCGAATACTAATCCATTGATGAAGATTGGTATTAATGCAGCAGGAACAACACCGTTTACATTAACTGCACCACTGACTAGTGGATATAGTCAAAATTATCTCATTGAGGCAACATTTACGGAAGCTGACGGAACGGCAGTGGTATTGCCATACTATAATGCAAGCAATCCTGCGGCGCCGTGGAGTGGGCCAAATAATAGTGGAACGGCACAGAATACGGTTCGAGCACAAACTGTATCGCTTCAATTGAAGGCTGGAGTGGCTGCTCCGGCGGGGACGCAAGTTACGCCAAGTGTAGATACCAATTGGACAGGGTTGTATATTATTACTGTAAATTATGGACAGTCGTCTATAGTTGCAGCAAACATCACGACATATCCTGGCGCGCCGTTTCTGCAAGCA
>Ga0307373_10006458_pt1 | contig 18631 bp, 18 predicted proteins | sample OX2MG_FD_202534 | JGI IMG/M metagenome (GOLD analysis project Ga0307373, IMG submission 202534) | Soil microbial communities from Risofladan, Vaasa, Finland - OX-2 | ecosystem: Environmental > Terrestrial > Soil > Coastal area > Acid sulfate soil | place: Finland: Risofladan, Vaasa | collected...
TGTCGAGCGGCTTCGTCTGGCTGAACGCCAACAAGCGCGACGTCGCCGTCGACCTCCACCGTCCCGAGGGGCGCGAGGTGCTGCGGCGCCTGGCCGGTCGCAGCGACGTGTTCCTCGAAAACTTCGCGCCCGGCGTCGCCGACCGCCTCGGCCTCGGCTACGCGGAGCTGTCGGAGGCCAACGCGCGCCTCGTCTACTGCTCGCTCTCCGGCTACGGCCACGACGGTCCCTACCGGGACATGAAGGCCTACGACCTCCTGGTGCAGGGCGAGTCGGGGATCCTGCTCACGAGCGGGACGCCGGAAGCGCCTGCCAAGGTCGGTCTTCCGATCACGGACCTCGTAGGCGGGATGACCGCCGCGCTCGCCGTCGTCTCGGCGCTGCGCGTACGCGACGCGACGGGACGGGGCCAATTCCTCGACGTGTCGATGCTCGATGCTGCGGCCTCCTGGCTCGGCTACTTCCCTCAGCACTCCTGGCACGGTGGTGCCGAGCCGCCGCGGACCGGCATGCGCCACCAGTACATCTGCCCCTACGGGCCCTTCCTCGCGGCCGACGGCGTCCATGTGAACATCGCCGTCGGATCCGCTCGAGACTGGGAGCGCTTCGCGCGCGACGTCGTCGGCCGGCCCGAGTGGCTCGACGACGAGCGCTTTGTCGACTTCGAAGCCCGCCGGGCCAACCGCGACCTCATCGAGGGGGAGATCGAGCGGGTGATCGCGACCGAGCCGAGCGCTAGCTGGCTCGGGCGCCTTCGGGAGGCCGGGCTCGCTGCCGGTGAGGTCCGCTCGATGCGCTCGGTGCTCGAGCACCCCCAGCTCCTGTACCGGCAGATGTTCGTGGAGGCGGACTCGCCCGTCGGCGAGCTGCCCCTCGTCCGCTCCCCGCTCGGCAGTCCGGACCGGGAACGCCGGCTGCCTGGGCTCGGCGAGCACACCGACGAGGTCCTGGCCGAGATCGGCTACGACCCCGAGGCGCGCGCCCGCCTGCGCGCCGACGGCGTGATCTGAGCGCCGCTGGCGCCTGCGTTGCGCAGCGGGCGTGACTGCTCACCCGGGCAGCTGCAACGCCTCCGGCACCGGCCGCCCGAGGGGCGCGACCTGGGCGATGACGTCGGCGAGCAGCTCGTAGACCGGGTCGCCGAGCGGGTCCGGGAGGTCGACCATAGCGAGGTCGACGCCGAGCTCCGCCAGGGCCCCGAAGCGGTCGACGGCCTCCGCGACCGACGGGGAGCCGAGCGGTCCGAGCGTCGTCCGCACGATCTGCTCGTACGGACGCCCCACGTCCTCGCAGTGGCCGCGGAGCACCTCCAGCTTGTGGCGGACCACGTCGATGCCGAGCGTGTCGAAGAGGTTGCACGCGTCGGCGTGCTCCGCCACCAGCCGGAGGGTGCGCTTCTCGCCGGAGCCGCCGACCAGGATCGGCACCCTCCGCACAGGCGCCGGCGAGTTCAGCGGCCGCTCCAGCCGGTAGTGCCGCCCCTCGAATGGCGTCTCGTCGCCGTCGAACATGCGGCGGGCGACGACGAGCACCTCCTCCAGGCGCTCGAAGCGCTCGGCGAGCCCAGGGAAGGGGATCCCGAGGCCCGTGGCCTCCTCCTCGTTCCAGGCTGCGCCGATGCCGAGCCAGGCCCGGCCGCCCGACAGGACGTCGAGGGTGGTGACCTGCTTCACGAGCGCGCCGGGATGGCGGTACACGACGCCGGTCACGAGACTGCCGAGCTGCATGCGCTGCGTTCGTCCTGCGACCCAGGCCATCTGGGCGTACGCCTCGAGCATCGGCTCCTCGGGTGGCCCGACGAAGCCGATCTGGAAGAAGTGGTCCATCGGCCAGAAGCTGTGGACCCCGATCTCCTCGGAGCGCGAGACGATCCGGTCCATCACCGCGGCCATTCCGGCGGGCCCGCCGGGCCATGAGAAGTCGACGACGTGGAGGCCGATCAGCACAGCGAGGCTCCTCTCTCGGGCCCGGCCGAGGAGCCGGGCGCGGTCGATCGCCACCGTAGGCCAGCCCGTCAGGCAGCTGCCGGGGGCCGGACGTCCCGGCCGCGCGAGGCGGGCGCGGCCCGGCCGGGACCGCCGCGGAACGCGGGCCGGGCGCGGTCGCCGTCGACGCCGCACGACTTCCCATCAGCGCTGGCCCCGACGCCGACCCGACGGCGCCGGAGCCGCGCACCCCGCCTTAGCGGCGAGGTCCTGCCTGTCGGAAGCCCTAACGACCGCTGCCGGCGGAGATTCCAGACGCTGGTTCCCCCGCGCGGCCGCTTCGCTGGCGGCCCGCGTGAATACGCGAGAAAGTACTCAAGTTCTCGCTCTCCGTGGTCGTATGAGTACTCATGCGAGCTGCCCGGGACGTGCTGACGGTCGAGAGGATCCTCACCAGGCCGGAGACGCGCCGGCGTCGCCGGGCGCTGCCGGCCCTCGGCTACCGGGCGCCCGAGGAGGACGTCGAGCGCACGCTCGTCGGCCGCGACGCCCGGACCGGTGAGCTCATCGTCGTGAAGCCCGAGTGGACTGAGGTGGTCCGCTACGACCAGGTGCCCCCGACGCCGATCGGCGCTTTCCGCACCCACGACGACGCCGTCGCCTACGCTTCGCTCTGTCGCCAGCTCGACGGCGACATGGCGGCGACCGTCGTCGACCGCTTCGACGCCGCGCCTTCCGACGTCTTCTAGGTCGCGCCGTCCCCGGCGACCCTGACCAGCTCGGTGCCGCGCTCCGGTCGCCTCCGGCGCGCCCTCAGGTCCGGAGGTTGACCACCCCGCCGTCGTCGGTGCGCTGCCAGGTCCCCGAGCGGCCCCCGGACTTCTCCCAGACGCAGAGCTCCTCGACGCTCATCGTCCGGTCGAGCGACTTGCACGCCTCGTAGATGCTGAGCGCCGCCACCGCGGCGGCCGTGAGGGCTTCCATCTCGACGCCGGTCCGGTCGACCGACTCCACCTCGGCCTCGACCCCGACGTGGTCGGCGCCGACGGAGAAGCGGACCCGCACGTCGCCGAGGAGCAGGGGGTGGCACAGGGGGATGAGCTGCGAGGTGCGCTTCGCCGCCTGGATCCCCGCGATCCGGGCCATCTCCAGCACGCCGCCACCGCCGACGTTGCGGCTGGCCAGCCCGAGCACCGTCGAGCGCGCCATCAGGACGCGGCACGAGGCGCGCGCCCGCCGTCGGGTGACGGGCTTGTCGGTCACGTCCACCATTCGGACATGACCGTGCCGGTCGAGGTGGGTCAGCTCCTCGGGCGCCATTCAGCGCGCTCCTCCGGCACCGTTCCGAGCGGCGTGCACGAGCCCCGGCGTCCGGGCCAACGCGTCCCTCAGCTGCCGAGCTCGGCGGCGAGCCGCTCGGCGGTTGCGTGGGCCTCGGCCGGGTCGGTCCCGGCGACGCCGACGAGCCAGCACGTGAGGGGGGCGGCCGTACGCTCGGAGGCGTGCGCCGCGGTCGCGGCGAGGGCGAGCAGCGACTGGATCTCGTCCTCCGTCGGCTCGCGCACGCCGAGCTCGGCTGCGAAGCGGCGCAGCCAGTCCCGGTCGGTCGGCGTCATCGTCGGGCATGATAGCGAGGTGGCCACCCTCCGAGCGAAGGTGATCACCGCGTCGGATGCGGCGTTCGCGGGCGACCGCGAGGACCGTTCCGGCGCGGCGCTCGCCGAGCGGCTCCAACGCGCCGGCTTCGAGGTCGTCGCCCGCGTCGTCACCCCCGACGGGGTGGAACCGGTGGCCGAGGCCCTGCGGGAGGCCACCGCCGGCTTCGCCGGTCTCGTCGTCACGACGGGGGGGACCGGCTTCGGCCCCCGTGACCTCACCCCCGAGGCAACCTTGGCGGTGCTCGAGCGACAGGCTCCCGGGCTGGCCGAGGCGACCCGGCTCGTCAGCCCGCTCGGCCGGCTGTCGCGCGCCGTCGCCGGCACCGTCGGGAAGGCCCTCGTCCTCAACGTGCCGGGGTCACCCGGCGGGGCGGTCGAGTGCCTCGAGGCCGTGCTCGACGTGCTTCCCCACGCACTGGCGCTGCTGGCGGGGGAGCGGGACCCCCATCCCGACGAAGCCGCGGCGCACGCGCCGGGCCCCCCGGCCCGCTAGCCGCCGGAGACCGGAGGGAGCACCGCGACCTCGTCGGCGTCGCCGACCGGGTCCTCGGCCGAGGCCGGCGCGCCGTTCACCCACACCCGGCTCTTCGCGACCACCTCGGCGAAGGCCGGCCCGTAGCGGTCGCAGGCCTCGCCGAGCACGTCGGCGACGGTCGCGCCCTCGACGTTGCCCCGGTCCGTGCCGGCGACGACCCGGGCGGGCCCGAACATGCGGAGCACGGCCACGGCTCAGCCGCCGATCATCGACATCGACCGTGCCGGGCGCAGGAAGGACGGGTCGTTGATCCCGTGCCCGGGGAGCTTCGCCCACACCGAGCGGCGGATCATCAGCGCGATCTCCTCCGTCGTACCGCCGCGGCGCACGAGGTCGCGCACCGACAGCTCCTCGTTGGCGAACAGGCAGTTGCGCAGCGAGCCGTCGGCGGTGAGCCGTAGGCGGTCGCACGTCCCGCAGAACGGCCTCGTCACGCTGGCGATCACGCCGATCTCGCCCTTGCCGTCGACGAAGCGGTAGCGCTCGGCCGGGGCCGCGGGGTCGGCATCGGGCGCCGGGACCGCTTCGAGCGGCCAACGGGCGTCGATCCGGGCGAGCACCTCCTCGGCGGGCACGACGAGCTCGCGGCTCCATGCCTCGTCGCCGTCGAGCGGCATGAACTCGATGAATCGGACGATGCGGCCCGTCGCCCGGGCGAAGGCGGCGAAGGCTTCGACCTCGTCGTCGTTCGACCCCGCGCTCAGCACGACGTTGACCTTCACCGGGCTGAGCCCCGCCTCCTCGGCGGCGTCCATCGAGGCGAGGACCGGCTCGAGCTCGCCGCGGCGGCGGATGGCGGCGAAGCGCTCGGGCAGGAGCGAGTCGCAGCTCACGTTGACCCGGTGGAGGCCCGCGGCGACGAGATCGGGCGCGAGCCGGGCGAGCTCGGTGCCGTTCGTCGTGAGCGAGAGGTCCTCGAAGCCGATCGCGGCGATCTGGCGGACGAGCTCGGCGACGCCGCGACGCACGAGCGGCTCCCCGCCGGTGATGCGCACCGACTCGATCCCGAGGCTGCGTGCGGCCTCGGCGACCCGGGCGATCTCCTCGAAGCTCAACAGCTCTTGGCGCGGCAGGAACGTCACCCCGTGCTCGGGCAGGCAGTGCACGCAGCGCAGATTGCAGCGGTCGGTGATCGAGAGCCTGAGGTCTCGGTGGACGCGGCCGTAGACGTCGACGAGCGGTCCGTCGACCGGCATCTCGCGCGCCACCGCCGGCGCGGTCGTGGAGCGGCCACCACCGCCCGGTGGGCCGAACGTGACCGGGACGGCGACGGGCGGCCGCGCCGCTCCGGGGGACACCGCGCTCACGGCGCCGCGTACACGGTGCCGAGCTCCCCGGCGTCGAGCAGCAGGACGCGCACGTCCTCGCCGGCACCGACGCCCTCCCCATCGGGCAGGAGGGCGAGCGCGTTGGCGAGGGCCATCATGTGCAGCAGGTGCGATCCTTCCCCGCCGGAGGGGCGCACCTGCAGCCGGCCCCCGGCGTCGGCGTGCGCGACGACCCGCACCAGGTGGAGCTTCCCGTCGCTGCGGCGCGGCAGTGGCTCCTCGGTCCGGGCGAGCAGGGCGGGCCGTTCCAGGACCACGTGACCCCCCATCAGGCGAAGGGCGGGGCGCGCCAGCAGCTCGAAGCTCACCATCGCCGAGACGGGGTTCCCCGGCATGCACAGCACGGGGAGGTCCGAGCCCTCGAGCGTGGCGAAGCCGAACGGCTTGGCGGGGCGGATCAGCACCTCCATCCAGTGCACCCGGCCGCCGGCCAGGCGACCGAGGACGCTCTTCATGTGATCGGCGACGCCGACGCTCACGCCGCCCGAGGTCAAGATGGCGTCGCAGCGGCCGGCTCCCTGCTCGATCGCACGGGCGATGGAGGCCTCGTCGTCCGCGACGAGTCCGAGGTCGACCGCCTCGCAGCCCGCCGAGCGCGCCAGCGCGAGCAGGCTGTGCCGGTTCGAGTCGTGGATCTGGCCCGGCTGGAGCGGCCGGGCACCCTCCACGAGCTCGCTGCCCGTCGACAGCACGCCCACGCGCGGCCTCGGGAACACGCTGACCTCGGTGACGCCGACGCTCGCGAGGACGCCGACGTGCGCCGGCCCGATGACGGTGTGCTCGTCGAACAAGAGGCTGCCGCACTCGACGTCCTCGCCCGGCCAACGGATGTTCTCGCCGGGCGCGACGGATTGCTCGATGACGACCCGGTCGTCCTCGGCGTGGGTGTTCTCGACCATGCAGACGGCGTCGGCGCCCTTCGGCAGGGGGGCGCCGGTCGTGATCGCGATCACCTCGCCGACCTGCAGCGCCACGTCGGCCACGGCGCCCGCGGTGACGGCTCCCACGAGGCGCAGGCGCGCCGGCGCCACTGCCGCGTCCTCGGCGCGCAGCGCGTAGCCGTCCATCGCCGCGTTGGCGAAGGGCGGAACGTCCTCCGCCGCCACGACCGGCGAGGCCAGCACGCATCCGAGCGCCTCGTCGAGCGGGACCGGGCGTGGGGCGAGCGGCGCCAGCGCGGCGAGCAGCAGCGAGCGCGCTTGATCAAGGGTGACGGTCGGTCCCGGGCGCTCGCGGAGGGCCACGGGCTCAGCGCTCGCCGGCGAGATCGGCGACCTCGTCGAGGTCGTGGCTGCACTGCCCCCAGTCGGACCCACCCTCCCAGACCTCTCGCTTCCAGATCGGCACGGTCGCCTTCAAGGTGTCGATGCACCAGCGTGACGCCTCGTAGCCCTCGGCACGGTGCGGCGTCGAGACGGCGACGACGACCGAGGTCTCCCCGACGGCGAGGGTGCCGACGCGGTGGAGCAGCGCGATCCTCCCGACGTCGGGCCAGCGCTCGCGCGCCGCGGCGGCGATGGCGGCGAGGCGCGGCTCGACCTCCTCGGCGTAGGCCTCGTACTCGAGGTGCTCGACTCCCGGGCGGTCGGCGGAGTGGTCGCGGACCGTGCCGCAGAAGAGGTTCAGCGCGCCGCATGAGGGCTGAGCCGCCCAGGCGAGGACGTCGACGACCGGGAGCTCGTCGCCGCGGACCTCGACCCAGTCGCCGGTCGCGCTGAGCTGAGTCACCCGACCATGCTAACTGGCCACCTCCGGCGCGCCGCCGGCGGTCTCGCCCGGACGGTCAGGCCAGGCCGAGCCGCTCGAGATCGGCGGGGGTGTCGACGTCGGCGAAGACCGTGACGGGCGCGACCGTCGCCCACACCGACTCGTCGAGGAGGCTCACGTCGGGTCCGAAGCACCTCTTCAGCGAGCGTGCCCCGCCGCCGGCGGCCGCCGCGGCGCGCCCGAGGTCGGCAGGCGCCCAGCGGGCGCACAGCGGCTGGCGGAGCCCGCCGACGACCGGGACGGCCGAGCCGGGACCGGGCCACGCGGCGAGGAGCCGCAGGACCTCCACGGTGACGAGCGGCAGGTCGCACGCCAGGACCAGGACAGCCCCGTCGTGGCCGAGGTCGACGAGCGCCCTCCACCCGCTGACGAGCGCCACCAGGGGTCCCTCCCCGGGGGGATCCTCGGCGACCGACCGCAGGCCCGAACGCCCCGGCCCGACCTCGAGGACGGGCGCCGCCACGTCGCCGAGGCGCTCCCCGACCGTCTCGGCCAGCCGGCGCCCGCCGACGACGAGGGAGGCCTTGTCGGCGCCCATCCGCCGGCTCCGCCCGCCGGTGAGGAGCAGCCCGGCGACCCCGGCGCGAGGAGCGCCGCCTCGTCCGCCGGCCACCGCCATCAGTCCAGCACCGCGACGATCTCGCCGAGCCCGGCAGGCGCGTAGCCGGGGAGCGCGCCGAGCTGCGCGCGCAGCCACGACGAGCCGAGCACCCGCAGCAGGGCGTGGACCTCTGCGGTGTCGGCGACGGCACGGGGCACGACCAGGTCGTAGCGTTCGTCGGCGAGGGGGACGAAGCCGAGCCCGTACGTCCGGGCGGCCGGCTCGCTCGCGATCCCGACGTCGGCGAGTCGCGCGGCCACCGCGGAGGCGACCTGGAGGTGCCCGCGAGCCTCCGTCTCGTAGCCGGCCAGTTCGGCTGGATGGAGTCCCAGCTCCTCGCACGTGCGCTCCAGCAGCGCTCGAGCCTCCGAGCCCGGTTCGCGGTTCACGATGCGCAGCGAGGCCCGGGCGACGTCCGCGAGGCCGTCGACCCGCTGGCCGACCCCCGGCCGCACGGCGAGCCCCTCGCGCCACGCCGCGAACCCGACGACGAGCCCCCCGCCCGGGCCGAGGCGCGCGCGTGCCGCCTCGACGTTGTAGCCGCCGCCGGCGTCGTCGCGCAGGTGAACCCCTGCGGCGTGGACGGCACCCGAGGCCGCCAGCTCGAGCGCCTCGCTGCTCCCGCAGGGCCACCACGCGAACGCGACCGGCGGGTCGAGCACGGCGAGCGGCCCCTCGACGAGCGGCAGCGCCGGGTCACATCCGGCGACGACGACCGTGGGCCGTCCGGCGCCGAGCGGGCGGATGCCGTCGGGCGGGTCTTCGAGAACGCCGCCGGCCGGCGCGAAGCCGGCCCGCATCGCGGCGTCCCCGCCCATCGCGAGCGCGACGAGCGGGGTGCCGACGCGGGCGAGAGCCACGCGCGCGCCGCGCTCGCCGAGCGCGGCCACCGGCCGGGCGCGCACCATCGGCGCGCGTACCTCCGGACCGAACAGCTCGTCGACCGTCGATCCGGTGGCCTGCGCCAGGGCGAACGCGACCCGCAGGGACGGCTCGGAGCGTCCCGCCTCGAGCGCCGCGACCGCCTGGCGGGTGACGCCTGCAAGCTCGGCGAGGTCGCGCTGGGTGATGCCCCTCGCGAGCCTCGCGGCTCGCAGGCGCTCGCCGCCCGGGCGCGTGTCGCGGCCCTGCCCGCTCACGTCGGCGCCTCCCAGACGGTGATCGCCTCGGCCGGGAGCTCGACGGCGCACCGGTCGCCCGGCGCGAGGCCCGTGTCGTGATCGGTGCGGGCGCGCAGCTCGAGGCCGTCGGCCACGCTGAGGACGAGGTCCATCGTGACGCCGCGGTCGACGGTGTCGACCACGACGGCCGGCAGGCCCCCTCGAGGGGAGAGCACGACGCGTTCGGGGCGGATGCACCACAGCACGCCGAAGCCCGGGGCCGGGCCGGGGCGGGTTCGGGGGCCGCGCAGCACCGTCCCGCCCGCCAGGAGGGCTCCATCGGCTCGCATCGTGCCCCTCATGATGTTCGCGATGCCGAGCAGCCGCGCCACCTCGGGGGAGGCCGGGGCCCCGAACACCTCGCGACGGGTTCCCGCCTGGAGCAGCCTGCCGGCCGCGATGACGACGATCTCGTCGGCGAGCACGGCGGCCTCCTCCGGGTCGTGGGTCACGAGGACGGTCGACAGCCCGGTCTCGCGCTGGAGCTGGCGGAGCTCGAGACGGAGCTCCTCGCGCAACGGCGCGTCCAGCGCCGAGAACGGCTCGTCCAATAGCAGGATCTCCGGCGAGCCGCAGAGCGCCTGGGCCAGGCAGACGCGCTGGCGCTGGCCGCCCGAGAGCTCTCGCGGGAAGCGGTCGGCGAGCCCGTCGAGGCGCAGCCGCGAGAGCCAGTGCGCCGCAAGGCCCTCGTCGGCCCCGACGGCGAACGTCAGCTGCCGCCAGACCGTGAGGTGGGGGAGGAGGGCGAGGCTTTGCGGCACGTAGCCGACCCGGCGCCGCTCGACGGGGACGTCGCTCACGAGACGATCGCCATAGTGGACGCGCCCGGGCGCCGCGCCGTACAGGCCCGCCGCGCAGCGGAGGGTCACGGACTTGCCAGAGCCCGAGGGCCCGAGGATCGCGAGATGCGGGCTCGTCGCCGCGTGGGCGAGGGCGAGGCGGAAGTCACCGAGGTCGAGCGCCAGGTCGACCCCGAGGGGTGCCAGCGGGACGGGCCGAGGCGCGCTCGCCGGCGGCAGCTCGCCGACCCGGCGCCGCCGGCGTGGTCGGAGGCGGGTGAGGGCCACGACGAACGCGGCGGCGCCGAGGGCGAGCGCGGTCGGGGCCTCCGTCGGCGAGAGGCCGGCGCCGCTGAATTGCAGGTAGGTGAAGACCGGCAGGGAGTAGGGGTGGTAGGCAACGATCACCGTCGCCCCGTACTCGCCGAAGGCGCGCAGCCACGACAGGAGGAGGCCGGCGCGCAGCGCGTCGGCACACGCCGGCACGGCGACGAGGGTGAAGCGCGCCAGGGGGCCCCGGCCGAGGGTGGCGGCGACCTCGACCAGCCCGGGGTCGAGGGCGGAGAACGCCGCTCGCGCCGACGTGACGAGGAAGGGTGCCGCGACGAAGGTCTGCGCGAGGACGATGCCGACGAGCGACTCGGTGAGCCGTCCTCCGCTCAGGCGTCCGAGCCAGGTGTAGGGGCCGACGATGTAGACGAGCAGGAGGCCGCTGACGAGCGGCGGCAGGGCGAGCGGGAGCTGGGCGACGATGCCGAGCACAGCCGCGAGGCGGCCGTGCGAGCGGGAGAGGAGCCAGGCAAACGGCGTCCCGAGGAGGGCGATGACCGCGACCGAGATGGTCGCGGTCAGCACGGAGACCCCGAGGGCGGCGAACAGCCCCGGCGCCGCGAAGCCGTTGTCGTGGGTCGTCGCGAGACGGACGACGAACGCGCCGACGGGGATCGCGAGGTAGAGCGCCAGCAGGCCGCTCAGCCAGGTGAGGGGGCTGTGCAGCGCCCGCCGGCTCACTGCACGGCGAGGAGCTTTCGCAGGCCGCTCGGCACGTCGCTCGTCGCTCCCTCGATCCTTGGCCGGAGGACCTGGAGTCCCTCCCGCTCGAGCAGCGCGCGCCCCTTGGTGCCGAGGAGGTACTCGACGAAGGAAACCGCCGCTGCGGGGTGCGGCGCGCCCCGAAGGATCGTAACGGTGTACGTGGCGGCGAGGAAGATCTTGCCCAGCTTGATCGTCGGGATGCCGGCAGCCTTCGCCTCGCTCGAGTAGAAGAAGCCGGCGTCGAGCTGGCCCGACTGCAGCAGGCCGACGAGGGTCTGCTCCGGGTAGACGTTCGCGCTCGTCGCGCTCACCGATGCGAGGTGCGAGTCGCCGTAGACGGCGGCAGCGGCCGCGAGGGCGCGCACGGTGAGGGCACCCTTTGGATCGACCGCCGGATCGGTGCGCCCGACGCGAAAGCCGGGCGCCGTGATGACCTTGTACCACGGCTCGGTCGTCAGCGCCTTGGCGAAGGAGCTGTGCGGGTTGTAGCCGAGCACGAGCGGCGACTGGCCGAACTCGACATACCAGCTGACGTAGCTGCCGTTCGCCGCCCCCTCGAGCTTCTGGTTCACCGAGGGGCTCGCGCTGATGAAGACGTCACCGCGCTGGACGCCACCTTCGATCTCGTTCGCGAGGGCCACCGCACCGCCTGCGAAGCCGACGAACGTGTAGCCGGTGGCCGCGTGGAAGCGGGGACCGAGCACGTTCTCGAGCGCGTCCTGCAGCGAGGCGGCGTAGAGGACGTCGGCGTTGCCGGAATGGCGCTTCGTCGTGCCGGTTGCCGCCGGCGCGGCCACCGCGAGCACCAGAGCCGGCAGCACGGCGGCGAGCGTGCTGCGGGCGAGCATACGGGCGCGGGTGCCCCCCGGGCGGCCTCGCCCGGCCCGGCGGCCGCCGGGCCGGGGTGTCGTCCTCCGGTGTCGGCCATCCCGCAAGGTGTCCTCCTGAGCTAGGCAAGTGTCGATTGACTGACGCAAAAGATAGTTGCCAAGTCGAGGTCCGGCAACCGCGCCGACGCCGGCCGGCGGCGCCGTGGATCTGCACCACGGGACCTTGGGCGGTATCCGGGGGGGTCGCGCGTGGTGCATGATCGTGCTCCAGGCGGGCGCCATACCGCCGGAGGAGCTGACGGAGATGCTCGCGAACATTCTTGGGCCCGACGGGATCATCGTCATCGTGGTCGTCGCCCTCGTGCTGCTCTTCGGGGCGAGCCGCCTCCCGAAGCTCGCCCGCGGGCTCGGCAGTGCGTCCCACGAGTTCAAAAAGGGCATGGCGGAGGGCGACCCCGATGCCGGGTCGACCGGCGAGGGCGGGAAGACCGAAGGCCGGTAGCAGCCGTGCGCGACCGCCTCGCGCTCGCCCGCCTCGTCGGGGCGGACGGCGCCGGCGAGGCGGGCGGAACCTGGCCCGCCGCGGGCCGGTCGGGGCTGGCCCAGCTCAGGGCGTGCGGGTAACCGCCCGTCGCCAGGCCAGCCGAGGGCGCCGCCAGGGCACCCACCTCCCCGACGGCACCGTCCACGGCGAGCCTCGCTCGCCTCGAGCACGCCCGTAGGGCGGCCCCGCCCGGGGTTCGCCTCCCCGCCGCGGGGCGCTTCGACGCCGGCGTGCCCGGCCACCAGGACCGAGGCGGTGTCCGGAGCGGTCCACCGGCTCGAGTCGAAGGGCGGCCCCGTGGCGGAGCCGCCGAGCGCCAGGCGGCACCTCAGGAACGGGGCGTGAGGCGGAGCGCCCGGGCGAGGGTGGCCCAGCCCTCGGAGGGCAGGGCAGTCGGGTCGTCGGCGAGCAGCTGCACGGCGACGTGGTCGGCTCCCGCCTCGAGGTGGTCGCGAACCCGGCTCGCGACGTGCTCCTCGTGCCCCCAGGCGACGACGGCGTCGACCAGCCGGTCGCTCCCGTCGCCGGTGACGTCCTCCTCGGAGAAGCCGAGGCGGCGCAGGTTCCGGACGTAGTTGGGCAGGCGCAGATAGGCGCCGAGGTGCCGGCGGGCGATCGCCCGCGCGCGTGCGGGATCGCTCTCGAGCACGACCGCCTGCTCCGGGCAGAGGAGCGGGCCGTCGCCGAGCACCGAGCGGGCGAACTCGCTGTGCTCGACAGGGACGAGGTAAGGGTGTGCCCCGTCGGCGCGTGCCGCCGCCAGCTCGAGCATGCGCGGGCCGAGCGCGGCGAGGACGCGTGGCGGGCGCGTCGGCGGGCGGGGAGCGTCGAAGCGCGCGGCGTCCATGGCGTCGAGGTAGGCCGCCATCGCCTCGAGGGGCCGGCCGTAGCGGTGGCCCCGCCCGTCGACGAGCGGTTGGTGCGAGACGCCGATGCCGAGCAGGAAGCGGTCGTCGAACGCCTCGGCGAGGGTCAGCTGACCGGCCGCCATCGCCTGGGCGTCACGCGCCCAGATGTTGGCGATCCCGGTCGCGAGGACGATGCGCTCGGTCGTGCACAGCAGCAGCGCGGCGTTCGCGAACGGCTCCCGACGCACGGCCTCGCCGACCCAGATCGCGCCGTAGCCGAGGCGTTCCAGGTCGAGCGCCCCCCGGCGAGCCACGGCCGAGGGCTGCAGGTCGAGCGCGGTGGTCCAGACCCCGACGGTGCCGAGCTCCATCGCAATCTCCTAGGTCGAGCCAGCGCGAGGGAGTCGCAGGAGCGGTGGGCGGAGGGCACTGGGCCGAGGTGGCCCGGCCAGGCTCCCGTCGAGGCGCGCCGGCCGGCCCGGAGGGACGGGCGCGCGCCAGCCGCCAGGGAAGCCGTCACCACGCGCGGCGAGGGCGCGGCGTCCGGGCCAGCCCGCCGGAGCGGAGATACCTGACATTCCTCGGAGCGTATCGCCGTCGGCCCGGGAGCACCTGACCGGGGCGCTAGCGTGCCGCGTGCGGCGGCGCGGACGTCTGGGACCGACGGCGCGGAGGCAGCACGATGGGATCGACCGAAGGTGCACGGCCGCAGGGGCCGGCGCTCCCCGACGAGCGGCCGGCGCAGGCGCGGCTGCCGTTGCTCGACGAAGGTTGGCACCGCGTGCTTGCCGTGGTGGCCCATCCGGACGACCTGGAGTTCGGGGCGGCGAGCGCGGTGGCGCGTTGGACCTCGCAGGGCAAGCAGGTCTCGTACCTGCTCGCCACCCGGGGCGAGGCCGGCATCGACGGGATCGAGCCGGAACGGGCGGGGGTGCTGCGCGAGGCGGAGGAGCGGGCGAGCGCCCGGGTCGTCGGCGTCGGGGAGGTCGACTTCCTCGACCACGAAGACGGCGTGGTCGAGTACGGGCCGCGGCTGCGACGCGACATCGCGTCCGCCATCCGCCGGACACGTCCCGATCTCGTCCTCTCGCTCAGCCACCGCCTGGAGATGGGCGGCTGGATCAACATGGCCGATCACCGGGCCGTCGGCCTCGCGGTCATCGACGCGGTCCGAGATGCCGGGAACCGCTGGGTCTTCCGCGATCTCGCCGAGCAGGGGATCGAACCGTGGAACGGTGTGCGCATGACGGCCTTCTTCGCGTCGCCGGCACCGACGCACGCGGTCGACGTGACCGGCCACATCGACCGAGGCGTCGAGTCGCTGCGCTGCCACGCGGCGTACATCGCCGGGCTCGGCAACGACTTCGACCCTGAGGCCTTCCTGCGCGAGAGCGCCGCGGGGAGCGGGCGGCGGGCCGGCTGTGAGTACGCCGTGCTGCTGGAGGTGTTGGGGAGCTGAGCGTCGCGCGCCCGAAGGGCCTCACGGCGGCGGCGTCGCCGTCTCGGGCAGGGCCGCCGGCGCCACACGGAGGCGCTCGGTCGTACGGGTGAGCAGGACGGCCGCGGCCGAGCCGGCGCCGAGGACGCAGATCACGACGGCCATTGGCAGCGCGGTGCGCGGCCCGGCGATCCCGACCAGGGGGGCGACGGCGGCGCCGATCAGGAACTGGGCGCTGCCGACGAGCGCCGACGCGCTGCCGGACTCTTGCGGGTGGTCCTGGAGGGCGAGCGCCGCGCCGTTCGGGAGGATGAGACCCATGCTCGCGACGGTGACGAACAGCGGGACGAGGAGGGCGAACACCCCGGCGTGGGCGACGGCCGCGGCGAGGAGCCCGGTGCCTCCGGCCGCGCAGGACAGCGCGCCCGCGGTGAAGATCCTCGCCGGGTGGACGCGCCGGACGAGGTGCCCGGAGACCTGGCTCGCCGCCAGGATGCCGAAGGCGTTCGAGGCGAAGGCCACGCTGAACAGCTGCGGCGAGAGGTGGAACACGTTCTGCAGGACGAAGGGAGAGCCGGCGATGTAGGCGAACATCGCCCCCATCGACAGTCCCTGGGTGAGCGTGTAGCCGAGGAAGCGCCGATCGGCGAGCAACCGCCCGTAGGTGAGGAGGGTCGCCGCCAGGCCGCGTGACGTCCTCCGCAGCTCGGGCGGGTGCGTCTCGCGGAGCGCGACGACACCGATGCACCAGAGCAACGCGCCGGCCGCCGCGAGCGCGCCGAAGATGCCTCGCCAGTCGGTCACGTGCAGCAACTGGCCGCCCGCGAGCGGAGCGAGGATCGGGACGAGCCCGTTCACGAGCATCAGGAGCGAGAAGAGCCTCGCCGCGGCCGCGCCGGAGGTGAGGTCGCGCACCACGGTGCGCACCACGACGATCGCGGCCGCGGCCGCGCCGCCCTCGACGAGGCGGAGTGCGACGAGCACCCAGACGTCGGACACGACGGCGCAGGCGGCCGAGGCCGCCGTGAACGTCGCGACGCCGGCGAGCAGCGAGACGCGACGACCTTTGCGGTCGCTCAGCGGTCCGACGAGCAGCTGTCCGAGCGCGAGTCCGACGAAGCACGTGGTGAGGGTGAGCTGCGCCGCGGCGGTGGAGCTGTGCAGGTCGCGGGTGAGGGAGGGCAGTGCCGGCAGGTACGTGTCGTTGGCGAGCGGGCCGAGTGCCGAGAGGGCGCCGAGCACGAGCACGAGATTGAACGGGACGGCGGACCCGGGCGGGCGACCGGCGCCGCTGGGCGGATCGCTCCCGTCCCGTCCCGTCAGGCCCACCCGCCGCACGCTAGTGGTCCACCGGCCGGTCGCCGGGGCCCGCATGGTGGCATCATGACTGCTCCGGGCGCCTTTGTGGGTTCTGCCGGTCGCCGGGTCAGCTCGGGACTCGGTCGGCGCGTCCCGTCATCTGTGCCGAACTGGATCAACGGCGACACCACCGACCAGGGGGTCACCCGGAACACCCTCGGCCGGCGCCAGCGTCGGACCTCGGTGACGCCAGCATGGGAGCGGTTGAGACCGAACGAGGGCCAAAGCCCGTGCGTCGTCGCGACGGAACGGCGGACAATCCCTACGCGGATGCGCCCCCCGAGGCGTCGAGGACTTCGGCCAGTCGAGCAGCGAAGGCTCGCGGGCGCAGGACGGAACCCGCGTGGCCGCCGGGGAACTCGACAAGCGGCCTTCCCAGCTCGTCTGCAAGAGCCTGGGTGCACCGACGGGCGAAACCGTCACCCGGCGTCTGGCCCGCCGCAGGCACGATTCGACCGGCGAAGGCGTGCAGGCCAGCCAGGTCGAGGCGGTAGCGGCGGACAGCAGGGGCGTCGTGGGTCAGGAAGAACACCAGGTTCGCGATGCGCTCGGGCTTGGGCGGCCCGATATCGACCCCGGGCTCACGATCGTCGTGGTTGACGCCGGCGATGGCGACGAACTTCCTCATGGCTGCGCCGACGCCCTCACGGCGGTAGAGGGCTTCGACCTCCTCCTGACCCCGGACCGCTTCATCGCGTTCGGGTTCCGGGAGTAGTTCGGTCGCGGGCGGTTCGTGTGCCACGAGAAGCCGCACCTGCTCTGGATGGCGGGCGATCAGGTCCAAACCGAGCAGCGCCCCGAGGCTTGCGCCGAAGACGAGCACCGGCTCGTCGGTCACCGCCGTGAGCAGCCGGGAAGCGTCGTCACTGTGCGTCGACAGATCGAGGGCGGCGCTCGGACCGTCGAGCGTGCTGCGCGAGAGACCCCGGCGGTCGTAGCTCAGGACCGTGTAGCGATCCACCAGATGACTCGCCAAGGCATCCATGCCGTCGGCGTCGCCGCCGCCGCCCTGGAGCATCAGCAGGAGCGGACCGCTTCCTTGGGTCTTGAAGTAGAGCGCTGCGCCCGGGACTCGCAGAAGGTCTGTTCCGGGTCCACCCATCTCGGACCACCTCGCCCTCTTCATGTCTGCGTGAGACCGACCGATGCTGCCGATCACCCCGACGGCCCGAAAGCCTCGTATCCCCAAAGCGCGTGTCGGTGCCGACTCGCACAGATGGAGGCACCGAACGCCAGCTTGTGCTGCCACGAGGCGTGCCCCGAACGCCCGGTGAACCGGTGGTCAATGGTGCGTCCCCGTCTAGGACGCGAGTCCGCGGACCGCGCCCGGTCGTCATCGCGGGTCCGTCTCGGACCGCCCGGCCGCGGCACTTCGAAGGCGTCGTTCGCGGCTCATCTCGAGGTGCTCGCGAGGGCGTTGATCGGTCATTCCCGCGTCTGACCGATGAGCAGGCGGTGTCTTCGCGTCTGAAAAGCGAGACCGCGGGACCCGGTCCGTCGCTTCCTCCTCGCGAGCGCTCACCGTGGCGTCGGGATGCCGGCGGCTCGCCGCAGGAGCGGCCCCGCGTCCACCGCCGCGCCGTCGCCGGCCCATGCGACGTACTGGTCCGGACGGACGAGAATCAGCTTCGATCCGTACGCCTCCCGGCCCTCGTCGTACCGGTCGCGCAGCACCTTCAGCGGAAGGCCGAGGGACGCCGCGTCGCGTCTGAACCCCGCGACGACGGTGTCGCCGGCCCCGAAGGCGAGCAGGTTGAAGCCGGGCCCGAGCGCCTCGAACACGTCCCGCCCGTCGGAGAGGCGCCGGGGGGCGAGGTGGTGTCCGGGCCGCGCCGCGAAGGAGTGCCCCCCATGTACCCCGCAGCGCGACCCGGGCGGGCCGGAGACGATCGACGAGCCCTCGTAGTGCGGCTCGTACCACTGGGGCCCGGTGTCGGCGTTCGCCATCTCGGCCGCCCAGGCGTGCTCGAACTCCGCCAGGTCGTGCTCGGGTCGGTAGCGCTCCAGGAACGCCCGGTCCCGCTCGATCCCCGCGGCGATGACCTCCTCGCCGGTCTCGGCGAAGATCGGCCGCCGCTCCTCGCTGTAGCTGTCGAGCAGCTGCTCGCTTCCCCATCCCTCGAGGACCGCCGCGAGCTTCCAGCCGAGGTTGACGGCGTCCTCGATGCCAGAGTTCAGGCCGTAGCCGCCGTAGGGAGGATGGCTGTGGCAGGCGTCGCCCGCGATGAACGCGCGGCCGTTGCGGTAGACGCGGGCGACCTCGACGCGCAGGTCCCAAAAGCCGACGTGGTCGAGCTCGCACGCGAACGGGAAGCCGGCCGCGGCTTCGAGCAGCCCGCGCACGTCGAAGCGCTCCGTCGAGACGTCGGGCGGCACCGGCGCGTGGAAGAACCAGCCCTCGCCGACGTCGACGCGGCCGAAGAAGCGCCAGTATCCCTTCAGGTCCGGATGGAGCACCCGGTAGGTCGTGCGCTCGGGGAAGCGCGCAAGCCCCTCGTGGAGCGCCCGGGAGCGGAAGACGGCCAGCACCATGCGCTGGTCGAAGTCGGCCCCGGCGCGGTCGATGCCCATCTGCTCGCGCACGATGGAGCGCGCCCCGTCGCAGCCGACGACGTAGTCGGCCTCGAGCGAGCGCCGCTCGCCGGGGGCGCCGTCCGCCGCGATCTCGACGCGCGTGATGCGGTCGTCCTGGCTGATGCCGACCGCTGACCACCCGAAGAACGTGGCGACGGCGGGGAGCTCCCGGGCGCGCGTCCGCATGACGGCCTCGGTGGCGTACTGGGGCAGGCGCTCGTTCTTCTGGAAGTAGTACGCCCCGACGGCC